>Ga0187782_10001183_pt1 | contig 18673 bp, 11 predicted proteins | sample 0715_SJ02_MP15_2_FD_132454 | JGI IMG/M metagenome (GOLD analysis project Ga0187782, IMG submission 132454) | Tropical peat soil microbial communities from peatlands in Department of Meta, Colombia - 0715_SJ02_MP15_20_MG | ecosystem: Environmental > Terrestrial > Soil > Wetlands > Peat | place...
AACAGCAAAGAGCTCTACCGTTCGCTGGACATCTACAACTGCGACCCCTACGGCGCACCAGCAGCCAATCCGCTGATCGCACCGAGAAGCATCGGCACCACCACCAGCTATCGCTATCGCGTCATCGGAACCAATGAAATGCTAAGCGAACTCCAGTCGACGCAAGACTCCATCGGCTTTGAGCTCTGGAGCGCCGAGAACTTCGCCGGTACTTCCAACATCAAGTACCTCAGTGTGGACAGTGTCGATCCATTTTTTCGTAGTTATATCGACGGGACGATACCGCAATCCGGGAACGGCCTTTTGCCGAATGTAACATTTTCCCATGTGGCGGACGGATCGTATCCCATCTGGAACGAAGAGCGTCTCATCAGTTCCCCGGCGAGCGCAGGCGTGGCCGCAATGTTCGCGTCCTACACTCAGTCGCAATTGTCGTTCGGCGCAGGCGCTACTCGTCCCGACTTCATCCCGGACTCGCAACTCAACGTGTTCCACATGCACTTCGCTCCATCGGGCGTCAGTTTCAACGCTACCAACACGCCCGCCGACGGTCCCAAGATTTGTGGGCCTGGTAGCAACGCTGAAGACGGCGGCGATGTCGGCGGCCTAGTCCTAACCGTGCAAGCGGGTGCAGATATTTGTGTCCTTTATGGGAACTACGGCGCACCCGGCGGCATTGGGCCAACTAGCCAGTCGTCGTTTGGTGCGCGCCAATAGGTCTTAGCTGAAAACATTCGACGAGGTTACAACCAGCGGAAAGCTAGGGGTAGCCCCGTCGACTGGCGATTCTATTCAAATAGTTTTTGGGCGCAGATCTTGGAAGCCTTCAGGGTTCTCTTCAGATCACTCAGAAGCATCGAGCCCCGAGCTTCCAATCTCCCGGTGTAGTCCCTCAGAACCGGCGCGTGCATTGCCGTTCTTCGGTTGGTTTGACCGCTTACTAGGGTTCACATGCGTCCAAATTGAACCTAATAGCATGGCCTCGAAGAGTCCGTCGCAGCTGCGGCAACGGTACAAGCGCACAAAACTCAGAGCACGCCTGAGGCGAATCGCGAGTGGGTCGAGCTTGGAAGACGAGGATCGGCGGACATCATTGCTTCGACAAAAAGTGCATGTAATCATAAATCAATGCCTTGCAGTATTGGGATTCATGATCCGCCGCTATTGCGCGCTGGCGTTAAGTCTGGTGGACCAGCCAACTTCTCTTTGACCCAGCCCCAGAGATTCTGCTCCTTAAACGTTTTCATGTACTCCGGCCAGTTGTCGCTTTGCAGTAAAGCTGCCCCATGCGGGAGCGCTGCGGCGATCTTCTCCCTGGCGGCCGTGGGTGTGATGCGATCATCCTTTACCTGTTGCAAGCGGACGACTGGCGTCGTCAGTTTCGGCAACACCTGCACAGGATCGAGCGCGGCGACTTTTTCCAGAAATTCCGGAGTCAGGTAGTTTGGGCGCTCGTTGTCCGGAACCCAGGTGGACTGTTTGAGCCAGTCCGGCCAATCGCCCCAGGGATTCAGCAGATCCAGAACCTTAATTCTTGGGTCAACGGACGCAGCCAGGATTGCGATGGAGGCGCCCGACCCCTGTGCGTACATGGCAACACGATCCATGTTCAGATCGCCTCGCATTTCGAGGTAGTTCAAGATCATTTGTACATCGTGGGTTGTGATCGCCAGAGACGCCTGCAGCTCGCTGACAAACCACTGTTTCATGAGCCAGGGTGCGTGAAAGCGCTCCCCGGTCAGTGCGGAAACAAAGCCGACCGCTGCGAATCCGCCTTTGATGGCGCCGGCGCTCCAATCGTCGGCGGTCAAGCGCGACGCATCGCTCGGATACCCGTAGAGGTAGAGCACTACACGCGGCTTCTTGACGTCCTTCGGCATACTGATGTAGACGTCCACGGGATCCGAGGACCGCCACTGCAGGCGAACGACTTCCCGCGTGAACTGCGGACGGTCAACGATCCCGCCCGGGAGCGGGGGCTTCGACTGCAAACCGAGCCCCTTGATCGAAAGCTTTGTCCAATCTTCGTGCTCCATCAACTTCAGTTGTAGGTCTTGAATCCGCGCGAGCGTGAAAGCAGCTTCCGACCTCGGCGCGGTGGATTGCGTCGGCTGTGCTGGAGTGGACTGCGCGTATACCGAGACCGCCCGCAGGAAAATGAGAGGGACCAAGTGCATTGCAGCAATAAGAGGGCGGCAAAGGCACCGGCCGGAAATGCGGCTTGCAGTTCTAGTAATCATAAGATTTAAAGGAATTACTCGTGAGGGTTGCCGTGCGCAAACTTGTGCGAAAAGGGTAGACGGCTGGTTTGCCATCTACCCATCGCAGATCGTTTCCGGTCAGTCAACCGGTGCTAAGACGTGGTTACTGGTGAACACCAAACGACGCCGTATTGGTGATGCCAACGCAGGACGATGTGTTGTAGTTGCCTTTCAAAACGGCGTAGTCCGCTCCGGCCTGCAGACTGTGCACGATGCCGGCCGCATCCCCACCGGCCTCGACGGCGCCGCTAGGACCGCAAACCCGCGATCCTTCAGATGCCGTATAGGCATCATTTACGAATGGCAAGTTCCCGTAGTGCGCGTGGATGACGTTGAGGCTCGCAGTGGGGACGAAGTCAGGCTGTGACCCACTACTCCCTACTGTAGTAGACAAGGTGTTGTAAGTCCCTATGTAACCCGCCAGCGTGGTTGCTGCCGTCAGACCCGCCGCGCTGGTCGTGACGAACCGCTGTTCGGACCAGATCGGGTACGTACCGTCGAAAATGTGCGGCATCGTGATGTTCGGGAGCAGTGAGTTTGTGGAATCCGGAATCTCGCCTGGACTGCCACCGCACCCATAGGTGGTGCAAAGCGGATCCACTCCGTCGACTTGCAGGTACTTCAGAGCACCCGAAGTTCCCGAGCCATAGGGTGTGCCCTTGAAGTTTGCGGTGCTCCAGAAAGCGTAACCGATCGAGTCATTGAGAGATTCGACTTGGAGAATCTCGTCGGCGGTCCCGATCGCGCGGTAATTGTTACTGGTCGTGGAGGTCCCGCCGTCGGCAATAGTCCTACCATAGCTCAACGGCTCGACCGGTGGGCAGACAAACTCCTGCGTACGATAGAGTTCTTTGTTGCCCGGCATCGCGCGGTCGAACGTATTGTAGGTACCGGAGAGCGACTCGCGATGCCATGCGGTGATTCCGGAGTAGGTTCCACTTATGCCAGCGAACGCCTGGGGTATGGCATCTGCAGTCCGTGCCAGAATGTTGCTGAAGTACAAGCCCAGAGTGGCGCGAGTGATGTTGGAAACGCTGGCGGAGCCAAAGCCACTGGCGTTCCCGGTATTCACAATGACCAATACCGGAGTCGCGGCCACAGGCGTGATCGTGTAAGCGGGAACGGCGGTGCCAGTGAATGGATCGTTACCAGTGATGTTGAAGCCGATGACGTTGTATGTCGCCGAGCCATCCTGAGCTTGAATTTGCGTCCCCGGACCGGGCCAAAAGTCGGGGCTGGGGCCTCTGCCATAGCCTTGATACTGCGTGCCAGACGACAGGTAGCCACAAGGAGCCAAGGCTTGGTACGTGGAAAACAGGGAATCGTACGGCAAGATATCGGTCGCGCCAACATTGATTGACGCGCCCTGGAACGCGCTCAGAACGCCGGAGGGCAGAGCCGTGTCGGTGAAGCCAGCAAGGGCGTTGGCACCCGCGGCGCCAGCCGTCTGTGTGGTGTGCATCGTGCACTGGGGCTGGGCAAACAGGCAGCGGTTGCCAATTCCCGAGTCCAGGCTCATGTAGGCATAGACTGTCGAATTTACACCCGGAGAGGCGCAAGATCCGCCAGCCGCGTTCCAAGCCACCCAAATCTTGCTGTAGTCGGTGGCGTTGCCAGCACCACTACGAACGTCAACGACGTACTCGCTAGTGCCTGAGCCTGAGAGCCCGCCGACGCCGGTGTTGTTCTTGTCGGTCCAGACGCAGCCGAGCGAATTTGCAGCTCCCTGCCCAGTTTCGAGCCAGAGAGCGGAAGAGCCGGCTACGGCGGCTGTAAGGACTTGCGCATGGAGCTGCGCCGTAAATGGCACCACCAGGAGCGCCACAAGGCAGAGATACTTCGCTAGTTTCATATTCCTTATCCTTTCAGAGTTGAATATTCTTACCCGCTTGTTTGAGGAGATGCGCCGCAAGCACAGACATGGCTGCCGCCCACTCCAGTGGCAAAATCACCCTGGATCGTTTGGGAGAAATACGCTTTTGCACTTACTAGAACGATTCGGTAGGTGCATTCGCCATGCGTGTGGATAGAAATTCATTAATTTGTCACAAATAGCATCCTGCTTAAGTAGTGCGAAATCTTGCCCCTATCCAAGCACTTACGTACTTCTCTCTTAGAGCCGTGCTTCTGTCACACATACGTTGTCAAGAGGAACTTGCCAAGGCGAGACATGGCGCGGAGCACTTGCATCGTCCGAGCCGTCACGCTGGGCGGGTTGGGCGGCAGAGCCGGTTTCGCCTTTGCAGGACGGACGGCGATAATCACGTCCTTCAGCCACGGTCTTGTAGAGGCAAGATCGATCAGGTCCGCCTTCCAGCCGGGAATCTCATTCTCTATTCCCTAAGACATTCGAGTTCCCATTCGCGCCCAGGCGTTTGAGCCCGCGCCGGACCAATTCGCTGACACTATTGCTAGTACCTCTCAATTGATGGGCAATCGCTTTGTAGCTCAAGCCGATGGTCCGGAGGTAAATGGCGTGTTGCTGGCGCGCCGTGAGCCTGTCCAGGTTATCTCTCACCATCTGCCACTGCTCCTGGGCCAAGTAGATCTTCTCGGGATTGGAATGCGGGCCGGGATGAGTCGAGAGCAGCACATCGAAGTTGGCTCGAGAATCCAATAGGTTCCTCCATCCCGATCGCCGCAAATCGATGGCCAGATTGCGAGCTACTCGAAACAGCCAGTAGCGCGCATTTTCCGCCTTGAGATCTTTGGGGCCGCTTACTAACAGACGGACGAAGGTCTCCTGAACGATGTCCTCCACTTCCTGGTCAGACAGTTTCCATCGCTGAAGCGACGCGCCTAAGGGTGCGCGCAGTTCTAGGAAGAAAGCGGCTACCTGCTCCTGGCGAAAAGTTCCCGGCCGTGGTTTCCCTAACGCCGACGAGATTTTGATCGGGGAGGCCAATCAGCGGAATTTTCGCAATGCTTGGAGTCGGGCTAATTGAAGCGGCAGTTTGTGCGACGTGTTGTTAGAAATTCTGCAATTGGAGAAGGCCGACGGCCGGGGTGGAATCGTTTTCTAGAAGCATTACATGCGAACTGTCGATGATGTAGAAAATCTCGCCGAGCGTGCCTAGTTGGCCAGGGGTGGTTACGGTCTGGTTGATCGTAATCGATCCGATAACCCGGTTTTGCGCGCCCGACGAGAAAATGCCGGTCACGGGTTGAGCTGGGGTTTGAGCCCAGATGTTTCCGCTGGGACCCAGGAACCGTCCATTGATTTGATCTATGTCAACCGTTCCGGAGAGCGTCGAAGAGTTGCTGCCAACGATCTGGCCGGAAATGTCGGCCCAGTCGCCAATCTGCAGCCCGAGTTTGGAGGGGACGTCGATATCGATCCCTCCCAGTTGTTGGATGCTGAGTGCGTAATTCCCAGAGATCACTGGAGCGGAACTGGACTGGAGCGCGACCGTGCCGGAGCCAGACTTCCCGAAATCCAGCTGAAAGATGAAGAGGCCATTGCTGGCCGGATAGAGTGCGAACGAGGAAGCGCCACCACCCGCCAGCGTCATGAGCCACCGTCCCGGAACAGCACTCGCCACTAAGGTTCCCGTGACTGGGGCGCTTTCCACCGTGCCCTGCTTGTTGGTATCCAAGTAGCCGTTCAGATTTCCGGTGGCGTCGCTGGTGATCAAGCCTCCCAGCGCCTGCGGGTTGCTGCCGATGACCGAGGTCCCGCTCTCCGAGAATAATGGAGTTGAGCCAGCCAAAGTGAATACGTAGGTGCCAGCCAAGGACGGCATGGTCGCAGGCTGCGAGTAAACGTGGCCGGAAGGCAAGCCGGTTCCGTCCGAACTCGAAACTCCGATCACGATGAGGTACCCGGAATTTACTAGAAAATAATTGAGAGAATAGGGGCCGATGTTCACCGTGCCGTGTCCGAAGCTGTCGAGCGTGCTGAAGGACTGTGCGCCGTAGATACCGGTGGTGATAGAGGTGGTCAGGCCGTCGATATAACGATCGATGGCGAAGCCGGTGATATTTCCGGAACTGTCAGCGTTCAGCACTCCACCGTAATATCCGGCGAACGGGGGCTGCGAATACAGAGGTCCAGCGTGAATCAGGGCGAAAGCATAGGAACCGGAGGGTGGAACGGGAAAATCGGCGGTTTGCTGCAGATCGAGTTCTCCGCGCAGAGTCTCGCCATAGGGCGGGGCTGTAATAGTCCCATAAATGGTCCCGAGTATGTTAAACGGGTCGGAACCGTCAAACTCTTCCATGAAAACATGCGTTGAATCGACGACCGCCAGGCTGAAAATCTGCTGCCCATTGAGCCATTCCGGGCTGGAATTGGGCAGTCCGTTCAGGGTCATCACACCTCTACCATCGCTGCCGATGTAGTAAGACCCGGTGATCCCTGTGAGTGTCGTGCTTTGCTCAGGCAGGCTCTCTTCGACGGCAGTGATGTTGCCATTGCCATCGGCAACGAGGCTGCCGGCCAAAGCCGACTGATCAACGGTATTAACGCCGCTCAAGAAGAAGGCATATTGTCCGTTCAGCACGGCATTGTTCAACGTGACTGGGGTGATGGTAATGGTTACCGATACCTGCGTCGTCGGAGCGGCCGTAGCTGTGGCCGTAACGGTGACGGTACCTCCGGACGGTACGGCGGAGGGTGCGGTGAAGGATGTGGTTACCTGCTGGCTTGAAGTCGCGGTATCGTTGGCCGTGTGCTGTGGAATCACCGAGCCGCAGGCGCCGCCGGCACACGAAACGCTCCAGTCAACACCCATCTGTCCGGCTGCGTTTGCAGCAGTTCCGTCGGTGACGTAGGCGGCGAGATTTGTTGCACTTCCAGCTGGAATTGAGGTTGGCGGTGCCACCACCAGCGAGATCGTCACGACTGGAGGAAGAATCGTTAGAGTCGCACTGGCGCTCGCTGAGGGATCAGCGACAGACGTGGCTGTGATGGTGACGGTTCCGCCAGCGGGAACCACCGACGGGGGAATGTAATACGAATCGATGGTATAGCCGCAAGTCCCCGATACCTGGCACGTCACGCTGAGCGTGGCGCCCTCCGGTTGACCGTTGCTGCCAGTGACATCATTGGTGACGACGACGGAAAGGGTCAAAGTAGTACCGATGTTGACGGTCGCCGGCGGAGGTGGATCAAATGCAACTGAGATCGGGCCGGAAACGAAGGGCGTGACTGTGATGGTGGCTGTGATACCGGCCGAGGGAACCGCAGAGGAATTCGCCTGGATGGTAACGGTTCCACCCGGGGGCACGGAAGCTGGAGCGACGTAAGTGGCCGGCGCGCCGCTCGCCGTGTGCCGGGTGAGGGAACCGCATTGCGCAACCACCGGAGCGTTGCAGGTCAAAAGCCAACTCACGCCAAGATTTCCTGTGTCGTTCGTCACGGTCGCAGCAAACTGGGTGGAAGAGCTCGCCGTCACTGAGGAGGGCGGCGCCTGCCCTGGCGTGAAAGCGATGATAACCGGTGCGACCGCTCGGGTGCTGTTGCATCCGCTCAAAGCAAGGAGAGACAGGCCGAACATGATCAAGGCCGTGTTTCTGGCTGCAAGGATCATGCGGCTGTTCGAGACTGACTCACAATTCATTTCAATCGTCTCCGAAAGCTCTTCGATAAGCGAAGAGATAGCCTTTTTTAGGCCGCAAAGCATCGATGAGTTGAAATCTCAGAATTGCTGAAGCTGGAGAATTCCAGTGGAGGGACCGGTATCCAGTCCAAGAGAAAGTATTGTCGTGTTGTTCAGAATGTAAAATACCCTCTGCGACGTTGCCAGCGGCGGAACCGTAAACGAGCCGGTAAATCGGCCCGAAGGCCCAGCGCTGAAAGTTCCCGTCAGAGTTGCGTCGGGAGTTTGCGTCCAAAATGCCCCCGTACTTTCGTCAAACTGGTCCACTGCCATCGTGCCAGTTAGATTCAATACTCCATCCGCGGTGATCACTCCCAGATAGTCGTTCCAGGATCCCACTCCGCCGCTGGCCGAGTTGATCTCTCCCATCGTCTGAAACGCCGAAGCGTAGTTGCCGGAGAACAACGAAGCGGGTGCAGTTGCTCCTGTGGTCTGCGGCAGCGCGGTGCCAACTCCGGAGAACTGACTATCCAAATCGAGCATGAGGATTCCGTTATTTGCCGTCAGATAAACCCCAAACTGCTGTGCCACTCCGCCGGAAAGACTGAGAGTGCCGCGTCCGCTCGTAGCCACAGACATAGTTCCCGAGACAGCCGAACTGCTCACGGTTCCGTTGAGGTTGCCATCCATTGTTCCCGAAACGTTGCCCAACCCATTGATCGAAAGGATCCCGCCGAGTGCCAGAGGTGTGCTTCCCTGGGGCAGAGGTGATGCGCCGGCTTCAGTGAAGCCAAAATTTCCGGCCGGCAGCGAGGCGGAATTTGGTTGGATATAAAGATGACCGGCACCAACGTCAGTAGTGCCGCTCTGGGCGATCAGGATCCAATGTCCCGAATCGACTACGTAGTACTGGAATGAATACGGACTCATGAGTAGCGTTCCGTTGCTGCCATCGGGCGAAACATTATCCAGACCGATGAATCCAGAGATGGAACCAATCGTGCCATCGATGGATTGATCCATCGTGAAATCTCCCGAAAGCGGGTTGAGAACGCCACCATAGAAGCTCGGCCCATTGTTGGGGCCAAGACCGGAAAGCAGGAAAGAATAGTTATTGGGCGATAGAGGCTGAAAAGCCGACGTCGACTGCTGGAACAGACTCCCAGTGATCGTTCCACCGTAGGCGACATGAAGAGTCGAGTTGTAGTAGCCATCGAACTCTTCCATCGACATTACGCCCGGACTGACCACTGCCACCTGGAAGACCTGCTGTCCGCCGTTCCAGTAGCCGAGGCCAGTGGGCGCGCCGTTCAAAGTAATGGTTCCGACGCCATTGCTCTGAATGAAGTAGGTGCCCGAGAGCGAATATAGATTGTTGCCACCCAGGAAACTCTCAGTGGCCACATCGATGTCACCAATTCCATCGGCCGACAACTCTCCGGCGATCGCCCAAGTGCCGCCTTCCCTGACTCCCTGCAGCAGGAAGGCATATCTCCCGTTCAGCAAACTGCTTTGCAAGTCCGCCGGAGTCACCGTGATCTGGGTAGTTGTTGTGGTCGTTGGGCTAGTTGTGGACGCCGCAGTGATAGTGACAAGCCCGCCTATAGGAACGGTTTGCGGAGCCGTGTAGGTGGTCAGTTGGCCGCTTGCCGTGTGGGTGGGATTGAAAGAACCACAGGAACTACTCTGGCAGGTTACGGTCCAGTCCACGCCTGCGTTGAGGGGATCGAATGTGACCACCGCCGTAAGATTCGTGGCAGCCCCGACCGGCAAATTGGGAGTGGGTGTCTGAGAGAGGGTGATCTTGAGAGATGCTTGCTTGATGGTGACCGTCGCACTGACCGTCTGAGTTGGATCAGCGGTGGAGGCTGCGGTGATTGTGACCGTGCCATTGACAGGCACAACATCGGGAGCGGTGTACACAGTGAAAGAGCCGACCATTCCGCTGGTGTGAGCGGGAACAATTGTGCCGCATGCGTTGGTACCCCCGCAGGCGAGAGTAAAATCGGCCCCCGCATTGGAAGAGTCATTCGAGACTACCGCCACCAAATTCGCCGTGGCTCCTGTCAACATGGAGTCCGGGGGAGCCTCACTAAAGCCAACCGAGATCGGTGGAGTGGGAGTGATTTGAATGGTTGTGCTGACGGTCTTACTCGGATCCGCGCTTGCTGCAGCCGTGATCGTGACCGTTCCATTTACGGGCACCGTTTGCTCATCGTAATTGAAGGGGGCAGAATAGGTTGTGGGATAGCCGCTTGCTGTATGCTCGGTGATGGTGCCGCAACTACCTTGGGGTATGGGCGCTGGGACACAAGTCACCGTCCAGTTCACGCCTTGGGCGTTGGGGTCTCCGGTCACAATTGCCGCAAAGCTCGAAATCCCTGACAAAGCAAGAGACGACGGAGGAGCAAACGTACCTGCGGCAAAAGCTATCCCAACGGAACCGGCGCTTCCTCCGCCGCAACTCAGTGAGCCCATGGTGAGGCAGACTCCGGCTAGCAGTCCGAAAATCGAGCAGATCCTCAAATTATTTCTCTTGTGGATGCCACCGGGGTGACTCATTTCATTGGCTCCATCAGAATCTATAGTGCGGTAGAAGACGGCTTGCCGATGGGAAGGGCACTTGGTCTGGGCCGGCCCTGTGGTTGGTTATTGCTGGAACAATACAAGCGTCTCTTGATTGCCGCTTGTGTCGGACGCACTCATGATGATCGTATACATGTCCAGGCCGTTCTGTTCGCCTACCATGACCATCGCGACTCCGTCGTTCGTGCACGTCGAATTCCCCGTCTGACTCACGCCATAGCTCAGACAACTGCCGGTGAATGTTGAGGGGGCGTCGTTTGGAATGGTCAGCTGGGCAGCGTAGTACATGCCGTTGTTGAGTGGATCCTGGGTGTTAAAAGTCACGCTCATGTTAAGGTTCGGCGGCTGGGTCGGATCTTCGCTGGGGAATGTTCCCCCGTTCATTACAGTGCCGGAGATCGGAGCATTGCCGAAGCCGACCAGTCGCGTCCGATATATCGCGTCGCCGGGATCTGATTCGAACAAAAATCCAAGATAATTTGTCGTCGCCACGCTGCCAACTCCTAACGGCAGAGGTGGCTCTATGACGCCCCAGGCAGAGACATTTGGATATTGCCACCCTTCCGTTGGCGGCACGTTGACGTAGCTCTGATTTTCGAAGAAAAGACCTCCGGGGCTGATGACAAACTGCGTGGGGACAGAGAATGTGTTGGCGTCGTTGTTGAAATAAGCCAGAGGAGTCGCGCTGACGGTCGCGGCACCCTGGGCGGCGTCACAGGTTGCAGAGAAATCTGCGGGATAGCCGGGGAAGTCCGCGGCAGAGGGGACAGTGCCTGCAAATTGGTACGGTGAAACATAGTTGGTCTGATTATTGAATTGCCAACTGCTCCCATCGGGGCTCGTGGCGGCATAGATTCGGCCAAAGAAAGGACTATTAGGGCCTTTGATCCCGGGTGACAACGCGTATAGAAACTTTACGTTGCCGCCGATGGCAAAGCATGAAAGCTGCTGAACTGCGAAGACCAGTGGCGCCGTACTATCGCCAGGGCGGAGGATAATCGCCTGACCAGGGACTTCCACTGCAAGCCCGCTCTGATATCCGTTTGGACCCAGCAGAATTACAAAATTGTTGTTCAGGGTTGCAATCGATCCCGTAGTTGCGGGTGTGCCGCCGGAGGTCGGGCCATACGAGTAAGTGTTGTTAGACCGGTCGATGGTAACGCTCCAGAGCGAGGTCTCTGACGGAGAATCACCCGGCTGGCCGAGGTAAGCGTTCACTTCGACCGCTGGAGGCGGGCCTGGCAAGCCAGCCAGCTGTGATTTGGTCCCGCCGCCGCAACCACTCACGGCGGTCAGAGCGAGCAACAGGAAGGCGACAGGAAGGTTGGCTCGCAGCGAAAATGTCATCGGTGAACGTTTGCGTTTCATGAGTTCCTTACCTTTTCACCCGGTACAACATCTCGACGGAGGTCAGCGGGTCTGCGGGAACGGTTTACCAAACTGAGAAGATATTGGGAGAAGCCGACTAAACCGGGACGCCAACAGGTAACTTGCAAGTCCGCACACGCCAAAGAGCACGGCGGTATTCAGGCTCAATGTCTGATCGTGAAGAACGATGGCGATCGTGAATACGAGCAAGGGGAGAGTGCAAAGAAACGGACGCAAGATCCCTTCCGTGATAAAGGTCCGGCGTCCGGAAGAAATCTCTGCCGTTCGGCGAACGGTCAACAAACTTGTCCAGCCCAGACCGCAGACTGCCCCGATCAGCGTGCCCAGGGCAACACCCAGCGGCCCAATCCAGTATGCCCCGACGATGCTGCACAGCAGATTGATCACTCCTTCGACCGCGCCCTGCGCAATCCCGTGGCGCTGAAGGTCGGTTGCGATCAATGCGGATGCATACGGGTTCATCACTAATCGCACCGCCTGCGCGAGCATCAGTATCTCAACGATGGGTAGAGCCTGGCTGGCATAGGGCTCTCCTACCCAGTGCTGCAGGAACCACTTCCCGCCCAAGCAGGTGACCGTTACAGCGACCAGATTCACAAAGGTACTCAGGCGGGTGGCTTGCAGAATGACACCGCGAATGTGGCCCGTCTCACCGGAAGCATGCAGGGCAGCGACTGGAGTCATGAATGCGCTGCTGATCGCGCTATGTGCCCCCGAGAAGAGCATTACCAAAGCGGCGGCGATGGAGTAGTAGCCCACCGCTTTGAAGTCGACGTGTCCGACTATGGCAACGTCGAGGCCGCTGATCAACAACATGCCGACCGACCATACTGTCAGACCGAGACAGTAGCCTCCCAATTCCATGGCCGTCGACACCTGCACGCCCGCGGGCGAGACTGTCAAAGCAGGCAGCAATCGCTTCACCATCACTACCTGCGCCACTCCGCCCAGCACAGTTGTGATGGCGATGCAGGCCGCTAAAACGATCAGGGAATCGGTATGGCGGACAAAAAGGAGAACGCTTGCGGCTCCGAGCAGGCGACTACCGCCCACGGCGGCTGCAACATACTCATTGCGGTGCAACCCCAGAAGCACTCCGGAAAACGTGGACAAGGGCAATGCCACGACCACACTCGCACCGAGAACCGCCGCCGCAAGCCGGAACTCCGGCATCAACTCTGAGGGAATCCCCCCGAAGAGATTGGACAATTGCCAAAGCACGCCCAGGATCAACAACAGAGCCAACCCGGCTGCACCGGAAAGCAGGGCGAGAGCAGTGCTGACCAGGCGGTCGCGGTGCCGCTCTTCGCCGCGTTCCATGTATCCCGCGAGAAAGCGCGCGACTGCGGTCTGGACGCCAAAGTCCAGATAGCTTGTGTAGGCCGACATCTGAAGCAAAAGTGACCATGCCGCGAACCGGTCATGGCCCAGGCTGCGGGTGAGGAAGTGCGGCAACGTCAGAGCGACGAGCGCCGTTGCTCCGCCTCTCATCAGATTGGCGAAGGCGTTCTTCGCGATAAGGGTACCGATGCGCTTCATCGCTGAGTTCGCTTGTATGGAAGTGGTCTGGTCACAACTTTGATCCAATGAGATCCCTATCGGGTTGTGATGCCTCAAAATGTCCACTTAAAGGCAAGCTGAGTGGTGCGCGGCCTGTGAGCACTGACAGGATGGAGAAAAGCACTTCCAGTTAGGCAATTTGCACCATCACCTCCGGCCCCGGAATAACCGGTGCCCAAGCTGCCATAGCAACTGAGAGTATTGTTAGCCTGATTTCCGAGGGTGGGATCAAAAATGCGAAATTGCCTGTTGTTAAAAACATTGAAGAACTCGAAGCGCAGCTCAGCGGAAGACCCCTCCCTCATGGTAAAGTGCTTGAGAAAAGCTAGATCGGTGTTGAAGCGTCGCGGGTTACGCAATACGTTCCTACCGGCATCGCCGAAAGTAAGGCCTCGAGGTGCGCAGAAAGCTCCAGGATTCAGCAGGAGTGGCCCGAAACTGGACGAATTGTCACCTCCAAATGGAATAGCGCCGTGCGCGTCTCCGCACAGGTCCGGATAAGACCCGGCCCCGCTTCCGTTCGCAACCCCGGCATTATCCAGTGTCCCAATCCCATCAGGGCTTCCGAAATTGATTACGGTGAAAGGAGTCCCGCTCTGAAAGATTGTGACGCCTGATAGCTGCCAGCCGTTCAGCAGAGATTCAGCCAGCCTTGATGGAGCCCTTGGAAGGACAGAGGCGGTGGGGCAATCTGGGTTTTCATTTTCCACGTCTTTCTGCGAGCAACCCGTCAACTTTAGGAACCTGTCGCGCCATGCCAGCAGTGACAGGTCGTAAATGTAACTGACGTTTAGCAAGTGACGCTGGTCGAAGCTGGAGCTCGCCCGGCTGGATGGCAGGTCCAAGGAGTTGACAGACGAAGCGTCGGAACGGTCGGAGGCATCGTCAATCGAATGGCTGTAGGTGTAGGCTACGCCCAGAACCATCGGAGCTTTGGCGCGGCGAAATGAGACCTGCAAGGAATTGTACGAGGAGTTTGCCACATTCTGAAGCGAGTAGATTTGGCCGAAGCCGGGGGCAAGCTCGCGAAAAGCATTAGGATTAATCGTATCTTGACCTACCCCATAGCAAGCAACCTGGAGATTGATGAACGTCGGATTAGGTGTCGACGAGCCTGGAAGAACCGGAGGAATCACGGTACCGTTCGGCAGAATGCCATTACAGTCCCCTCCGTTTGGGTAGGCAGTGGGATTTCCGACAGTAATTGGGTTGAACCCGCTGACCAGAAGCGGTTGGTGAGGGCCATATGGGTTGTCACTAGCCGGCAGGGGCCTGAGTTGATTAATTTGCAACTGAGCCGGAAGGTTGGTCCCTTTGCTGCCCACGTAGGCGATACCCGCAAGCATCTGTTGCGGCAACTCACGCTCTACACTCAAGCTCCACTGCTGCACGTATGGCCACACTGTCTTAGTCGGGATCGACGTAACGTTCAACGGGTACACAAGTGAGTTTCCATCTGGTGCAACCCCGATACTGCTCCAACCTGTTGGGTTTGATTGAGTCATATCCAGAACCAATGGTGCGGCGCCTTCGAGTGACCCAGTGTTGGCCTCGTCTGCCGTACCATGCTCGAAAAACATACCGTAGCCGCCCCGGATTGCCGTCCGGGTTCCAAAAGGGGACCAGGCGAATCCGATCCGAGGCGCCGGATTCAGGACGCGACTCGTCATACAGCCAGACGGAACTCCATTTACGCCGCAATGCACGATCCCATTCAAGAGGCGGGGATCGAGTGACGGAACAGGGTTATTGGGATTCATCTCAAGATTTTGGCCCGTCGCCCGGTTAATCAGTTGTCCTTGACTTCCGACCGTGAGCGAAGTTCCTTCGGCCGCGTTATACGCGCTTAACACCCAGTTATAGGCCTGATTATTAGCCTCGTGAAAGTTTCCGAATAAGCTGACACGGAGCCCAAGATTCAGTGTCAAACGGGAATTAACTTTAAAGTCGTCCTGCAGATAAGGTTCGACGACCCAATATCTCTGACGGTATCTCCCCTGAGCGCTATCTTGCTGAAAACTCGCGATTGACTGTCCCGAAAGAAAATCGGCAAAACTATTTCCCGTGGTGTTCCCCCCTGTGTCATTGCTGAACGTTAGAATGCCTTGAGTGTCACCGGTCGCAGCGCCAATCGATCCGTTGGTCTGGTTGCGTTGAAAGTTGAGCACATATACACCCAGCTGAATATTGTGACTTCCATAGATCTTCGTGAGGTTGTCGGACACGCTATAAAGGGGGTTTGTGTGTTCCCAAGGCAAATAGGCGGGGTCAACTGAAAACCCCTTTCCTCCGTAAGCCTGATTGTTACCGGCAATCACAATGCCAGGTATCTTCCCGCCCGAGCCGTTATCGAAAATCGTTGTCATACCAACACCTGGCGCCCCAAGAAGGTTTACGCCTTGCAGCGTGACGTTTGCAGCGGGTATATCTGTTAGCGTGATTTTCTCGTTCGTATAGCTCAGGACCAACTCATTGAGAAGGGTGGAAGACAGAGTCTTCGTCATGCGCCCGACCAAGCTGATTCCAGGACCGTAGAAACTATTTTGTATCGTGGGGAAACTGTTTTGTACGAAGGCAAATTGCGGAACGGGCGTCGTTGTATTCCATGCATCGTGGATATAGTGGAAGTTTATCCGGAGCGTATCAGTGAAGGCGTGGTCGATGCGGAATAGTTCTTCTCTCCAGTAGGTGGGAAGCGACACTTCGCCGTTGTAACACGAGCCAACCGTAGAGTTGCAGCCGGTGGTCGCGTTTGGTAATGGGACCATGCCCGTTCCGAGAATCAGGAGCGCATTGCGATTCAATGTGGTAAGGGTGTTGTTGGGAAATCCGCCCACCAAACCTGGCAAAGCAATATTGGCAGAATCGGCGGGGCAATCTGGGTATTGAGCACGTCTAAAGCTCACTAGAGAACTTCCACCTGGTACCAGAATGGGGCAAACATCGGAAAAATCTCCCTGCCGCTCGGCAAGCGACGGCACAGCCTGCCGGTATGCGTAGGGGTCCGTTTCCAGGCGGGCTTCCTCCGAGAAAAAAAAGAAGGTCTTTCCCTTACCATTGTAAACATGAGGAATATCGACAGGTCCGCCTATCGTTCCGCCGAAGTCATTCCGCCGGTAGAGCGGGGCACGATTGCCGACATCGAAGTATCCTTTCGCGTTCATGAACTCATTGCGAAAGAATTCATAGAGGCTGCCGTGAAACCGGTCGGTGCCGGACTTCGTTGTAATGATCGTGGTGCCGCTTCCCACGCTCGGGTACATGGCACTGTAATTCGATGTTACTACCTTGATCTCCTGGATAGCATCGATGCTGGGAGTCACGATCAGCGACGTCTTGTCCTTGTGCATACCGACATTCAAAGTCTCCGAGCCATCCACTTGAAAGCTGTTGTACTCGGTTCGGCCGCCATTGACACTAAAGGAGACACTTCCCCCGACTCCAGCTCCAACCCTGGCTTCGTCCTGACCTGTCTGATTACTGACCCCGGCGACCAGCGTAGTCAATTGTGTGAAGTTGCGGCCGTTCAGGCCAATGGCGGGCACTTGCGTGCCGGTAATGGTCCCCACTACGTCGGACGATATCGTTTCCACCTGCGTTGTTGAGCTTCCTTCCACCCTCACTTCCTCGCGCCGAGCCGATGGCAGCGATAACTGGATGTCGACGTCCAGCGCTTGACCCATGCCAAGAGTGACACAGGTTTCATAGTCACTGAATCCTTCGACATGCACCAGGACCCGGTAACTTGCCGCGGTAAGGTATGGGACCGTATAGTTCCCGTTGTCGTCGACCGTGGCTTCCAGTTGCATCTTCGTTTCCTGATTAGTTACATGGATAAAAGCTTTCGGCACGACTGCGCCCGTAGGATCGAAGACCTTCCCTGAGATGCGCGCGGTTTGCGCTTGAACGCACGCGGCACCGAGCATAACGATAAAGCACGCCATAAGTCGCAAATACCTAAACAGCATTTTGATAGTCCTCAAACTTGCTTTGTGTCTAAGATGTATTGGAGTGTGCGGGCTTGTCGGAATTAAAGACTTTAGCCTGTTCCGAGTGCTCGGACTGCCGGTCGACGATCGAGAGTTTCCGGAATATGAGCTTGCTTGGTCAACTAGCCAACAGTTCTGCAAAGAGTTGTGTGTGTGCAGCAACGGCTCTGGCTGCATCAAATTGGAGTGCGCGTGCTAAGCCCTTCTCACGCAGTTCACCACGCAGTTGAGGTGACTCAATGATTTTGGACATCTGCATACTGCAATCCTCAGGGCTGGAAGGACGGAACAAGAGGCTACAACCTCCGGCCACTTCTGGCAGAGAAGCAGCATCAGCGCAAATCACGGGAGTCCCACACGCCATTGATTCGATTACCGGCAACCCGAAGCCCTCCTGTCTGGAGGGTAGAATCGTTGCCTCTGCTGCCGAATAACACGCTCGTAGCAATTCGTCCGACACAGAGTCAATCCAACGCACCCACCGGTCGATCCCAAGTCGAACCGCGAGCGTACGCAGCGTCGGCTCGTTCATTTTGTCCGTCCCAATTACGACCAACTCGAGCGTGCGGTGGTGTCTTGATCGCAACCGCGCGAACGCCTCAAATAAAACGGGCAGATTCTTGTGAGGCTTCGGGCTCCCGACAAACAGAAAGTAATCCCGGCAGAGGCCCAACTGGTGCCGGACGACCTCTTTCGCCTCGTACCGCGGCATCGGAGCGAATATCGGACTCGCATAACGGTGAATTACAGATATCTTGCTCTCGCTCCCGCCCAGATGTTCCAGGATCATGCGCTTTGAGTACTGCGAAATGGTGATGATTCTACGCGCTTTGATTACGGCGAGTTTCAAGAGCGACTTCGCCAATACACGAGCTTTCAAGGTATTTCGGAAGTGTGGGTCGAGCAAATGAGTCACGTCGTGAATTGTGACCGACATGCGATCGGGATACAGCACCGGGATGTCATAGTGGGGGCAATGCAACAGCGTCGCGCCGCGAACCAGACTCGGAATCGTCGCTTGTGCTGCCATCGAGTACATTGCAGCCGAGCTCAGTATGATGCGGTCGGCGTAGGCCGCCAGCTTGCGCGCGTGAGCCGGGTGCACCACGCACCAGATCTCAACTCCGGGCAACGAAGTACGAAGCCCTATCAACAGTTGCTCCGTGTAACGCCCAATTCCTGTGGCGTGGGCACGCGCATCAAAAGCGAGAATAGGTCGGGAGCGCAACATACTCATGCCAGTGGAAGCGGCGCCCTGCGGTCGCGGTTCCGATAATCTTCTACACCCTTCCAAACATTTTGGATCCCCTCAACTCTTCCAGTCAGCGCGCGATGGAGAATACGCAGG
>Ga0187782_10001184_pt1 | contig 18672 bp, 19 predicted proteins | sample 0715_SJ02_MP15_2_FD_132454 | JGI IMG/M metagenome (GOLD analysis project Ga0187782, IMG submission 132454) | Tropical peat soil microbial communities from peatlands in Department of Meta, Colombia - 0715_SJ02_MP15_20_MG | ecosystem: Environmental > Terrestrial > Soil > Wetlands > Peat | place...
CTTGATCAAGATTCTGAAAGAAGGCAGCGTGTCATCCGGAGTACGGCGCGTGGAAGCAGTGACCGGTGAAGGTTCGCTGCACCATTTTCAGAGAGATCATGAATTGGAGAGCGTGGTATCGAGCTTCGTTAGTCCCACGTTTTCTCAAGGTACGCGCAAGCATGAGCCACCCATTGAAGTATCGCCTGCCGAGGCCCTGAAGCTCGAACTCGAGAAGAAAGACTTGGAGATCAAGCGACTGCAGCGCGAACTCGATCAGGCACGCATGAAGTCGGCTTCCTCGAGCACCGCAAATATTGGCGAAAAAGTCCGGGAGGTTCATGGCATCAAGGTGCTTGCCCACCGCGTCGACAATCTTGATCGCCCGCAGATGCGGACTCTGGTTGATCAACTCCGCGACAAGCTGGGCTCCGGCGTGGTGGTGCTTGGCTCGACTACAAACGGCAATGTGTCTTTAATTGTCGGTGTCACGAAAGATCTCACTGGCCGCATTCAGGCAGGAAAAGTGATCGGCCCGGTCGCCCAAAAAGTCGGCGGCAAAGGCGGCGGACGCCCCGATCTCGCTGAAGCCGGCGGCAAGGATCCAGCGGCGTTGGATTCCGCTCTGGACGCTGCCTATGGGGTGGTCGAGTCATTGTTGGGGTAAGTAGAAATCCAAAAGCAAATTCCGATGGGCTGAAGTCCGCTCGCGTAAATGATGAGCGGCGCACGGGTGGAACCACTATACACAGCAGGTAAAAGCTCATGGAAGACCGCATTCGCTTCATCGAGCATCGAGGTAAGCAGATTCTGTTCATCGACCTGTCAAACTGCTCGGCGGCGGAAGTCAAGCGAATATCGGAACTGGTTCCGAAGTTCGTGACCACGCATCCCAAAGGTTCTCTCCTGCTGCTGGCCGATTTCAGTGGGGCGGAATTTGATCGTGGAACCCTGACGACGATGAAAGAAGCTGCAGTCTTCGACCGGCCACATATCAAGAAATCCGCCTGGGTTGGCACTGAGAATCTGCCCAAAATCTTCTACGAACACATCAAAGTTTTCTCGCAGCGCGAGCTGCCCACCTTCAAAACCCGCGAACAGGCGCTGGATTGGCTGGCAGAGGAGCAGTAGCGAGTTATTCTTAGATGAGCTGGAGATCCCTTGACTCAACTTCTCCACTTCAGCGTCATCGGGCCGTTCATCGGATGCCTCATTTCTTTCCCTTTGCGTTTCGCGTCCAAATAGGCGGCTTTCAATTGGAAATACCACTTCGCCGGGCGGTCGGCATCGTCGATCAGCATGAGATGTGGGTTGTGCTTCAGCCCTTCCGATTGTTTTTCCATAGTTTGCCGGTCTTGCTCGACAAATTTTGCGAAGACAAATTTCAGCAGCTCCGGTCCGAACGGCACCCAGCGGAAGATATTCCATTTCGCGACCACGTCGATGCGGCAATGGTCACGGGTGATAGGCGTAACAGTAGTCAGACTGCCAAACCAGTACTTGCCGGCTCGAATGAGTTCGTAACGCTGGTTGGGTAGAACAAAGTCAATAGTTGTGCTGATGGCTTCGGCATCGGCATAGAGTCGAAGGAGTTTATAAGGCGCGCTATTTGAGCTGGGAGTGTGTGCGCTCATGCGGAAGCCCATGGGAATTGGTTCAAAACTCTTTTGCTTCTCGTGAATGCTGTGGCGGGTTCGCCACCACCAGGCCTGATGGACGAATGGTCCATGCGCCGGATCCATGAGGCCAATGATCCCGTGATCGACGCTGCACGGCAGATCGGCGGTTAGATGGGCTATCTTGAACTTCTCGCCAAAAGCGGGCACCTGCGGCACCGGAATCGGTGGCTCAATAGCTTTAGTGAATCCCGCGCCGGGCGGTGATGGATCGGGCATAAAGACCCAGACATAGCCATCCTGCTCCTGGCAGGCGTAGCTGCCAGCGTAGATGCGGTCGAGTTTCAAATTCTGATCTGAAGTGAGCGATGGAATCAGGCGGCATTGTCCAGTGTGTGCGTCAAACTTCCAGCCGTGATAACTGCATTCGATCTGCTGGCCGTCGAATTGCCCGTAAGAAAGCGGCATTCCGCGATGTGGGCAAGCATTGTGCAACGCAAATGGTTCCCCGTGTTGGTCACGGCCAAGCACAAGAGGTGTTTCCAGCAGTGTGGCCTCGCGTAGGTGGGCGGATCCGAGCGTGGCGGTAGGCAGGGCGCGATACCAGAAGCCATACAGCATAAGGGAATCCGGCACCTGACGCGGGGGTAGTTCCGATTCAATCATTGGGTTTGACGAAACTACTATATCGCGGGGGCGGAATATCACGAAGGTTACTCGCCGATAAACCACTGTATTCGAGTCAGTTGCGTTGATTACCTTTGATGGTTCTATTCCCTTTGGGCAGATTGTTCCACTGCCCCGGGCATCCTATAATCGACATACTCTGGTAGGCATTCTCCGTCAGGTTCACAGGCAGGTAAGCGCGGAAGTGTGGTTGCTTTTCGCGCCAGCGTCGCCCCGATATGCGAAAACGCCTGCAACTCGCTCTGACGGCAACCGTAATCGCCACCTCCCTTTCCCTCACGTCATACGTGCAGGCGCAACAGCGTGGCAGCGCGATCACCACGACTACCGATGACTATGGACGGATGGTCTACGTCAACGAGTCCGTGGTATCGATGGACCGGGATTCACCGCCTCCGGCGCAGCGCAGTTCGCTGGCATTTTGGAGCATCCTGGAGCACCGCTGGAAAACCGTGCCTTCAGCTCATGTTCGCGCAGCTCGTTCCGCAGCGGCAGAAGTAAATCGATATCTCGATTCGCAGGAAAGTTCGCGGGCTACGAAAGCTTCGAATTTCAACCGGGTATTCGCGCAGCAAGACATTGATAATGCGATTGAACTAGCGGCCGAGCGCCACAATGTGGACCCTAATCTAGTGCGCGCCGTGATCAAGGTGGAGTCGAATTTCAATCCCAACGCGGTTTCCCGCAAGGGCGCGATGGGCCTCATGCAACTGATGCCGCAAACGGCACGCCAGTTGAATGTGGAAAACCCGTTCGATCCGGAGCAAAACATCGATGCCGGTGTGCGTCACTTAAAACACCTCATGGAAAACTTCGGAGGGGACGTGAAGTTAAGTTTGGCGGCGTACAACGCGGGAGCCGGCGCAGTCGCGCGGAGCGCCGGCGTGCCGCGTATTGCGGAAACCCGCAAGTATGTGAAACGGATCACCCAACTGTATTACAGCGGATTTGATCCGGGAGTTCACACCTTGGGGGGGCCGCTGCACGAACCGATTCATGTGCAGCGCGATTCCCGCGGGGTGCTTTACATCAGCAACACGGATTAGCGAGCACCATCTCAGGTTCAACAGCGGTTCCAACGTCAGGCGACCACGGGCCCTACATTGACGAAATCGGGGCAAAGTTTGGCTAGGCGGCTTTGGCCTGCAGCCGCCATCGTCTTCGTGTCGGCTCTGCCCTTGCTGGCACACGGGCATAGATCGGAAACCTGGGCCAGATCGCAGTTCAGCGCCGCCGAGCACCTCCACACTGATTTAGAAGCGCGTCCTCCGCAGGAACTTGCTCGCCCCGACTACCAGCGCGTAATCAATGCTTATCGCCGGGTTTATTTCGAAGCTCCCAATTCCAGCAAAGCCGATCCCAGTGTAGTTGCCGTCGCAGAATTGTTGGAGGAGATGGGACGGCATTTTGACGATGAAGCGATTCTCGATTCCGCAGTTCGAGAGTACGAATTTCTGCGCCAACAGTATCCTGGCAGCAAAGCCCGATTCCGCGCGCTATTCCGAATCGGGGAAATCTATCGTGAGGACCTGCACGACAAAAAGCGTTCCGATGAGGTGTTCCGGGAGTTTCTGCGCCGATATCCGAGGAACCAGTTTGCCGAGCAAGCACGCCAGGCGCTCCAGGAATCCGCTGAAACGAGCAGCGCCGCTTTCGATGTAACAGCCAAAACTGTCGGGCCAGGCAAACCAGGGCGAGCAATAAGCCCCCAGAACGCGACCGAAATGCCACAGATCAGCGGCAGAAATAGCGAAGAAGAGTCGGGAGGTGCGGCGGCGAGCGGAGGGTCAATGCTGGGCCGGGTCATCGCTATCCGCCACTGGTCGACGACCGATTCAAGCCACATAGCGATCGACCTGCAGCGAGAAGTGAAGTACGAATCGCGCAGGCTCAGCCATCCTGACCGAATCTTCTTCGACCTGCACAACACTAAGCTGGATACCACCCTGAAGGGTAAGGTTCTGGAATTAGACCAGGGCTTAGTGAAAAAGATCCGCATTTCACAATTCAATACGCATGAGACACGTGTGGTGCTCGAGGTAGAGCGGACCGTGGATTTTGAGGCTTCAATATTGGCGAGTCCACCGCGCCTGGAAATTGCTGTTCGAAGTGCGCCGGCGACGGCCAAGGTGATCCCACAAAGCGACATAGTAAGCCAAGATGGCGGCCGGCTTCCTGGACCTGTCAGCCGCGCACTCCCGGATGTTGGCACAGAGTCTAACTTGGATCAGGCGTCCCCAAAGCAGGTAAAAGCCGAGACGCAGATAAAGCAGCCAAGTCCGTCTAGCGATGACAAGACCGCGCGAAATCTGACTTTCATCGCAAGCGATGGCGTTAAGAAGACCATCGTCGATGCCGAGACCGACGACACTCCCCAACCAGCAGCCAAGCCTGATGCACCGGATTCCAAGCCCATGAATCCGTCCACGACTGAGCCCGGTCGAGTTGGTGTTGTCGGAAGCAAAACTAAACGTAAGTCTGCCACGGAGAGGGCTGATGCGAGAGAAGCCCAGCCCACTGCCGCCGGAGACCGTTCCTTAATCCGCGCGCTGGGCCTGAAGATTGGAAAAATTGTGATTGATCCCGGTCACGGCGGTCACGATACCGGCACCATTGGTCCGCATGGGTTGGAAGAAAAAGAACTGGTACTCGACGTCAGCCAGCGCTTAGGCAAACTGCTAAGCTCGCGACTGGGGGCAGAGGTGGTCTACACACGCAGCGACGATACTTTTATCCCGCTCGAGACCCGAACCGCTATCGCTAACCAGGAAGCGGCAGATCTGTTCGTTTCCATTCATGCGAACTCCAGCCGCGATCCTGATGCACGCGGAGTGGAAACCTATTATCTCAATTTCAGTTCCTCTCCGGATGCACTCGAGGTCGCGGCCCGCGAGAACGCCGTGTCCGAAGAATCCATTCACGAACTGCAAGACCTGGTAAAGAAAATAGCCCTGAAAGAAAAAATCGAAGAGTCACGGGAATTCGCCGTAGACGTAGAACACTCCCTGCATGGTGGGCTGGCGGCAAAGAATTCCGGAGTGCGTGATCGGGGAGTCAAGAAAGCTCCGTTCATCGTTCTGATTGGCGCGAATATGCCTTCAATCCTGGCTGAAATTTCGTTCCTAAGCAATCCTGCCGACGAGCGGCGGCTGAAGACCAATGACTATCGCCAGCGGATCGCCGAATCTCTCTATCGCGGCATAGCCAAATACGTGAATGGCTTGAGCGGGGTGAGGGTTGCCAGCAAGATCGAGAAAGCTGACCGGCAGTAGAAGCCTGGACTGGGCACCTTTCGAAGACCGCCTGACTGAGGTCTCCGGCTGGAAACTTTCGCGCTTCCCCAGTAGTCTAATGACAGAGGAATTCTGTCTCCCCCCAAGCGGTTAATGAAACCTCTTAAATTGATTTTCGGCGTTGTGGTATTCCTGACCTGCGGTTTGGCCCTTGCCGATAACCAGGCGGACAAGAGCGTCCGGCGCCGCGAAGTCAACTCGACCCAAATGCTTCCGCAGCAGTTTGGGGGTTGGGAACTCTCGGGATCGCCGCAAACCAGCACTAATCCAGCATCGGCCGATCCAGTGAACGCAGAGGTTCTGAAGGAGTACGGGTTCAGCGATTTCGCTTCTGCTACTTACACGCGGAACGACGGACGAAAGCTTACCCTCAAAGCGGCCCGCTTCGCCGATGCAAGCGGTGCTTATGGCGCATTCACGTTTTACAAGATGCCCGAGATGCTGATTGAGAAAATCGGTGACCAGGGCGCGTCGCTCAACGAACGTGTGCTGTTTTACCGCGGAAACATCCTGATCGATGCTGTTTTCCAACGGCTCTCGGCCATGTCGGCTGCGGAATTACGTGAACTAGCGGGGGATCTCCCGCTTCCCCCGGGGAACACAGGGAAATTGCCGGGATTACCCGCCTATCTGCCAAAGCAATCTTATGTAAAGAACTCGGCCAAGTATGTTCTTGGACCCGCGACGCTGGAGAAAGTTAATTCGTTGCTACCCGTACATTTCGTGGACTTCAGCCGAGGCGCCGAGGTCGTTCTCGGCAACTACAATGCTTCCGGCGGCGAGGCAACATTGATTTTGATCTCTTATCCGACGCCGCAAATAGCGAATGAATATCTGCGGAAGATTGAAGCCGCACAGCAACCGGCTTCGCAGCAGCCGGGAAGCCCGCCCTTGCTTGCGGGACCTATCTTCAAAAAGCGCACTGGGCCGATCTTGGTGGTGGCGGCTGGACCACTTTCAGAGAGCGAAGCCAAGTCCCTGCTGGCATCCGTCAACTATGACGCAGATGTGACCTGGAACGAGAATACCTATTTGAGCAAGAAAGATAACCTTGCCAATTTGCTGGTAAATGTCATCCTGCTTTGCTTCATCATCATCGGCTTTGCGCTTGTGGTAGGAGTGGCGTTCGGTGGGATTCGAATCCTGACCAAGCGGCTTTTCCCGGATCGAGTATTCGACCGGCGGGAGGACATGGAATTCATCTCTCTGCACCTCGCGGATGAAGGGGCGGAACCTGCCAATGCTAAGGTAAGTTCATCAATTAAAGCGATTTAGTAGCAACTTCGCTCGATTTTGTCTCACAAAGACGCTTCCACAACGGCTGTTAACCTTTTTCCTAAGTTACTGAAAATAAAGATATTTATTTCATAAAAATTCCTTGACACCCAGCTTTTGCGGCTCATAAGATTTCGCCAGAAAGTTTTGACGGTAGATTCCTCCGTTGGAACTATTCTCCCTTGAAGAAAAGGCTGCCTGCGTTGCCGGGCGGCCTTTTCGTTTTGCGCGTTAGAATCGGTCAAGATTGCATGAGCCGACTCCCGGGGAACGTACGCGCGTTCTCAACCGTATAATCTGGTTACGGCAGCGCGGGTAATGCGGAGGGGAATATGTTCTGCGACAAGTGCGGTGCACCAACAGAGCCGGAACAGCGTTTTTGCAGCCGCTGCGGAAGAGAGTTTGCGGGCGGTGCAATAACTTTTCCCCGTCGCAGCCGGGTAGCCGGACACATTCGGCTGCTCGGGATTTTGTGGTTGGCGCTTTCGGCACTCAACCTGATGGGAGGCATATTTCTTTTTGTTCTAGCCAATGCTTTTTTTCCCCATCTGCACGAACTGCCGAACGTGCCGCGGGACGTACCTGCTGGTTTCTTGCACTCGCTTTTTGGGATCATCGGCGCTCTCGTTCTGGTCAAAGCTGCTGCGGGATTCCTTGCGGGCTGGGGACTGCTGCAGCGCGAATCCTGGGCCCGCATGTTGACCATCGTTTTGGCATTTCTCGCCCTATTCAATGTTCCGTTCGGAACTGCGCTGGGAATCTATACCTTGTGGGTGCTTCTGCCCGCAGCGGCGGATGCCGAATATCAACAGCAGGTGCGTAGCGCTGGCGCTGCTTGACCACGATAACAGTTCATGGCGTCGGCTTGCCGATTGTCTTGCCCGCTCACCGGCCAGAGTGATCAAAGTCACGGTGCCATGGGCAAACACAAACGATAATTAAGTGATTAGCGTGCTCGGAGGCAGGCCATGAAACTATCCAGCCTCTTGTACGGAATGGTGTTTGCAGTCGCGGCGATCTCCATTGTGCTCTTGATTCTCGGCGTTAACTTTCATCCACCGGCTACAGCCCAAGGTGCCGCGCTTTACAATCGGTCGAACGAAATCACAGCCAAGGGCATCGTAGAGGAAGTGCTGGAGTTTGATTGCCCCGTTAGTGAAGGGGAACTCGGTAGCCACGTTGTGCTGAAGACCGGTGACGGAATCCTGCAGGTACATCTTGCACCGGTGCGCATCATGAGTGGGCAGAAGCTAAGCTTTGCTCCCGGCGATCAGATCGAAGTGGTCGGATCCAAAGTACGGCTGGCAGGAGAGAACGGAGTCATTGCGCGCGAAATCACCCGCGGAAATGAGACTTATACTTTTCGCGATCGTGACGGCAAGCTCCTGCTAACCCAATAATCCGGCTGCGAGGATCGCCTCTCTTGAACAAGAGATGCGGAACTGCATAAGAAGAGCACAGCAGTCGGTTTGTAACGATCATGCCGGGCATCCCATTTGGGATTTGCGTACGTGAGACGTCCAGAAGGAACTGGCTCGCTCTTTACGCTTCTTTCTCTCACATTTAGAATCGAAGGCGTATCACGCGAAAACCAGCCGACGTAGCTCAGTTGGTAGAGCAGCCGATTCGTAATCGGCAGGTCATCGGTTCAAGTCCGATCGTCGGCTCCATTTTCAACAATCCTTCGGACAACTCGGCAATTCCACTGGGCAGGTCGATGCAGCGCTAGGCTGCGACTCGCGTAATGATAACTAGACAGACTGGCAGATAGAGTACAGAAGCATGAACTACCCTGGCTGCCGCCCTTCTCGTGCCGCCCACAGCTAATTTTGTTGCAGGATATAGAAAAAGTGCTCCTGTCAACGCCAGGATCATCAGGGAAGCCGGGCCACTGTGGAAACCGGGATAAAGCGTCGCAAGCACCAACAGGACTGAACAGGCAAGAATCTCGCCGCGGGTGAAACGGCCATCACGGTCGAAATCCGGCAACATCTTGTAGCCTGCGCGGGCATAGTCTTCCCGGTACATGAGAGCGATTGCGAGGAAGTGTGGGAATTGCCACAGAAAGAGAAGAGCGAACAGAAACCACGCGTGGGAATTGATCTTTGACGAAGCTCCCGCCCAGCCGATGAGTGTCGGCATGGCGCCGGGAAATGCACCCAGCAAGGTGCACAGCGGCGTTTTCCGCTTCAAAGGTGTATAGATGAGCAAATAGGAAAGCAGGGTGGAAACTGCAAGCGCCGCTGCGGTCCAATTGATCAGAACAGCCAAATAGGCGCCTCCGGCAAGGCTCAATAAGACGCCGAACGCAAACGCCTCACGAGCGCTGACTCTACCCGCCGGCAGTGGGCGTTTTGCGGTGCGACGCATCTGTCCATCCCAGACTCGCTCCATCCACTGATTCAACGTCGCGGTACCGCTGGCCACAAGCAGAGTTCCGATCAGCGTGTTCACCAGACCAGCAATCTGAAACGCGCCACGCGACGCGAGATAGTACCCGGCCGACGTGGTCATCAGAATGAGCAGATTTACCTCAGGTTTCGTGAGGATGTAATAGTCGCGAAGCTTGGAGCGGAATTTCATCACGTCAGGTCGCATCGTAAATATTACCAATCACCACCTGGCTCAACGCGCGGATCGGTCTGATTGAATTGGTTGCGCCTGCGATAAGCGAGGGCAATGGCGCCCATGCACATCGAGAGCGGGGGAATGATGAGAATCACAATGCCGCTTTTCAGAGCCTTTATCATGCGCGCACCGGAAGCAGCCGCTTGTGTGTAGCAAAGTGCGCAGCCTTGCGAAAACGCCGGCGGAGGAAGCATAAGCGCGGCCACCAGAAGCAGCCCAACAGCCATTCCAAGCAGCGATTTCGACTTCCGCACTCGCGTCCCTCCTAGAGTTTCGTCCAAAGAACAAACAGCAGATATAGCCAAAGAACATCCATGAAATGCCAGTATTGTGCGGCCGCAGCGAACGTACTCTTCCGCAGGACGGAACGCCTGAGCTTGCTAATGACGTAGATCAAGCCGCACAAGCCACCGAAGACATGCGCCGCGTGTACTCCCGTGAACACATAAAAGAACGAACTGCTGGGGTTGGTTGCGAGATACAATCCTTGCGATTTCAACTGCAACCATGCGTCGTATTGTCCGGCGACGAAAAGTAAACCGAGCGACAAGGTTATTACAAGCCAGACGATCGGTTCTGCAGTCTGACGTTCAAAGATGCGCGCATATGCCAGTCGCCGCCGGGCTAACTCTAAAGTAAAGCTGCTGGCGAGCAGAACCAGGGTATTGAAGTAAAGGATAGGTGGCAGCGTTATGTGCTGCCAGTCCAGCGCGGTTCCTTGGCGTACGACCAGCGCACTTGTCAGCGCAGCGAATGACATTGTGATGGCCGCGAACGCCACCCACATACCCGTCTTGGCCGGTGCCGGCGGACGTTCCTGCAGCGCGCGCAAGTCTCCCTCTGCAGGCACAAGATTTCGGCGGCCGCCATTGCCCGAGTAATCCGCCACTCGGCGATCCTCGATCTGTGCCGGTTCGCGAACTGTAGTTGCCATGAACTTCACACTCCTTACTGCATCAGACGCATGTTGAACATGCGGAACGCATCGGGCCAGAGATAGCAAAGGAAAACCAGCACGAACAACGTCGCCGGAAAAACCGTCCAAAACAGAATTGGCTTTTCGTACTTCACCTGCATCAAGTACATGATCGCGACGAACGCCTCAAGTCCGGCCAGGCACAGCAATGAAAACAGCAGTGTTCGCGTCGGCAGATGCTGATAAGTAAGGATCACCTCAATGCAGACAATCACCATCAGGCCGACACCGATTCCCACATAGGAGCTCATCGGCAGTTCGCGGTTCGATGACATCACTTGTCCCTCCTGCTTGCATTCATCTCAATGTGCATTCATCAAATACATCAGTGGAAACACGAACATCCAGACCATGTCGACAAAGTGCCAGTACAGACCGGCGGTTTCGACATGGCTTTCGTCGTAGCGCCCCTGATTGAAGCCGCGGGTGATAAAAGCCAACGCGATCACACCCGTAACTACGTGCGTCATATGCAGTCCAGTGACACTGAAGAAGCATGCGCCAAACTGGGCTGCGCCACCGGTCGGGTTGTAGAAGAGCCGCCAGCCCTCGCCGATCAGCTTGAACCACTCGCGCAGGTGCAGGACCGCAAAAATCGTTCCCAGCAGCATCGTGATCCCCAGCCACTTGTTGGCCAAAGCCTTGGTACCGGTTTGAGCTGCGCGCACTGCGGCCAGCATGGTAAGGCTGCTGGACAGCAGTACGGCCGTCATGACCATTCCATTCGCGATGGACGAGAACCCGAACGGCGTTCCCCAAACTGGCGCTCCCACGCGCATGTAGCCATAGGCGAACAGAAATGCGCCAAAGGTGCAGGCGTCAGAAATAATGAACACCCACATCCCGAACTTTTTCTTGTCCATGGCATATGGAGAAGGCTCCATCAGCACCTCATGCTGCGTAACCACGGTTATTACGGATTGACTCACAGTGTCCCCCTTTGTCTAACTGATCGCGCTCAAATCACGCATTCCAAGTTAACTAGGTTCCGGCGATCGAAGGCGCCGGTGAAGTCTGCATCACACTGGCGTCGCCCTCGTATTCCATCGGTCCGTGATAAACCGTGAGTTGCCGTCCGCCGAAGTTGTCGAACGGAGGCGGCGAAGTCGTATCCCACTCCAAGGTTGTCGCGTCCCATGGATTGTCTGGTGCTTGCGGTCCTTTGAAACGGCTCCAGATTGCGTTGAACAGAAAGATGAACTGGACGGCTCCCAGGAGCAATGCGCATATGCTGATGAACTTGTTTACCCCCAAAAGCGGAACCATGAAATCGTCGACCAGCGCCGAATACCGCCGCACTGCGCCCGCAAAACCGGTCAAGTGCATGGTCATGAAGACGCAGTAGACAAGCGGGAAACTCAGCCAGAAGTGCAATTTGCCGAGGTTTTCGTTCATCATGCGGCCAAACATCTTGGGGTACCAGTAATAGAAGCCCGCCAACGCCGCGAAAATTGCGGACAGTCCCATGGTGAAGTGGAAATGGCCCACCACGAAGCTCGTGGCGTGAAGGTAGGAATCAGTCGAGGGCTGTGCCAGGAAAAATCCGCCGATACCGCCACTGATGAATAGCGAGACGAAACCAAGGCTAAACAACATCGGAGTATCGAAACGCATATTAGCGTGGTACAGCGAGAAGACCCAAATCAGCACTGCGATGACTGACGGAATCGTGATGAACAGCGTGGGCACGGAGAATACCATCGCCATAAACGGACTCATGCCGCTGACGAACATATGGTGTCCCCAAACCACAAAGCTGAGGGTTCCCACTGCTATCATCGCCCAGGTGATCACCTTCCAACCTCCGACCAATGGCTTGCGGATAAACGTTGGCAGGATATGTGAAACGATCCCGAAGGCCGGCAGAATGATGATGTAAACCTCCGGATGTCCAAAAAACCAGAACAGGTGCTGGAAGAGAAGCGGCGATCCACCGGAGTGGGGCTGGAGTTGGTCATTAATCACCAGTCCCGAAGGAATAAAGAAGCTCGTGCCGCCAAGGCGGTCGAGCACCAGAAGCAGGCAGGTCGGCAACAACACGGCAAAAGCCAGCAAGCTTACCCAGGCGTTGATGAACCATGCCCACGTGGAGAGCGGCAGGCGTGACAACGTCATGCCCTTGGTGCGCAGGTCGAGCGTGGTCACAATAAAGTTGAGAGAGCCTAACAGCGAAGCGACGCAGAATACGGCAATTGAAAGCCCCCAAAGGTTCTGTCCCCATCCTTGGCCAGGACCGGCGACAGCGCCTACCGCACTGAGGGGCGCGTAAGCCGTCCATCCGGAGAGCGGGGGACCGTCGGGAATAAAGAACGTCGCGCAAGCAAGTACGAATCCGACGAACGTGGTCCAGAACGATGCCATGTTCAGTCGCGGGAACGCCATGTCGGCTGCACCCACCTGGATGGGAAGGATGAAGTTGCCGAAGCCAGCCATGGGCGCGGCGGTCAGCACGAAGAATGCCATGATCGTACCGTGCATAGTCATGAGCGAGAGGTAATATTCCGGCGTCATGAGACCGCCAGGCGCGCCGCTTGGTGCAAGCCAGCCGAGCAGCGGAATGCGCGCATCCGGCCAGGCAAGGTGGATTCGCATGGCCCAGGAAAGCGCCATGCCAATGAATACACTTATCAGGCTCAGTGTCGTGTACTGAATGCCGATTACTTTGTGGTCCACGCTGAAGATGTACTTGCGGATGAACCCTTGTGGCGGTGCGTGGTGCACAGCTGCATGTGCTGCGGTTTGTTGCATGATCTTCACCCCAGGGAAGAAGATTTCTCATCGCCAGTTAAAGGCGATCTTTACTGTTCGGCTGCTTGCTTCTTCAGCCAATCGTCAAAATCTGATTGCGAGAGTACCGACAGATACGCCTTCATGTTGTAGTGCCCTAGCCCGCACAACTGCGTGCACACAATTTCGAAGCGCCCCGTCTGAGTTGCTGTAAAGTGAATCGGAATATTCAGTCCCGGCACAAAATCCTGCTGCACACGCAGCTCGCGCACATAAAAGGAGTGCCCCACGTCCTTGGAATGCAGTGTGAGCAAAACTGGTTTGTTGACTGGAATCGCCAACTCGGCAGTGACAATGTCATCCTTGGCATCGGGATCGTGATCGGTGTCGATGCCAAAATAGTTCTGCGTGCCTTCATTAATGCGTTCGGGATGGATTGATCCTAACTTACCGTCTGGGCCGGTATAGCGGAAGTAGTAGGCAAACTGGCCCGCTTGGACATCGATGCGCATGGAGTCTGGGTCTGGTGCAGCGAAATAAACTGCACCCCAGGCCTTCGAACCAATGAACGACAGCGCCAGAATTTCGGTACCGACCAGAAGAAACGCAAAGATAACCAGCGGTTTGGCGCCGCCGGGTATTTGCTTGATCTTTCTTGCGGCTCCGCCATACAGAAAAGCAAACGCCGCCAGCACGACTTGCCCGGCGATAAACAGAAGGCCGGCCACCAGCACCGTCTCTTCTATCTGGTGATCGATCTTGGGCCCGTGCACGGAAATATCAACGGGCATCCACCACACATGAGCGATGACACAATAGGCAATCGCCAGCGTAATGAGTACGACGACAACCGCAAAAAATTTTCCCGCCATTTTTCCTCACCCCCAGAACCGGCCGAGCCGCCGGTCAGTTGTGCAGGCCGCGATTCCTCAACTCGCAGCCTGCATGTTGCGCCTACTTTGCTTTGAAAGTGAAATCCGTCGTGACTGGCTTACCCGCAGCCACGGTCACTTTTGCGGTTTGCGTTCCGTATGTTTCCTGCCATGCGGTTAACGTGTAACTGCCGGGAGGCACGTTATCCAGCTTGAAAGATCCGCTGTCATTGCTCAAGCCGAATGGGCCTTTTAACACCGCGATATAGCCCCGCATCCAGGGATGAATGTTGCACTTCACCGGGATCGCGACTTCTTCGTTTGTCCAGGCAACGTCAATCGGTCCGGCGCCGACGGTCTGCGACTTGTTCCACTGCGCATTTCCACCCGTGGGACTCGGCTGTGGGTGGATGTTGTGGGCCGTTTTATCACTATTCAGGACTGTCATGTGCTGACCAACATTGAGCGCAACTACATGGGGCACATACCTGCAACCCTTCTGGTCGATGGTCGCCGGCTGTGACGAAGTAGCCGCCTCGTTACCCGTCAGCCCCTGTGAAATGTAAACCACGACATTGGCGAGTCCGGCATTCGCTCCGACCACCACGTTTTCGGTCGCGACCTGCGCGCCCCCAGCTGCCTGCGCACAGGCAGGATCTTTAGACATATCGATCGGCTTCTGGTGGGGCGCTGCCCCGTCGAGCTTTACTGTGCCGACGATCTCTCCGGTCGCCGACGCGCCGACGGTGGGCGCCGAACGCATGAACGCCACGGCAACCAGCAGCAATAACAAAGTCAATGCGGCAATTCTCAATTGAGTTCTCATGAAGTTTTGTTCCTCCATTATTTCGAGCTAACTCTCCAACGAAATCTGCAGAAGAATTCCGTGCACCTGGGATGGCCCACCATTTTGTGATAAGCCGCACAGAAAGTCTGTGACTTATGTCACGCATCAATGTGATAAGCAAAAGACTTGTTCTGCAGGCAGGAAGTCAGCGGGTCTGGCTTAGGTTGACAGTGCCGGTTGCTGCTGGGTCATGCAATGCATCGCGCCGAAGCCCCAGATGAGATCTCCTGAGTAAATCCCTACCACTTCCCGATCAGGAAATAAGTCGGCAAGAATGTCGAGTGCAACGCGGTCGTTCGGATCGTTGAAAACCGGGACGAGTACGAGGCCATTCGCAATATAAAAATTGGCGTAACTGGCCGGCAGCCGGCGACGTTCGAAGAACTGCGGCGCCGGCATCGGCAATTCGACGATTGAGATAGGCTTGCCCGCTTGATCGCTGGCCTCACGCAGGCGCCGAATGTTTTCCCGGAGCGGCTCGTAGTTTGGATCGCTGGGATTAGACTCGACTGCGGTGACGACCGTGTCGGGAGAAACAAAGCGAGTGATGTCGTCGACGTGCCCGTGCGTGTCGTCCCCGGCGATGCCGCAGCTGAGCCAGATCACGTTTGAGGTGCCGAGATAATCAAAGAAAATCTTCTCGTAATCTCCCCGTTTCATCCTCGGATTTCGCTGTTGTATATCGCTTAGTAAACATTCTTCGGTGGTGAGCAACGTGCCTTGCCCGTTGCTATCGATCGAGCCGCCTTCCAGCACCACCCGTTGTTTGCCGAACAAGGGACGGAGCACAGTGGCGTTGCCGGCATGGGCCATCAGAGCACCAATTTTCTTATCTCGCTGATAGTCGGAATATTTTGCCCAAGCGTTGAAGCGCCAGGCGATGGCGGACAACTGACGGGTCGGAGATCCACCCGGACGGCCGAGAAGAGCCGCCCTCACGTGGTCCGCGGTGATCACGAAGGTACAGCCGGAATCCCGGACCCATACGCGGTTGGTGGGCCAACCGTGAAAGTGCACGTTCTCGCTGAGCGCATTCGCACGATCAAGAACACGGCGCGCTCGCTTTTCCGAGGCAGCATCGTTGACGATGAGTTCGACCCGCTCGTGACGCGCAAGATAACGGATGATCTCGGCATACACCCACGGGATGGGTTCGAATCTTCCCGGCCAGTCTTCTTTATTGTGAGGCCAGGCCAGCCAGGTTGCTTGGTGCGGTTCCCATTCCGCCGGCGCACGAACGCGGCCCAGGGTTGTACGTGTGCTCAAGGGCATTTTGGGTCTAGAGCATACATACCGAGATTACGGACGGGTGTCCAGAGGATGCTTGGCTTTTTCGAAGAATTCGTTCTGTAATTTTAGGCTCGTCTGGTCGGCCTTGACGGCGCGAATGGCTTCCACGATGGCGTCTTCCCAGTGGCGCATTTCAAATTCGCCCCGCTCCTTGGTTGCTGCCGATCCTTCACCCGAGTAGTGATTGGGGAAACGCGCATACCACCAAATCGCTGTGTACAGCTCATCCGGAAGCTTCAGCCGCGCCTGGTCAGCCCCTGACTCCTGATCTGATCGCTCCATGTGGACCAGGTCGGGGCGGGCGATCAGCATCTTCGAGGTCTCCGATTCCCCAGCGTGCATGTCAGGCCCGGAAGTCTTCCTGGGTGGCCCACCGGGCGGGGCTCCTACAATAGGGAGCACATAAACCACATAGTCGTGTGGCTTCTCCAGCTGGGTTTGCGCAAAATAGGGCAACAGATTTTCGTTTCCGCCATGTCCATTCACGATGATGATTTTCTTGCATCCGTTCCTTGCCATCTCGTCGGTCGTTTCCTGCAGCAACTCCAACTGCAGATGTGAGCTGTAGGCGATGGTTCCGGGTTCGTGCGTCGCCTCGAAAATCTGGCCAAAGTAGTACTCGGGAAACACCAGGGCATATTCCTGCTGCGCGGCTTGCAACACGGCATAACGAACCTTAAGCAAGTCTGTGCCCAAAGGCAGGTGGGGCCCATGCTTTTCGATAATTCCAAACGGTAAGAGGCAGGTTGACTGTGATTGTTCGATCGCGGACCTAAACTCTGCCGCAGTGAGTTCTTCCCAATGCACTGAGGGCTTGCTCTGAGGCCACGTCAGAGTGGTGCAACACAGGATCACCAAGGCAGCGGAAACTCTGGTCACTAAATCGTTTCTCCAGCTGCGCATTGTAGCACCCGGGACTGCTTCGAAAAGCCACGCACTAATCTCAATCGGAGCAGAGAATTAATGTGGAAACACGCTATTTTGCGCACAGGCTTGGCGGCAGGCCGCTTGTTACTCTAGTCATCATGCCCCATCGCAGCTGCGAAGGTATCATTCGGGCAGAGTGCGTCATGAAGAAGTTGAAACTCGTACTTTCATTGACTAATCAGGACAACGACTACCAATTGGAACAGGCAACTGCGGCCGAAGAGGCTTCCAAGCGGCTGGGCATCGATTTAGAGATTCTCTACGCCGACAACGATGCCATTGTGCAGAGCCAACAATTGCTTAAACTGATTCAGTCACGCTCCGAGGCAACTCCGGATGGAATCATTTTTGAACCGGTCGGCGGCACCGCTCTTCCGCAGGTCGCCCGGGCGGCCGCAGTCGCGGGCGTGGGTTGGGTCGTAGTAAATCGTGAGGTTGATTACATCGGTGACCTTCGCCAGAGTCATCATGTTGCCGCCTTCAGCATCACTTCCGATCACGAGGAAGTAGGCCGAATTCAGGGCCGGCAATTGGCGGCCTTACTGCCCCGTGGAGGATCCGTCCTCTACATCCAGGGTCCGTCAGAAAGTCTAGCCGCTAAACAGCGAACCAGCGGTATGTACGAGACGAAGCCGGCGGAAGTGCAGGTCAAGATGATGAAGGCGCAATGGACTGAAAGCAGCGCCTATCGGACAGTCAGTTCCTGGCTGCGCCTTTCCACATCGCATCAGATGCACATCGATCTGATCGCTGCCCAGGACGATTCCATGGCATTGGGAGCCAGAAAGGCGTTTCAGGAGCTGCCCGCAGGCCCGGCACGCGACCGATGGTTAAGTTTGCCTTTTCTGGGATGTGATGGTCTACCCAACAGCGGCCAAGCATGGGTGCAGAAGGGTCTCCTCACGGCCACTATCTATATCCCAGCGAATGCGGGCAAAGCAGTGGACATGCTGGCACATGCTTTGCGAACTGGTTCGATGCCTCCGGAGCAGACGTTAACAGTGCCGATTTCAATCCCTGCTGTGGAATCGCTGGCATCGGCCGCCAGCAAGAAACAAACGTTCTCGGCGGGAACGGCATAAGAACTTACTCTCGTTCGAGGGCGGCATCGGAGGCGGGTATCGCTGTACCGCCATCTGGTGACTCCAATTCCCTGATAAATTGGAATCCTCCATCGAGGAGCGTCATGCCGACCCTGATCACGCAGCCTAGTCGCATCACCGCAGCGGGTAACAAACCTAAGTTGATTGAAGAGTACATTGGCCGCGTAAACACGAAAACCAACGACCTCAGCATAGCGCACATGCACAGCCCGCAAGGATGGGAGGAGCCGGGGCAGAGTCCTGAATTCGATGAGTTCACGATCGTGTTACGAGGCATGCTTCGCGTCCGGCACAAGGCTGGTGTAATCGATGTCGCCGGCGGTCAGGCGATCATTGCGCACCGCCGGGAGTGGATCCAGTATTCAACCCCAGCGGAGGGCGGGGCGGAGTACATAGCGGTGTGCCTGCCGGCATTCTCAATGGACGTGGTTCATCGCGACAGCTAACCCTGA
>Ga0187782_10001185_pt1 | contig 18671 bp, 8 predicted proteins | sample 0715_SJ02_MP15_2_FD_132454 | JGI IMG/M metagenome (GOLD analysis project Ga0187782, IMG submission 132454) | Tropical peat soil microbial communities from peatlands in Department of Meta, Colombia - 0715_SJ02_MP15_20_MG | ecosystem: Environmental > Terrestrial > Soil > Wetlands > Peat | place...
AGGAGGCTTCTCAAGGCTCCGGTAGTGCGCGTCGGCGACAACACCCACCACGGTGAGCAGGCGCATGTCGCCATCCATGTTGCCAAACTCGATGGTCCGCCCCAGAGGGTCCCGGTTGGGCCAAGTGGCCCGCGCCATTGATTGGCTGACCACCGCGACGTGAGGCGCATCGGGGCCGTCGCGCTCTTCGAACAAGCGCCCTTGAAGCAGCGGAATAGCGAGGGCTTTGAAATAACCCTCGCTCGCCACGCAGTAATCCGCGCTGCCGCCCGGAGCGGTCACCCAGAGGTGCTCGAAGCGCGCCTGGTCTTCCGGCTTGGTCGGATCGAGTTGCGGCGGGCGGTCAAGAAGCAGGAACTTGCCATCGGCACAATCCCCCGCCTCCCCAAGAGGTAGATTCGACACTCCACCGACTTCCTCGACGCCAGGAATCGAGTGCAAGCGGTCGAAAAGACGGCTCATTAAGGCGGCTGGCCTGGTGTCCTGGATGTAATCCGCGATGGAAGCCGCTGAAGTGGGCTGTGAGCCTGGCACCTCAAGCTCCATCGTTACTATGTTCGCGGTGCGGAAGCCAGGATTGACGGAGAGCACGCGGAGCAAGCTCCGACCGAGCAATGCGGCGCCCGCCAGCAGCACCAACGTCACGGCCATCTGGGCTCCAACCAGACTGCGGGCCAGGCGATGCGAAGCGATCGAGCCGGTCGCACCCCGACTTCCTTCAGCCAACACCGCCTGCGGATCGGTTGCCGTCGCCCGGAGCGCTGTCAGCACTCCCAGTCCGACCGCCACGAGAACGCAAAGTCCCAGCGCGAACCCCAGCACTGTCAGACTGATCGAAACTTCGTCGACCCGGGGCAAGCCGGCTGGGGCAAGCGCCAGCAGGGTGTCTACTCCCCAAATCGCCAGCAGCACGCCCAGCGCACCACCGGTGAGCGATAGCAAGAGCGATTCCGCCAGGAACTGACGCACCAAGCGTCCTCGCCCCGCCCCCAGCGCAGCGCGGACAGCCAGCTCCCGCTGGCGTTCCGCCGCCCGCGCCAGCAGCAGGTTCGCCACGTTAGCGCACCCCACCAGCAACAGGAAGCCGACGGACGCCAGCAGGATCAACAGCGCGGGGCGGATACTGGTGGTGAGCGCGGTGCGCAGCGGCATGACGCTGGCATCCCTCATGTCGATCTCGGGCTTGTACTGCTGGTAAAGGCCGTGCGCGAGGTTGGAAATCTCACTGCGAGCCTGCGCGAAACTCACGCTGTCTCGCAGCCGCGCCACCGCCATCCCCCAATTATGCGAGGTGCGGCTGGGATTCTCGCCCCAGAGTTCTGCCGGAGTCCAGAGGTCGCTGCGAGCCGGAAAGCCGAACGCAGGCGGCATCACACCCACTACGGAAAAACTTCGGTTTTCCATTTTGACCTTGAACTGTGAGAGATCGGTCGCGTTGCCCAGGTGCTGCTGCCAATAACTGTAGCTGGCGATCGCGGCCGGCCTGCCCCCCTCGTGCAGCTCTTCCTCGGAGAAGATGCGGCCTAGCATTGGCGACACGCCCAAGACACGGAAGAAGTCTCGCGAAACGCTGCCAACACCCACCCGCGCCGATACGGAACCGCTGGAAACCGTCACCTCCCAGCTAGACAACTTCGCCATACCCACGAAACTGCGGTTCGCCGCTCGCAAGTCGTCAAAATTGGGGTCTGTGAATTGCATCAGGTGGCCGTCGGCGGCTACCTCCCGGATGCTCACGAGCTGCTCGGGCTTGGGATAAGGCAGGCTGCGCAGCAGCACTCCGTAAACCACGCTGAAGATGGCGGTACTAGCTCCGATGCCCAGCGCCAGAGTTAACACGACCACGGCCGTGAAGCCGGGATTCTTTGTTAGCATCCGCAAACCGTATTTCAAATCTTGCGTTATTGTTAGCATGTAGCTATTCTCCTGTCCGAGGCAATTGCCGATTGTCGATTGGCTCACCCAGACCGAAAATCCAAACTCGAAAATCGAAATCCGACCGCCAGCTCGCAATTCTCGAGTTTCGATTTTCGAATTTCGTCTCTCGGCCAATCGACAATCGGCAATCGCAAATCGGTAATCATTCGTACCGCAGCGCCACCAAGGGATCGACCTTCGTGGCCCGGCGCGCGGGGATATAGCTCGCGAGCAATGCAACAGCCAGGACAAGCACGGAACTTCCCAAGAAAACGGCGAGGTCCGTGGGCTTGACGCCGAATAGGATGCTCGCCATGAAGCGAGCGACAGCCGCGGCCGCCGCCACGCCGACGACAGTCCCGAGTAGGGCGGGTCGCAGCCCTTGCTTGACCACCAGCGCGAGCACATCCTGCCGCCGTGCTCCCAGGGCCATGCGGATTCCAATCTCGTGCGTACGTCTCCCCGTGACATAACCGACCACACCGTAGAGTCCGACGGCGGTCAGAAAAATGCCGAGGCACCCGAGTACGGCGAGCAAGAGGAAAAACATTCGGTCCGGCCATAGAGCCCCGCCCATCAAATCCTTCAGAGTCTGGATACTGAGGAATATGACGTCCATATCCACGGAGCGAACTTCCTGCTTGACGGCACCCACAAGCGCACGCGGGTCGCCCGCAGTCTCCACCATTATCGTCGCTTCTCCCGTGGGTCTCTGCGCGAAGGGAAAGTAGATGTAGGGCTCGGGAGATTCGTGGATTCCCTCGATTCTCCCGTCTTGTACTAAGCCGACGATCTGATAATCGGCCCCCTCCACCAGAAAGTGTCGCCCTATAGGATCCGTGTTGGGCCAAAATCGGTGGGCCATGGACTCATTAATGATGGCACTCCGGTTCGTCAGCGTCTCTTCCCGCGTGTCGAAGGTCCGTCCTCGCAGAACGCCAGCCCCAACCGTTTGAAAGTAATCCCGCCCGACGGAATTGTACTTGATGTCAAAGGCCTTCTGCCCAGACGGAGATTCGACACCCGGTATCGAAACGTCGCACGTCGTGCCCCCGCCCGACTGGCTTAGCATCATGCGCATTGCGTAAGTAGCTTTCTTCACTCCCGGAAGGGATTGAATCTTCTCGACCGCCGGCAGGAAGAACTCCTGCGTGCTCACTGTCGGACCGACGGACGGACCTATGTTGACGATAAGCATCTTCTTGTTCGTATCGAACCCCGGATTAATGCCCTCGCTAAAAAGCAGGCTCTTCAGAAAGAGCCCTGCGCCAATCAGCAGCGTGAGCGACAGCGCCACCTGGCCGGCCACGAGCAGGCTACGCGCCCCCAGCCACCATCTCCCGCCCTCCGATCTCGCTTCCTCCGCCCTGAGTGTCGACACCAGGTCTGTCCTGGAAGCTTGGAGGGCGGGCGTCAGCCCGGAGATCACCGCCGCCAGCAGAGAAATAACAAGCGCGTAGGCAAGCACTGGAATGTCCACCCGGAAATCGAGACGCATTACGAAGGGGCCGGGTGGCATCAGCGCTTGCTGGGCGCGAAGGAGCAAGGCAGTAAGAACCAAGCCGAGCCCCGCTCCCAACAATGCCAGCACCATGCCCTCCGTGAGCAACTGCCCCACCAGCCTGCCGCGCCCGGCACCCAGCGTCAGCCGCACGGCAATTTCGCGCCGCCGCGCCTCTGCCCGCGCCAGCATCATGCCAGAGACATTGGCGCAGCAGATCAACAGAATCAATCCGACTCCCCCCAGCGCCAGGAACGTGGGGACGAGATTGTGACGGAACTCCTCTGCTTCGGTGGACACTACGAACGTCAGACCTTTGTTGCTGGCTGGATATGCATCTGACAGCCGGTGCGCGATAGTATCCAGCTCCGCACGGACCTTTTCCATGCTCACGCCGGGCCGCAGGCGCCCCAGCATCTCGAAAGCATCACGGTTTTCCCTGTTCTGGAGGTCTTGAGGGGTGGTCCAACCTTGCGCAGGGAACCAGACCTCCGTAGGCCAACCTCGCTGCAGGCCGCCAAACCACTCCGGCGCAACACCCAGGACGAGCGCATGCCGGCCGTTGAAAACAACGGTCTTCCCAACGATGCTCGGATCAGCCCCAAAGCGCCTCTTCCATAGACCGTAACTGATAACAACTGGCGGCTGCTTATAACTTATCCAATCCTCTCCTGCTGCGAACATGCGTCCAAGCGCTGCGTTAACTCGCAGTACGGAAAAGTAATTTTCCGAAACCGTATCCTCCTTCACCATTTCCGTGGCACCATCGATGTTCAGCAGGGCCATATGCCTGGAAAGCGCAAGGATTCCTGAAAAAGAGGTGTCCTGCCGGCACACATCCTGGTAGTCAGGATACGACACCACCATGTAGTGCCCTTGCCGCATCGTGTACATCCACACAAGCTGATCTGGATCTTCAACCGGAAGCGAGCGTAGGAAAAAGCCATCAACAAGACTGAAAATAACCGTGTTGGCCCCAATGCCCAGCGCCAGCGTCAGCACCGCCACGGCGGTGAAGCCTGGGTTCCTCGCCAACATTCGCAAGCCGTAACGTAAATCTTGAAGCAGAGTGCCCATCGCTCACCTCCCGAGTTCGCAAGCTGTCAGCCGTCAGCCTTCTGTAATTGCCGATTTTCGATTGCCGATTTTTGATTGCGGCTGATCGTCAATCGATAATCGGCAATCGACAATTACTCGTACCGCAGCACCTCGATGGGATCGACGCGCGTTGCCCGCCGGGCGGGAAGATAGCACGCCAGGAGAGCAATGACCATCACGGCTACGGCGCCTGTGGCTAGGCACAAGGGGTCGTAAGGCTTGACCCCATAAAGGAAGTTGGCCAGCAAGCGGCTCACGGCCACGGCTGCAACCATACCCGCGAGCACACCGGCCAATGCCAGCCTGAGCCCGCGGAGCAAGAAGAGCGCCTTCACTTGGCGAAGACCTGCGCCCAGGGCCAAGCGGATCCCGATTTCGCGCGTGTGGCTTCTCACAATGAATCCGACCACACCGTAAAGACCAATTGCGGCAAGAAAAACTCCCAGCAGGCTCAAAGCGGCTAACAATCGAGTTTCAAAGACTAAGTCAAAGGTAGATAGGTCGAGCAGGCTACGGACGGTGTCGACACCGACGATGATCAGCGTTGAACGATAGTTGTGAATTTCTCGCCGCAGCAGGGAGATCACTGTGTCAGGCTTCTGCGAAGCCTCCACGATCAGCGCGCCCCCATTGTATTGCGTTTGCGCGAAGGGGACATACATATATGGAGTAGGATCCTCGCGTATCCAGTTGATTTTGGCGTCCTCGGCGATGCCGACGATCAACGTATCTTCTTTGCCAATCTTGATGAACTTACCCAACGCATCCTCTTGTGGCCAGAAACGGCGCGCCATGAACCTACTCACGATGACAACTTTTTGTGACTGGGGCCCGTCCGCAAAGGTGAAGTCGCGCCCCTCGAGGATGCGCGTCCCGACGGTTTGGAAATAATTGGGGCCAACGGCATTCAAATTGATTGGAATGCTCGACTGTCCTTCGGGAAGCTGAAAGCCGGGAATGGAAACCGGCCGGTTTGCTCCTCCGCCCGAGCCGCTCAGCAGCATGCGCATGGCATAGGTGGCGCGCTTGACGCCGGGCAGGCCCACGGCGCGCTCCACGAGCTCGGGGAGGAAGGGCACTCCTTGTGGTCCACCGACGTTCACCACTACCAGGTTTCTGTGCGTGTCGAAGCCGGCGGGCAGGTCCCGAACAGTCGAGAGGCTGCGGAAGAAAAGCAACGAAACCGTCATCACGACGACCGACAGGGCCATTTGGCCTACCACGAGTAGATTCCGCGCCGTAAGGCGGCGACTCCCTCGCAGGATGACTACCTCTTCACCTTTGAGGACGCCCGCCAGGCCAACCTTCCAGGCGCGGAGTGCGGGAGTGAGCGTAAACATCACGGTCGCGAGAAGCGCAATGCCGGCGGTGACCGCAGCTTCACGAAAGTCAACCGACATATCGGGCCCAAACTGGGAAAACGCGGCCGGCATGATTGCTCGCTGAAAACTCATAAGCCAAGCTGTAAGCAGCAGACTGAGGCTCCCCCCCAGGGTGGAAAGCAGAAGGCCCTCAGCTAGATACTGCCGCAGGAGTTGCCACCGGCCGGCGCCCAGAGCCACACGGACGGCCAATTCCCGCCAGCGAGTCTCGGAGCGCGCCAGAAGCAACCCCGCAATGTTCGAACAAGCAATCAGCAGAACGAGGCCCGGCAATGCCATGGTCAAGAGGCTTGCCAGGAGCATTTTTCGTTCGTCCGTCATGTCAGGATTGAGCTGGTAAGTTCTGCCACGATTGGTTTCCGGATAAACCGCAGCTAAGCTGCGACTGAAGGCTTCCAGTTCGGCGGAGGCTTGCGTCGGTGTTACCCCGTCCCTCAGGCGAGCCTCCGCTTCATACCACCGATCTCCCCGCTTAGGAGGATGTGCGGAGTCGAATGCGACCGCGTCAGAGGTCAGTATCCAGATGTCTGTGGGGACAAACCGCGCCAGCCCCTGGAAATGCGGCGGTGTGACCCCAATTACCTTCGCGGTGTGACCGGTGAGCTTGATTTCCTTGCCGATAATCCCAGGAACCCCTCCCAGACGGCCTTGCCAAAGGCGATAGCTGATTACTACGCCGAGCTGAGCCTCGGGAGTGCTGTCCAGCCCAGGCGAGAAAACACGCCCCAGCAGAGACTTCACCCCTGTGACCTTGAAGTAGTCGGGCGAAACTTCATCCACGAGAACCATGCTGGATTCGTCGAGGGAATTGACGAAGCGGGACTGACGAGAGTAAATCGCCACGCCCGAAAAAGATTTCACCTGCTGGTTAAGGTCCTGGTATTCGGGATAGGAAAAGCCGGTCTCGAGTCCCTGGGGACTCTTGATTTGAAGTTCGACGAGGCGCCCAGGGCTGGCTACAGGAAGCGGGCGCAAGAGCAGGGCATCCACGATGGTGAAAACGGCCGAGTTTGCTCCAATGCCCAGCGCCAGCGTTAATACTGCCACAGCCGTGAAGCCGGGGTTCTTCGCCAGCATGCGAAGACCGTAACGCAGATCTTGAAGAAGCGTATTCATGATGCCTCCTCATTGGGAGAAGTTCGAAAATCGAAATTCGAGAATAGAAAGTAACGACCCCCTCACCCGGCCCGCACCGGCTGACGAAAACGCCGGCTGCGGGCCACCCTCTCCCCCAAGGGGGAGAGAGCTGGAATCCAATTTCCGCCTCTGTTCGCTGTCACCTGTTCCCTGTTTCCTAGAACCTGGCACCTGACACCCGACCCCTGACACCTATTCGTACCGCAGCGCCACCAGGGGATCGACCTTAGTGGCCCGGCGTGCGGGGATATAGCAAGCCAGAGTGGCAATCGCGGCCAGCAGCAGCGAGACGACCGCGAACGTGGCCACATCCGTCGGGTGAACGCCATACAACAAGCTTGCCAAGAAACGCGTGAGCGCGAAGGCCCCAGCCAGTCCCGCGGCAGTTCCAATAAGGGTCAGAACCAATCCGCGCCCTAGTACGAGGCCCAGCACATGATGCCGTTCTGCCCCCAGCGCCATGCGGACGCCGATCTCGCGGGTGCGCTGGGCCACGGAGTAGGACATCACGCCATAAATTCCAACCAGCGACAGAACCAATGCCAAGGCTGAGAAGATACTTAGGAGGATCATGTAGAAGCGTCGCCCTGCGAATGATTGCGAAAGTCGCTGATCCATTGTTTGCACTTCCGTAAAAGGCAAGTCCTTATCAATCGACCAAATTGCTTGGCGCACGGAAGAGCTCACGGACATGGGATCTATCTTTGTGCGAACTACGAAAGCCATGCCGCTGTCAGGAGCTGCGCCATAGGGGAAATAAGTCGACGCGTTCAGGTCGTTATCCCACCCGAAGAATCTTTCATCCCCGACAACGCCCACCACTTCGCGCCACTTCGCGCCGTCACCCTCAAGTTTCATGCGCTTGCCCACCGCCGCTCGTTCTCCGCCAAAGTACCCGCGGGCCATGCTTTGATTGATGATCACCGCCTCCGAGTTCTCCTTATTGTCTTGCTCTGTAAAGTACCTGCCGGCGATCAACGGCGTCTTCATCGCGCGGAAATAATCCGAGCTGATGGGGTCATAGATGGTGTCCGGCGCCTCATTCATGTTCGCCGATTCGTGGCCTTCCACGAAGAACGGACCGTCCGTTTCGGCCCCAAAGGGCGGCAGAGTATTGCTAACTGCCACTGATTCAACCCCAGGGCATGCTTTGATGCGATCAAGTGCGTCGCGGTAAAAAGCCACAACTTGAGGAACCTTGGGATACCGGCTGTCAGGCAGCGAAATCTGAAACGTCAAAAGGTTCTTAGGGTCATAACCCGGATCAATGCCGAGCAAGCGAGCGAAACTGCGAACCATCAGGCCGGCGCCAACCAGCAGAACAAGGGATAAGGCGATTTCCGCCACCACCAGAACATTGCGCAGTTGTATACCACCCGTTCCGCCTGCGCCCGCTCCGACGGACTCCTTCAGCGATTCGTTAACGTGCAGTCGGGAAGCGTGCCAAGCCGGCGCCAACCCCAAGACAATTCCGACAAGACAAGCAATGGCAAGCAGAAAGCCCAGGACGCGTAGATCGAGATGAATGCTATTCACATCAGGAATGCTATCCGGTTTGAGCGCGCGGAGGAGGTCAAGGCTCCAGGTTGCCACCAAGATCCCAACCCCGGCCGCCAGGAAAGACAAAACAAGGCTCTCGGTAAGGAACTGGCGAATCAGCCGGAAACGGCCGGCGCCCAGCGCTGTGCGAAGCGCTATCTCTTTTTGTCTTTTCGTGGCCTTCGCGAGCAGCAGGTTGGCGACGTTGGCGCAAGCGATCAGTAGCACAAACCCGACAGAGCCGAATAGTACGAGCAAGGCAGGACGAATGAATTGCACGAGGCGTTCTTTGAGCAGAACAAGTTGGATTCCAACACCCTGGTTCGAGTCCGGGTACGCGGCAGCCAGGCGACGGCCGACGGTGCTCATTTGCGCCTGAGCTGCGGACAGGGTCACTCCCGGCTTCAACCTTCCTATGGCTCTCAGATAGTGATCCTCTCGCCGATGCTGGTGGGTATCGATAACGATAGGGGACCAGAACTTTACCCAACTCGGGTAGGCGAATCCTCGCGGCGCTATCCCCACGATAGTGTAACTCTCACCGTCGAGCGTGAGACTGCTGCCAATCACATTCGGGTTAGAGCCAAAACGGTTTTTCCAGAAATCGTAACTCAAAACTGCGACGTGATTGCGCCCCGGCTGGTCCTCACCTTCCACAAAGCCTCGACCCCGTTCAGGATTCTCGTCGAACAACTTGAAGAAGTTGGCTGACACTGACGCGCCGGAAACGACTTCGGGCTCACCCTTGCCGGTTAGCGTAAACTCATCCGACCAGATGGCCGACATGTAGTCAAAGACGTTGTTCTGGCTTTTCCAGTCCAGAAAATCCGGCGCTGAAATCGGGATGGGATGATTGAATCTGGGATGGGTGGTGCCGAGCCAAACCAGGCGATCGGGGTTCTTATACGGCAAGGGAGTCAACAGCGTGGAATTGATGATGCTGAACATGGCTGCATTCACCCCCACGCCTAAAGCCAGAGTCAGCACTGCCACGGTCGTGAAGCCAGCGTTTTTGGCCAGAACTCGAGCGCTGTAGCGCAAATCTTGTATTAGAGTTATCAAAGAGAGCCTCCTTGATTGGACGATTGACGATTGTCGATTGCCGATTGAAGTACAGGAAGATTTCCCTGCTTCAAGCAGCCAGCTTCGCTGTTTTGCGGGCAGCGACAACAATCGCGACCAACTCATTCGCCTCTTTCAACAGTTCCGCTAATTTGCTCGGCTTGATCAGGCCCGACTCCTGGACCAGTTCAAACCTCTCCGCTACCCGTGAATGAAGTGGACGGTCACGTTTCATGGTGGCTCTGGAAATCCGAATTCGACGGTCGACACTCAACCGTCACCGCGGGTCTTGCAATCGACAATCGACAATTGTCAATCGTCAATCACTGCGTTTCTTCCACGACCTGACCATCGAAGAGATGGATGGTGCGGTCGGCAAACTCCGCGTAACGCGGATCGTGAGTGACCATGCAGATGGTGGCGCCTTCACGGTGGAGTTCGCGCAGCAAGTCCATCACTGCCTCGCCATTTTTCGAGTCCAGGTTTCCGGTGGGCTCATCCGCCAGTAGAATCGACGGCTTCCCGGCCAGGGCGCGCGCTACGGCCACGCGCTGTTGTTGGCCGCCGGAAAGTTGTGATGGATAATGCTTCATGCGATGGGACATGCCCACCCGCTCGAGCGCTTCGTGGACGCGTTGTTTGCGTTCGGAGGAGGGCATGCCGCGGTAAGTCAAGGGCAACTCCACGTTTTCGTAAACGGTCAGGTCGCCAATGAGGTTAAAGGCCTGGAAGATGAAACCAATCTCGCGGTTGCGAATGCGGGTGCGTTGCGATAGCGAGAGGTCTTCAACCCCCGTGCCGTTCAAAGTGTATTTGCCATCGGTGGGTGAATCGAGCAGACCCAGGATGGAAAGCAGAGTGGATTTCCCGCAGCCTGAGGGACCCGCGATGGATAGGTATTCGCCTTTCTTAATCTCCAGGTGGATACCCGAAAGGGCGTGCGTTTCCACTTCTTCGGTGTAAAAGACTTTGGTTACGCCTTCCAGTTGAATCAGTTGGGCCCCGTTGGTTTTACTTCGCTCTGGGTTCCCAGATGCAGTTCCTTCGACTTCCGAGTTAGAGTTCATTCTTTTCTCCTTTAAGTCATTCAAAAAAATCAATCTTTCACGTACGTTTTTCCGTCTCCCCCAGCGTGGACTCCCCCTCTCCCCCTTGGGGGAGAGGGCAAATCGTTCGATGGTTACCTGCTTCCTACTCGTACCGCAGCGCCACGAGCGGATCCACCTTGGTTGCCCGGCGGGCGGGGACGTAGCTGGCAAGCAGCGCGACGGCGAGCAGCACTCCCGAAACCGCAGCGTAGGTCGAAATATCGATGGCGCGAACGCCGGAAAGCAGACTCGACAAAAACCGGCTCAAGGCAAGCGCGCCGGCAAGCCCAATTCCGATCCCCACAGCTACCAGCGCTACTCCCTCTGCCACGACCATTTGGAGCACGCGGGCTCGGCCTGCACCAAGGGCGAGGCGAATACCGATCTCGTGCGTACGCCTCGCCACGTGAAAGCTTAACACACCATATATCCCAACGGAGGTCAGGGCCAGGGCAAGGCCGGCGAAGATCCCCATCAGCAGCGCGTTAAAAGCCGGGCGGGCAACGTTGCGAGCGACAATGTCTGACATTGCTTCGACGTTCAGCACGCGCTGGTCAGGATTCACAGCGTCGACGGCTCCGCGCAGCGCCCCACCAAGACCCAAGTTTCCGTTGGCGCGAACGACCCAGGCAGTGGAATTAATCGGCCTGAAAAGCTGCGAGGCCGGCACGTAGATGGTAGTTGGCTCGGCCTCATCGACCGCCATGTTTTTGACATCCGGCACCACGCCGACCACCTCCCGGGGAGGTTCCAGAACCTCGGGAAATTGGCGCCCCTTATATTCACCCACCACAATGCGATCTCCTATCGGGCTCCTACCGTTCCACCACGCGCGCGCCACCGTTTCACTCACGATCGCCACGGGCGTCGACAAGGTTGTGTCTGTTTCCTGGAAGCCTCGTCCCTGAAGAATGCGAATGCGCATGGTTTCGAAATACTGCGGACTGACCGCACGGTATTCCATGCCGCCGATGCTGTGATCGGGATTGCCTTCCTGTTGGGTGGGGAGGTTGTTAGGGCCGCTCAGGGGCAACTTATTGACTACGGCGGCGGAAACCACCCCCGGCGCTTGCTTGATGTGCCGAAGCACCTCCTGCTCGAAGTTCCAAATCTGCGGCGCGGTGAGCTTGGCCGTGGGCGCGAACGGCGTGGCCATGGTGTACACGTTGCGAGGGTCGAAACCCAGCCTCTGCTGGTGCAGGTAATAGAGGGACTTGATTAACAACCCCGCGCCCACGAGCAGCATCAAGGAGAGCGCTGCCTCGCCTACCACCAGCGCGCTGCGCATGCGGTTCCGGGGCGTGCCACTTGCCCCGCGCCCGCCGCCTTCCTTAAGGGTGGCATTCAAATCGAGCTTGCAGGCTTGCCAATAGGATGTGAAGCCGAAGACGAGGCTACTACCTGCGGCCAAGAGCAAGGTGAAGGCGAGTACGCTGCCATCCAGCCCAATGTGCGCAGACGAGGGAATGTTCCAGGGAATTGAGGAAACCAGTCCCTTCAGCACCCAACCGGCGGCAAGCAGCCCCGCGGCGCCGCCGATCAGCGCGATCAACAGGCTTTCACTTAGAAACTGCCGGAGCATTTGCCAGCGGTCGGCGCCGAGAGCCAAGCGAATCGAGATCTCCCTTTGGCGGGAGCTAGTCCGGGCCATGATCAGGCTGGCGACGTTGGCGCAGGCGATCAGCAGCAGAAAGCCCACCGCTCCGAAGAGCATTAGCAAGCTCGTGCGAAGATCGCCGGCCAGCCACTTTTGATAGCTCTCGAGCCGGATACCCCGCTGGCCTGACAGGGCGGAGCCTTGCCGGCGGAATTGGTCGAACACCACGTCAATGTTGGCTTGTGCCTGGGCGAGACTAGTTCCTGGACGCAAGCGAGCGATCACCCGTGTGTTCATCCCCTCGTCCTCGATGCTGCGCCCCAGTTCCAATGGAATGAATACATCCGCCGGCTGCTCGACGAAGGTAAAACCCGACGGCATCACTCCCACCACGGTGTAGGCGATATCATCCATTTCGAGCTGGCGGCCAACGACTGCGGGGTCCGCTCCGAACGCGCGGCGCCACAGCGAGTCGCTCAAAATGGCAACCTGAGCGCCGCCGGGCTGGGTCTCCTCCCTCAAAATGCCTCGGCCCATCGCCGGACGAACGCCCAAGGCCGGGAAGAAGCCATCTGTAATCCGCAAAGAGCTGGCCCATTCGGTGGTGTTCCCTCGCTTGATGGAGACCTCCCCGCCACCCCGAAACCCGGCCAAGGCCACAAAGGCGCTGCCGTGGTCGCGATAGAACTGGAATTCCGGGGCCGTCAAGGTGTCATTCAACGTTCCATCCTTCCACTGCAGGTTTATTTGGACGATTTCGCTCGACCGAGGATAGGGCAAAGGTTGAAGCAGCACTCCGTTCAGCACGCTGAAGATTGCCGTGTTGGCACCGATGCCCAGCGCCAAGGTCAACACCGCAACGGCAGTGAAGCTGGGGTTCTTCGCCAACATGCGTGTTCCATAGCGAACGTCTTGGACGAGTGTGTTCATAATTGGTCTCCGCGTGCGTGTCTGGACCCAACAAATAGCGAATGGTGAACAGTGAATTGTGAAATGCCACGGTCTAGCCTGTTTTGCAATTTACTATTCATAATTTACTATTCGTAGCGCAGCGCCTCCATCGGATCGACCTTGGCCGCCCAGCTTGCCGGGACGTAGGCCGCGAGCGCCGCCACAGCGGCCAGCAGTGCCGTGAGCCCGGCGAAGGTAAGCAGATCCATGCGCACAACGCCGAGAAGCAAGCTGACGAGGAGGCGGGTCACCGCCAGCGCGCCGGCCACGCCGAGGCCCAGTCCGACGGCGGCCAACTTGGCGGCGTTGCCTATGACCAGCCTGAGCACGTCCGCCCGCCGCGCGCCCAGCGCCATGCGCAGGCCGATTTCGTGCGTACGCTCCAAAACCGAATACGCCATGACGGCAAAGATCCCGGCGGCAGCCAGGATCAGAGCAAGAATGCCAAAGCCAATCATGAAGCGGGCCGAATAGTCCACGCCGCTGACGTCGTCGGAGATGAGCTGTTCGAGCGAGCGCAGGTCGTAGGGAGGCTGCTCCCTGTCGAGTCGCAGCACTTGAAAGCGCACGGCCCCCGCCAGCGCCAGCGGATCGCCCGAGGTGCGCACCACCACTCCCATGGAGGCTTGTGGCGCTTGAGCGAGCGGGAAGTAGACGGTCAGGTCCACCTGCTTCTCCCAGGGCGAGGGCCGGACGCCTCCCACCACGCCCACCACCGTGCGCCACGGCTCGCTATTCTCCGGCCGGCCGAACCTGAGGCGTTTGCCCACCGCGTCCTCGTGCGGCCAGAGTTGCCGCGCCAAGCCCTCGCTGAGGTTAACCACCAACGGCGCCTCCAGGCCGTCCTGGGCGGAGATGAAGCGCCCCTTGAGCAAAGGCACGCGCAAGGCGCGGAAAAACTCGGGCGTCACGGATTGCGCCCCTGCCGAGCGAATCTCCCCCAGCGCTTCAGGCGCCTGCCCCTCGGCGCTGTACGGAGTTGAGTTCCAGCCCCACCAGCCTCCCGGCACAGCGGTAACGGCCGCAGCCGACTCCGAGGACGGAAGCGATTGAAGCCTCTGGATCAACTGCTCGTAGAATCCGCGGATGCGCTCCGCGCTGGCGTACTTCGACTCGGCCAGCGAGATGCGGAAGGTAAGCACGTGGCGGCGGTCGAATCCCATCTCCTCATTCGCCAGGTTGCGAAAACCCCTGACCATCAACCCGGCCGAGACCAATAAAACCAAGGCCAGGGCGATCTCGGTGACAACCAGCATGGAACGAAGGCGGCGCCGGGAGGGGCTGACAGCTCCGCCACGTGCACTTTCCTTGAGTACCTCGTTCAGCTCAGGCCGCGAGACGTGCAAGGCGGGTGCAACCGCAGCAAGAATCCCGGCTAGCAGAGCCACCGCGATCGTGAACACGAGTACCCGCCAATCAGCCTGCAAGTGCTTAAGCCCAGGGATGTGCTGAAGAATGAAAGGAGGAAGGGTGTTCTGGGTGAGGTTCAAGTCCCATACGGCGAGCAACAGCCCCGCCATGCCCCCCAATACGGAGACCAGCGTGCTCTCGACCATCAGTTGCCGCACTATCAGCCAGCGGCCGGCGCCGAGCGCAAGGCGCACGGCGATCTCCTTCTGGCGTCCGGTGACGCGCGCCAGAAGCAGGTTGGCGACGTTGGCACAAGCGAGCAGAAGCACAAATGCGGCCCCGCCCATCAGTACCCCCATAAACTGTTGGGAGCCGAGCGTGAGGTCATCCAGCAAGCCCCTCACGCGCACGCCGTGGCCAGCGTTGGTTTGCGGGTACTCACGGCCCAGGCGGGCAGCGATGGTCTCGAGATCGTCCTGCGCTTTCGCCAGCGAGACTCCAGCCTTAAGGCGGCCAAATAACTGGAGTGAGTGATTGGCGCGGTCCGAAGCCTCTTGGACCGTGAAATCGAGTGGTACCCAAGCCTCCGCGCCGACGGGAAAGTCGAAATCCGACGGCATCACCCCGATGACGGTGAATTTCTCACCGCTCAGCAGCACGCTTTGGCCAACAATCGCCGGGTCGGCGCCGAAGTGCCGCTGCCAGAAACCGTGGCCGAGGACGACGACGTGGTTGCGCCCTGCCCCCAAATTATCAGCAACAACGTAGCGGCCCAACTGGGCGGGTATTCCCAGCAGCGGAAAGAAGTTGGAAGTAACCTGAAAGCACTCGAGGCGCTCCGCCAAGCCCTCGCCAGTGAGATTAACGTTCCGGCCCCGCACTGCGGCAAGCAGTTCGATCCCTTTAGCCTGTTCCTGCCAGTCGCGAAAGTTGGCCGGAGCGACTGGCATTTGCTGCCGGTTCTGACTCGGTACGGTCTCATAGACGTCCACCGCCCGGTCAAGGTCTTTGAACGCAAATGGACGCAGCAGCATGGCATTGATACTGCTGAACATGACGGTATTGGCGCCGATGCCCAGCGCCAGCGTGATCACCGCCACCCCGGTGAAGCCGGGATTTTTGGCGAGCATGCGGATTCCGTAGCGAATGTCTTGGACGGCTGAATTCATAGTTTGTCTTCGCCTGCGCGTGCGTTCCTGCCAAATAGATAATGGTGCGTAGTAAATTCTGAATTGCTGCCTGAAATATCGTTTTGCAATTCACTATTCATAATTTACCATTCACTATTCGTAACGTAGCGCGACTAATGGATCGACTTTCGTCGCCCGGCGCGCGGGGAAGTAGCAGGCCAACAGTGCCACACCGATTGCAAGAAGCGTGCTGGCCGCATAACTCAACGGATCCGTTGCGGTAACGCCATAAATGAAGCCCGACATCAAATGGGAGGCCGCAAAGGCCCCCGCCAAGCCGATGGCTGCGCCTGCTCCGCTCAAGCGTAAGCCCTGAGCCAAAACTAGCCTCAGCACGTCAGTGCGGCGCGCCCCCAGCGCCATCCGGATACCCAGTTCATGCGTGCGCCGGGTGACCAGATAGGCCACCGCCGCATACAGCCCTACGGCTGCCAAGAACATTCCAAGGACGCTCAGAGTCCCGAGCAGGCCAGCCATCGCCAGCTCATCAGCCATAACCTCGCGCATGTGCTCCCTGAACGTTACAGCACTGACGATTGGAAGGTTTTTAGCGACGGCACTTGTCTCTTTGATGATTGCGGGGATTAGTGGCCGCGGGTCGCCGGCCGTTTCCACAAACAACAGGCACTCAAACGAGAACACCTGGGTAAAAGGAAGGAATACGTACGGTTGAACTGCTTCATGAATTGCGTTATACCTCCCCGCCTCGACGACGCCGACAATCTGATACTCTTTCTTATCGATCTGAAGTGCTTTTCCGAGGGGGCTCTGGCCAGGCCAAAACTTACGCGCCATCGCGTCATTGATCATGACGACCGGTGCCGCAGAGGGCAGATCGAACTCGTTGAATTCCCGCCCCTCCTCGAGGCGCGCGCCGATGGTGGCAAAGAACTTCGGACCCACGGTATTGAAGCGAATCGCGAAATGATCGGTTCCGGGAGGCGGCTGAACCCCCGGAATGACGACAGCCTCCTTTTCTCCTCCCTCGTACATCGCCAGCGGAGGTCGCCGTGCGTAGCTTGCGCGTATTACTCCGGGCACCGTTTCGGCCCGAGCCGCCAGCGCGGGGTAGATAGCGGCGGCTTGCGCGTCGGTGTAACCATAGAACAGAGGCGGCGCCACGGAGAGCATGACGACATTCTTTTTCGGATCGAATCCTGGATTGATCCCCTGCGTGTATTTCAGGCTGCGCAGCAGCAGAGCCGAGCCCACCAGCAGAATCACGGAAAGCGCGATTTCACCGGCTACAAAGAGGCTACGCAGCGGTAAACGGCCTATAGCTCGCCCAAACCGCGGGTCATCGCCCTTGAGGACCGTGACAAGCGCGGACTTCGAAGCCCAGAAGCCCGGGACTAATCCAAACAGGAGAACGGTTAGGAATGAACAGACCGCAGTGAATAGAAGGACGCGGCCATCAAGCAACGGTTGGACCTCAGAGAGGCCGGGAATGAGTGGGGGCACGAGCTTCATGAGCCACGCCGCCAACAGTCCTCCCAGCACGCCGCCCGCTAAGGCAAGGGGAAGACCTTCGGCGAGGAGTTGGCCGAGCAGCCGCCGTGGCCCCGCGCCTAATGCACGGCGCATCGCAATCTCACGCTGCCTTCTCTCTGTTTGCGCCAGCAGCAGAGTGGCGACATTGGCACAGGAGATCAGGAGAACTAGCCCCACCATCGACATCAGGTAAATTCCCATCTGTAGATCTTCGTGCGATAACTTGGAAGCAGGACGAGCAACAAAATTGACGTCCCGATTGGTGGTGGGAGAGGCTAAAGCCAGGCGCTTCGCGAGCGCCTGTAGTTGTGCCTGCGCTTCACTGAGGCGTGCACCAGGGCGCAGCAGGCCGACCAGTTCAAACGAGCGGTCGCGGCGATCGGCATACCCGCGTTCTTCACCGGGGACCATGGTGGCCCAGCCGTCCGTGGTCACCCAGATCTCCGGGCTCCATCCGGACCGCAGCCCGCAAAACTCCTGCCGGGCAATGCCGATCACGGTGAATTCTTTGCCGTCCAGGAGCGTGGTTTTGCCGGGCAGGGAGGGATCGCCACCGAAATACTTTTGCCACAAAGAGTAACTTATCACCACAGCGTGACCCTCGGCAGCGGCTTGGCTCGGCTGCGGCGAAAAAACTCGGCCCAGCAGGGGCTTCACTCCCAACGCCGCGAAATAGTTTTGCGAGACTACCTCGACGCTTATTTCCTTCCCTTGGCCCCTGCCACTCACGTAGCCCCCGCGTACGTCAAAGGCCACCGCGTCAGAAAAAGCGCTGACCTCGTGTCGAATATCGAGAAAATCAGGATATGACGACGTTTGAAATTCACTCTTCGGCCAGTCCGACATTATGGTGACCAAACCTGCCGGGTCTTTTACCGGTGGGCCTTTGAGCAAGAGCATATCTACAATGCTGAAGACGGTCGTGTTAGCCCCGATGCCCAGCGCCAGCGACAGAACAGCGACCGCCGCAAAGCCGGGGTTCTTGGCCAACATGCGAAATCCATAACGTAAGTCGTAAAGTGGAGTACTCATGATTCCTCCCTTATCGTCCAAGTGCCTAGTGCTTAGTGGCTAGCAGGCGTCTGTCGACGTGAGACCAGGGAAGGACCCCCTCACCCGGCCCGCCCCGGCTGATGAAAACGCCGGCTGCCGCCCACCCTCTCCCCCAAGGGGGAGAGGGCTGGAAACCCGTCCGCGGCACTAGCCACTAACCACTGCCCTATTCGTACCGCAGCGCCTCCATCGGATCGACCCGCGCGGCCCGGCGGGCGGGCACAAAGCCCGCCACCAGCGTGCAAGCGGCAAGTGCGACCGCAGCCAGAGCGACAATGGCGGGGTCGTAGCTCTTCACTCCATAAAGCTGGCTAG
>Ga0187782_10001187_pt1 | contig 18663 bp, 16 predicted proteins | sample 0715_SJ02_MP15_2_FD_132454 | JGI IMG/M metagenome (GOLD analysis project Ga0187782, IMG submission 132454) | Tropical peat soil microbial communities from peatlands in Department of Meta, Colombia - 0715_SJ02_MP15_20_MG | ecosystem: Environmental > Terrestrial > Soil > Wetlands > Peat | place...
AGCCGTTCAAGGAGCGGACGCTGAAGACGCTCAAGGAAAAACTCATCAAGATTGGCGCGAAGGTCGTTAGCTGTCGCCGCTACACGGCGCCGCATTCGCGGCGGGGACGTTCGTTACGTTGCGTCCCGCGAACGCCATAACGTGGCCTTCCAGATGGCGAAAGCCGCCTTTGCTCGACATGTTGGCTCACATCTTCCGCATTTGAGGAAAAGCGAGTTCGGCCTTCGAGTCTGGAGCCGTCGTGTGCGGCGGCGTGTTTCGAGAGACACGAGCGGTATGTTGCTTGAAAATTTCTTTCCAACGTGCTTCGGTCTTCGCCTAAATGACCATCTGCAGTAGGCGGGTGACACCTAAGATACGACAGAAAGGTGCTCTTCGCGCAACTCATTGAAACTAGAGGTTTTCTAATGGAGTGCGAGCAACCCTCAACGCCGCCCCTCACTGCGCCGAGCCTTAGCACGGTGATCGTGTCCGAGGTGAGCTTTTTGCGTGAGAGCCTGGCTGCGGCGCTGTCGCGTTATCCCGTCGTCGATGTCAAGGCGAAAGCCGGCTCGCGGGCCGAGGCGTTGCTCGCGACGCAGAGCTTTCAGCCGGTCTTGCTGCTGCTCGATGTGGCGTTTCCCGATCCCTTCGTGGCCATCGCCGAATTGGCCGCGCTTGCGCCGAGGTGCGCCATCGTCGCGCTGGCGATCATCGAGACCGCGCAAAACGTACTCGCCTGGGCGGAGGCGGGCGCTGCGGGTTACGTGCCGAATACGGCCTCCGTCGACGAGCTCGTCGGCAGGCTCGAACAGGTCGCCCGCGGCGAGCAGACCTGCTCGCCGCGCGTGTCGGGCGGGCTGATGCGCCGCGTCGCCGAAAGCGCCCGCCGCAGCGCAGGCTCGGCGACGAGCGCGGCGCTGACCCCGCGCGAGGCGGAGATTTTTGATCTGATCGGACAAGGACTGAGCAACAAGGAGATCGCCCGGCGCCTCGACATCGGGGTCGGCACGACCAAGTCTCACGTGCACAACCTTCTCTCGAAGCTCAGCTTGCATCGGCGCAGCGAGGCGATCCTCGCCCATGGCGCCCTCTCTCTTTCCCGACAAGCTTCCGCGCCGCTGGCCTGAACACGGCCTACGTCGCTTCTCTGTCACAACCTCGATCCTTGGATGCATGGCGCGCCGGTTGCACGCAATCTAAAGTCGCCGCGTGCCGACCACGGAAACGAGCAGCGGCAAGCTGCGGATAGGCTTGGCGCACATGACTGCGCTGCTAGCCGATCTCTTGCGGCGCGCGCTCGAGAGCCATGGTGAGTATGAGGTCTTCGACGCCGCCGCGCCAAACGCCTCGCCCCCGGACGTCATCATTCTCGGACCAAGCGCACGAGCCGGCACGGCGCGCGTCTGGAGACGGCGCTTTCCCGACGCCCGGATCATCGTGCTCGCCGCCGATCTTTCTCGCTTTCGCGGTCCAAAAAAGGGCGGCGCGCGCGAATTGACGCTCGAAAGCCTGCTTGCGGCCTTCCGCCGTTGATCGACGCGCGAACGCCGCCGGCGCATCGTCGCCGGGCGAAGGCCGTGCGGTCTATATCCCGGCTGAACCCTCTTCTCTTCCCTTAGATGCGTATGCGTGCGCCGCCTCGCCGGTATACTCGGGCTCGAAAACGAACGCGCAATCCGATCCGTCGCGCGTTTTTTTAAAATTTCCGGCTGAGAGCCTGAGGCGGCGGCAACCGCGTCGAGAGCATGATTTCAGCGCCGGCGGCGCGGTCGCTCGGGAATGAGACGTCGAGGCCGGTCGGCGATGGGCGATGCGCTTTCGTCGCGACGGGAGGCAGAGGAGACCGGCGATGGGCTTCACATATCCGGGTGTCTATATTCAGGAATTGTCGAGCCCGGTCCATGCGATCGCGGCGGCTCCGACGTCGATCGTCGCCTTTGTCGGCTACACATTGTCTGGCATCGACAATCGCGCGCAAGCGATCTTCAGCTGGGGCGACTTTCAGCGGCTCTACGGCGGGCTCGCTTCAAACAGCGAGCTCGGCTACGCCGTCCAGCAGTTCTACAACATCGCCGGCAGCGGCGCGCAGGCCTATGTCGTGCGCACGCCGATGCACTACGACCCGACGAAGTCGCCCGTCATCTATGCGACGGCCGCATTCGGCGCGGGGCAGGGCGCGAATTCGGCGCTGACCTTCAGCGCGCTCAGCAGCGGGCTGTGGGCGAACGGTAAATTGCTGATCGACGTGGATGTGCAGGGCTTGAACCTCAGCGCGGCGCCGTCCGGCGATCCGCTCTCGTTCAACCTCACGATCACCAACCTCGTCGACGGGTCGACCGAATATTTCCCGATGCTGACGTTGAACAACGCCGCTCAGAATTTTGTCTCCAACGTCGTCAACGACATCGATAACGGGTCGCAGTTGGTCAGCGTCGCGACAAATTTGCCGACGCCGACGTCCAGCGTGACGGCCCTCGCGCCGACCGGGCTCGTCGGCGCAGCGCTCGCCCTCACGACGCCTACGCCCGGAGGACCGTCCTATCTCGAAAGCGTGAACGGCCCCATCGGCGGCGCCGCGACGACGACGACGGCGTCGGGCGATTTCGGCGTCACGCTAAACATGCCCGGCTACACGACAACCGCCGTGTCGGCCAAGGTATTCGCCAAGGGCGCGCCGATTCCGCAGACCGTGCAAGGCCTCGCGGCGCAACTGCAGACTGCGCTCAACGCGCAGCTCGCTATCGCCGTCAGCGGCGCTTCACTGACCTGCACGGCGGCGCCCGTCGGAACTGCCGGCAATTTTGGGATCCGCGTCAACGCCAACCTGCCCAACGCGCCCGACATCGTCGTCACCGTCACGGCCCCGTCGTCGCCGCTCGGCGACGCTTCGGCGGCGCTCGGGCTCAGCGCCGCCGAATCGCCTGCCTCCAACGTCGCCCACTACGCGCTCGGATCCCCATGGAAGCAGGCGACCCCGATCGCCAACTACACCACCACGGCGGCGACGCCGCCGGCCGGCCTGCCGACCAGCGCGGAGCTGATCGGCGACCCGGGCTCCTACACCGGCATTTACGCGCTGCTAAAAATCCCGGCGTTCAATCTGCTCAGCATTCCCGAGGCGGCGCGGGCGCTGCCCGGCGCCTCGAATTCACCGGACTCGAGCGTCAACGGACCCCAGATCTATTCAGCCGCCGCGACGCTCTGCGTGCAGCAGCGCGCGATGCTGCTGATCGATCCGCCGCCGAACGTGACGACGGTCGCGGGCGCCGTCGATTGGAAGTCGACGGCGATCGGAGTCGTCAACCAGAACGGCGCCGCCTTCTGGCCGCGTCTGCGGCTGTTCGATCCGCTCACGAACCAGATTCGCACGTTTGCGCCCAGCGGCGTAGTGGCGGGCGTCTATGCGCGCGCGGACGGCGCCAACGGCGGCCCCTGGGTCGCAGCAGCCGGAATCAACGCAACTTTGGACGGCGTCCAGAACATGACCTACATCATGAGCGACGCCGAGCAGGGACTGCTCAATCCGCTCGGGCTCAACTGCTTCCGCAATTTCCCGATCTACGGCTCGGTGCTGTGGGGCGCGCGCACGCTGGTCGGCGCGGACGCCATGGCCAGCCAGTGGAAATACATTCCCGTGCGGCGAACCGCGCTGCTCTTGGAATCGAGCCTTTACCAGGGCACGCAATGGGCGGTGTTCACCCCCAACGACGAGCGACTGTGGGCGGCGTTGCGGCTCAACATCGGGGCTTTCATGCAGACGCTGTTCCTGAAGGGCGCCTTCCAGGGCCAGACGCCGGCCGACGCCTATTTCGTGAAATGCGACAGCGAGACGACGACGCAGGCCGATATCGACAACGGAGTCGTCAACGTGCTCGTCGGCTTCGCGCCGCTGGTGCCGGCCGAGTTCGTCGTCATTCAGATTGAGCAACTCGCGGGCCAGTCGAGCTCGTAACGCTCGAACCACTCACGGCCCTGCCGTTGCGCGAGACGAGGAGGACAAGATGGCGGATTTCACGGTCAGCTCGTATCGTTTCGACCCATATAAGAATTTCAAGTTCCGGCTCAAATGGGATGGGCGCTACATCGCCGGCGTCAGCAAGTGCTCGGGCCTTTCGCGCACGACGCAGGTGATCAAGCACCGCGACGGCGGCAGCCCCTCGACCCCGTTTCTGTCGCCGGGGCAGTCCGAGTTCAAGCCGATCACGCTCGAGCGCGGCGTGACGCACGACCTCGATTTCGAGGCCTGGGCGGCGAAAGTCTGGCAAATCGGCGCGGGCCTGGGCGCCGAAATCTCGCTGAAGGATTTCCGCAAGAGCGTGATTCTCGACTTCTTCAACGAGGCCGGACAGCTCGCGATCTCCTACAAGATCTATCGCGCCTGGGTGTCGGAATATCAGGCGCTGCCCGATCTCGACGCCAACGCCAACGCCGTCGCGATTCAGCACATCGTGCTGCAGAACGAGGGTTGGGAGCGCGACACGTCCGTGCCCGAGCCGAAGGAGCCGAGCTTCACGTCGACGGCGGCCTGACGCGGCTGCGGCTTGTGCGACGGCTGCACGGGCGCCAATGGCAAGCGAGGTTTTTTGATGCGAGTTCTGACGGGCGAAAGCGTGCTGACGGCCTGGGAGCGAGGTCTCGAAACGTCGCCGGAAAGAGCTGCGCTCGCGGCGCTCGCGCTGGCGGAGCCGGAGCGCGCCCCCGACGATTTGGCGCGGCTTCCGCTCGGGGAACGCAACGCCAGGCTGCTCGAGCTGCTGGCGGCGACACGAGGCCGGCGCCTCGCCGGATTCACGCAGTGCGAGCGCTGCGGCGCAAAGCTCGAGTTCGCGTTCGATTCGGTGGACTTGGCAAACGATCTGCGCGCGCGAATCGGCGCGATGGCGCGGGCGGCGGCCGTCGCGCGGCTGCGTCCCGCGAACACGCTCGATCTGCTTGCCGCCGCCCACGCGAAGGACGAAGCGGAGGCGCGCTCCATCCTGCTCGCGCGCACCCTATGTTTCGACGCGGCGTCAGCCGACGACGAGAGCGAGAAGTCCGGCGGCCGATGGCTCGCGCGACAGCCGGCAAACGTCGTCGAGTCCATCGAAGAGGCCTTCGAAAGCGTCAACGCCGCCGCGGAGATTCGCGCGCAGTTTCAGTGCGCAGCCTGCGGCGACGCGGCGGTTGTCGACGTCGACCCGGCGTATTTCCTCGTCGACGAGATTTCGCGCGCCGCGCGCCGGCTTTTGCAGGACGTCCATGAGCTCGCCTGCTCCTATGGCTGGAGCGAAGAGGCGATCCTCGCGATGAGCGACGCGCGACGCTCGGCCTATCTGGAGTTGCTGCGCGCATGAGCTCTGTGCTGGCGAGAATGGCCCAACGCGCGCTCGGCGCGCGGCCGACGGCGGAGGCGCTGAAGCCGTCGCGCTACGAGCCGCAGCCGTCCGGCGTGAGGCTCCCGCCGCGCGAGGATGCCGCGTCGTCGTTCGACTCTGAACGACATGTCGAGGCGGCGCCTGCGTCCGCGCCGCAATCGTCTCAGCAGGCGCCGCTCGACGCGCGAAGACCGAGCGCGGCGCGTCAGCATCCCGCGCTCGGTTCCTCGCTCCAGGAGCCGTTCGACGAACCGCGCGAGAGCAAGGCCGTTGCGGCGAGCGACTACTCCAGCCCGATCGCGACCGAGGTCTCCGAAACGACGGCCGATGCTTCCGACCGTGCGCAGCAGCGCGGACGACGCCCTGACGAGACGGTTTCCCTGGCGTTCCCGTCCGCGCAAGAGATTCTTGTCGCGCGAAGCCGCGCGTCGGACGCCGCGCTCGCCTCCGAGGCCATGCTGGAAGGCGAGCGCAAGGCCGCCCTTGCGAAGGACGATGCTTCCGACCGCGCGCAGCGGCGCGGACGACGCCATGATGAGACGGTGTCTCTGGCGCCCCCGTCCGCGCAGGCGATCCTCGTCGCGCAAAGCCGCGCGTCGGACGATGTGCTCGCCTCCGACGCCAAGCCGGAGGACGAGCGCAAAGCCGCCCACGCAAAGGCCGACGTCTCCGCGCGCGCCGCCGGCGTTCCGCCGCGGCTCTCCCCTGCCGCCGCGCCCGTCGAGACGAAGACCGAAATTCACATATCGATCGGCGCGGTCGAACTGCGGGCGCCGAGACCTCAGGCCCCGCTTCAAACGCAGCCGTTTCGCCCCCGCGTGAGCCTCGATGAATTCCTGGGCCGCAAACCGGGAGCGTCGGGATGAGCGACTATCTCGCCGTCGGCGCCGTAACGGCGGTGCTCAAATCTCTGTTGAACGCGGCTTTGACTGACGGTGGGCCGGCGACCGTCCTCGCCTCGCCCCCCGGCGTCACCAACGTTCCGCCGGACTTCATCACGACCGGCGGCACGGAGATGCCGCAGCTCAATCTGTTCATGTACTACGCGACCATGAATCCCGCTCTGCGCAACCTGAACCTGCCGGCGGTCGATTCGAACGGCGCGACGATCGGGAGCCCGCCGCTCGCGATCAACCTCCACTATCTCGTGAGCGCCTACGGCTCGCAGCCCTACGACGCCGAGATCTTGCTCGCCTTCGCCATGCAGGTCTTTCACAACACGCCCGTCGTGCCGCGCACGACCATACAGGCGGCGCTGGACGCGCTGTCCCAGACGTCGGGCCAATCCTCCGAGGTGAAGCTCGTCGTCAAGAGCGATCTCGCGAGCCAGATCGAGCATATCCGCATCACGCCCGAAGCGCTCACGACCGAGGAAATCTATCGGCTGTGGACCGCGTTCCAGGTCCATTATCGGCCGACCACCTCGTATCAGGTGTCCGTCGTTGTGATCCAGAACGCGCAGAACTATCAATCCAATCGGCCGGCTTTGAGCCGCGCCTTCGTCGCCCTGCCTCTTTCGGCGCCCACCATCGCGTCGGTGACCCCGGTGCAGGCGGCGCCCGGGCAGACGCTGAAGATCGAAGGGTCGAACTTCCTCTCCGGCCCGCCGTCCTCCACGCTCGTCGCGTTCGACCAGGGCCAGCCCATTCCGGTCGGGACGATTCAGAACGATCTCATTCGCGTCACGCCGCCGAGCACGCTTCCGGCGGGGCAGCGCACCGTGCGGGTTCTGCGCAACGTCGTGTTCCCCCCGAACGCGACGCGGACCGGGTTCCCGTCCGCAGCCTTTCCTTTCCAGATCGTCCCGGTGATCGCGGAGCCGACGCAGCCGCCCTATTCGGTAAAGCAGGGCGCGACGCTCGCGATCACGTTGGCGCCCGCCGTGGGCAGCGCGCAGACGGTCGTCGTCTATGTCGGCGACACGGCGATTCCGCAGCCGCAAAGCCCGCTGGCGGCGCCGTCCTCCTCGACCACGGTGACCGTGACCGTCCCGGCTTCGATCCCCGCCGGAACCTATCCGTTGCGCGTCGAGGTCGACGGGGCCCAGAGCCTGCTCGCGCTCGATCAGACGCCGGCAAGTCCGACGAACGGGCAATGGCTGCCGCAAGTGCAGGTGACGACATGACCAACGGAACGCGCGGCGCGCGCGCGGGAGCGATGTCGCGAAGCGGGAGACGGCGGACGCGAAGGCGATGAAGGAAGACTGGCCGAGAATGTCGTTGTGGGCGGAGCTGGAGCGCGTATACCAGCGCCTTCGGTCCGGCGGCGATCGCGTCGAGCAAGCGGCGGATCTGAGCGGCGCGGTCGACGCGGCGCGGCCACTCCCCTCGGCGTTCGCGGCGATTCCGGAACGCGCGCTCGCAGTCGCCGCGCTCGCGGAAACCTTCGGCCTCAGCGCTTTCGAGACCGATCTGCTGCTGCTCTGCGCGGGCGCGGCGCTGGAGCCGCGGTTTGCCGAAGCGCTCGCGGCCGTGCAGCCGCAAAACGCCGCGCCGACCTTCGGCCTCGCGGCCGCACGGCTCGACGGGCCGCACTGGAGCGCGATGAGTCCCCTGCGGCCGCTGCGCTACTGGCGGCTGGTCGAGGCTGGCGCGGGGCCGATCCACCAGGCGCCGCTGACGGTCGATCCGCGGGTTCTGCATGCGCTGCTCGGCGTGCGAGGCCTCGACGAACGACTCGAATATCTTCTGCAGCCTCTCGCCGACGACGGCGGGCGCGAGGAGGAGACGAACGGCGCCTTTGCGGAAGCCGCCGCGCGCGGCGTCGCCCACTGGCGGCGCGGGGCCCCGGGCGCTGCGCTGCTGACGGGCGCCCGCGCGTCCGAGCGCGCGGCGCTGTTTCAAGCGATTCGACGACGCAGCGGTCTCGACGCGTGGACGCTCGAAGCCGGCGATCTCCCCGCGGCGGCCGACGCCCGCGAGCAGTTGGCGCGGGCAGTCATGCGAGAAGCGGCCTTCTGGCCGGCGGCGCTCTACTTGCGCACCGACCGGCTCCAGGATGCGAGCGCGCTGGACGCATGGCTCAAGCGCATCAGCGCGCCGATCGCCGTCGATGTCGAGCCGGGCTCGGCGGCTGAAAAGCTGCGCGGCCTGCGCCTGTGCGCGCCCCCGATGAACACCGCCGAGCGCAAGGCCGTCTGGCGGTCGCGACTGGGGCGTCGCGCCGAAGCGATGGACGTCTCGCTGGATCGGATGATCGAAGCGTTTCCGCTCGATGCGGGCGAGATCGCGATGACCGTCGACGCGCTGGCGGACGAAGAGGAGACGCCCGCGCTCGAAGCCAAGGCCTGGGCTTATTGCCGCGCCGCGGCGCGTGATTCGCTTGAGGGTCTGGCGACGCTTTCGACCAGCGCCGCGGGCTGGCCGGATCTCGTGCTGCCCGAGGGGCAGATGGCGATCCTGCGCCAGGTCGCCATGCATGCGCGGCACGCCGCGCGCGTCAACGAAGACTGGGGCTTTGCGACCCGCTACGGACGCGGGCTCGGATTGTCGGCGCTGTTTTCGGGGGCGAGCGGCACCGGCAAGACGATGGCGGCCGCCGTGCTGGCCCACGAGCTCGAGCGCGATCTCTATCAGATCGACCTCGCCAACGTGATGAGCAAATACATCGGCGAGACCGAGAAGCACCTGCGCAAGATCTTCGACGCCGCCGAGCGCAGCGGCGCGATCCTGCTGTTCGACGAGGCCGACGCGCTGTTCGGCAAGCGCAGCCAAGTGCGCGACAGCCACGACCGCTACGCCAATCTCGAGGTCAGCTACCTGCTTCAGCGCATGGAGAGCTACCGCGGCGTGGCGATCCTGACCACGAATCTGCAGAATTCGCTCGACGCCGCCTTTCAGCGGCGGCTGCGCTTCGTCGCGCATTTCCCTTTTCCCGAAGAGCAGAGCCGCGAGCGCATATGGCGCGGCGTCTTCCCGAAGGCGGCGCCGACACAGGGCCTGGATTACGCGCGCCTCGCGCGGCTCGCGGTGACCGGCGGCACGATTCGCAACATCGCCATACTCGCGGCGTTCCTCGCCGCGGAGGACGGCGAGCCTATCGGCATGCGCCACGCGCTCGCCGCCGCGCAGACCGAATACGGGAAGCTGGACAAGCCGCTGTCTCCCTCAGAAATTCGGGGATGGACATGAGGAGCGTGCGCATTTCCGTGGACCGCCTCATCGTGGAGGGGCTCGCGCCTTCGCAGCAACGCCAGTTCCTGGTCGAGCTCGAACGGCAATTGCACGAATTCGCGCGCGGCGGTCTCGCGCAGTCCCTCGAAGGCGGCGGCCGCCGCCGCTTTGGCGCTATCGACGCCGGCGTGCTCCGACCCGGCGCGGGACCGGCGCAAGCGGCGGCGCAAATCGTGCAAGGATTGCGCGGCGCGGTCGGCGGCGCGCGCGGCGACCACGGAAGAGGCTCGGAGGGCGGCGGCCATGTCTAGCGTCTCGCCGCTCGTGAAGAAGGGCGCGCTGCTCGTCTACGAGCCGAACACTGGGATTCCGCTCAGCACGATCGCGTTTCAATACAACCCGGAAACCCTGCGGCGCAGTCTGCAGCCGCAGGGGGTCGGCGACCAGCCCGACCGCACCGAGGTGCTGCGTCTCAAAGGACCGGCGATCGAGACGATTCACTGCGACATCGAGATCGACGCGACCGATCTGCTCGAGCAGCAGGATGCGACGACGTTGGCCTACGGCGTCGCGCCGCAGCTTTCGACACTCGAGCTGCTCGTCTATCCGTCGAGCTCGGTGCTCATCGCCAATGAAGTTCTTTCGCTCGTCGGTACGATCGAGATCCTGCCGATGTCGTCCAATCTGACAGTGCTCGCGCTCGGCCCCAATCGCGTCGCGCCGGTGCGGCTGACCTCGATCGAGATCACCGAGGAACAGTTCGACCCGCAGCTGAACCCCATTCGCGCGAAGGTCTCGTTGGCGATGCGCGTACTCAACGTCAACGACGTCGGATTCCTGACGCCGGCAGGCGCCATGTACATGGCCTACCAGATGAGCAAGGAATCGATCGCAAGCGCCTGAAGAGACGAGGAGGGCGGACGATGGACAACGGGTTGGCGGCGCTCGTTCAGGCGGGCGTCGGGACGGGCGCGCCGACGAGCCCGAACAGCCGCTATTACGGCGCTGGCGTCGAGCAGACGACGATCGGCGGCGCGCTCCCGGTCTCCTACCTCTCGCGGCGGATCATTCCGCAGATGGCCGTCTACACGCAAACGCAAAACTACATCGTCGCGGCCGGCGACAGGCTCGACAACCTCGCTGCGCGCTATCTCGGCGACCCCTTGCTGTTCTGGATGATCGTCGAGGCGAACGGCGTCCTCGACGCCGACAGCCTGCTGGCGGAGCCGGGCCGCACGATCGTCATTCCGCTCGTCAGCGGCATTCCTCCGAAGGCGCGCAATGGCTAGCCCCTTGTACTTGACCCTGCTCATCGGTCCGATGGAGCCCGTGCCGGCGCCCAAGCCGCTCGCCGACGCGCTGCTCTCCGTCGAGGTGACCGAAAGCGCGACGGGCCGCAGCGGCTTCCAGCTCGTCTTCACGCTGGGCGACAATTCAATTCTCGAAACCTTCTTCCTGCTCGCCGGCGCCGCCCCCTTGCCGCTCATTCGCGTCGTGCTGCTGGTGACCTTTCCCGGTCTTCCTCAGGTGCTCATGGACGGCGTGGTGCAGCACGCGGAAGTTCAGCCGGACGCGATGCAGGGATCGTCGAAGCTCGTCGTCACCGGCGAGGATCTGACCGCGCTAATGGATCTGATCGACTTGAGCGGCCTGCCCTATCCGGGCATGCCGTCCGAGCTGCGCGCGCTGACGATACTCGCCAAATATGCGATGTTCGGCGTGGTCCCGGAGGTGATCCCCTCCCCCGCGCCGGACATTCCGATCCCGCTCCTGCGGACGGCGGCGCAGAAGAAGACGGACTATCAATATCTCCTGCATCTCGCGCAGGAGATCGGCTACGTCTTCTACCTGGTTCCCGGCCCGCTGCCGGGCATGAGCCAGGCCTACTGGGGGCCGCAGCTGCGCCTTGGCTTGCCGCAGACGGCTCTAAACGTCAATCTCGACAGCTGGACCAACGTCGAGAGCCTGAGCTTCAACTTCCAGCCGCGGAAGGCGGTTCTGCCGATCGTCTACATCCAGGACCCGATCAGCAAGATCCCCATTCCCATCCCCATTCCGCCGGTGACGCCGTTCGATCCGCCGATGGGCGCCGCGGTGCTTCCGCCACAGAATATCGAATTTCTCACGGGGACCGCGAAGGACAATCCGGCGATCGCCCTGATGAAGGGCTTCGCGAAGGTCGCCGAGAACGACGACGTGGTTGTGGGCGACGGCACGCTGGACGTGCTGCGCTACGGTCAGCCGCTGCGCGCGCGAAGCCTCGTCGGCGTGCGCGGCGCCGGGATCGCGTTCGACGGCATGCATTACGTCGAGTCGGCGACCCATCGGCTCAAGCCCGGCGAGTACAAGCAGAGCTTCAAGCTGCGGCGCAATGCGCTCGTGGCCAACACCCCGGTCGTGCCGTCGCTGCCGTTCTGAAGGCGAAAACGAAGAGGTCTCGAAGTGAAAGGCGAGCATTACGGCAAATTCCGCGGCACGGTGGTCGACAATGTCGATCCCATGATGATCGGCCGGCTGATGGTGATGGTGACCGACGTCACCAACGTGCTCCCGACGACCTGGGCCATGCCTTGCCTGCCCTTCGCCGGCATTCAGAACGGAATGTACGCAGTGCCGGCGATCGGCTCCGGCGTGTGGATCGAGTACGAGCAGGGCGATCCGGACTATCCGATCTGGTCCGGCTGCTTCTTCGGCACGGCGGCGGAGACGCCCGCGCTGGCGATGGCGACGCCGCCCGGCCTGCAGACGGTGGTGATCCAGACCATCGGCCAGAACACGCTGATGATCAGCGACACGCCGGGGCCGACTGGCGGCATCCTCATCAAGTCGCAGGCGGGCGCGATGATCTCGGTTTCCGACGCCGGCATCATCATCAGCAACGGGCAAGGCGCGACGATCGTCATGGAAGGCCCGTCGGTGACGATCAACGAAGGCGCGCTTGAGGTGATCTGATGCCCGGGTTTTTGTTGCATCAAGGCGCGGTGGTGACCTGCGCGCACGGCGGACAGGCGACGCCGACGACGCCCAATCCGCGCGTGCTCGTCATAGGCATGCCGACCGCGACCATCGCGGCGCCCTGGGTCGTCGCCGGCTGCCCTGGCGTGCCGGCCGTGCCGATCCCGCCTTGCGTCACCGGACAATGGACCTTGGGCACGCTGCGGGTCACGTCCATGGGTCAGCCGCTCGCCGTGCAATCGGGCGCAGCCGTCACCGCCCCAGGCGGCGTGCCGCTGCTCCCGGCGACGATGCAGACCCGAGTCCAGGCCATGTAGCGGGCGCGCCCATGAATCTCGCCTTTCCCTTCGCTTTCGACGCATCGGGCAGGACGGCGCAAGCCTCTCTCGCCGACCACGTCTACGACATGATCGAGCTGATCCTGTTCACTTCGCCCGGCGAGCGCGTGAACCAGCCGACCTTCGGCAGCGGCGCGGCGCAGCTGCTGTTCGCGCCGAACAGCGACGTGCTCGCCGCCGCGCAGCAGCAGGCGATTCAGGCCGGCCTGCAGCAGTGGCTGTCCGATCTCATCCGCGTCAATTCCGTGACCGTCCTCGCGCAGGAGTCCACGCTGACGGTCACGGTCGTCTACACGCTCGTCGCCAACAAGCAGCAGCAGTCTCAACAATTCCTTTATGGAGGGGCCAGCTCGTGACGGCTCTCGCCTCGCTGAAGCAGCGCCGCTACCTCGTCGAGCAGTCGACGGGCGTTAACGGCCTCGATTATCTCGAAGTGCTCGGCTCGCCCGGCTGCGGCGACCAGCTGGCCCTGACGTTCTTGAAGGACGCGCGCACTCTCGCGCTCACGCCTGCCAACATTTCCCTGACCGGAGGCGCGCCCGTTCAGGCGACGCAGGTGCAGCCGGCGACCAAGGACGATCCGCTCACCGTCACTGTGCAGCTCAGCGGCACGGGGGACTTTTCTTCCTACACGCTCACGCTCGTCAAGGCCGCCGCCGATCCGGATCCGCCGCAGGGGATCGATCCGCAGCTGAACCGGGCCGTGTTCTCCTTCAAGGCGAGATGCCCGGCAGTCGTCGATTGCCGACAGACGCAATGCTGTCCGTCGGATCTCTCGAGCCCGCCGGACATTCACTATCTCGCGCGCGATTACGCCGGATTCCGGCAAGCTATGCTCGATCGTCTCTCGACGCTTGTCCCGGGCTGGAGCGAGACGCATGAAGCCGATCCCGCCGTCACCCTCGTCGAGGCGCTGTCCTACGCCGCCGACCGCGTGAGCTATCTGCAGGATGCGGTCAACACCGAGGCTTACATCGGCACGGCGCGCAGCCGCATCTCGCTGCGACGGCATGCGCGGCTCGTCGACTACCAGGTGAGCGAAGGCGCGAACGCGCGCGCCCTCGTTTTTCTGCGCGTGAACGCGCCCGTGACGGTCAAGAAAGGCGCGCCCGGCGCGCCGGGCGCGCAATTCTTCCCGCTCGTGCCGGGCCTCAGGCCCTCGATCGATCCGAATCTCGACCCCTTCGACGCCGACGCGCTGACTTCGGGCCCCGGCCCCGCGTTCGAGCCGCTGCAGGACGTGACCCTGCAGCCCGAACAAAACGAAATGCCGTTCTACGCCTGGCGCGAGCCGACCTTCTGCCTGCCCGCGGGCGCGACGCAGGCGACGCTCGAGGGCGTTTTCTCGACGCTCGCGGCCGGCCAAATCCTCATCTTCGAGGAAAAGCTCGGGCCGACGACCGGCGACCCCGCCGACGCGGATCCCAATCATCGCTTCGCGGTGCGGCTGACCTACGCCTCGACGACCGACCATTCGGGCGCCCCGCTCGTCGATCCGACCGACCCGAAGAACAAGCTCACCGCCATCGCCTGGATGAGCGAGGATGCGCTGCCGTTCCCCTTCTGCGTCTCTTCCGTGAGCAACACGGGCGTCCAGCTCAGCGGCGTTTCGGTCGCGCTCGGCAACATCGTCCCCGCGGATCAGGGCGTCTGGACGAACGACGAGGCGCTCGGAACCGTGCCCGCCGCGCCGCCGACGCCCATCGCCTCGCTCGGCTGCAACTGCGCGCCCGCGCAAGGGGCGCTGACGCCGCAGCCCTATTTCAGGCCGACGCTCGTCAACGCGCCGCTCACCTTCGCGCCGCCCTACGACGGAAGCGCGCCCGCGTCCGCCTTCGCGACCGTCGATCCTTCGACGGCTGCACCGGCCATCCATGTGCGAAGCAGCGACTCCGTCGACTGGACGGTCACGGAGGACCTGCTGAGCAAGCTTTCGGAAGACGCATGCTTCATACCCGAAGTCGAATGGGACGGCTCGGCGCATCTTCGCTTCGGCGACGGGACCTACGGTCGCGCGCCCGCGTCCGGAGCCGCCTTCACGGCAACCTACCGCACCGGCAATGGAGTCGCGGGCAATGTCGGGCGTGAAGGCTTGGCGCATGTGCTCATGGCGGGCGGCGCGGCGATCGTTCAGGTGCGCAATCCGCTGGCCGCGGCGGGCGGGGTCGATCCGGAGACGATGGAGCACATCGTTCAGGTCGCTCCGTTCGCGTTCCAGAGCCAGCTGCGCTGCGTGACCGCCGCCGACTATGGGACACAGGCGGCGACCCTGCCGGGGATCTCGGAAGCGCAGGGGACGATGCGCTGGACGGGCTCCTGGTATTCGGCCTTCGTCAGCGTCGCTCCGACCGGGAGCTGGACCTCCGACCTCGCCAACGAAGTGTCCGCGGGCCTCGACCGGCTGCGCATGATGGGCGTCGACCTCGTTGTCGAGGAGGCGCGCTACGTCGGGCTCGACATCGGACTGCAGATTTGCGTCGCGCCGAGCTTCTTTATCGCCGACGTGCGTCAGGCGCTCTGGAAGCTGCTGGTGACCGGCGACTCCTGCACGGGCGCCGCGGGCCTTCTGAACGAAGCCAATTTCCGCTTCGGCCAGACCGTCTACGCGAGCCCCATCATCGCCGCCGCGCAGTCGGCGCCGGGCGTCGCCGCGGTCACGCTGCAACGCTTTGCGCGGCTGACTCAGCCGCCCGCGCAGGGCGCGGCGCCGCTGGCGCAGCTGACTATGGGGCCGACGGAGATCCCCTGCTGCGACAACGACCCCAATCGCCTCGATCGGGGCCGTCTCACTCTGACCATGACGGGCGGCAAATGAGTGCGAACGGTCAAAGCTCGAATGGCGGGACCTGCGGCTGCTGCACGGGGGTGCAGCGCGCGACGCCTCAAATCATCGCCAACCGCCCGTCGCTGCCGGCGATCTCCTACCGCGTTGGAACGTATCCGACCTTCTTCGCCAGCATGATGGCGGCGCTCTCGGGCTCCGACGTCCCTGCACTCGCCAATCTGTCGACGCGCGCCAGCAGCGATTTCACCATCGCTCTGATCGACGCGTGGTCGGAAGCGCTCGACATCCTGACCTTCTACACCGAGCGTCTCGCCAACGAGGTCTACATCGGCCCGGCGATCGAGGCGCGCAGCGTGTTCGAGCTCTCGCGGCTCGTCGGCTTCAAGCCGTCGCCCGGCGTGAGCGCCTCGACGGTCGTCGCCTATTCGCTCGCGACCGCGCCGGGCTCGCCGACGACGGTCGCGATTCCGGCCGGCAGCCGCGTGCAGAGCGTTCCAGGTCCCGGCCAGACGCCGGCCGTGTTCGAGACCTCGACCGATTTGACCGCGACGATCGCCAACAACGCGATTCCCGCCGTGACGACCGTTCCCTGGCAGCTGTTCGGCGACGACCTCTCGACCTGGATCGCGGGGACGAGCAGCAACATTCAGGTGGGCGACGTGCTGCTTTTCGTGCAGCCGCCGACTCTGGATCTGAACGTGAAGACCGAGGTGCAGTCGCAGCTGACGGCGGCCGAGCAGGACCTGGAAGCCGAGGCCGCGAAGGTCATCGACGCGCCGCTCGTCGTCAAGCGCCGCGCGATCGTGAGACAAGGCGCCGTAGGGGCGGGCTCGATCGCAGGGGACGCGGCAGGCGTAGCGCGATCTTCCGGTATAGCGGGGCAATTTTCGGCCGTCGGTGCGTCTGCGTCGTCCGGAAGCGCCTCGAGCGCCTCCTCGAGCAGCGCTTCGAGCGCCGCTCCGCCCGCGGCTGTTGTGTACGTCACCGCGGTGACAACCGATCCGACGAGCGGCAACACGATGCTCACATGGGACCAGCAGCTGCCGTTCGCAAGCGGCGCCGTTCCGCTGTCGCTCTATGTGATGCGCTACAAAGGCGCGCTCTTCGGCGTCAACGCGCCGGTTCCGGGCATGTTTGCAGGGGCGACGCTCTCAAATCTCCTTCCTGCGGCCACTCCGACAGGGGACTGGCCGTGGAAATATGCGGGCGGCCAGGTCGTCAACCTGGACAACGCTTATTCCGGCATCAATCCGTCGCTCACCAAGCCGCAATGGCTCATCCTGACCGGACCGTCGAATAGCTCGAATTATTCGCAATACACGTCCATTTTCCAGGTCCAGCAGGCCACCGAGTCGAACCCCCATCTTTACGGCCTTTCGGCCAAGACGTCGCGTTTGCAACTCGAGAGTTACGAAATCCTTGACGGCGCCAGCTGGCTGAGCTTCGACCAGCTGTTGTGGCTGTTCGTGCAAGAGACGCGCACGACGACCGCTTACGTCGGCAGTCAGGCGTTGACGTTCGCCGATCTGCCGAACACCTTCTGGCCGCTCTCGACGACCTACACGCTCGGTCCCGGCATGCTGGCCCCGGTCTCGGGTGCGTCCGTGACGCTCGCCAGCGCGCAGACGATGGCGGCCAATGCGCCGATCGCCGTCAGCGGCAAGCGGGCGCGCCTCACCCTGCTCGGCGCGCTCAACGGCGCCGACGGCGGCTTCACGCCGACAGGCGCCGTCAGCGTGCTGCCGGTCAGCGCCAATCAGGTCTTCCTGATCGACGCCTTTCCGCCGCAGCCCGATCCCGAGATCCAGGGCAATCTGCTCTGGTCCGTGCTGACGACCGCCGGGCAGCCGACGGCGCCGAGCTCGGCGCCGGCCGGGCAGCCGACGACGCCGACCGGCCAGTCTGGCGTTCTCTCCGCCCCGGGCGATCCCAGCTCCTTCCAGCTCCTGCCGTCGCAGCGCGGCGATCCCGTCGCCGCCGAGGCTGCGATCGTCTTCAGCGCAACCGTCAACGGCGCCACGACGACGCTGACGCTGACGAGCCCGCTGCAGCGCATCTACGACGCCGCGACCGTCGCCGTGAACGCAAACGCGGTTGCAGCGACGCATGGCGAGACGGTCATGGAGATCCTGGGCTCAGGCGACGCCACGAACGCGTCGCTGCAGCTGCAGCTCAAACAGAGCCCGCTGACCTATGTCCCCGCGGCGACGAACGGCGGCGCCCAATCGACGCTGCAGGTGCGCGTCAACAATCTGCTTTGGACGGAGGTCCCGAATTTCCTGAGCTCTCAGCCGGCGGATCGCGCCTATGTCACGACGCCGGCGGCCGGCGCAGGCCCGATCGTGCAGTTCGGCGACGGCGTGCAGGGCTCGCGCACGCCGACCGGCGTCAGCAACATCCAGGCGCTCTATCGCAAGGGCGTCGGCCTCGCCGGCATGGTTTCGGCGGGCCAGCTGACGGCGCCGCTCGACCGGCCGCAAGGCGTGCAAACCGTCACCAATCCGAGCGCGGCGAGCGGCGGCGCCGATCCGACCTCGCCCGCGGCGACGAAACTCTCCGCGCCGCTACCGACCCTGACGCTCGGGCGCATCGTGACGCTCGAGGACTATCAGAACTACGCGCTCAATTTCGCCGGGATCGCGCTCGCCTTGGCGACCTGGACCTGGTTCGGCGCCGAGCGCGGCGTTTTTCTCACGCTCGCGGGCGTCGGCGGAACGCCGCTTGACGCGAGCGACACGACCGTCGCCTATCTGATGCAGGCCTACCAGGCCTACGGCCTGCCGAACATGCGCGTGCTGCCGGTCTCCTATTCGCCGCAGAATTTCGAGCTTGCGATGCAGGTCAAGGTCGATGCGCCGACCTATCCGCAGGATCAGGTCATCGCGCAGGTGTGGAGCAATCTCGTCGCCGCTTTCGCCTTCGGTCAGCTGGCGCCGGGCCAGGGCGTGGCGGCGAGCCAGGTCGTCGCGATCGCCGGGAACACGCCCGGCGTAATTGCGGTCAACCTGACGGCGTTCGATCTCAGCGGAGCCGGCGGCGGCCTGCAGGACCGGCTCTGCGCGAGCGGCCCCGCTCCCGCGAGCGCCTCCGGTGCGCCCGCGCAAGGCGCGCAAATCCTGCTGCTCGATCCGGCGAGC
>Ga0187782_10001188_pt1 | contig 18649 bp, 15 predicted proteins | sample 0715_SJ02_MP15_2_FD_132454 | JGI IMG/M metagenome (GOLD analysis project Ga0187782, IMG submission 132454) | Tropical peat soil microbial communities from peatlands in Department of Meta, Colombia - 0715_SJ02_MP15_20_MG | ecosystem: Environmental > Terrestrial > Soil > Wetlands > Peat | place...
CCGCTTCTCGCCTTCTATATCTATCTGGGATGGAAGCAGGCCCACGCCAACGATCAGTTGATCACGCAACTGGAAGGCGATGCCGCGGCGGCCAAAACCCAATATCGCAAGACCTGGCCTTTTCAACCGGGATGGCAGAAAGAAATTCACGTGTGGCCGTTTCTGTTGCGCGTGGAGTTTCTGGCGGCCGTCATCGTCACCATTATTTTGATGATCTGGTCGATCACGCTGAATGCACCGCTGGAGGAGCCGGCGAACCCGAACTTGACCATGAATCCAGCCAAGGCGCCGTGGTACTTTCTCGGCTTGCAGGAAATGCTGGTGTATTTCGATCCCTGGATTGCCGGTGTGGTGATGCCGACCTTGATCATCATCGGGCTGATGGTGATTCCCTACATCGATACCAACCCGCTCGGCAGCGGCTACTACACGTGGAAGCAGCGCAAGTTCGCTATCGGGACGTTTCTGTTCGGCTTTATTGTGCTGTGGGTGTCGATGATCATCATAGGGACCTTCATTCGGGGACCGGGGTGGCAATGGTTCTGGCCGGGACAAACCTGGGATCACAACCGCCTCATCTATGAGGTCAACCGCGATCTGCCGGACCTGTTCGGAATTACCTCGAACCTGGCAAAAGCGATCTTCGGAGCGGTGGTGGTGGGCGGCTTTTACGCGCTGGGCGGGTTCGTTCTGCACGCCTTCTTCCGGCGCCATAACCCGAAGGATTACAAGCGCATGAGCTTCTTGCAGTACTCGATCATGATGTTCTTCGTGCTCACCATGTTCGCCCTGCCGATCAAGATGCTGCTGCGACTGTTGTTTCATATCAAATACGTGTGGATCACGCCCTGGTTTAACGTGTAGACGATCAACGTTTGAGTGCGGCTATTCGCTATTCGCTTTTCGCTACTCACTGTTCGCGATTGGCTACAGCCAAAAGCCAACAGCTAACAGCCAAGGGCGAAAGGCGAAGAGCGAACAGCCAATAGCGAGCAGCCTGCTCTTAGGAGGAAGTGGTGCCGGAAAAGCCCGTCCCCGACAATGATCCGCTGGTGCAGAAATCAATGGCCTCCTGGTACCTGGTGTCGCTGGTAATCCTGATGGCGTCGCTGTTCTGGGCCCTATGGGACGAGGACTTTGGACAGCGTCCCTGGAAAGCGTTCCAGCACGAATGGAAAGAGCGCTACTCGGCATTTCTGAAGACGGCTCGTTTAACCTCGGCGCAATCGGAAAAAGATGTCGAGGGCAATAGCGATTATCAGAAGTTGAAGCAGGATTACGAGCAAGCGAATCGGCAGGCGGCGCCCCGGATGAAGGAGATCAACGAACAGCTGCGCACTTTAAGCGCAAGAATTCTGGCGGTGCAGAACGTCTTCACCGATCGCCGCGCCTACGTGAATGCGCTGACCTACAACATCGAGACCACGGAGAGCGCCTTTTCGAAGCAAAGCAAACTCGACGATCTGAAACAGTACGAAAAGCAAACCGCAGCCGTCGAATATCCCGACGGCAGCAAGGCGAACTATACCTACCCGCAACTGGAAGAGACCTACAACGATTTGAAAGCGCAACGTACCGAGCTCAGCGCAGAACTGGGAGAGCTGATCAAGCCGATCAGCGACCAGAAAGCGAAGCTCGACGAGTATGTGTCGGAGAACATGGTGAACCTGACGCCGGCACAGATTCACGGTTTGCAGGACAAAACGGAGGCGCTGGAGCCCTCTATCCTGCAGATCAACGTGGCCGAAGCCAATATTGTGGATCGCTGCGAATCCTGCCACCTGGGGGTCCGCGAGCCGGTCAAGCTGACCGCGGCAGCGATGACGCCAAAGGGGAAACCGATCGACGAGGATGCCCGGGCCTTCACCAGCCATCCCCAAACGCAGTTGCTGAAGATCCACGATCCGGAGAAATTCGGCTGTTCTCCCTGTCACCAGGGGAATGGACGGGCCACCACCAGCGTCGAGAAAGCACACGGAAATTACGAGCATTGGCTCTGGCCCCTGTTCCCGAAGCCGAACTTCGAGGCCGGCTGTCAGACCTGCCACGCCGCCGACATGGTGCTGGTAAGCGGCGATGTGGGCTGGACTCTGAGCGATGGCAAAGACTTGTTTCGCCAGCGCGGGTGCGTGGGCTGCCACCGTTTCGAGGGCTACGACAAGGAACCGGAAGACCTGAACTCCATGGCACAACAGATGAAACAGATGGAGCAGGAGGAGAAGGAGAACCTGAAGCAGTCGGCGTACTTGATGAAACAGGCCGACGCGGCAGAGACAAACCAGGAAGCCAATCGTCTGAACGACCGGGCGGTGGCGCTCCGGGTCGAGAACAGCAAACTGAATTTGCGGATCGTCCAGCTCGATCGAACCACGAAGAGCCTGCTGCAGGACATGAAAAAAGTCGGACCCAACCTGAAGGACGTGCGGTTGAAGCTCAACAAGAACTGGATTCCGGTCTGGCTCAAGAAGCCGACCGATTTTCGTCCCACGACGCGGATGCCGAATTTCCGGCTCAATGACGAGCAGATTCAGGCGATCTCGGCTTATCTGTGGCAGTCGGCGTTACCGGACGCGCCAGTGAAGCACGCTGCGGGAAATGCCGGCCGAGGCAAGGAACTGTTCGAAACGCGCGGATGCCTGGGATGCCACTCGATCGGAGAAGGCGATCAAATGCAGGGTGGGACATTTGCCGCCAACCTGACGCGGGTCGGCGAGAAGGCAAACTACGATTACCTTGTGCGTTGGGTGCACAATGCGCGCCAGCGCACGCGCCCCTATTGTCTGTACGAGAAAAAAGATATCGGTCCCGAAGACTATGCGAAGAAGGGATTGCCCTATGTGTTCGACCTGCAACACAGCAAGTGTCCCAACGACGGCCACGAGTTGCAAGTGCAGAACATGACGGTCATGCCCAGCCTGCGGCTGACTGAACAGGATGCATCGGACGTCGCCTCCTACCTCATCACCCTGAAGAAGAAGGAGCCGAGTTCCTATCCCGACGCGGCTTTCATGGACGATCCCAAACTGAAAGCGGAAGGGAAAAAGTGGATCCAACACTTTGGCTGCGCGGGTTGTCATGAAATCGCTGGCCTTGAGGATGAGGGAAGGATCGGGACGGAACTGACCTTCGAAGGCAGCAAGCCCCTCGAGCGCCTGGACTTCGCTCTGCTCACGGAGATGGCGCAACGGGGAGACGGCGAGCCGATCAAGGATGCGGATGATCGCGCGCGTCTACCGGAGGGACCGGCAAAAGGACCGTGGTACTCACATTTGGGTTTCTTCGAACACAAGCTGGCAGAACCGAATGTGTGGGACCAGGGGAAGATCAAGCCGGAGACGGAAAAGCTCCGCATGCCAAACCCGCACCTGACCCCGGAACAAATTCGCGCCTTGACCACCTTCCTGATGGGCAGCCAGGAGAGCGCGCTTCCGGTGAGTTATCGGTACCAGCCTCTCGATTACCGCCGCGATATCCAGGAAGGCTGGTGGGTGGTCAAGAAGTACAACTGCATGGGGTGCCACCAGTTCATTCCCGGCCAGCAAACGGCGCTGATGGGGATGAAGCGCTATCAGGAAGCGCCGGAGCAGCTCCCCCCAAAGCTGCTAACGGAAGGCGCGCGGGTCAACCCGCAGTGGCTGCTGCGCTTCCTCACCAATCCGTCGTTAAGTCCCTCGCCAAGCGAGAGCGATACCGATCGCAACGGGGTGCGCTCGTATCTCCAGGTGCGGATGCCGACTTTCAGCTTCTCGGAGAACGAACTGGGCAAGCTGGTGCGCTTCTTTGCGGCCCTCTCGCGCCAGCCCTTTCCCTATATTCCGGACCAGACGATGCCGTTGACGGCGAAGGAAACGGAAATGGCGCGCGGCTTGTTCTCCAGTACCGCCGCACCGTGCCTGAAGTGTCACGCGACCGGCGATGCGGCGCATGATCGCAATGCCACGGCGCCCAATTTTCTTTTGGCGCACGACCGGTTGAAGCCCGACTGGGTTGAGCGCTGGCTGATCGATCCGCAAGCCATCAGTCCGGGCACGGCGATGCCCTCCGGTTTGTTCAAGCGCCTGAACAACCATTGGGTGTTTGCCGGTCCGACGCCTTCCTCATTCGAGGGTTACGATAAGGATCACACCCGGCTGCTCGTGGATTACATTTTCCAGCTCACTCCCGAAGAGCAGCGCCGTGTGGCCGGAGCCATGGGGCGGCAGACCAGCAGCAACAGAACTTCTCCCAGTGCTTCTCACGATACGATGCCAGCCGGCGGAAGCGCTCGCGGCGTTCCGCCCTCCGTCGCGGGCAAGCGACCTGCGGGGACGGGCGGCGGGCAGTAAAATAATGGCGAGGATATCAATCCAATTCCAGGAAAGGTGTAGGGAAAACATGAAGCGAGAAGAATGCTTAGTTACGCTTGGTCTATGCGCGGTCATGGGCCTGGTTCTGCTGATTGCATGCAGCAAGAAGCCGGAAGAACAAGCAGCCGCCCCAAGCACCGCGGCCACACCCGCACCGGCGGCAATGCCGATCGATCCGGCGACAGCCGCGAGTGTGAGCGGCACGGTGAGTTTTGACGGAACCGCTCCCAAGGCGGCGAAAATTGACATGAGCCAGGATCCGGCCTGCAAGGGCATGAACATGGCCGAGAACGTGGTAGTGGACGGCGGCAAGTTGGACAACGTCTTCGTGTATGTGAAGGACGGTCTGGGAAACCGGACCTTTGACGTTCCCAAGGAGGCGGTCACCATAGATCAAAGTGGATGCAAGTACCATCCCCATGTTTTGGGAGTGATGGTTGGACAGACGATTAAGATCGTCAACAGCGACCCCACGACTCACAACATCCACCCCACCCCGGCCGACAACCGTGAGTGGAATGAGTCGCAACCCCCGCAGTCGCTGGCGCTGGAGAAAAGCTTTGCCCGCGAGGAAATCATGCTGCCGGTGAAGTGCAACCAGCATCCCTGGATGAAAATGTATGTCAACGTGGTGAAAACCCCGTTCTATGCGGTCACGGGGCCGGATGGCAAGTTCGAAATCAAGGGTCTGCCCCCAGGCGACTACACCTTAGCCTTCGTGCAAGAAAAGTTGGGCACGAAGGAGGAGAAGGTCACGCTGGCAGCCAAAGACAGCAAGACCGTGGATGAAACGTTCAAAGCGCAATAAGCTGAGGTCGGATAGATCGAGTTCACGTCGACTCTTGCTTGCACGTAGCACGGGAGGCCATCTGAGCAGGAATAAGGAGGGCTGTTGCTTCCGATGATGCTAGTGATATCCATCGTCATGGGCATAGTCCCTCTCTTGGGCATTGCCTGGACCATGGCCACAGGTTCGATCGAAACGGTGGACGGCTTGTTCATGAGTTTGATCCTACTGACGCTCTCCGCTGTGTTTTTCTTGAATGCCTTCTGGGAACTGCGCGATCGTGGAGCTCTCGCTTTTCTCGACAAGAAGAAAGTGGCCGCCGAAGCAGCGCCCAAAGCAACGAGCAAAGCAACGCCTAGCGTCGCGCCCAAAGCAACCGCGAACGTTGCTACGGCGAACGTAGCTGCGCCAAACCTGGCTACGGCGAAGCTGGCTCCCGTTAGCAAAGACGCTACGCCCAAAGAGAGTGAGAGCTAGGAGCGGGAAACCAAGCATGGCTGTACAACCTATCCCGCTCGTGCCCGCGGACAAGCCCGCAAATGCCGGGGAGAAGCCCGCGCCACATCCGTCACGCCCGCGCATGTCCACGCGCAACCGCCTTCTATTCTTCCTGACGGCGTGGCTGGTTGTGCTCATGCCGTTCATGTTCTGGTGGAGCACATGGTTTGGCCGCGCGCTCACCGACAAGGAGATGGGCGAATACCTCAACGACAACCGTCATCCGCGGCACATCCAGCACGCCATTGTGCAACTCGGCCAGCGCATGAGCCGGCACGACCCGAGCGCGGCACGCTGGTATGCCGATCTGGTGCGGCTGGCCTCAAATCCGCGCGAGGAGGTGCGTAGCACCGATGCCTGGGTGATGGGGCAGGATACGACCGGCCCCGGTTTCCACGAGGCGCTTTTGAAGATGTTGAACGACCCTTCGCTCATCGTGCGCGGCAATGCTGCGCTATCCTTGGTCAGCTTCGGCGACAGTTCTGGGAGGCCCCAGATTGTTTCTTTATTGCAGCCGATCGCGATTACCGCTCCCAGCGCCGGGCGGGTCATGGATACAGCGATGGCCGGTACGGCGATCCACCAGGGTGGACTCATCGCGAAACTGCGGGATAGCGGCGGCGACGGACAGCAGACCCGCGAGTTGCGTTCGCCGATCACCGGCCGCGTGCGCACACTTTCGACGGCAACCGGCGCCAGCGTAGTTGCAGGAACGACGATTGCCACCGTCGAACCCGGGGAAGAACAGGTCTGGGAGGCCCTTCGCGCCTTGTATCTGATTGGCCAACTCGAGGATCTGCCCGCGATCCGTCCCTACGAGAGAGAGTTGCCCGAAGTTCCGGAGCGGCTGCGCCGGCAAGCGACGGAGACTGACCGGGCAATCCAGGAGAGAGCTAACAGGTAAGTGGGGTGTCTCACTCGTCCAGCGGGGGACAGCCGGCTTCTCCATCTCGGAAAACTAGTAGCTCATTGGCCCGACTTCTTTTTCGACTTCCGCCGTGTCCACCATGACAATCGCGTCCCACGGGCATCCGTCGAGGAAAGCCCCCTCTGGACCCTTGCTGAGGCACTTCTTACATCCGATGCAGAGGAGCGGGTCTACCTCTATGCGGCCGAACGGTGGATGATCGTCATCCGGGATCCAAAACATGCAGTCTTCCACCGGGCAGTACTCCACGCAGGCCGGCGATCCCGCGCAGCCCGTACAGCACTCGGTGATGACGGCAAGTTCTTTCGGCTTTTTCTTGCGGGGAGTAGTCAAGCCCTTCGAGCGCGGTTCTTGTTTCAGCTCGTCAGGCACCAACCCCGGCGCTCTTGCGACCTCCGGCCCGGTTGCCATGGAGTTGAATTATATCCAGGGCAGGAGTTTTTGCAACCACCGCTCGCGGTGTAGCGCCGGTATCTTGCCGGCTGTCGCGTAAGGCATCTTGCCCTCGCAGGCGACCCCTACGACAGCCGCCGCGACGGCGGCGCTACATTCGGCCGGCCACGTCAGCGCCAGAGGCGCGTGGTGTAATCGGCCATACTGAGGGCGAGCAGGATGAACAGCCAGAAGATCGCGCTCACAACCACCAGGGGGGTCAGTTTCTCATGCGTGTACTTCACATGCATGTAGAAAAGCACGACCAGGATAGCTTTGATGGTTGCGATGCCGAGGGCGACAACGATGTTGAACGGGCCGAGATCGATGAAGGCGAAAGTAACGGTGAGGGTTGTGCCCGTGAGCAAGGCCAGCCAAACGGCGAGGCAAGAACCGAGCGTCGATATATGTTCGGAAATGTGTTCGGGTGTTTGTTCGGAAGCGGAATTGCGATCAGCCATGGTTATCTCACCTACGCTTTTCTCACCTATGACGGTCGATTAAGTACAGCAGACCGAATAAGTAAATCCAGACAATATCGACAAAGTGCCAGTACAATCCTGCGTTTTCAATGGGCGTGTAGTAAGTGGGCGTGTATCTGCCCCGCCAGGCCTTGTAAGCAAGGAATCCGAACAGGCCGACGCCGATTATCATGTGCAGGGCGTGCATGCCCGTCATCAAAAAGTAGAGCGAAAAGAACATCTCAGCGTGATGCGGGTTAGCATACTGGCGTTCCGCCGCAGGAAGCTTGCCCTGACCGGGAATCAACTCGTGATAACTGAAGCTCGGTCCGGGCACATGATGCTTCTCGAATTTTTCGGCATACTCGTCGGCCTTGATGCCGAGAAAGGCGAGACCCAACAAGATGGTAGCGACCAGCCAAAACACGAGCGCCCTGCGCTTGCCCAGTTGGACGGCACGAATAGCTAGAACCACGGTCAAGCTGGAACAGATGAGTACCACCGTATTCGTCGTGCCGAGTTTAATGTCCAACTGCAGACTGCCGGAGCCAAAGTCCGCAAAATACTTATAGCGGTAGACCAGGTAGGCGCAGAACATGCCGCCGAAGAACATAACTTCCTGGGCGAGGAACACCCACATGCCCAGGCTTGCGGCATTTTTCTGCTGCCCTTCGGTTGCGAAGTGGTGCAGAAGCGCCGGGCTCTCGTGCGCGGGTTTGTCGGCCACCGCTCGACTAGTGTCCAACCGGGATCTCCTCTCTCTCCGGAATCTCGCCGATCTCGTCGTAGTTATAGGCTTCCCAGGTGACGACCGGCTGCTCGTCGAAGTTGAGGGTGGGGGGCGGCGAGGGAGTTTGCCATTCCAATCCGGCAGCGTTCCATGGGTTGGACGGAGCCGGCCTGCCGTAGCGCATGGACCAGAGAAAGTAGACCATGGGCAGCAGGTAGCCAACCGCGAGAATGGTGGCGCCCGCGGTCGAGAGCACGTTCAGGATCTGGAATTCGGGCGGGTAGGAGTGATAGCGGCGCGGCATTCCCATGTAGCCCAGGATGAACTGGGGGAAGAAGGTCAGGTTGAATCCGATGAAGACGATGAGCGCGGCGAGTTTACCCCAGCCCTCAGGATACATGCGGCCGGAAATTTTAGGCCACCAGAAGTGCATCCCGCCGAGGTATGCCATCACCATGCCTCCGACCATGATGTAGTGGAAGTGGGCAATGATGAAATAAGTGTCGTGCACGTGCACGTCTACGCCGAGGCACGCCAGGAACAGGCCGGTCAAGCCTCCGATGGTAAACAAGCCGATGAAGCCGAAAGCGTAGAGCATTGGGGTCTGGTAGGTGATGGATCCCTTGTACATCGTGGCGGTCCAGTTAAACACTTTGATGGCCGAGGGCACGGCTACGAAATAACTGAGCAGCGAGAAGATGAGCGCGGCGTAGACCGAGATGCCGGCCACGAACATATGGTGCGCCCAGACCAAAAACCCGATCACAGCGATGCCGACCACGGCTAGCGTCATCGCCTTGTAGCCAAAAATGCGCTTGCGTGAGAAACAGCAAACGATTTCGCTGACGATGCCCATACCGGGCAAAATCATGATGTAGACGGCGGGGTGGGAGTAAAACCAGAACAGATGTTGGAACAGGAGCGGGTCTCCACCTAGCACCGGATTGAAAACGGCCAGGTGGAGCAGACGCTCGAGCGCCACGAGCACCAGGGTGATGGCCACGACGGGCGTACCCAGCACCTGAATGATGCTGGTGGCGTAATGGGCCCAGACAAACAGCGGCAGACGGTTCCAGGTCATTCCGGGAGCGCGCATGCGGTGGATGGTCACGATGAAATTCAGTCCGGTGAGGATCGAGGAGAAGCCGGCGAAGAAAATACCGAGGATGACGGAGACAACGTTGGTCGTGAGGAACTCGGTACTGAGGGGAGTGTAGAAGGTCCAACCGGTGTCGACGCCGCCGTTGAGGATGGTGTAGATCATCAGCGTGCCGCCGATGATGTAGAGGTACCAGCTCAGCAGGTTGATGCGCGGGAAGGCCAGATCCTTGGCCCCGATCATCATGGGGATAAGGAAGTTGCCGAGCACGGCGGGGACGGCAGGGATGAGGAAGAAAAAGATCATGACTTGGCCGTGCATGGTGAACAGTTTGTTGTAGGTGTCGGACTGAACGAGTTCGCCCGCCGGAGTCAGCAACTCCAGGCGGATGAGCAGCGCGAAGAAACCGCCAATAAAGAAGAAGAAGGTAATCGACATCAAGTAGAGCAGCGCGATGCGCTTGTGGTCCACCGTCAGGAGCCACGACTTGAGCCCATAACCTACATTCAGGTAGGTCTCGCGTTCTCCGGAATCCGATACGACAGCTGTCGCCATTCTCATCACCTGCAATCTAAAGTTGAGGACTGCCCCCGGCCGCGGGGTTGCTATTGGCAGGCCGCTCCGACTGCGGCCCGGCCAGCGATTTCACGTAATCGACCAACGCATTCAGTTGCTCATCATTGACCAGCCCCTGAAACGTCGGCATAACAGGCTTGAAGCCCTGGACGATTTTGGCGCCCGGTTCCAGGATCGACTCGCGGATGTAATTCTCGTCGGCGGTCACGGTGCGGCCATCTTGGAGGAGCACAGGCTTGCCGAAGACACCGGCCAGGTCCGGACCCCGGCCCTGCGTGTCGGAGCGATGGCAGGTGACACAGCCCAGTTCGGAGAACAGTTTCTGGCCGGCCACGGCCAGCGGCTGGCTGCCGCCGCCGCTCATCCAGGCTTCGTAGTCGTTCGGTTCCATAACCTGTATCCAGCCGACCATTCCGGAGTGTTGAGTTCCACAGTACTGGGAACAGAACAGGTGGTAGGTGCCGGCTTTGGTGGCGCGGAACCAGAGGGTGGTATAACGGCCCGGGACCACGTCCTGCTTGATGCGGAAGGCGGGCACGAAAAAGCTGTGGATCACGTCCTGCGAGGTCAGAATCAGCTTGACGTCGCGGCCCACCGGCACATGGAGTTCGTTGATTTCGCGCTGCCCTTCCTTGTGCTCGAACTTCCACATCCATTGCTTGGCCACGGTGTAGACCTCGGTGGCGTCCTGTGGAGGTGTGCGTTCCCGGAAGAAAATAACCGCGCCCCAGATGTAAAACACCATCATCACGCAGAAGGGAATGATGGACCAGGTGATTTCCAGTTCGTGGGAACCTTCGATCTGTTGGGCGCGTTGCCCCCTCCGTTTGCGGAACTTGACAGCGAAGACCGTCAGTACGCTGAAGATCATCGCGATCATGATGCCCGAAACGAGCAGCAGAAAAATGTAGAGAGCGTCCACGTTTCCAGCGTTCGTCGAGGCGCTATCGGGCCAAAGTGGCAAGTTTCCAAACATGATTACCTGACCTGTACCCCTGCATGAAAGTTGTCTGGACTGCGCCGTATCAACACAAAGAGAAGCGCCCCGAGGCAGAGCATGGTGGCCACGCCCATCAATCGCAGTACGCGCATGATGGTGGCGCTGTACTTCCCTTTCTCGGGATCGTAGTGGTAGCAGTACAACAGCAATTCGTCAACCACGTTGCCGATCCGGTTCTCGGACGCCTCCACCAGGGCGAGGCGCAGATCCTTGGGCGGATACTCGATGCCGTAGTAGTACTGGGCGATCTTGCCCGGCGGCGTCAACACCAGGATTGCGGTCGAGTGCGCGAATTGTCCGGTCTTCGGATCGTATTCGTACTGAAATCCGGCCGCCTTCGTAACCGCAGCAATGGCGTCCGGCTGGCCGACCAGGAAATGCCATCCGCGCTCAGCGCCGGGGCGGTTGTAGCGCCGGAGAAACTGGTCTTTCTTCTTGGCCGCTATCTCGGGCGTGTCTTTGGGATCGAAGCTAATGGTGATGACTTCGAATTCCTTGCCGAGATCGAATTTCAACACGCGCAGAGTGCTCTCCAAGCCGCTGAGTTCTTCGCCGCACAGCATCGGGCAGCGATAGTAGACGAAGTTGAGTAGCAGCGGCTTCCGGCCAAAGTAATCTCCCAACCGCACCTTGTGGCTCAAGTCGTCGGTAAATATGAGGTCGGGCGGAATCTGCTGGTTCAGGTTCTGCTGAATGCCGACGTTCTGCAATCCCGGCGGACGCACGTTGGGCGGAGGCGACATAATGCCGTTGCCCATGCCCTGGCCCCAGGCGGCTCCCGTGAGGAGCGCCAGACCGAGGAATGCCGAAATCATCGAATTTGCGAACTGCCTTGTGCTGCACACTGTCAACGTCCTCTCCTGGCACGCCGGTTGCCTGGCTCCGGCCACAGCGGTCGATTTCAATTGCCCGAAGCGGCGGCTTTCGTCGCCGGCGCTTTGGGGGTTTGCTTCTTTACCGGCGCGGAGGTCTGCGCCGCGGAGCTCTTCGTTGCGGACGTCGGTGCCGAAGGTGCGCCTTTCGGACGAACCGGCAGGCCGCGCTGCACGATCAACTCCATGGCGCGGTCGATCGGAATCCGCACAATGCCTCTGTCCTTATCCACCCAGCCGTAGGTGGCAAGCTTCCGGTCCTGATCTTCGATGAACGAGCGAAGCTCGGTGCGCTCGTTTTCTTCGAGACGCGGTTGCGGGAAAGTTTGCGTGTCCTGATGGGTTACAACGCGAGTGTCGGCCTCCGGGGTCGCCAGCGGGCTCAAGGGAGGCTGGTGTGCCATGTCGTAGCTGTTGAGGACGCGGTAGATGCCGAACACGATCAGATAAATGACGAGGGCGAGCAGCGCCAGGCCTGCCATGAAATAAAATGGACCGCTCGGACGCAGATCCTCTTGCTCGTAGGCGCCGTGATTAATCGACGGCTGCGTTGGCTGATTGATCGTGGGCTGATTGATCGTTGGCTGATTCATCGGCTGGATCGGCTGGTTCGGCGCCGGCTGTTTCCTGTCCTCACCCATGGGTCGGCTCCAGTACGTCCTGCGCGGTCGCGTCGTAAGCAGGAAGCAGCGGCCGCGAACTCAGGTTGTGGCAGAAGTAGGCGATCCAGATTCCGCCCATGGCGAAGGGGATCGCGAGGTCTGCCAGGGTGACGGTGAAAGTCTCGGAGAAGCCGGGCTCGATGTGCCAGAACAGGTCGATGTAGCGCACGATGAGCATCCAGGCGGCCAGCCACACCAGGCGCGTAATGTCGCGTTTGAAGGGGCGTGAGAGCAGAAGGAAAAACGGGACGAAAAAATGAAAGACAACCAGAAACAGGCCAACGAACTGCCATCCTCCGTGCAGACGGCGAAAGTACCAGGTAACCTCGTCCGGCAAGTTACCCGCCCAGATGATGAGCCACTGCGAAAATGAGAAGTAGGCCCACACCATGATGAATGTGAGCAGGAATTTGCCGTGGTCGTGCACGAAACCGGGCTGCAATAAAACCGACATGGGGCGATAGTTGTAGAGAATACGTTCGATGACAATGGCAAAGCAGAGCGCCGAGATCAACTCGCCCGCCACGAACAGCAGGCCGTAGATGGTTGAGAACCAACTCGGGTTGAGCGACATGACCCAGTCGATCGCGGCGAACGATATGGTGAACGCGTAAAGGATGATGCCTGGGGCGCTTACCATCTTGAAGCGCTTGCTGGTGTCGGCGAACGGCGGACGGTCATGCTCGAAAGAAAACTTGCTGAGCAGGTATTCGAGCAGGAACCAGATGGCAAAGTAGATGGCGGCGCGGATCACGAAGCCGCGGTAGTTCAGGTAATCGCGCAGGATAAACAAGTGTTTTTCCAGGTGCTCGCGAATCGCTGGATCGGTGATGGAATCGATGGGCATCGCCCACGGATAAAGCCTGGGCACGGCAAAGAGCAGAGGAATGAAGAGCAGGACGAGCAGCGGCAAGGTGCGCATGGAGGCCCCGAGGATGCGCCGAATCACCGTGCCCCATCCGCCGCCGGTCATGTGACGGACCATGACGATGGCCATCGAGCCAAGGCATACGCCCAACCAATCCATATAGGAGAGCAGGTATCCGCGGAAGAAGACCGTCGGTTTGGTAAAGGCGAGGAAAAGCGCGATCAGGCTGGCGGCAACGCCGATAGCGAGCGCCCACCTCTGGATGGCCTTGACGATCGGAGGCGTCGTGAGATCGAGTTGCCCTGCGGGTATGGTACTCATTCCGTTTCCGCTTTCCCACCTTTCGTGCTGGGCATGTTTTCCGGCATTGTCTGCGGCAAGGTCGCACCCGTACCCGGTTCCATGAATTCCGGAGCCTGCGAAGGGACGCTCTGCCCGGCGGGGACATCAGCCGCGGTAGCGTTTTGGCTCAACTGCAGCGCCCGAATGTAGGCCGCAATACACCAGCGATCGCGCACCGAGACCTGCGCGGAATAATTCAGCATGATGCCGTAACCGTTGGTGGCTACGTCAAAAAAGTGACCGATGGCGGCCTTCTGCAGCCGCTCGATGTGATAGGAGGGCGGTTTGTGCGCAAAGCCGCGCGAGGGGACGATGCCGTTCCCGTCACCTACGCGCGAGTGGCAGGGCGAACAGTAGATGTTGAAACGATCGCGCCCACGCTGCAGCACTGGCTGCGTTACCGGGAACGGCATGTACTCGCCGTCATGGTTCTCGATCTTGCCGGTATAGAAGTAATCGTCGGCGCGCTCGTCCCCGCGGGCCACGGTGCCTTCGACCAGCGGACGCGCCGCCCGCTGATCGGGAAAGAAATCGCTCTTCGCCAACGGGTTGTAGCGCGGTTGCACGTGCATGTCGAGACGGCAGCCGACGCTGGCGAGCACGGCCAGCAACAGCAGCGGCGCAAATTTCCCACCGCATTTTCGCGCATTCTTTCGGACGATCGCCATGATCTTAGCCGGGGACCTCCGAAATGGAGCGGGCCTGCAGGCTTTCGAGGAACTGACGTGTGCCGGTGGCGTCGTACTTGGGATCGGAGGCGAACACGATCAGGAAAAAGCGGTCCCTGCTCGCCATGGCAAAGCGCGGCACATTGAAGACCGGATGGTAAGGCATGGGCAGGCCATTCAGGGCGAGCATGCCGAATACTGCCGAAATGCCGCCGAACAGAATCGTCATTTCGAAGGTTATGACGATGAACGATGGCCAGGAGTGATAGGGACGGCCACCCACGTTGACCGGGTAGCTGATCACCGCCATCCAATACTGCATCAGGTAGCCGGAGAGGCCGCCGACGATGGCGCCGATCAGGGTGACCAGGGGCACATTGTTTTTGTGGAAGCCGATGGCATCGGCCAGTTCTTCCACGGGGAACGGGCTGTAGGCGTCGATCTTCCGATACCCGGCCTTATGGGTGTGCCGCGCCGCCGTGACCAACTCCTGGGCCGAGGCGAACTCCGCCATGATTCCGTAGGTGGGAACGCGCTTCATTCCGCCTTCACCTCCGCCTCGGGCAGGAGGGTGCGCATTTCGAAGATTGAGATCATCGGCAGAATCCGAACGAAGAGGAACATGGCGGTCAGGAACATGCCGATAGTGCCGAAAAAGGTCATCCAATCCCAACGCGTTGGGTAGTACATCCCCCACGACGAGTTAAGGAAGTCGCGCGACAGGCTGACCACGATGATAACGAAGCGCTCCAGCCACATGCCCACCAGGATGATGAACGACATCAGGAAGAGCCATACCGGGTTGGAGCGCATCTTGCGAATCCATAGCAACTGAGGGATGAAGATATTGCAGGCCAGCAACAGGAAGTACACGGCAGCGTAGGGGCCGTGCAGACGATTCCAAAGCAGATTCTGGTCGTAGCGGTTGCCACCGTACCAACCCATGAAGGCTTCGATCGCGTAGCCGTAGGCCACGATCCAGCCGGTGGCGAGCATGACCTTGGCGGAATTCTGGAGGTGGCGGTCGGTGATGAAATCCTCAAGGCCGTAGATCTTGCGTATGGGGATGGCGAGCATCAACACCATAGCGAAGCCGGAGTAAATGGCGCCCGCGACGAAGTAGGGCGGGAAGATCGTGGTGTGCCAGCCGGAGACGATACCGATGGCAAAATCGAAGCTAACCACAGTGTGTACCGAGAGCACCAAGGGCGTGGCCAACCCCGCCAGCAGCAGGTAGGCCGTCTCATATCGGGCCCAATGGCGGGCGGAGCCGCGCCATCCCATGGCGAGCAGGCCGTAGCTTATCTGCGCATATTTACTTTCGGCGCGGTCGCGGAGCGTGGCCAAATCCGGGATGAGTCCAATGAACCAGAACAGGAGCGAGATGGTGAAATAAGTCGAGACCGCGAACACGTCCCACATGAGCGGGCTGCGGAATTGCGGCCAGTAGTTCATGGTGTTGGGGTAGGGGAACATCCAGTAGTCGAGCCAGGGACGGCCGGTGTGCACCCCGGGAAAGATGCCCGCGCAAGCCACGGCAAACAGCGTCATGGCCTCGGCGAAGCGGTTGATGGAGTTGCGCCAGGACTGCCGCAGCAACAAAAGGATAGCCGAGATGAGCGTGCCCGCATGCCCGATACCGATCCACCACACGAAGTTGACGATGGCGAAGGCCCAGCCTATGGGGATGTTAATGCCCCAAATGCCGACGCCTTTGATAAACAAGTAGCCAAGCGCGTACAGCAACATCATCGTGGCCAGGAAGCCCGCTCCGAAGCCGATGACCCACCCGAGCGAGGTCGGCCGCGTCAGCACGATGGAGCTGATCTTGTCGGTTACCGTGGCGAACGTATAGCCGGGCTCAATGACGGGCGCCCGCCGATTCGCGGCTGCGTTCGCAACTTTGATTTCTTCCCGATCGTCTGCCATCTCTTGACTTGCGCTCCGCTTACGTCTCCAGTTCAGGGTTGGGGTTTCGAATCTCCGCCAGGTAGGTGGTTCGAGGTCTGGTATTCAGATCGGCCAGCAACCCATAGTTACGGTCAAGCGCCTTGAGCTTCGCCACCCGGCTGTTGGGATCGTTGATGTTGCCGAAGACGATCGCGTCGGCCGGACAGGACTGCTGGCAGGCCGTCTGCAACGAGCCGTCTTCGATTTTGAACTGGCGATTCTCGCGAACCGCCGCGATTTCAGCCTCAATGCGGTGCTGGCTGATGCGCTGCACACAGTAGGTGCACTTTTCCATGACGCCGCGGCTGCGCACGCTGACGTCGGGGTTGCGCATCAACTTGTACTGGGGAGTCTCCCAGTCCTCGATCAGCAGAAAGTTGAAGCGGCGCACCTTGTAGGGACAGTTGTTCGAACAATAGCGCGTGCCGATACAGCGGTTGTAGACCTGGTCGTTCAGGCCTTCGCTGCTATGGACGGTCGCGCCCACGGGACATACCAGTTCGCAGGGCGCATCCTCGCACTGCATGCAAGGCACCGGCTGGAAATGGGCCTTGGGGGCATCGCGGTCGCCCTGATAGTAGGCATCGACCCGGATCCAGTGCATGTGGCGGCCTTTCACCACTTGCTCTTTGCCGACAACGGCGATATTGTTCTCCGACTGGCAGGCCACAATGCAGTTGTTGCAGCCCACGCAGGCGTTGAGATCGATGGTCATTCCCCAGGCGTCGGGCGACTTCTTATAGTCGAAGCCGGGATAGAGTGTGAGCGCCGCCGGCGGCTCGTCTTCTTTGGCAAACTTGGGTTCCTTGCGGTATTCCTCGAGCGTCGCTTCCCGGACCAGCGGACGAGTCGCGCCGTCGCCGGTGTCCATGGTCTGGTAGCCCTGGGTCGAAGCGAGCTGATAGTGGTCTCCTGTTTTGGTGAGCTTGCCGCCGGTTGCGAACCAGAGCGCATTCGTTGTCCGAAGAGCGTAGGCATCGAATCCGGCGCCGGTGCCGGCGCGTCCCGCTTTGCGGCGGCCATAGCCGAGGTGCAGGGTGACAGAACCATCGGGATGGCCGGCTTGGATCCAAGCCGGGCCGGTGATCTTTCGTCCCTGCAATTCAAGCGTGACCACGTCCATGGTCTTAATGCCTTCGCGGTCGGCCATCCTCGGGCTAATCAGGACGGCGTTGTCCCAGGTCAGTTTTGACATGGGCTTCGGCAACTCCTGGAGCCATCCGTTGTTCGAGAATTGGCCATCGTAGACGGAGGGATCGCGGCGCAGATTGACCTCGAGACTGTTGGCGTCGGCGGGAGCGGCGGCGGGCAGTGACGGGAGCTTCAGCGAAACCGCCTTCGGCGTATAGGCCGAGCCCTCGATGAATCCGTCATTTAAGGTTTTGCGCCACCATTCCTCGAACTCCGGGCCCGCGTGCTGTTTTTGCCAGAAGGCGCGAACAATATCGTAGCCCGGGGCATCGGGCGCGCCGGCCAGAGCCGACAGCATCTCGTGAGCGCTCTTGCCGGCATAGAGGGGCGCGATCAAGGGCTGAACCAGACTCACAGTGCCGTCGTAGGCGCGGCCATCGCTCCAGGCTTCGAGATAGTGCGCCTCGTTGACGCTCCAGTGGCAGAGTTCCGCCGTCTCGTTCTGGTAAAGGCCGTGATAAATGCGCAGGGCGACTTGGGAACTTTTCAGGCAGTCGGCGAAGCCAAGATCTGCGGGCGCATCGTAAGCAGGGTTGCCGCCCATGATCACGAGCAGATCCACATTGCCAGCGCGCATGTCGGAGACCAGATCGCGGAAAGATTCCGTTTGGTTGACAGGGTTGGCGTCCACCGGGTCGGTGTAGAAAACGGTCTTGCCTACGTTGCCTAGCGCCGCGTTCATGGCGTGGGCCAGGGCGTGCACGACGGGCGGTTGATGATCGCCGGCGATGATGACACTCGCGCCCTTATGCTTCTGCAAATCACCGGCAACGGCGTTTATAAACTTTGCCGTGCTGCCGGGCTCCATCGCTCCGCCGCCATTCACACCGAGCGCGGACGCCAGCGCTTTGGCAAAGTCTTCGATTTCCCCTGCGCGCAGCGGCAACCGGTGATCGGCCTTCGCTCCAGTGGACGATGGATTGCTCTCGACCACGTACATCCGGCTCATTTCCGCATCGGGATTGCGCTTCTTCGAAAAATCGCGGACGTAGCGCACGTTCCCCGGAAAGCCCGCGTAGAGAAAGTCCGCGTCAAGAGAAACAATCACGGCCGCGTTCTCAAGCCGGTATTGCGTCTCCAGCGCTTCGCCACACGCCAGCTTTGCGCCTTCAAGGGCATTGTCGCGGTTCACCGGTTCGTAAACATGCCACTTCGCCTGCGGATACATCGCCAGGAAGGCTCGCATCTGATCTTTCAGCGTGGGCGAAGAGATGGTCTGCGTGAGAATGCGAATGCCCG
>Ga0187782_10001189_pt1 | contig 18642 bp, 14 predicted proteins | sample 0715_SJ02_MP15_2_FD_132454 | JGI IMG/M metagenome (GOLD analysis project Ga0187782, IMG submission 132454) | Tropical peat soil microbial communities from peatlands in Department of Meta, Colombia - 0715_SJ02_MP15_20_MG | ecosystem: Environmental > Terrestrial > Soil > Wetlands > Peat | place...
CCGCGTGACATGCGGCATACTTTATCTCCTCGGTATCGTTCTCTTCTTGATAGTGGTGCTCTTGCAGGCACTTCGACTTTTTGGCGTTTTCTGGGGACTATAAACGGACGGGTGACCGAGATTGCGCCGACCAGGGGCACCCGCGCACGGAGTCGAATCTCCCCGCCATATCGACTACCAGCAGAGCGCGTGTCGCGAACTTGGGGCGCCGGGCTGCGCTGGGGCGCCCCATGTGTGCGGCGTGCGCGGTTATCTGGGCCGCCTGCAATCGGATTCCGGCGGGATGTACTGTTGCCTCGCACGCACAAACGGGGCTGCCGAATTGACAACGCCCGGAGAGCGAAATACGCTCTCGCCAAATGATGTCCGCCACCGAATTGATCGAGATGTATAAGTCGCTCCTCGACACTTGGCGTTTCGAGGTTAACTCCCACTGGCAGCGGAGCTCCTACTTCGCCGCCTTCGAAACTGTAGCCGTGGCGGGCTGCTGGAAGCTGCTCGCAGGCTCGCCGCGCCAGCCGCAGGCTGCCGTCGGGCTGTCTGTGTTGGGTATTCTGCTGACCTGCGTTTGGCTACTCAATAACGATAAGACCCGCTACTATGCACGCTACTGGTTTACGGCTGTGGAGAAGGTCGAACGGCGATTAGCGGAGCGAACCGGGGAACAGAATGTCGATTTTGCCGCACAAATACTGCACCGTCGCAGGACTGACTGGATACGGCATCCCTACTTGGTACAGGCTGTACCGTTGATCTTTTTAGCCGCATGGGGCTGTTTGCTTTCCCTCGGGCTCCGGCCTCCAGTGCTAGAATCCCGGGGCGTGCGCGGTTCCATAGGCTATGAACCGATATCGCTTGCCCTAGCCTTGGCCTCCCTCGCTCTTTCAGCCGCCGCAGCTCTTATTGCGAAAAGCACCCTGTCACAAGCCAAACAGGTTGCCGAACGGGACCGAATGGAGTGGCGGCAGCGGAAGTGGGCGGACATGTATCTCAGGGCAGACGAAGTCTACGACTTGCTGGATCGCTTTCACACCCTTTCCAATGATTGGACCGAAGACAAATGGCTGCAGGAATGGAACGAGCTGATGCGAGTCATCCGAGGAGCTCATGCCATGGCTCTAGCCTTTCCTATAAATCCGGCGACGGACGCCTTTGTGTCCTCCACTGCTGTGTTTAAAGACGAGCGGGCGGTTTCGAAGGAGCGTCTGTCCGAGGTATTTGAGGCCGTCCACCTTATACGGGAGAAGGCGAGATTGCCCGTAGACATTCTTGGGTGATCCAGCGCTGCCCGGCTGTTGTGGTGAACAGATTAAGGGGCCCGGTGCCCCAGGCTCGCGCCCTGGGTTTGGGCGCTAACCTGGGTAGCGCTTTACCCTCGTGCTGGCTCGGTGTAGTTCCGCCTCATGCCACACGTTCTTCTACGTTTTCAACAGTCCCAGCGGTCGCACTTTGTGAAAAATCGGTCGGACAGGCGGAAGGACCCTCGTCAGCCGCCTCAGCTCCCGGGCACGGCGGTAACCGCTGTTTATCTGAGAGGTACCAGCCTGCCACTGGGTCGTTGACGCCCCGCCGCCAATCAACTTACGATTCGCGTAGGTCCATTAGTGGGAGGAACAAGTGCGCGAATCTTGGGTAAAGAACCTTGCTTGGATCCTGGTTGTATTGTTCCCAGCTTCCCCGGTCATGGCGGACGCCAGTTCGGCAATGCTGATTGCCTCTGGCGATGTGACCGTTAACGGCAGTCCGATTGAGCGAGCCACTGCGGTCTTTCCCGGCGATAAAGTCCATACCGGGCCCAATGCGTCGGCCAGAGTGACCAACCAGGGCTCCTCGGTGACGGTGGCGGGGAATTCGTCGCTTGTCTTCTCCAAGAGCTTTGTGAATGTGCTCTGCGGAACCGCGCTAGTGGCCACCAACCGTGGCATGGCGGTACGCGTCAGCAACCTGCTGGTGCAGCCGGCGCGCGGGGAGCAGACGCGCTTCCAAATCACCCAGAACGAAGGACAGCTTCAAATCATCGCACGCGAAGGCACACTGGCCATAGACAACGGGGCGGCGACAACCTCGCTGCAGCCCGGTCGCATGCTGACCGCTCCCGCTACCTGCATGGCAGCGCCCTATGTGGATGACCAGAACGGCAGCTCAACCGGGGACCCGGGCAACGGCGGCCAGACGAGCGGCAGTAACAACGGCAATGGCAATAACAAGAAGAAGCACGATAACGGCGGCGGCGGAACCATGCCCTCGGGTGGCAGCAACTACGGGCCGTTATTGCTGGGAGGAGCACTCCTGGTTGGCGGCGGGGTAGGCGCAGCCATCGCAACAACCTTACAAGGTTCGGGTTCGGTCCCTCCGGCGAGCACCGTAACTTCGAGCTCGGACGTTTCGCGCAGATGATTGCCAGCCTCCTCGGCCCCAAGCGACCAGATAGCCACAAAATTCAGCCCGCCGGCAACGGCGGGCTTTAGTTTTTTCAGGGTTTGCCTGTGCGTATCTCAGTCGCGGAGCACTTCGACATTCTCAGCGGGCACCAGGATGCGCAGCAGCTTGAACGGGTACGAAGATTCCAGCCAGAAGGTCCAGGCCGCGCCCTCTTCAGGCTGCAGGGTGAAGCGGTCCAGTTCACGCTGGGCACCGTGGAACATCAGTTTGTCTTTGCCCTCATAGGCCAGAGCAACAATAGCCGAAGCCTGCTGGCGCGGAATGAAAACGCCGAACTTGCCGGTTTGCAGCTTGCATCCCTGCGCGCTGATCGAAGCACCACAGTACGTGGCTAGGTAGCGCCACAACAGGATCTCGCGGTGAGTGAAAAAATCGTCCAGGATTGCCGTGGATGAAGGCAGCATGAAGGCACGTTCCTGGGGCTTGGAGCCGGGCGTCACCGTGACATGCTCCACCACAAACTGATCCTTGTACTCGACGGTGGCCTGTGCCTTCTCCGGGCTCAGCTCCTTCCACTCGTAGTGACGCAGGTCGCCGTTGGATGCGATCTGGAGCTCTGAAGTCTGGCTGGCCTTATCGTTGCCGTCCTCGATCTTCAGTTGCGCCGCCACCACACTCACGTCCGGTCCCTGATGAATGGTGAAGGTCTCCGTCCCGATACGGCGCCCCTGGCGGAAAATACCAAAGGCGCCCGAATCGACCAGTTGGCCTTCGTTGGATCCCTTAAAAGACCACGCTGGAATGCTGGCCATGGCCGCCGCAGCCAGCAGCGCCGTGTATGCCCCGAGTTTAAATCTCACCTGCTCTCCTTTTCCGCTGGTTGCAGCGCCAGTGCACGAGCGATATCGGCAGCGGCTTCTTCTACTGAGCGCTGAGTTGTATCCAGGCGAAATCCTGCCTTCAGATAATGCGGCCGGCGCGATTCATAGAGCCGTCGTGCCTGCTCCTCCTCGCGAAACAATGGCCGTGTTCCTGCGGTCTCCCGGCAGCGCTGGCGAACCACTTCAAAGGGCGCATCGAGAAATACCTGCGGCGCGCCAGAAGTGGCCAACAGAGCCGCATTTTCTTCCCGCAGGGGAACTCCGCCTCCCAGGGCGACGACCACCGGCCGGTCTCGGTCGAGTTCAGCCAGCAGCTCGCGCAATGCGGCCGTTTCGATCCGGCGAAAAGCGTCCTCGCCGGAGCCGGCAAAAATCTGGGCGATAGTCCGGCCTTCGCGCTTTTCAATCCGCTGATCCAGGTCCACGAACTGCCACCGCAGTCGCTGGGCCAGCGCAAGGCCAACGCTCGTCTTGCCCGCGCCCATGAATCCGAGCAGAAACACCGCGCGGGGCTGTGGTTTTCCGGTCATTAAGAGGAAGTGCCGAGTACCGAGTTGCGAGTATCGAGGCCAACGCCCGTCACCAGGTTGAGGATGCCGGGTACCTGGGCTACACAAGATCGTTTTCAACTTGGTACTCGGTAGTTCGTAGTCGGTTCTGGAAAATCAGCGCTTCTTGACGCGGATTTTACCACTGAAGGAACGAAGCTGGACGGATGAGGCGCCGGAGTTGGAGGTGCCAGTGAAGGAACGTCCTGGGCTGGGGACGAAAGTGGGATGCGGGTTCTGCTGAAGCGGAAAGTCGTTCTCAACGCTGCCGGCAATCGAGCGCGCCGTCAGATCCACGGACGCGTAGGCAGGCAAGGTGACGTCGATGTTGCCGGAGTGGTTGACCAGCATGTAATCCCCGGCTTCGCCGAAATCGCCGTTATAGAGAATGGCCCCTTTGGCAGTGTTGACCGAAACCTTGGGGCCGGAAACCGCATAGAGCTGCACGTTGCCGCTCAGGGAAGTGATTTCGACGTGGCCGTTGCTGATGCTGCCCAGACTGATGGGACCGCTGATGGTGCGCACGTGCACGTGCGCGTCCCTGACGTCGTGTACGTCAATGGCGGCGGCATCGCCTTCCAGGGTCAGGTCACCGCGCATCTTCTCCGCCGTGATCGGGCCACTGGGTGCGCGCACGATTACGCTGGCATCGGGCGGCACCAGCAGCTGATATTCCACGCGGTCATTGGATCCCTCGGGCCGCCCCAGAAGATGAGTGACAGCCTGGATGCGGTTCCCCTTCTGGCCGCAGTCGACTTCCACGCTGTCTGAGTGGCTGGTGGCTACGATCACGACCTGGCGCCCTGAAAAGCCTTTGACCTCCACTGGCCCCGACTCGTTCGTGACCGTGACGCTTGCGCCCGGCCCCACCGTGTAGCGGAACTCCTTGCGGTTATCTGCGGCGATAGCTGCGATTCCCAACAGCCCTGCGCCGACCAGGGTCCACTTCACGGCGCTGCTCATGCTGTGCATAGAACGTCTTCTCTCCCTTTACTCCCCAGAGCGTGCCAAAGCCATCTCGTACAGCAGGGCTTTTTGGTTGTAAGCACGCAGCAGGTGGTCGCGCGCGCCCATGTCATATGGATCCTGTTGCACCGTGCGGCTGGCGTCGCGAATGTAGGCGTTGACGGTATCCAGGTTGTCGCGATAGGTAGCCAGCAGGTTCGGGGAACCGCGTTGCACGGCACTGAGCATCTGCGCGTCGTCGGCATCCACCGGTGCTGGGAGGGCCACCGGAACCGTGGCGGTCGCCACGGTGTCGTGGGCAGGGTCACTACGGAACCAGAAGATGCCGATGGCGAACAGCAAGAGCGCGGCGCAGGCCAGAAGGCTGGCGCCAGTCAGCCATCGCCGCGGGCCGAGGGCCGCCCTCTGCGCGCGAAACCGGACCACCCCCGCCGGGGGCTGCACCAGTCCTTCCCGCTCCAGGGCGTCGCGGATGCCTGCCCAGACGCGCGGGCCAGGCTCCCGCATGGGGAGCAGCAACTTGGCTGATTCGGCGATATAGCGCAGGTCCTGGACCAGGTCGGAACACACAACGCAGGACTCCAGGTGGGCTGTCTCTTCCGCGTTCCCGCCGCTCTCCATAATGCGCGGAAGGGCCTTTTGAAACTGGCTGCAATTCATGACGACGATCCTCTCCCCGCGTTACCCGCGCGCTTGTGCTCCCTTCCTCATCGCCCTGTGGCCTTTTCGGCTCTGGTCGTCCGGAGGAAGTCGCGCAACTTCATTCTCGCTTTGTGCAACTGCGATTTGCTATTGCCAATCGAGCAACCCATCATTTCCGCGATCTCGTTATGCTCATACCCCTCGACATCGTGCAGTACAAAGATTACTCGGTAGCCCCGAGGCAAGCTATCAATCGCCCGCTCCAGGTTGACCCGGTCGATGGTTCCCGCCAACAGATTGTCGCGGGTGCCGACATCCTTCTTCGGCCCATCTTCCTGCTGCGGCTCCAGGCTCTCCTCCAGCGAGACGGTCGCCAGGTTCTTCTTACGCAGATGCATCAGCACCACGTTGACCGCCAAGCGATGGAGCCAGGTGGAAAACGCCGACTCACCGCGAAAGGTGGCGATCTTGCGATACAGCTGCAGGAACGCTTCTTGCGTCAGGTCTTCCGCCTCGGCGGTGTTCCCGGTCATGCGCAGGCACAAGGAATACACACGCCGCTTGTGCAAGGCATACAGAGCCTCGAACGACTCGGGATCGCCCTGCCTGGCCCGGTCAATTGCCTCCGCCTCTGACAGCCCGGAACCAGCCAATTTTCTCGCTTGTGCCAATTCGCCTTTTCAGGCCGCACCTACCTAGATGCGGTCTAAGTACCTGTTCGTTGTATGGGTTGCTCCGAGCCGAAACTAAAGTAACCCTGGTCCTCGCCGCCCCAGGTGGCCCGGCCCATCAACCTCTCAGATGTGGCCTGTGGCTATCCGGGTGCGCTTTATCCGGAGGTCTTGGTAGTGATAGTTTCCAGGCCGTGGCCATGAGGGCCGGTCTCGCGACGGCGCAGCAGGATCGCAAAGATCACGCCCACCGATGCCAGCACCGTCAGGATATGGAGCATGGGCAAATACCCGCTGGGATTGCTTTCCCCGGCATGAGCCGTATCGTTGGCCAAACCCAGAAAATAGTTGAAGGAAGCCATGCCGATGTTCTGGATCATGGTCATTAGGCCGAGAGCCGTACCCAGTGTTTTCTGTTCCACGATGTAGGCCACCGACGGCCAGATGACCGCCGGCACCAGCGAGAAAGCGACACCCATCATGGCCATAGAGGCAACCAGGTGTATCGGTGCAACGAACTGGGTGCTCCAGGGCCAGGGCAGCCGGACCTGCACCGTCTGGCTGAAGTGGGCATACCCCACGATTAAAAACACGGGGACCAGCAGGGCGGAGCCGAAAATCATTAGCAGCGCGCGCTTACCGATGCGGTCGGCCAGCAGACCGAACAGCGGCGTTCCCACCATGGTGCAGGCGGTCAAAATGCTAAGCAGCAGCCCTGCGTCGGAGAGCGGCATCCCCTGCTTGTGCTGGAAGAACTTCACTGCGAAGGTCTCGAACGGAAAGATGGCGGAGTAAAAGACCACGCACAGGCCGACCAGGTACCAGTAGGAGCGGCTGAATTTCAGTATGTCAGAGGCGACGACCTTATCGACTTCACCGGCATGACCGAGATGGTAGTATCGCTCGGCGCGCACTTCCAGAATCCAGTAGAGGATCGGTCCGATGACGCACAAGCTCACAAACCCCACCCCTATCAGCCACGGCGTCTGCCAGGAGTGATACGCGCTGGCCGCCCAACTTGGCGAACTTTGCGCCAGCAGCGTTCCAAAACGCGCAATCACCAGGTTGATGCCAAAGGCGAAGCTAAGCTCTTTTCCCCGGAACCATTTCGCCAGTGCCGTAGTGACCGAGACGATCAGCGACTCAGCGCCCATGCCGAAAATCAGCCTGCCCGTGGCCATGACCGGGAAGTGCGGCGTCGACGCAGTCAGAATCGCTCCCACGAGGCAACCGGTGCCGAACAGCAGCGTGGCCTTGCGCGTGCCAATGCGGTCGATGATCACCCCGCCTATGAGTACCGTGGCGATGGGAGCGACGCTGTAGAAAGTGTTGAGCAGGCCGATATTCTGGTCACTGAACCCTAGCTGCTTCTGCAGGATATCGGCCAGCGGGCTGAGGGCGTCGTAGAAGTAATAATTGCCGAACATCGCCAGGCTGACGAAGATCAGCACTGTCCAGCGATAGGCGGTGGATGGCGGCGGCAGCGTCTCCGGCTTGGGCACTACTGTGGTTGAATCCGCCATTTGGTCGCTTGGAAATCCCGGATACAAAAATGCGACGCTACTTTTGCGTCGCGAGAGCTGAACTCAAGATATCAGATTGGGAGCGGGAAGTAAGCGGGCAGTGCCTGTTTAGCAACAGCCGATAGTGCAATGCTCCGGGCTCGCTCGAGCTACGAGCCGACAAAGCGGGCGTAAAGGCTGCGGGCGACGGCGGTGTCGCTGGTGCCCTTGATGATGGCACGGCCATCCGGGAACAGAGTCATCTCGTAACCATCGCGCCAGAATTTCAGCACCAGCTCGTTGTGACGGACGGTGCCATGCGGTTTCAGGCGTTCCGCCATCTCGGCGAAGTCGATCGGCCGCTCGCGTTCGTGGATCTGCACGGAGTTGCGCCCGCACAGGGTGATGTGCGGCCGTCCCTTTCCTTCCAGATGGATAAACTCCCGTTCCCCGCAGGTCTGACAATCGGGGCGAGGGTGCGCCGTCGAGATCTCCGAGCGTTCATTGGTCCATACGTCGATGGAGAGCAGGGTGCGCCGGAGCTGTTCACGCGCCCCCACCAGCAATTTCAATGCTTCCGTGACCGCCAGAGACGCGACCAGATTGACGGCGGAGTTGAGGATGCCGGAGGTGTCACAAGTCTCGACCACGCCACGTGGCGGGGCAGGGAAGACGCATGCTAGACAGGCAGTTTCACCCGGCAGGATGCTCATGGTCGCCGCGTAGCTGGCCACCGCGGCGGCATAGACCCAGGGCATACCGTTCTGTACGGCATAATCGTTGACGAGATAACGGGTCTCGAAGTTGTCCGTGCCATCGAGCACAAGGTCAGCGCCCGCCAGCAGGGTTGCTATATTTGCAGGGGTGAGATCGGCAACCTCCGGCTCAACCACGATCTCGGAGTTAAAGGCGGCGATCTTGCGGGCCGCGGCGACGGCTTTGGGGACGGACTCTGCCGCATCGTTCTCGTCAAACAGCGTCTGGCGCTGGAGATTGCTCGGCTCGACGTAATCACGGTCGATGATGCGCAAAGTCCCGACACCGGCGCGCGCCAGCAGGGAGGCGACGGCAGAACCGATAGCGCCGCAGCCCATGATGGCTACACGGGCAGCCGCCAGCCGGCGCTGGCCTTCCGCACCGATTCCGTGGAACAACACCTGACGCGAATAACGTTCCTCTGGAGTCATGGCTCCGACCACCGCCACCCATTATTATAGGAGATAGGCTCCGCGGCGCTCGCACGGGAGCTGGGCGGCGGTTCGCGAGTGCAACGGGAACAGCAGGAGCACACATCCTATAAGTCATCGCAACGGCAGCCGCCGCTCCGGCGGCAAAAGGACTAAGTCTGGGTTGGTGCGGGCCGTACTCAGGGCGACCCTTATCGTCGGGTTGGCGTCTCTTTCCGCCACTTGTGGGCCGGTGTGGGCGCAGCAGGATGCCGCTGCGACAAGCAAATCCGACGTCGCGAGCGATGGGCCTGCAGTGCCCGCGGCCTTGCCCCCGGGCACTGGACCGCTAGCCGCCCCGAGTGGCCGTCGCGTGCACGACATTCAGTTTCGCGACCTTCCTGGCATTGTGAACAGTGAGAGGCTCCTGGCGCTTATCCCGCAGAAAGCGGGCCAGCCCCTGGACAAACGCAAGCTGAGGGAAGGCGTAAAGGCCTTGTACGCCACCGGCCGTTTTCAGAACATTCGGGTCGAGGCGGAACCGGCGCCGGAAAACGAGCTCACTCTGGTGTTTATCGCCATAGAGAACTACTTCGTGGGTGCAGTGGGCGTGATAGGGGTTCCGCGGCACGGCCCGAGTGTCCGCCAGTTGGTGAATGCCAGCAAGCTGCAAGTCGGCGAATTGCTGACCGACGAGCGAGTGAAACAGGCGGTGGCCGGCATCCAGAAAGTCCTCGAAGCGAATGGCTTCTATAGCGCCACCATCACGCCCCAGCTCATACAACACCGGGCTACGCAGCAGGAGGACGTTATCTTCAAGCTGGATGCGGGGTTGCGGGCCCGCGTCGGCGAGGTCACCATCACTGGCACCCCGGGCTTCACAGCAGAGCAGATCAGTGAGTTCGTCAAGCTGCGTCGTGGAGACCCGGTGTCCGGGCAAGCCATCAGCAAGGGCCTGCACCGTCTGCAGAAAAAGTATCAGAAAGCGGACCGGCTGGAAGCCCAGGCTTCTGTGGTCAGCCGCACCTACCGCCCGGAAACCAACACGGTCGATTACACGCTCAACATTGTGCAGGGGCCGGTGGTCGCCATTCATATTGAAGGTGGCCGACTGCCGGAGTCGGTGATCAAGCGCTCCGTCCCGGTTTACGAGGAAGGAGCGGTGGATGAAGATTTGCTCAACGAGGGCCGTCGCAACCTGCGCGACTACCTGCAGACCCAGGGATTCTTCGACTCCCAGGTCACGGTGGTGCAAAAGGAGCAGCCCAGTCTGGACCGCACCGACATCGTCTTTGATCTGGACAAAGGTGAGCGGCGCAAGCTGGCGGCGGTAGCGATCGAAGGCAACAAGTACTTTCCCCGCGATCTGATCCGCGATCGCCTGCAGATCCAGCCGTCAGGCTGGCTGCTGGAGCACGGCCTGTACAGCCAATCGCTGCTCAATCGCGGCCTCGACTCGGTCCGCGATCTTTACCACAGCAACGGGTTTCTAAAGGTCAACGTCTATGCCGAGGTGCAGGACGAATATCTCGGCAAGCGCGGGCAGATGCGTGTGGTCGTGCACATCGAAGAAGGCCCGCAAACCCTGGTGAAGAACCTGAACATCGTCGGCGCCACCGCGTTCGCCGCGGGAGCATTGGAGAACATGATGTCCAATGTGCCCAGGCAGCCGTTTTCGGAAGCCAACACGGCAGCCGACCGCGAGGCGCTGGTGAACCTTTACTTCAACCGTGGCTTTCCCGATGTGAGCGTGACTACCGCGGCCCAGCCCGCGCCTGGCGAACCCAACCGCATGGATGTGACTTACACCATCCGGGAGGGCGAGCGTGAGTACGTGAACAAGGTGCTGGTAAGCGGACTCGAGTACACGCGTCCTTCGGTCGTCGAGCGAAGAATCGTCTCCCATCCGGGTGACCCTTTGAGCCAGGCGGACATGCTGAAGACGCAGAGCCGGCTCTACGATCTCGGCATTTTCAACGACGTGGACGTGGATGTGCAAAACCCGGATGGCGACGAGGCCTACAAGAATATTTTGCTCAACGTTGCCGAAGCGCGGCGATACACGTTCGACTACGGCTTGGGCCTGGAAGCACAGACCGGCGGTCTGCCGGCGGGGACCAGCAATCCGGAAGGGCGGACCGGCATCAGCCCGCGTGTTTCGTTCGATGCCAACCGCCTGAACTTCCGCGGGCGCGGCGACACTATCTTCTTCGAATCCCACCTCGGGCGGCTGCAACAGCGAGCCCTGCTGGGTTACGCCGTACCGAGCTGGCTCGACCGCGAGAAGCTCAAGCTCACCGTCAACGTTCTTTATGACAACACGCTCGACGTGTTCACGTTCACTTCGCAGCGCCTGGAAGCGTCGGTGCAGGTCACGCAATCGCTGAGCAAGGCCACGACCCTGCTCTATCGCCTCGCGTACCGGGACGTTAAAGTGAGCAACCTGGCGATCGACCCGAACCTGATCCCGCTTCTGTCGCGTCCGGTGCGCATTGGAATGCCCAGCTTTACCTATATCCGCGACACGCGCGACAATCCGATTGAGTCGCACAAGGGAAATTACTTTGTTTTCGACACGGGCGTGACCTCGCACGTGCTGGGATCGCAAGCCGACTTTCTCCGGTTTCTGGTGCAGCACTCCGAGTATTTTGCCTTTGGATACAGGGGAAGGTTTGTGCTGGCGCACTCCATCCAACTGGGCATCGAACAGCCCTGGGGCGGACCAACGTCCATCGTTCCACTGCCCGAGAGGTTTTTCGCCGGGGGCGGCAATTCGCTGCGCGGCTTCGCGTTGAACGAAGCCGGTCCGCGGGACCAGGACACCGGGTACCAGCTTGGCGGAGAGGCAATGTTCGTCAACAGCGTCGAACTCCGCTTCCCCCCTGTTCCGCTGCCCTTTATCGGCAAGGACCTCAGCCCGGTAATCTTCGAAGATATGGGCAACGTGTACGCAACCCCCAGCGATATGTTCCCCAGCCTCTGGCGCTGGTCGCAGCCCTACAAGGGCTTTTGCCGGGACCTTTCGCCGGCTGCCAGCTGCAGTTTCAATTACAACTCGCAGGCGGTAGGCGGTGGCATCCGTTATCGCACTCCGATCGGGCCGGTGCGCTTCGACGTGGGCTACAGCCTGAATCCGCCAACCTTTCCAATTCGCAGCCTGAGTCGCTCCGAGGTGCTGCATCGGACGAACTTCTATTTCAGCATCGGGCAGACGTTCTGATGAGGCTGACCTTCCAACTCGGCTGGTATTCGAGCGCGTACCGCGCAGGGCTGGCCCTGGCGGTGTTGTTGGCAGGCTCTGGTGGGGTGCGTGCGGAACAAGTGATCGACCGCATCGTCGCCACGGTGAATCGCCGCGCCATCCTTGAAAGCGAATGGGAAGAGGCGGTCCGCATGGAATGCCTGCTGAACAGCCGCCGGTTGCAAGACATGAGCCCTGACGACCGCACGCAGACGCTGCAGCGGCTGATCGACCAGGAGTTGATCGCGGAGCAGATGCGCACCAGCTCCCTGTCGCCGGCGACGCCCGAGGAGATTGCCCGCCGGGTGCGGGAGCTGCGACAAACGGTCCCGGCCTGGAAGTCTGACGACGGCTGGCATACCGCGCTTGCCGCCTGCAGTCTGACCGAGGAGGACGTGGAGGAAAGGATGGCCGTCCAGGTAAATGTGCTGCGCTACCTCGATCTGCGATTCCGTCCCGCGATTCACATCGACGCGAGAGCGATTCAAAGCTACTACCGCGAACAACTGCTTCCGCAGATGCGCCGCGCCGGGACACCCGAACCGCCGCTCGGGCAGGTGTCTCCCATGATCGAGCAACTGCTGGTGGAACAGCGCTTGAACGAACTGCAGGAGGAGTGGGTGCGCAGCCTGCGGTCACAGGCGGACATTCAGGTGCGATGACGGAAACCACCCCAAATCGGCCGAGGCGCAAGCTTGCTCGTTACGCTATTGCCGGCGTGGCCATGCTGGTGGTTCTGGCGCTCCTTGCCTGGTACCTGACCAGCACACGCTTCCAGGAGCGAATGCGGCGCAAGGTGGTGGCCGAGCTGGAGCAGATGACGGGCGGGCGGGTTGAGCTGAAGTCCTTCCACTGGTCGCTATGGAGGCTGGAACTCGAGGCACGCGACCTCACGGTCCACGGACTGGAATCTGCCGACCAGGTGCCGTACGCGCATGTTGATCAACTCTGGCTGCGGCTGAGGATATTGTCCTTTCTGCGACGGCAGATCGCGCTACGCAGCCTTGAGCTGGAGCATCCGGTTGTCCACATCATTGTTTATCCGGATGGCAGCACGAACCAGCCCGCACCGTCGAGGCAGGTGACGGGCGGCGCGAGCGCTGGAACGCTATTTGAACTGGCCATCGGCCGGGTGCGGGTGGACCGCGGGGAGCTGCTGTGGAACGAGCAACGCCTTCCTCTGGATTTTGTGGCACGCGGCGTGATGGCGGCCGTGTCGTCGACAGGCGCGGAAAAGACTTACGACGCTCGCGTCCAGATTGCGGCGTTGGATGCGAAGTATGACGGGGTTCTGCCCCTCCGCGGCAAGACCGATTTCCAGCTCGCCCTGGCGGCCGGCCGCGCGGAACTTCGATCGTTCAAGTTGCTCACGGAGGGGTCTGTTGTCGAGGCGCATGGCACGCTGACGGATTTCCGCGATCCCAAAGTCCAGCTTGTCTACAGCGCTTCCCTGGATGTGCGCGAACTGAGCGCGCTGGCGCGCATTCCCGAAGTGCGGCGAGGAAAACTTGAGGTCAGCGGTCAGGGCACTTACTATGCGCAGGAGTTCGCCTCTTCCGGACGGATGGTCATAAAAGGCGCCGACTGGCGCCGAGCCGGGCTGAACATCCCGGAACTAAATGCCGCGGCCCAGTATTCCCTCAGCCGCCGGAAGCTGTTGATTTCCAACCTTACCGCCCAGGCGCTGGGCGGTTTGATCACCGGTGGTGCCGAGGTCACCAATTGGATGGACTCCGGGCCGAAAGCCCCTTCCGTCCAGCGCGCCACCGGGCGTCTGCGCCTGTACCGCGTGCAGATCAGAGCCCTGGCTGCAGCCGTCTCCAATTCCCGGCTTCCGTTCGAACGTATTCACCCGGCAGGGGCAGCCAGTGGCACGGTCGATTTCGAATGGAGCGGCGCGGCCCGCAACCTGGATGCCACCTTCGCTGTAGATGTAGAACCGCCGCCCAATCCGCGAACGGAAGAGCTGCCGGTCACGGCGCGAGTGCGGATGGCTTATCACGGCCGGAAGGCAACCCTGGATATTGCTGAGCTGAACATTGCCACGCGTGCCACGCGTCTCAAGGCGAGCGGCGTGCTGGGGTCAAGCAGCGCGCGATTGACCGTTGCGCTCAACAGCACCAGCTTCGCCGAGCTGCAGTCGGCACTGGCTGCCGTGCACGAGCCGAGGGTCGCGCTGGATGTCCACGGGCACGTATCATTTACAGGGAACCTCAGTGGCAGACTTGCCGCTCCGACCATCGCCGGCCATCTCGAGATTTCAGACTTTGACACCAACTTTGCCCCCGGGCAAATGCTGCTCCCGGCGGCCACGGGTGCAGTTGCGGCAACTTCTCCCCGGCGCCTGCATTGGGATTCTTTGACTGCCGATCTGGTCTACTCCCCCAATGAAATTTCGTTCCATAACGGGCTGCTGCGCCGAGGCGCGGCGCTGGCCCGCTTCGACATCAGTGAGGGATTGGAGAAGGGCGAGTTGGTAGACGACAGCACCTTGCGCGGCCGCGTCCGCATCGCCGGCGCCGACGTACAGGACATCCAGGCGCTCGCTGGGACGGCCTACCCTGTTACCGGGAAGTTGTCCCTGAATGTGACCTTGGACGGGACGCACGCGAATCCCAGCGGTCACGGACCTCTGGAAATCACCGGCGGGACTCTTGCGGGCGAGCCCTTTCAATGGCTGCGCGCGACCGCGGTGTGGGCTGGCTGGGAGGCGAAGCTCAACGACCTTACGCTTGCCCACAACGGCGGCCAGGTTAGCGGCAGCGTGGCCTGCGACTTCAGAAGCGACGGATTTCGTTTCGACCTCACGGGCACCAACTTCCAGCTCTCGCAGTTCCCGCGCCTGCAACGGCCGCGCCTGGCCGTCGCAGGTGTAGCGGGCTTCCATCTTCAGGGATCCGGTACAGCCCAGGCCCCGGTGATTAACATCGACCTGCATGTCCACGACGTCATATTGAACAAAGAGCAGGCCGGCGATTTCGACCTGACGGGCGTTACCCACGGACCCGACCTGCACCTGACCGCGCGTTCCCATTTTCAGACGGCGGAGCTGGCTATCGACGGCGACGTCCACCTGCGAGGGGAATTTCCCGCCGACATCACGCTCCGCTTCTCCCATCTAGACATCAATCCCTTGCTGCGTGCTTATCTGGAGGGCAAGGTCACCGGCCATTCCTCGATCGCCGGCGCAGTGAGCCTGCGCGGGCCGCTCCGCCGGCCCCGCGATCTCAACCTCACCGGCCATGTGGACCAGTTCTCGGCCGAGATCGCAGGAATAGCCATCGAAAGCCAGGGTCCGATCCAGTTCACTCTGGCGGATGAATACCTGACCCTTGATCGCCTGCACTTACGAGGCTCAGGCGGAACGCAACCGGCGCAGGGCGGTACTGCCAGTGCTGGTCAAACCACCGATATCACGGCCGGGGGCGTGATCCAGATCGGCGGAGCCTACGCGATGAATCTCCGTGCCAGCGGCGTCCTCGATTTCGGGCTTCTGCAAAGCCTTAGTCGCGATCTCACCTCCTCCGGCACTCTGGAGGTCAATGTCGCCGTCACCGGCACCATGGCGCGGCCGGAGACGCGTGGGCAGGTAAAAATCACCAATGGCGCCATCTCCTATACCGACCTGCCCAATGGCCTGAGCAACATCAACGGCACTCTGGCCTTCAATGAGAACCGCTTGCAGGTGCAGTCGCTGACGGCGCAAACCGGCGGCGGAACGCTTGCCCTCGGCGGTTCCATCAACTATTCTCACGGCCTTTTTTTTGACCTGAAAGGAACGGGCAAAGACATTCGCCTCCGCTACCCGCCCGGGATCAGTTCCTATGCCGACGCGGATCTGCACTTCAGCGGCAGCACGGGCAATTCGTTGCTCTCGGGGACGGTGACTATCAACAAGTTCACCGTGAGTCCGCAGTTCGATCTCGGCTATTACCTGCAGCGCTTTGCGCGGACACCCAACGTGGCCGGTCCGGAGACGCCGGTGAACAACCTGCGCCTCGATCTGCATGTGGTCACCGCCCAGGAACTGCGAGTCGAGATGTCGATGGCCAAGCTTTCCGGCGACGCCGATCTACGCCTGCGTGGGACGGCGAACAACCCGGTGCTGCTGGGGCGCGTGGACATCGCGCAGGGCAATCTCGACATAGCGGGCACTAAGTATCACCTCGACCGCGGTGGCCTGGTGTTCAACAACCCCACCACCATCGCCCCCATCATCGATCTCGAGGCCACCGCCCGGGTGCGTGACTATGACATCAGCCTTGGACTGCACGGCCCCGTGGCCCACCCCAGCGTCAACTATCGCTCGGATCCGCCCTTGCCGACTTCGGACATCATCGCGCTGCTGGCCCTGGGCCGCACTCAGGAGCAAACGGCGTACACCCAGACGGGGCCTGGCCAGAGCCTGAGCGAGCTGACTTCCAATGCCGTGCTGGAGCAGGCTCTCTCCGGCGCCTACAGCAGCCGCTCGCAAAGGTTTTTCGGGGCCGGCCGCATCAAGATCGACCCACAGGCAGGCGGCATCGAGAACAACCCCAATGCGCGCGTCACCATCGAGCAGCAGGTTTCCGACAAGGTGACGCTCACCTTCATCACCAACGTGGCCCAATCGGCGCAGCAGATCGTGCGCATGGAATACAACATCAACCGCCGGGTGTCGGTAGTGGCCACACGCGACCAGAACGGCGTGGTGTCCTTTGACATCAGGTACCGGCAGCGGCGACGTTGAGCTTCGCGCGGGCGAAATAGAATGTATCCTTATGAATCAAGGCAGGGAGCTTGATCGAGATGTGGCCAGGGCTGGCAAGAAAGACTTCAGAAAAGGCATTCGACCCCAGATTGGCCAGCAAGGAGGCGGTGTTTCACGCACCCCCGCTGACCCCCGAATTGCTGGCGGCGATCAAACTGATTTCTCCGCGGCTAAAGCTGGTTCAGGATGAAAGCTCGCGCCGGGTTTGGGAAAAAGAACAGAACGGCACCTGCTGGAGCGAATACGAGGCCATCCGTCCGCTGTTGTCGCAGATTGAAAAACCCAGGAAGATCATTGAAATAGGCCCGGGGCTGGGACGATCGGTGGTCTTCTTCAGCAAACAATTTGGCTGGCAGGATAGCGAAATCCATCTCTTCGATGGAGACGGGGCTGCCACCAAGTACAAACAGAAGTATTACGAGGCCGGCAAACACTCATTGCAGGATTCTTTTTGCGGCAACCTGACACTTCTGCGCTTCCTCCTCGACTATAACCGGATCTCGAACTACACGATCTTCAATGCCCGGGAAACGGCGCTGGCGGAGTTGCCGGGACCTTACGACTTGATCTACAGCTTTTACAGCATCGGCTTCCACTGGTCGCTGGAACTCTTCCTCGATGACCTGCTGGCCCTGATGCACGAGCGGACCCTGGCGCTCTTCACCGTCAAGAAGAACTTTCGGGGTTTTCCCCGCTTAAAGGACTTCCACTGTCGAGTGGTGGAATGGAAGACAGTTTTGCGAAAGAAATCCTCGCGCCTGGGCATGCTCATCATGAGCAAAGGCCTCGATCCCGGCATAGGGGTTCCGCTGTACGGCTGAGCAGGATCGAATTCTCGCCGCAAATCACTGCATTTCTGCCTCTGACCTTCTAACATTGTGTTGTCCTTCCCGGGTCGGTGGGCTGCAGCCCATGAGTGCGGTTTCGCAAACCGATGCCTATCGAGACGAGCGGCTGCTGATGGTCGCCGAGCAGCTTCGCGCCCGCGGCATCCGTGATGAGCGCGTGCTGGACGCGATGTCGCGTGTACCCCGGCATGAGTTTGTCCGCCCCGAGGACCGCGAGGAAGCATACGAGGATCATCCGCTTCCTATCGGCGAAGGCCAGACCATCTCACAGCCCTTCGTTGTGGCCGACATGCTGGAAGCGCTGGCGCTTCGGCCCGAGGATGTGGTTCTCGAAGTCGGCACCGGCTCAGGATATGAAACCGCCGTGCTGGCCGAGTTGGTTCGCACCGTGTACTCGATCGAGCGCATCGCCAGCCTCGCGGAGCGCGCGCGCGCCGTGCTCGAGCGCCTTGGGTACAGCAACGTCACAGTGATCCACGGAGACGGCAGCCAGGGTCTGCCGCAGGCCGCGCCGTTCGCTGCCATCGTGGTCGCTGCCGCCGCGCCCCAGGTGCCCGCAGTCCTGCTGGAGCAGTTGCGCAATGGCGGCCGCCTGGTGATCCCCGTCGGCGACGGCTTCGCGCAGGAACTGCAACTCGTGCGCAAGATCGATGGCGCTGCCCACGTCACCTACCTGGATGGCGTTCGCTTTGTCCCGCTCATCGGGCGGGAGGGATTCCATGAGATGGATTGAGTAATTGGGTAAGTTGGTAATTGGGTAATTGAAAATCTCCCCCGCCACGGATTTGCATGCATGTTTACGGATTACTCTTCTTGATGGTGCAGAACCGTGCGAGTCCGTGGCGTTTTTCCTCAATTACCCAATTACCCACTTATTAAATCCGTTAGAATCCTTCCCGTGTCCGTAGCCCGCAGTCTCCGTGTAACGCTCGACATGATCAAGTGGGAGCACTCGATCTTTGCGCTCCCGTTTGCCCTGGCCGGGGCAATGCTGGCCGCAGGTGGCCTGCCCACCTGGCGTCAGCTCGGATGGATTCTTGTGGCC
>Ga0187782_10001190_pt1 | contig 18639 bp, 18 predicted proteins | sample 0715_SJ02_MP15_2_FD_132454 | JGI IMG/M metagenome (GOLD analysis project Ga0187782, IMG submission 132454) | Tropical peat soil microbial communities from peatlands in Department of Meta, Colombia - 0715_SJ02_MP15_20_MG | ecosystem: Environmental > Terrestrial > Soil > Wetlands > Peat | place...
AGTGACAATCTGCCTCGTGAACAACGCGGCAATCGCCCGGTGGAACAACACCTACCGTGGCAAAAAAGGCGCTACAGATGTATTGTCCTTCCCAGCCAATGACGTGCCCTCCATGCCGAAGAAACAAGCCGGGCGCCGGAAGAGCTTTTCAAACAATCTTGCGCCATATTCTCCTTCGCGCGCTCCCAGTCCGCCCGGAGACGGCTACCTCGGGGATATCGCGATTGCGCCGGCCGTTGCTCGCCGGAACTCCCGCCGATTTGGCCGGACTCTCAGCGAAGAAATGTGCATTCTCGTTCTCCACGGGATTCTTCACCTGATGGGTTACGATCACGAGACGGATAACGGAGAGATGGACCGCCGCGAGCGGCGCTTGCGCCGGCAATTCGGGTTGGCCTGAGCGATGGCAATACTTCTCTACACGATCGGTGTTTTGGCGCTAACGGCGGGCCTTGTCGTCTTCTCCTACCTTGATCGCGTCTATCGGGAACTTGGCCGCGTCGCCACCGGGCGGATTCACAATCACCTGGATACATTCGAAGCCGAAATCGAACCGCGTTTCAAACTGGAGCGCCAGCGGGCGGCGCTGGCTTTCAGCCTGCTTTCACGGCTGTGGCTGGTGCTCGTGGCTGCGCTTACGGCTCGCGGCGTGATTTTCTTCGTACCGGGAACATGGGAGGCGGCGGTGGAAATGGTTTTCTTCCTCGCCGCTGAAGTAGTGGTAGCAATGCAGTTTTTGCCGTCACTGCTGCTGGCGCGCACGCCGGGGAATTGGATCGGACCGCTTGTGCCCGTTGTCCGGGCGTTCATCGTGGTGATTTGGCCGGTGCAAGCCATTCTCGAGCTGCAAATTTCTGTCCTGCACCTGTCGGAAGAGGACGCAGTCGCTCCCGCGCTCGAGCAGCAACAGGCCATCGAGGCCCTTGTGGATGCGGCCACGGAAGAGGGAATCATCGAGCAGGAAGACGCCCGATTGATCGAGCAGGTGATCGAATTCGGAGATAAGCGCGTTCGCGACGTCATGACACCGCGGCCGGACGTGGTCGCGATCCGGGCCGGTGCCACGCTCGAAGACCTGCGCGACTTGGTGGTGGAAACAAAATATTCGCGGCTGCCTGTGTACGAAAAGTCGCTCGATGACATTGTGGGGATTGTCATGTCGCGCGACATGCTCGAAGTCCCCGATACCGAGGCCGCCCATCGGGCGGTGCGCGAACTGATGCGGCCGGCGCTGTTCGTGCCGGACATGAAATTCGGCTCCGAGCTTCTGAAGGATATGCAACAGAAGAATCAGCAGATGGCCATCGTGATTGATGAATATGGACTGCTGGCCGGTATCGTGACGGTGGAGGATCTCGTCGAGGAAATCGTGGGCGAAATCGGGGAAGAGGACCGCCGTCCGGCGCCGGACGTGGTCCGCGAGTCGGGCGGCAGCCTGGTAATGCGCGGCAGCGTGCCGGTAGATAAAGTTGGCGAACTATTTCGTGTGCCGCTCGAGGGTTTGCCGGAGCACTCCGGCGCGACGACTGTCGCAGGTTTGCTGAATAGCGTGGCTGGACATGTTCCGAGGACGGGCGAAGTGATCGAAGCCGATGGCCTGCGATTCGAGGTTCTCGAGGCCAATCAGCGCAAGGTTCTGCGTGTGCGCGCCCGGCGGGTAGCCACAGGCGCCGCTACTTCCGCCAGTTCCGGCTGATTCGAGTTTCCCGTCTCGCTAAGAGTTGTGGCCCGCGACCTTGGCGAAGAATGCCGCCGCGCGTCGCGAGATCTCGTCCGGCGCGACGTCTTCGATGTGGGTGGCGATGCCCCACTTATGGCCGTAGGGATCCGTAATGCAGCCGTAGCGGTCTCCCCAGAACATGTTGTCGAGTGGCATCTCCACGGTAGAGCCGCCTGCAAGGGCTCGTTTGAACGTTGCGTCGGCGTCTTCGACGTAGAGAAAGAGAGAAATTCTCGACGCGCCGGGGGCGCCGGACGTCATCGGCCCCAATTCATCATTGAGGAAGATAATCGAGTCGCCGATTTTGAGCTCAGCATGCGTGATCTTGCTGCCGTCGGGCGTCCTCGAGCGCATTAATTCAGTGGCGCCAAAAGCGCTCTTGTAGAACTCGATGGCCTCGGCAGCATCCTTGCAAGTCAGGGAAGGACTGATGGAATGATAACCTTCCGGAATCGGCTTTACGGGACTCATGAAATGCCTCCTGTTAGCTAGACAATTTCCGTGGATCGTGAAACGCGGAGGCCGGGTTACTCCGCTATCCAGCAAGTCCCGGCGCACGCCACGAGTAAGGAACGTTACAACAGCTCGCAAGGAAGTCAAGAAGGAGAACAAGGGCACCGCGTTTGCTGTCCGTTTCTCGTGACCGGGCTCACGATGAGCGGTGAGCGTCATCACTACATGCCGGCGCGCCCCGGGAGATAAACTCCATCAGTGGCCGGTCCGCACGGGCCTGGCACTCGAGGCGGGAGTGGTCAGACTTAAACTCGGGAGTGAGGCTATGAATCTTTACGAAATCAGCTTGCATGGAACAGAGAGTCTGTATGTGCTTGCACCGGCGAAGTATCGCGCCTTGGAGCTGGTTGGAGATTATCTGGCTGACGCAGGCGAGCCAGATCTCCTCAAGGACGGTAAGTTCGTTGTGCGCCAGCTTGCGCTGACCGAAGAGCAAATACTTCGGCCGGAGAAGTGCCGGGCCTGCCCTCTGTTTGAATAACATCTCACTCCGCCCGACTTCACCCCGAGCCAGCAAGCGCGCGGACTGCACGGCGACAAATGCCCATTCGTGTGTAGTGGGAGCCAAGCGAGCCAGGAAGACCATCTAGGGGCGTTTGCTCGCAAGGCTGACTTTGACACAGCGGGGACTACAAGCCCGCAACGAAAACTCGGCACGAGTAAAGTATAATTGGCGGTCGCAATTCGCAGTTTCCATGCGACCCTGAGGAGCAACTATGTCATTGCATTGCAGATATGAAAGATTGGGGCTCGTCGTATTGCTGGCCTTTGTTGCGGTGTGCCTTGTTTCATCAAGCGTTTTCGCCGGCGCTACGGGAGTGATCACTGGTACCTTGAGCAAGGTGGACGAGGCGGGCAAGACCGTCGCAGTCAAGACTGCTGACGGCACCGTGGCGACTGTCAAATTCACTGAGAAGACCACAGTCAGCGGAGCCAAGGGGCTCGCTAAGGGGGCTGACCTGGTCGGCAAAGAAGGCGGGCATGTGATTGTCCACACGGTTGGCGAGGGCGCTGACAAGACGGCTCATTCGATCGTGTGGGTCGGAGACAAGACCGTGAAAGCGACCGACGTGACCGTGGAAGATGTCGGCAAGGGAACGAAAACAGTCGCCGTGAAAACAGCCGACGGCGCCAAAGACACTTATGAAGTTTCCGAGCATGCTACGGTGGATGCCGGAAAAGACGTGGGCAAGTATTCGGGCAAGGGCGTCGAGAAGGGCGCGCACGTCACGGTGTACTATACAGAAGAAGGCGGAAAGAAAATCATTCACGCCTTCCAGCATATTTAGTCCCGGCGCAATTCAGATCACAATGACGCAATAGGACGAGCGCGAGCGGGAGTTTTCCCGCTCGCCGATTCGTCTCCCCTGAATAGAGTTTCTTCGAACCGACGTCATTCCTCCCGCTGTCGCGCGCATCGGCGTACAATCGTTTCGCGATGACATTCAAGTCCGGATTTGTGGCCATCGTCGGCAGGCCCAACGCGGGCAAATCCACGCTCGTGAACAAGCTGGTCGGCCGGAAGGTCGCGATCGTTTCGCCGAAACCGCAAACGACGCGCAATCGGATTCAAGGCATCCTGAATCGCGAGGATGCGCAAATCGTGCTTGTGGATACGCCGGGCATCCATAGGCCCGAAAACGTGCTCAGCCGGCAGATGATGGACGAGCTACAACGCGTGCTGGAAGGGATCGACATCCTCTCGCTCATCGTGGACGCCTCGGCAGATTTCGGCTCGGGCGACCGCTTTGCCATCGAATGGGTGCGGCGATTCGACGGCCCCGTATTCCTTCTCCTCAACAAAGTGGACCGCATCGCGAAGCCGCGCCTCTTGCCGCTCATCGAACGGTACAATCGCGAATTCGACTTCGCCGAAACCTATCCCATCTCTGCTCTCACCGGCCTGGGCTGCTTCGACCTGGTGAGGGGATGGCTCGCGCGACTGGACGAAAATCCGCCTTACTTTCCACAGGATCAATTCACCGACCAGCCCGAGCGGTTTCTCGTGGCGGAAATCATCCGCGAGAAAGCGATTCATGCGACGCGCGAGGAAGTCCCTCATGCGGTTGCTGTGCTGATTGACAGCTTTGAGGAGGGCGAGAAGCTGCTGCGAATTCGCGCCACGGTCTATGTCGAACGGGAAGGGCAGAAGGGCATTCTCATCGGCAAGGGCGGCGGGACAATGAAGAAAATCGGAATGGAGGCGCGCCGGGAAATTGAATCTATTCTCGGCGTGCACGTGTATCTCGAACTCGTCGTGAAAGTCCAGCCCGCCTGGCGGCAGAATTCGGCGATGGTTCGGCAGTTGGATTGGCGGCGGCAGCTCGAGCAGCTCAGCGAGCTTCAGGAGGCGGCTTCAGCGGTTGCCGACGAGAAAGACGAGCAGGCCTAGACCGGGAAAATGGCTACGGTTTGGACGGTGCGATTCCAAGTGAGCGCATTTTCCGGTAGAGGTGGCTGCGCTCGAGCCCCAGAGCCTGCGCCGCTTTGGTCATGTTCCACCGATTCTCTTCGAGTTTCCGCAGCACAAATTCGCGTTCGTAAGCGGAGCGGGCCTCCTGCAAGCTTTCATAAGGCTTCTGCGGGCTCTTCGTCGCGCCGCGAAATAGTTCGGGAGGCAGATGGTGCGGCTCGATTTTTTGGACCGGGCACATGATCACCAATCGCTCGACGAGGTTTTTCAGTTCGCGCACGTTCCCCGGCCAGGGATAGGCCAGCACGACCTCCATCGCCGCGGGTGAAAACTCCTTCGGTTTCTTGCCGTAGGCCTCGCAAAATTCTGCCAGGAAATGCGCCGCGAGAATCGGAATATCCTCGAGGCGCTCACGAAGTGCGGGAACATAAAAGGGAATTACGTTGAGACGGTAAAAGAGATCTTCGCGAAAGGAGTTGCGGCCGATTTCCTCCTCGAGCTTTTTGTTTGTCGCTGCGATCACGCGCACGTCCACAGTGACGGGTTGATTCGAGCCGAGCGGTTCGACGCGCTGCTCTTCCAGTACACGGAGCACCTTGGACTGTGTTTTCAAGCTCATGTCGCCGACCTCATCGAGGAACAGCGTCCCTCCGTCGGCCTTCTGGAATTTTCCAACCTTGTCCTCACCCGCGCCCGTGAAACTGCCTTTGCGGTGGCCGAATAATTCGGACTCGATAAGTTCCTCGGGAATCGCGGCACAGTTCACCTCGACAAACGGCTGCGAACTGCGCTGGCTATGGTCGTGGAGCGCGCGGGCGACAAGCTCTTTGCCCGTACCGCTCTCGCCATAGATCAAAACGCGGCCCGTCGTCGGCGCCGTGAGCGCAATTTGCTGGCGCAAAGCCTTCATGGGCACACTCGTGCCTAGAATCTCATGCCGCTCCTCGAGTTCGGCGCGCAGCCGGCGATTTTCTTCCTCGAGGCGGAGATAATCGAGCGCGTTCCGCACCATCAACACGGTCTTTTCAAGCGACAACGGCTTCTCGACAAAATCGAATGCCCCGAGCTTCGTCGCCCGCACGGCCGTCTCGATGTTCCCGTGGCCCGAGATCATTACGACCATCGGGGAGCAGTCCTGGGCCTGGATTTTTTCGAGCGTGTCGAGGCCGTCCATTTTCGGCAGCCAGACGTCGAGCAGAACCAGATCCACGCCGCCACGGGCAATCCGTTGGAGGCACTCCTCGCCCGTGGCAACCGAATCCACGCCGTAGCCTTCGTCGCGCAGCAAGGCCCCGAGCGACTCGCGGATACCGCTTTCGTCGTCAACGATGAGAATGGATGCCGGCATAAGTTTGTATTGGGTGCTGCGCTCGACTGGTTTCGCTACGCCGCCGGACTCCCTGCTTGCGCCTGCGCCGTGGCGACCTCGGCGGCCGGAAAGCGGAGAATGAAGCGCGCGCCCATCGGCAGATTGTCTTCCACCCGGATCGTTCCATTGTGTTCCGCAATGATTCGGCTGGCGATGGCGAGGCCCAGTCCCGTCCCCCGCTCTTTGGTCGAAAAATGGGGCAGGAACAGCCGCTCTTTGTCTTCCGGCGAAATTCCGTGCCCACTGTCGGAAATTTCAATCTCGACGGCGTCCCCGTCTCCTTCAAGACGCGTGGTCACGCGCATCTGGCGGATCGCCGACCCTTCCATTGCTTCCGCTGCGTTATCAATCAGATTCGCGATCACGCGCCGGAGCAACTCTCTGTCCGCTTTCACCGGGGGCAGTGAATCGGCGAGTTCCTTGCGAACCTCAATGCCATCCAACCGGCCGCGGAAAAGGTCGAGCGCGCTCGCGACAATCGTATTTACGTCCGCGGGAGCAAGCCGAGCGGCCGGGAAACGCGCAAATTGCGAGAACTCATCCACCAGCGATTCGAGCGTTTGAACCTCGCGCTCGATGAGTCCGGCACACTCGGCCACCAACTTTTCGAAATCGTTCCGGTGCCCGTCAAGCCGTGAAGCGGATAAGCGCTCGAGGTGCCGAAGCAATCGCTGAGCCGAAAGCTGAATCGGCGTCAGCGGATTCTTGATTTCGTGAGCGATGCGCTGCGCGACCTCCTGCCACGCGGCAGCTTTCTGCGCGCGAAGCAAATCGGTCAGGTCATCAATCACAACAACAAAGCCAGGGTTCGAGCGTCGAGGGCCGAGCGAGCTGACCGTCACGGCGGCGCGCACGAGGCGGCCTGTGGTTGCGATTTCGATTTCGCGCGAGGCGGCGCCCATGCGGAGAGACCGCCGCATCAGGTGCAGGACCGCGCGGGCCGCCTCTTCGCCGAGCAGTTCCGAAAGCGTGCGGGCGTTCCGGGCGTAATCACCGAGAATCGTGGCCATCGCGGAATTCACGCGCGCCACTTCGCCGGAAGACGCGAGTGAGACGACGCCCGTCGGAATATTCTCCAAAATCGCTTCCATCAGTTTTCGCCGGCGCTCTCGTTCCTCGATGGCCTGCTCCAGACTCTGCGTGAACTCGTTAATTTGGCGCCGCCCTTCGCCAAGCTGCTCGGTCATGCGATTGAAGGAGCGCACCAAAGTGCCGAGTTCGTCTTCGGCCTGCACGGTGATTCGATGATCAAAGTTTCCGCGGGATATTTCGCGCGTCGCCTCGGCCAACCCCTGGATGGGAACGGTCACCTGTTTCGAAAGCTGCAGCGCAACCCAGGTAGTGGTGAAAAGCAGCATCAGAGTGATAAGGAGCAAAGCAAACAGGATCTCGCGCTTGTAAATCCGCAGGTTTTGCTTCTGCTGCGCGTAGGTCGCGGTTTGCTCTTCGATCTCGGAGTAGCGCGCAAGATAATCTGGAGGCAGCCGGCGCGCGACATACAAGCGGCCACCGCCCTCGAGCGGCGCGCTTCCGGCCAAGTACAAGGCTTGACCGGCTCCCCAAACCTCGGCGCCAGTTCGCAAGGTCTGCACGTGATGCGGCGTAATCGGTTCCGGCTGGGCTCCCTGCGGGCCTGTCGAGGAGCTTTGCCTGTTCCTGTAAATCAGGCCACCGCTCACAGTTCCTGTCGAATCAACCACCCAGGAGGCATCCGCCGCCCAACCGAGTCCTGGAAACCCCTGGTCGGGCGAGCCGTTTTCGGCCGCCTTTGCGGCAATCGAATTCAGGAAGCCAAGGCCGGTCTTGCGCATGTCGTCGAGGAGTTGCTGGCTTTGCTCGTTGGCAATTTCGAGGGGCCGTGGGAACCACAGGTTCAGCGTCCGGTTCACGAGCGCATAGCTGATGAGGAACATGAAAACGACGGGGAGCAGGGATATCCCCATCGCGCCAAGCACCATCTTCACTTTGAAGCGCGAACCCATTTGGCCTGACCGGCGTTCGGTCAGCAGGCGCCATACGCTGCGGACGAGAATTAGCGTGAAAACGATCAATGCGACGACGATGAACACGGAAAGAGCAAACAGAACGACGAACGCCCCGCCTTGCTCCGGTTGGAGGGGAACCCGGAGGGAGCCGAGCGTGATGACGGCGGCAAGGAGCAGGGCGACGATAACTCCGCCAACTGCCAGCTTCCATTGTTGTTGTCGCTCGTTCACAGGTGTGCCTCCAACCAGTCGGGCACTTCAGAACCCTGTTACCGCCCCTAGATTAAGGCGCAAATCGCGTCTGACCGGCCTATTTTTGATGTCAAATCGCGTTGAAAAGCCACAATATCGGGCTATTGCGGGCAAGTCAAGTCACCTGTTGCGCGATTGCCACACTCATGTGGCTTATTGGGAGGGAGCGGCCGGGAGGACCTGCAGATCTTCCTTCAGGTTTATGCCACTTTCTTTCGCAAGCATCATTTGGGCGGCGAGCCGCAAGATCCTTAGAGCCGCCTCTGGCGGCTTAACCCCGCGGCTGTGAATGTTGGAGATGAGGTTCCGGTTCGCGTCTGTGTGGGTGTGCCGGGGCCTGTAAGCCATGTAGGCGGAGAGGCTTTCGGCTGTTGCAAGTCCAGGGCGCTCGCCAATGAGGAGAATCACTACGTCCGGCCGGAGTACCTCCCCGATTTCATTGAGCACGCCGACGCGGCAATGACGAATCAGGAATGGCCGGCCATAGCTCCATCCGTTGGCAGCGGCGCCTTGAAGTAGAAGCTCAAGCAGTGACGGGACTTGCGCCGCCACCGCCGTCACAGACAATCCGTCTCCGATGGCGATCTGCAGACTGTCTCCGGTAGTGCAGTGCTGGGTCAATTCGGTTCTGGACTTTTCGGTAAAGTGGCGACCGAGATCCGGGCGGAGAAGATATCCGCTCTTACTCTCAGCCATGGTCGAAACTTCAAACAGCTTCCAGCGTTCGACAAACGCCACACCAAGGCACGATTTCATGTCCAATTCCGTTCGAACAGCATCCTTCGCAGCGGCGTGCGCCTCGCGCAATTCCAACTGCGTGTCTGTCCGGTAGGCTGCTCCGGCGCGGCCGGCCAAAATACGCGCCGGCGTGCGTGCTCTGATTCGGCGCACAATCTCCGGCGATTCCTGCGGAAGGAGGAGTCCGTCCTGTTTGGTGGTCATTCAGGCCAGGCCTTCCAGTGACGATTCAAGTCCTTGCATCAATTGCCGCCGCGCGGAGGCTTCCAGCAGCGCCGGTTCGTTTTCACGATAAATCCCCGCTCCCTTCAGCCATTCCCAGAATTCCGGAGCGGGCAGGAGATGGAAGAGTCTTCGCACCGCGAGCGCATCGTGGTAGCTCGTGGATTGATAATTCAGCATGACGTCATCCGAGCAGGGAACTCCCATGAAATAGTTGCAGCCCGCCGCGCCGAGGAGCAAAAGCAGGTTATCGGCGGAATTTTGGTCCGCCGCTGCGTGGTTCGTGTAGCAGACGTCGCAGCCCATGGGCAACCCCAGCAATTTCCCCATGAAATGATCTTCGAGCCCGGCGCGAATAATTTGGCGTTCGTCGTAAAGATATTCCGGGCCGATGAATCCGACGACGCTATTGACGAGGAAAGGATCGAACACGCGAGCGACACCATAGGCGCGCGCTTCGAGCGTCACTTGGTCCACGCCATGATGAGCCTCGGCGGAAAGTGCGCTGCCCTGGCCGGTCTCGAAATACATGACGTTTTCGCCTTTCCACTCGACGTCGCGCCGGCGATGGTGCTCGAGCACCCGCTCCCGGCCTTCCTTCAACGCGGCCGGAGTGACGCCGAAGCTGTGATTCGCGGCCTCCGTCCCGGCGATAGACTGAAAGAGCAAATCGAGCGGCGCGCCGCGTTCCATGGCCGCAAGCTGCGTCGTGAAATGAGCGAGACAACAGGATTGAGTGGGAGTCTTGTACGCATCCACCAGGCGGGCGAGGCCGAAAAGAATCGTGCAGACCGTTTCCACCGAATCGGTCGCTGGATTTACGCCGATGACCGCGTCGCCGCAGCCGTAAAGAAGTCCTTCGAATGCGGCGAGTAGGATGCCGCCGACATCGTCCGCGGGGTGATTTGGCTGCGTGCGGATGCCCAGGACGCCGCGCTCGCCCATGGTATTGCGGCAACGCGTAACGTTTCTGATTTTCGCCGCGGCCAAAACGAGATCCTTGTTGCTCATGATCTTGGCAAGCGCGGCGGCAATTTCGGGAAGGATGCCTTTCTGTATCGCCTTGAGCTCCCCTTCGCCGGTGGCGTCGTCGAGTATGTATTCGCGGAACTCGCCGACGGTCATGCTCTCGATGCCGCGGAAGGTTTCCTGGTCGTACGTATCCAAAATCAGGCGGGAGACATCATCGGAATCCGGATCAATCAAGGGCTGGTGGAGGATTTCACTAAGAGTGAGATCCGCCAGTTTCCGTTTCGCGGCAACTCGCTCGCGGTCCGAGCGCGCGGCGATTCCGGCCAATTGGTCGCCGGACTTCTCCTCATTGGCTTTCGCAAATACCTCGCGGAGGTCAGAAAAAGCGAATAGCTCGGTCATCGCACGACCTCGCAGGAAGTCTTACTTGGCGCCAGGCACAACGAACCGGTAGCCGACTCCACGGACGGTCAGAAGATGACGCGGCTCGGAGGGATTGTCCTCGACATAGCGCCGCAAGCGGACGATGAAATTGTCGATCGCGCGCGTGTCCGTGTCCTCATGCAGGCCCCACACATCTTCGAGAATTGATTTGCGCGAAACTGTCCGGCCGCGGTTGCGGATCAGGTGGCGCAAAAGCTTCGCTTCCATCAGCGTTAGTTGAATGGTGTTGCCGCCGGCGTGGAGTTCCAGGGTGCCGTAATCAAATGTCTTTCCATCAAATTTGAAGACTTCGTTTTGTTTCGACGAAGAGGAATCTACGGCCGCTCTTTCGGGAGTGGGTTTTTCATTCTTCAGGTCTTGGCTGGCACGCCACCATTCCGTTCGGCGCAGAAGCCCTTGCAGGCGAGCGAGAAAGATCGGCAGTTCGAAGGGCTTCGGGAGATAGTCGTCCGCGCCCGCGGCAAAACCCTGGAGCACGTCCTCGGGCCGGCCGCGAGCCGTCAGCATCAGAACAGGAACATAATTTTTTGCCTCTCGCAAGGCTGTGGCGACAGCGAAGCCGTCGATACCGGGCAACATTACATCGAGCACGACGGCATCGAACGGCTCCTTGTCTTGCAGCAGCCGTTTCAGCGCCGTCTCGCCATCGCCCGCGAGTTGCGCCGAATGTCCCTCGGCTTCGAGATTGAACTGAAGCCCTCCAGCGAGGTGAGCCTCATCTTCGACAACGAGCACGCGGCTCACGCGCGGCTCCTTGGCAATTCGAGCGTGACGGTCGTGCCGCGGCCCACACCATCGCTTTCAGCGAAGACACGTCCCCCATGCGTCCGGGCGATGGCGCGGACAATGAACAATCCGAGCCCCGTGCCTTTTACCTGCCGCGTGGTCCTGCTGGGAACCCGATAGAAACGCTTGAAGATGCGCTTCAATTGATCCGCCGGGATTCCGACGCCGCGGTCGCGCACGCGCAGAACGACGTGCTTCTCATCCGGCAATTCGATTCGCAGGGAAACGTCCACCTGCCCGCTCGAGTACTTGATGGCGTTGTCGAGCAGATTCGAGATGGCCGTGCCGAGCTCTTCGGGATCGGCATGCACAAAAATCTCGGACCCTTTCCCATGTTGCTCGAGGCGCAGGGAGCCGGCTTCGAGATGGTGGCGAGTTCGTGCCAAGTCCATGCACTCTTGGACGACGTTGCGGAAATCCACCTCTACACGACTCGGATGAGCCGGCTTGTGGGTGGCTCGGCCCGCTTTCAGGACTTGCTCGACGGTTCCGAGCAATCGGTCCGTATCGAGCAACATCAATTCGTAGAATTGCCGCCGCTGCGCTTCGTCCACCTGCCGTCGCTGGAGTGTCTCCAAGTGGAGGCGGATGGAGGTGATGGGCGTCTTCAATTCGTGGGTCACGGCATTGATGAAGCTATCGTGCTGTTCGTTGAGCTTGATTTCACGCACGAGATAACCCGTATTGAGGATCAACCCCAAAATAATCGCGGCAAAAAACAGCACTCCGAGGAACAGCAGAACACCCTGGCGCCAATTGAGAATGATCCACCCGACATTCAGCGCCACCGCCAAGGCAACCAGGCACACGCCCAGCACGATGAAAAAGGCAATCGTTTTTCGGCGGCTGGATATGCGCATGGTGTCTCAATCGGATTGTACCGCGGAGAGCAGCGGAGTTACTCGAGAGATGTGCGTATCCGAAAAGGGGAGCGCCGGGAAGAGCATGGGCGCTCAGGCAAAGCTGACTCGTGCATTTGTGAGGCGCGGAGTTTAGGCGGAAACGAGATCGCTCTGGGCCGCGACGGTCTGTGCTGCGATATCCGGTGGGACGAGCTCCTCCGGGCGCGGCTTTGTGCTGATTTTAGCCAGGCGAATCTGGCGCGCGAGCCCAATCTTGTTCAGAAGCCAAATGCCGTACCAATTCAAATCGATTTCATACCAGGCCAATCCATGCCGCGCCGAGGTCGGGTGGGCGTGATGATTGTTATGCCAGCCTTCTCCCCACGTGAACATAGCCACCAAGAAGTTGTTCGTGGAATCATCACGCGTCTTGAACCGCCGTGAGCCCCACAGGTGCGTGGCCGAATTCACCATCCATGTGCAATGTAAACCTACGACGGTGCGCGCGAAGATTCCCCAAAGCACGAAAGGAATGCCGCCAAGAGCAAGCAGGATAACTCCCAGCACGATCATCGGGACGTAGTGATACTTCGTGATCCAGACAAAAAACTTGTCCCTGGCCAGGTCCGGAACGTAGCGCGCGAGAGTTGTTGTGTCGTGGTGCATGGATTTACCCATCAAAATCCAGCCCATATGGGACCACCACTTTCCGTCACGAGGCGTGTGCGGATCGCCCTCCTGATCCGAATACTGGTGATGGATTCTGTGCGTAGCCACCCAGAAGATCGGGCCCCCCTCGAGCGCGAGTGTGGCGCAAACGGTCAGAAAGTACTCCAACCAACGCGGGGTCTTGTAGCCACGATGCGTCAGCAGCCGGTGATAACACATGCCGATTCCGAGGCTCGTTGCCACCCACCACAAAAATGTGGCAACAAGGAACGCCTTCCAGGTGAAGAAAAACAGCGCCGCCACTGCTCCGATGTGAAACATGAACATGAAGAAGGCGGTAACCCAATTGACTTCGTTCTCGCCTCGCTGCTTTTTCTTCAGAACCTCGAGCTGCTCGATCATGTCATTTGCCTCAGGGCACTAAGTAGATTCCCGCATTCGGGAGACACAGACTAGCAGGAACGAAGAAAGGTGTTTGTAATAGTTCTGTAATACCGAACCCCAAGCAATAGCACGAGTTACCTGTCCTTTCGTACCATCCGAATAGGCTCTAAAAAATTGCTCGCGCGGCCTTGCCTTGACACTCCGCGCGAGCACCCAGTAGACTGAAATGTTCGAAGTTTGCGTGCGGGGTCTGAGGATGCTTCTCTCGCGGGATTTTGTCGGCTACATGGCCAAAGAAGTGGTCAAACGGCTGGTCGCCGGCAAAATGATCGAAACCAAAAATGTCGAGGGCGTAACGCAGGCCGTGCGGCAGGTCATGGCCGAGGAAGTTACGGTCGAGGACCGGTTGAACGAGGAGGTTCGCGAAATCCTGAGCAAGTACGCGGACGAAATGCGCAATACCGGCGCTTCCTACCAGGAAATGTACAAGAAAGTGAAGGGGCAACTGGCCCGCGACAGGAAGCTGATCCTCCGCTAGACCATAGACACCGATGCGATTGAGCCGCGAAAAGACCGTTCGACTCTCACACAAAATTATTGATTATTTTGTGTCCAGTCCGGAAGTGGATTTCATCGAGGACCGCGACACCATCCGCCAGGAAATCGTCAACATTCTCACTTCGCTGCTGAAGCTCGAGGAGCAAGTGGATACGGAAGTCCGCACCAAGATCGCCTCGCAGAAAAAGGAAATCCTGGAAGGCAGCGAAGAGTGGGACATTTTGTACCGCAAATATTACACCGATGGTTTGAAACGCCTGGGAATTGCCGAAGTTCAGCCGCGCTAGAATAGGCGTCCAAAACAAAAAGGGCACCCCACGTTTCACCGGGTACCCTCAAATTCGACCGCCAAACCAGAACCGTTTCCGTTTCTTCTAGCCTTTGCCCGACTCGACTACTGATCGTCCGGGCGGCGCTTGAGTGTCGGCCGGTCCGGATCATCCGAAGGATCGCTTCCACTGGAAGTCGTGCTGCCGTCGTCGGGAGCCTTGGAGGTTTTCGTCTGCTGGTCGGTGCGCTTCCGCAAAGTCGGCTTGCCGCCGGCATTATCCTGGACCTTGATGTTGTTCTCAATCATCTGCAGGCGGCGCTTCACCACGTCGAACTCGGAGGTCGTAACGATGTACTCATCCCGCGCCGGCAGGATCGTGGCAATTTCTTTCTGAATGGCCTCGATGCGGTCGGGCGTCGGTGGATGCGTCGCAAAAACCTTCGGAATTGTTCCGGGCTGTTTCTTTTCCTGCGCCTCGATCTTTTCAAAGAAGGAAACGAATGCGTTTGGGTCGTATCCGGTCTTGTACATGTACTGCAGGCCCAGATAATCCGCTTCCCGTTCCGCATCGCGCGAGAACTTGAGGAAGGTCAGGGGAATCAGGAAATTCATGCCCTGATAGAGGGCATAGCCCGCCCAGGTGTACGGGATAAAAATCATCGCAGGAATCGAAGCGAGCTGGACAATGTCGGCTTTGGTCGCGTTCTTCGTTCCGTGGCGCGCGCAGACGTGCGCGATTTCATGCGCCATCACGCCAGCCAGTTCCGATTCCTCGTCGGCGTGCAGGATCAGCCCGCTATTGACATAAAAAAATCCGCCGGGCAGCGCAAACGCGTTGACCACGTCGGAATCAATAACTTTAATAGTGAAGGGCACCTGTGCGTCGGAGTTGCGCACCAGGTTCTGTCCCACGCGGTTCACGTACTCATTGATCACCGGATCATCAATGAATTTCGCCGAGCGGTCCACTTGCTGCGCAAGCTGTTTCCCCAGGGCGATTTCGTGCTCGAGCGAATAGAAGTTCACACCCTTGCCGACGCCGCGATTGCCGATGGCGTTGACGTCCGCCTCGGAGCCGGGCTTAACGTTCGGATCCGCCGGCTGCTGAATCGGCGCCGGACCTTGGGCGCCGGCAGGCTGCGCCGTGCCATCCTGCTGCTGGCCGGACTGCGCCGCGGGCGGCTGCGTCTGTTGCTGTGCCGGCGGCTGGCTCGTTTGTTGGCCTTGCTGGGGGGCAGCGATGGTTGCGGGAACTGCAAGCAAAACTGATAGGACGGTTGCGCCCAGGCGCATCATCCAAATCTTCCTCATAGGACCCTCCCGAGGAATCTGCTGGCATTATACACCCCTTCGGGGGCGTACGCCTTATGTCCTTTCGATGGTGCATCTCGGAAAAGAGTTTTATCGGACTCGTCGAAAAGCGTCCTCCTTCACATCATGTCACTGCCTACCCGAATTCAGCCGTTCTTGAGCCATGAGCTGGCCCTCTGTTTTGGCGCGATATTCCAGAAATTGGATCGCCGTGGCGACCCACTTGGCCGCACTACGCGTGTTTTCAATACCTTGGCGGGCTGGGGACCCTCAGATGGCGCATCCGCTGAACTCACTGGGCAGCTAGCAACTCCACGAGATGGTCAACGGGGGGCCTGGAAAATTCGATCCAATCAATGGCTGCGGCGACCGCATAGACCGGAGTCGCCCCATCATTCAACTTCCAAATCCTGAGTGCTTTGGCGTTCGCATGGGACAGAATGCAAGTCTCGCGGCGATCCTCCGAAGGGAGACAGAAAGTGAGTTCGAGGGGTGAATCAGCTTCAAAAGCGATCTCCGTATGGAACAAAAGGCCCGTCCGGGAGATTTCGCGCAGTTGACCTGCAAAAACTGCCGGGGCGAGCTGCGGCGACCGAATTTGCACCGGCACATGGACTTCAAATCGGGTCGCTCTTCTCTTTTCGGGCACAGTTTACGCGATTGGCCGGCTGCAAGAGAGTGACCAACACAATTGGACAGGTCTCATGGAATCTGCGCTACTTAAGACAGTAGGGGATTCCCATTATCGGAATGACGATGTGACGCTTCCCGAATCGGAGGACACCTAATCCTGATTCGGTAAGGCACGACGCCCCACGAACTGCGGGACGCCGCTTCCGCAAGTCAGAGATTAGGCCTTCTTTTTTGCTTTGAGGGCGTTCAAAGCCAGAGCAAGACGTGATTTGTATCGGTTGGCAGTATTCTCGGAAAGCGTGCGCTTCTGGATGGCCTTGTCGAGCTCGGAGTAGGTTGCGGGAGCGAGCTTCTCCGCGGAAGCAGCGTCGCCAGCCGCAAGAGCCGTGCGCATCGCGCGCATCGCGGACCGCACGCGGGTGCGATTCATGCGGTTAATGGCCTGGCGAGCCATCGCCTGGCGGATATTCTTCAATACCGACTTCGTCTTCTTCTTATGCTTTACGGGCGTACCTTGCGCCATTCAGTGCTCCTTGTTGGTGTAATCGCGAAGATCCAGACTATCTGACGGACTGGCCGCTGTCAATTTGAGTCTCCTATTCAAATTAGAAGCGCTCACCACATCCGGGGCATTGAGACAGGCGCGCGGGCTTGTTACAATAAATATGGAAGGTCAAAACAACCGACAGCATGGCTCCGCGCACGCTCTACGAAAAAATTTGGGATGCCCATCTCGTTCGCGAAATTCCCGGGCAGCCTTCGCTCATCTATATTGACAGGCACCTCATCCACGAGGGCACATCTCCTCAGGCGTTTTCCGGGCTGAAGGCTGCCGGCCGCAAGGTGCGCCGCCCCGACCTGACCTTCGCCGTGATGGACCACTCCGTTTCGACGAAGGACCGCCTGCTTCCCGTACTCGACGCCGACGCCCTCGGGCAATTCGAGGCGCTGGCGCGCAACTGCCAGGAATTCGGCGTGAACCTTTTCGACATGCACAGCAAGAACCAGGGCATCGTGCACGTCATCGGACCCGAGCTCGGCATCACACAGCCGGGGCTGACGATTGTCTGCGGCGACAGCCACACCTCGACGCACGGCGCCCTTGGAGCGCTCGCCTTCGGCATTGGCACCAGCGAAATCGAACACGTGCTGGCCACGCAGTGCCTGTCGCAATTCAAGTCCAAGACCATGAAGATCGAATTTCATGGCAAGCGGCCTCGCGGCGTCACGGCCAAGGACATGATCCTCGCCGTGATCGGAAAAATCGGCATCGCTGGCGGGACGGGCTTCGTGGCCGAATACGCGGGCGAAGCAGTGCGCGGACTTTCGATGGAAGGTCGCATGACCATGTGCAACATGACCATCGAAGCGGGCGCGCGCGCGGGAATGGTGGCTCCCGACGATGTCACTTACTCCTACCTGGAAAAGCGGCCTTTCGTCCCGCGGGGCAGGGAATTCATGATGGCGGTGGACAACTGGATGTCGCTGCCGAGCGATCACGGCGCGAAGTACGACGCGACCGTGGATTTGCAGGCGAGCGAACTCGCGCCGATGGTCACCTGGGGCACGAACCCGGGCATGGTGACGCAGGTGACCGACCGCGTGCCCGACCCGCACTCGTTCCACGATCCGGTGGACCAGCAGGCCGCCGAACGCGCGCTCGTTTACATGGACCTGAAACCGGGCACTCCTATCGAAGATATTCCGCTCGACCGTGTTTTCATCGGCTCCTGCACGAATTCGCGCCTCGAGGATTTGCGCGCGGCCTCGAAAATCGTCGCCGGCAAACACGTGGCAAAGAATTTGAAGCAGGCGCTGGTCGTTCCCGGCTCCCGGCGCGTGAAGGTGGAAGCGGAAGCAGAAGGTCTCGACCGGATTTTCACCGAAGCTGGATTCGAGTGGCGCGATGCCGGATGCAGCATGTGCATCGGCATGAACGACGATGTCTTGCAGCCCGGTGAGCGTTCGGCCAGCACTTCGAATCGCAATTTCGAAGGGCGCCAGGGCAAAGGCGGCCGGACGCATCTTGTCAGCCCCATCATGGCCGCAGCCGCAGCCATCGAAGGCCACTTCGTGGACATCCGCAATTGGAAGAACACCGAGGGAGCCGAATAAAGATGCAGCCGTTCACAAAACACACCGGCCTCGTGGCTCCACTTGACCGCGTGAATGTGGACACCGATCAGATGGTGCCCAAACAATTCCTGAAATTTCTGACGCGCGAAGGCTACGGGCGCGTCCTTTTCTATGACTGGCGCTATCTGCCCGGCGAAAAGCCCAACCCCGAATTCGTGCTCAATCATCCGCGCTATAAAGGCGCATCGGTGCTACTGGCGCGCGCCAATTTCGGTTGCGGCTCGAGCCGCGAGCATGCTCCCTGGGCGATCCTCGATTACGGCTTCCACACCGTGATCGCCCCGAGCTACGCGGACATCTTCTACAACAACTGCTTCAAGAATGGCATCCTCCCCGTCACGCTGCCCAACGAGCAAATTGACGAACTCTTCCACCGCTCGGAGGCCAAGCAGGGCTATCGGCTGACCGTGGACCTCGAGAA
>Ga0187782_10001191_pt1 | contig 18625 bp, 20 predicted proteins | sample 0715_SJ02_MP15_2_FD_132454 | JGI IMG/M metagenome (GOLD analysis project Ga0187782, IMG submission 132454) | Tropical peat soil microbial communities from peatlands in Department of Meta, Colombia - 0715_SJ02_MP15_20_MG | ecosystem: Environmental > Terrestrial > Soil > Wetlands > Peat | place...
ATACGTGTTACACACTTCCTTGTTTTGATTTTGCTCTCGGGATGAATCGGAAGGTACTGCGAGGCAGATAACGCTGTACAGCGGATGCTGCTTCAACCGCCGCTTCCATCTGAGGCAACTACAGTATACAGAAAAGTCCCTCAAAACGCTAGATTTTGCTCGCCACGGCTATTCCGGGCCCGTCGGCAACGGCGACCGCCTGCCTCCTGCTTCCTGCCGCCTGCGTCCCGCTCCCTGCTGCCTCCGTCCTGCTTCCTGCCGCCTCCGTCCTGCTCCCTGCTGCCTCCGTCCTGCTCCCTGCCGTTGGGTACCCCCCTACCCCTTGGGCTCAAAACCTAAACGCCTGCACATCAACAACTTGCGGAATGATGCTCCGTAAAATACGATCAAATAAGGGACTTTAAGGACGATTATTCACTTGACACAAATCTGAGGTATGATGGGCTGCCGTGACAGGGGAGTAAATTTGTTTAGGCGGCTGCCGGTACAGCCTCGGCAGTCCATTGTCGGTTGGCTTTGTATTCCGCTGTGATGTGTTCGTTGGTTCCAGAACCGTGGATAGACGTTGCCCATTTGCAAAAGTTCTGCTGGACACTTTGGGCAAATTTCTTCAGTTTAGTGTCCTTGGACATGAAGGTGTACGCGAGACGAACGTATCCCTCCATGGCCCCCGTCAACGTACTGTGCTCATTTTCGAGACGAGACAGCTGCTCGGCGCTCACCTTGAGGACGCTAGCAAAATCGGCCTGCCTAATGCCAAGCCGTTTGCGTAGAAATCTCAGTTGATCCCCCGTTAGCGGCGAAACCTTTGTGACGACAGCCCTGCCCAAGGCATCAAGCAAGTCTTTGACCGCCGGGATCTCTGCCTTTACTATCCGCTTGCACACTTTACAGACGAAATACCGAATACCGACGAGTTCGACGTTAGGAAGGCCCGCGTCTACAAAGCGATACGGCACTTCTGGCGTTGCCTTCATTTCTACCAGCATGGTCGTGCAGTCGTGATCTTCCGCATTATGTGTCATCGGGGCGCCACCTAGACACGATCTCGAAGGATCTGTTCTGTGCATCAACAGCGATTCTCACCGTCAACGACCATTGGTCAATGTCTTTGGTGTCGATCTCGTAATTCCACTGCCACGTGTCCTCGTTAAAATCGTCTTGTTCGTTGCAGCGAACCTTCTCCCAAATCTGCTCTAATCCATACAACACGTCATTGATGTCAATGTGTCGCTCAAGATGGTCGAATCTTGCGTGCAGACTCTCATACCACCCGAGAGGCCAACCCTTTTCCAAGGCCTCATCCACCAGTTTGCGAAGCTCAGCATCGCTTAATCGCTTAGGTCGTTTCGCTTTTGGGGAACTTGACATAATGTTAAGTTTGTCAAGAAGAAAATTCAATAGCTTAATTTTGCACAGGGAATCGAAGGTACTCGACCGGATAACCCCTTGCAAGCGTGTTGGTTACGCCGCTACATTGACAATCCAAGGGGAATCGGTCAAGCTAAAAACGCGGCGGGCAGGGGATTTGAACCCCATCGCCTCGCGGACGATTCCGAGGTATAAATCTCGGTTCTAGCACCTGCTAGTTACCCGCCACAAGAGGCAAAAAGGCTATTTACGCGGACGGCACCACGTAAATAGCCCTTGTCGTTTTGGGGGGCCTCTGATATAAAACACACGAACCCTGCTGGCGCGTAAGCGCCTATTCTCTTGCCGAGAAGATTTGTGGTTCACGCCCGCCGCGCTAACGGCGGGTTTTTATTGAACAGCCGCTTTCTGGTCGCCCAACGGCAACGTTGATTCAGAGGACCGGGTGCGCCTGACGGCGAACTTGCCGTCCAACTTTCCTTGCTCGAATCCCGATCCCTTCACCAAGCGTTGCATCGTCGCCCACACACTGTTCAACAGTTTCGTCTTATCCTTTGAGTGCGGAAACCCACCACGGATGAGCTGATCCCGCACCTTCAACGGCGTCACGTATTCCTCGGAAATCAGCCTGCGCACCGCATCAGTAAAAGTTAAGGCACTCAGTTCCTTGCCCTTTATCTCTACTGATTGCGGCTGTTCTCGCTCCAACACCTTAATGGCTTTGCTGACAGCATCCATCTCGGATTGGATTGCCCGCAGTTGAGTCTCCAACCGCTCTCGGACTCGCTGTAATTCTCTAATGGCTTCCATGTTGGAGAGTCTACCGCGCTCAGGTTGAGAATGTCAACGGCCAAGTAGGGTACGTGTTGGAGAGCCACACTTTCGATGAAAGTGATGATAAACGGCTGAGGTTTTGCTATCGTGCAAGAAATGAGAGCAGATAAGGGAATGTTCGATGCAGTGCTCAGACGGATGCTGGAGAAGCCGCCGCAAAAGACAGCGGAAATAAAAGCACCAATTGAGAACCGGCCTAAGCCTGTTCGTCCGCCGTCAGGGAAGCGAAAGTTAAAGGCTTAAATCCTGCCAGTCGGCACACCGTTTCTATGAAGGCATCGTCCGCCTTCGCGCTACGGCGGTTGAAGCGATACTCGAATTCATTGAGATATCGCTGCAAGTGTTTTATCGACACTCGATGGAAGTTCCCCACGATCCCACGCTTCAACAGTGAAAATGCGCACTCAAGCGTGTTGGTGTGAACATCGCCGTGTACGTATTCGCGGCTGTGATCCACGGTTTCATGCTTCGGCAACTGCTCTTTCGGCAGACCGAAAGGGTAGATCGTCGATTGATCGGTCATGATTCGCTGTACATCCGACGAGACATGGGCCTCAACTAGGGGAGTGATGGCCTTCGCGGTCGCACTGCCCTTGCCGATGTGACGGAAGCGCAGTTGTCCTCCGCGCTGGATCATGCCGACCACTGCATCCTTAGTCCGGTACTTGCCGCGATCAGTGCGGCGTATCGTTTTGCCGCCAATATACGTTTCGTCAATCTCCACGATCCCGCCCAGCTTCGGCTGGCCTATTTCCTGCATCACTTCGCGGATGCGGTGATTCAGATACCACGCGGTTTTGTACCCGCCAATCCCCAGGTCGCGCTGTAGCTGTTTCGCGCTCAGCCCTTTCTTAGCATTGAGCATGAGTGCGATTGCGGCGAACCACACTATCAGCGGCAGATGCGTGTCATGGAAAATCGTGCCTGATGTGGGCGAGAATTGATTGCGGCAGGTAGGCTCTTGGCAAAGGAAAAACCAGCCGCGCTTGTTCTTCGATTCTGACTTGCGCTCGACTCGTACAACCTTGTCACAGCCGCAGACGGGGCACCGGATCACACCATCAGGCCAGCGCATCTGCTGGATGTACTGCAAGCACTCTTCGTCAGTTCCGAATCGCTGGTGCAGTTCGCGGATATTCATGGCTGCCTCTCAAAGACAGCCCAATTATGGCAGGTTTAGGTATTTGTGTCAAGTGAATAATCGTCCTTTAAGTCCTTTAAATTATCGGATCGGCTAAATCTGATCGTTTAAAGGACTTAAGCCCTTTAAGCTACTGTGACTTACGCCCATCGCCGCCAGATCTGGGCGTTTAAAGGACTTAGAGGCAAAATCTCATGGACAAAGGACTTAGCTGATTGACATCAGCAATAAACTTAGAATATCAATTGGTCGGAGTCGTGTCAAGCAAAAACGTGGCGGGCGAGACGCGTGTTAATCCCAGGCGTGCAAGAATGCCTGAGGCACCCGGCCTCTCCTTGGATTCCCGGGGATCACAATGAATGCGTTGCTAGTGCGAGCTTCAGCCACTCCACGACCCCGTCAAAGTCTCTCGGCTCGAGCTCCCAGAGGTGTTCAGAGAAAAAATCTGTTGCTGCTTTCGTAAATCTTGATGTCGTGGCTAGGATGGCCTTGCTAGACCGCTCGTGAATCTTAACGCCGTACAGGCTGCGCACAATACCCACGTCCACTCTATTCGCGTTGGACCAGCGCTTGCACTCGATGAGAATCCGAAGATTCGCTTCCGCCTCCTTAATGGCTATTACGTCCCGGCCGCCATCTCTCGTCCGGCGGGTGAGTTCGGTCACATATCCAAATCTTTTCCAGATGTCGGCGACGAGTTCTTCGAACTGTCTTGGACTGAGATCAAACAACCGCTGCGGTTTGGCGACGGTATCGACCAAAACTCGGCGAAAATCCAGAGCCACGGGAATGATTTCTGGATAGTACAGGAGCTCGCCGTCGAATCCATCAACTAATGGAACCAGGGGCCCCACACTCCTATGACGGCCGAAGCCTTCCTCTAGAAAACAAACGTAACGTCGTCGGCGTCGCATTGAAGTCGGTTAACTGATCTGTCCCGAAGAATAGCACGAGGCGCAGTCGGTACTGGAATAGAATTCCAGGGGCGGGTGGCCCGCCCAAGAGCTCCGATCCTACTACACACTTGAGGGTGCCCCGTCCTAGCTTCTGTTGCTATGGCGGGGCAGTTGACAGAGGCTGGCGAGCCATCGCAAGGGACATGTCACTCTCAGGAATGTTCGGCTTGCAGCGCACGGAATCGTTGTGCGTCCATCTCGGCCAAAATTTTCGAAAGCGTGATGGACAACGTGATGCCCATCTCCGCGTCTGTTCGCCGAAAATCGATCTCGCCGAAGTGGACGATTCTGTTCCGCTTGTGAAAAAGCTCTGTGATGAAGAAGTTTTTCGGCGAATCGGTAGTTTTGGAAGGCGGACGTCGTATGTGCACGGGCTCAAGAAGACCGGCGTTGTGACTCAAGAACGCATCGAAGGGCTCTCCTGTAAGCAGGCCAGAAACCCTATCGAACCGAGCCGCAACAGTACGCGCATTGTCCCTCCACTGGGCTTCCCACTTCTCTTCGTCCGCGTCGGTCGGCATCCTCTCTGACATGAGGTCGATCCGGCTCCATTTCATGAACAGGTACGCTAGGTCGCACTCGACGGCCATTGCACTGAGGACGATTGCGAGGGTCCAATCTCCTTTCTCCAACTCAGCCGATGCGCGGGCGTGAATCGCCTTCCCCGCGATGTTGCCTAATGGTTTCACCAACCAAATAGTTGAATGACACTTGTGACACTGGGCGTCGTTGGGAAACTGTGTGCCGGTGACAGTTACAGGAAGCTTCTCACCGCAGCGGCACGGGACCAGGAAGGTGAATTTCATTACGTGATTCTCTCAGAAGTCGGCCGGCGGGGGTGGGCCGCCCTAGCGCTCTGATCCGACCACACACCTGAGGGTGCCCCGCCCTAGCCGGCGTTGCTAGGGCGGGGCAGTTGACAAAAACCTCACCCGAGCAAAACCGGCTCGGGTAGGACACCCGGCTGTTCTGAAAGTGGAACACAGAAGCTTTTGCCCTGACCTGTTTCCTGGGCTGTGGTATACGTAGGGCAAAATGGAAGTAAAGGACGTCAGCTCGACCACCTTCGGGTACATAATCGGGTTTCTGCTGCCCGGGATGGTCGCAATCTACGGATTGGGATTCATGTCGGTTGATGTTGCATCGCTGCTAAAGCCCGCGACGGCGCCGGAGGCAACATTAGGCCCGTCACTGCTCTTGTTATTGGCTGCGCTTACTGTTGGAATGGTGGTCACCGCCGTGCGCTTCGTGATTTTCGAGAAGTGCATTTGCCGAAAACACAGGTTTCAGGACGGTTTCTTCGAGAAATTGGGTACCGGTGAGAAGCTAGCCTCTTTCAGAGCTGCCGTTGATGAGCACTACAGATACCATCAATTCTTCGGAGGTCTCTCGGTTGCACTGGTACCACTATATGGCGGGTGGCTCTGGAAGAATCATCTAGACTTCGGCACATGCAGGGGCCTAGCGGCGTTGGGCGCGTGGGTATTGCTTGAAGTCTTGATGGTGTACTGCGCTGCGAACGGCTATGAAAAGTACGTGGATCGGGCCAACCGCATAGTCGCGGGAGTGCAAGCCAAACCGGAGGCGCCACATGTCTAGCGGGTGGGGTGGAGGTTGGGGGAGTCTCGCCGGAGGCGAGGGTGAAAGAGGCCGAAGCCGTCCCAAGGGGAAGAGCAAGAAAAAGCGGGCGATCGCTACGAAGAAGAAGAATGGTGCGCGCCGCGCTAGCAGGATGAAGGGCGGTAAGCGCAAGAAGGGCTAGCCAGTGCATTATGCCGAACGGATGGAAGTGGAGGGACAAATCTGCGCCTAGACCGTTGCCGGAACGACGGGAAGAGCCACCTAAGCCGCCGGAGCCACCCGCTCCGCCCAAGCCACCGACACCGCCGAGGCCGCCGACACGGCCAAGCCCGCCCAAGGGGCCGTCGCCTCCCGAACGCGGCAGCTAGGACGGGCGGGTGGCCCAGCGCACCATTTCCTGTCACCACATGGCTGGTGACCCACACCTAGCTTCTGTTCTCGACGGCGCTCCACATCTGCCCGGTTTTGGCAGATGTGGGCCCTTTTCGGTTCCTCGCGCACGAAACCGCAATGGTCCGACCGGCTGGCGGATTATGGCTCTAGCTACTCCCGGACTTCACGCGTGCAAGCCACAGTATCGGCAACCTGCGCGCCGATTTGTATCCGGTAGAGGCAGTTCGGTTCCGCAAGCGGAATCTCAGCGCCATTCTCCAAGGCGGCCAGGACGCGCTCGGGATGGCGGTCCCAGAGCACCTCGTATATTTCGACAGATCCAGCAGCGACTTCCAGGAGGGCATGTTCGAATTCAGCCGTTGTGCGGATTAAGGGATCATCACTGTGCGTGCCGAGCCACGCGAGGAAGTCCCGGCTCTGCTCCTCTACGAATGGCGATGTTGGATTGCCCTCGAAATAAGCTCTGACAAGCGCGTCGAAACAGTTGAGGCGCTTCAAAAGGCGGCACGTAAAATGGCATTGGGCTTCAAGCTGCAATGCGCGCCACCAGAGGGCGATTTCGCGCACCATCTCGAGCCCGCGAGAACCGGCCACGCTCTCGAGATAAGGATCGCACGGAGGAGTTCCGCGGCGTTTTATCAGATCCAGCAAACCCCGTTGATAACGTTCGAGTTGCGTCATTGATGAATCGAGCGGCGAATGCGGGCCAGCTCGGCGCAGATGGCGTCGTGTCCAAGTGACGCGACCGCTTCCTTGAGGAACTCGTATGTAACCAGACGCAGGTTGGGCGCGCGCCGGATGATCTCGCGCGCAAGCGCAAGTGTAGTGTCACGCGCACGCCGCGAGTGAATATCGAGGTAAAAGCCCTTGTGCTCTACGCCACCCGCGATATGCAACTCGCGAACAGGCCTTAGATCAAGTTCGTTGAGAAATGCGGAGATATCCAGCCCCTGGTTGTAGGCGTCACATTCGAGGTTATAGGCGTCGAGGATCAAACCGCAGCCGCTTCGCGACGTGATCTGGTTGAGAAAGCCTGCCGGCGTGAACTCTGCGGGTGCGTCAGGCAGCAGATGAATGACATGCTCGAGCAAAAAAGGAACGCGGTAACGCTCCTGAATCGCCGCGACCCGCTCGCAGACAAGGTCGAGTGCCTCCTCGGTACGGGGCAGCGGGAACATGGTCCCGACGTTCTCCCCAGCCACGATCGTGCATGCCAGATGTTCGCTGTGCCACTCCAGGCTGAAACGGGAGAATAGTCCGTCGAGCAGCGCCAGGTAGCTCTCGTTCCAATGGTCGAAGGACCCTATCGAAAGCCCGACACCGTGAGCCACAAGGCGGAGTTGAGGCAGCACCGCGCCAAATTCATCGAGGATCTCCGGGCGCAGGCGGACGCCCGCGCGATCTGACCGTGCAATCGTGTCAGGCGACACCTCGATGATGTCTACAAGCGGGAGGATGCGCTCAAGGAGAGACGGATCATCACCATCATAGGTGGCGGCCAGCGCCGGCCGAAAGCTGGAAGCACTCGCAGTGTCGGCGCTGGCCATTTCTACCCTTCCTATTCGCCGAACGTAGCGTCCAGCACGCCTGGAATCTTGGTTAGCTGCTGGAGTTCTATAGGATCACCGGTGATGCGAAGATCAACGCCCATCAGCCCGCAGCCAGTGCAGCCCCGCATCCGGCCGATGCTCTCGATGACCGCGCGGAGATTGTCGAGAGTGACCTTTTCGCTGACCCTCACGTGCACCACTCCTCCGAAGTTAGCTGGTTCTGCCATAGTGTCCACCCCCACTTTCCGGGGACTTGATTTCCTCGCCCCGGAGTAGTTGAAGCGCAGGATGTTGCGCCCATCCGGGGGAACGTCAAGGGGCCAGTCTTCTCTTGTCAGATTAGTTACTGGGGTGGCTTCACCCACTCTGTCGGGTGCAATCCCTCCGCCCGAAACGCCCACATCTGCCAACGGCGGGCAGATGTGGGCAGCCGCCCGCGAGGGCGGCTCTCTTCGGCGCCTTGTCTGGATGAGTGGCGTCTGTCCACAGCCGAGTCTACGGGCTGCTAACCTCCCATGCCACTCTTCCGCGCTTCTTCGTCCTGGTACTCAATCTTGTGGCCGCTGCGCGCTTCCAGGGCAGCGAGCGTTACGCGAACAATGTCCTTACCGAGCTCCAGCACCGCCGCCTGCTGCTGGCCGTTTTCGTCTTTGTAACCGATGGTCAGGAAATGCTTGCGCTTCTTGGTGATAACCCATCGGCTGACAACCCCGCCACGCCGGCCAACCTTCTGGCCATACTCCAGGCTCTCGATTCGATCGTAAGGGATCTGGAGTTTGCCCGTGCCGTAGTCAAACACGAAAACCTTCTCGTCGCTGGTGGATGAAACTCCTTCTGTTTGCTCCTTGATTGAGCTGACAGTGCCTCCGACGTACATCGTCTTTTGGCTGTCCACGGCCCACAGAGATCCAAAGCAAGAACACACGATTAAGACAATGAAGAGGTATCGGTTCATTCCGGAATCTCCTTTTTGAACCTCAAGAACGGCAGCGATTTTACACCTCTGTCACCTGTTCGCGAGCGTTTGAAACAGTTCTCATCTGGAGCGCCCCCTCACCGGACGAGCTTTGGGCGCTGGCGCCGTTTCTTGCCGTCCACCAACTGGGAATCGGTCTGGCCTTCGCCGCAACCGCCGCGCTGCTGTTTGTACCTTTCTCGCAGCGGACGCTCATGCTGATGTCAGACAAAAGCAAAGGCCTGAACGGCGGCGAGACGCCGCCGTGACAGCCGGCGGGACGCCGGCGCTACAAGAAGCTACACGGCGACGGCCTCCATCTCCTTGACTTCTTTCTGAAGGGGTCACTGGGTGCGGCTGAAGTGGAGGACAATTTCCAGGTCGGACTCAACGGGCTGGCTGTTCAGGCTGGCCGGCTGGTAGCGCCACTGCTTGACGGCGGCGACGACGCTGTCGCGGAACATCTCGCTGCCGCTCTCCCACCGCACATCGGCCACCGTGCCCTTCTTGGTGACGGTCGCCTTTACCACCACCCTGCTGGAAAGCTGCAGGTGCCGGGCTGCTTGCGGATAGACCGGCTCGACGCGATGAAGCAATCGCGCCGGCACGAAACGCGACGCCGGTCCGACTACATCGGCGTTGGTGGGCCGGGCCATGGCGGGCGGCAGATCGGGGCCTGCGAGCGCCAACTGCGGCGCCTGGGCTTCGGCTACCTGCGCCTTGCGGGAGGTGCCGGGGGCCGGCGGATGGCGCACGGGTCCGGGGATTTCGACCACAGGCTGCGGGCTTTTCTGGATGGTTACGTCGTCGGGCTCATCGGCAGACGGCGCGGCTTTGGCTGCAGGCTGCGCGGCTTTGGCCGCAGCCGGGACGGCTTTGGCCGGCGCCGGAACAGCCTCAGCTATCTGCGGCGGCCTGAAGGGGCTGTGCTGGGCTTCCTCTGCAGGAGGCGTGTTCTGCGGTTGTTCCTGTCCCGGTTGCGCAACGGGAGCCGCTGCGACCGGCGCCGCTGGTGCGGTCGCCACCGGCGGGGCTTTGCCGGCGCTCCTGGCCGCATGCAATCGCCACGCGGCAAAGGCAAGGATGGCGAAAATCGCCAGGATGGCCGCCGGCAACAACCATCGCGGAACCGTATCTGTATCGGCCTGGACTTCGCTGAACTTGAGGTCAGCGATGAAATCAGGCACTGCAGCAGGGGGCGCCTGCGATCGCTTGACGAGCGTGAGACGCGGGGGCGCGGTGTCACCAGCCCCAGCTTTACCTTGCCTGGGAGCAGGCCCAGGGTCCATTGCCGCGGGCAGAACTTCTTCTTTGCTGGTGGGCGCCTGAAAGCGATCCGTGGAGCGATGCTGCGGCGCGGCAGGCCCGGCCTGCGATGAATCGGCCGGCTCGGATGCGGCGACCGACGGCACCTCTGGAGCGCCAGTAGACGTCGCTGCAGCAAAGGGTGTGGCGCCAACGAGAGGATCGGACGGCGTCACCGCGGGCAGGGACATGAACGCAACGACTGAATCTTGCGTGACTGGCGGCGCAGTGGATTCCTCCGCAACGGTTGTGGAGGCGGATGCCTCGTCCCCCTGCGTTACGGGAGCCTGAGCGACACTCGCGGCGCCCGCCATCTCCGGGACCTCGGCCTTTGGGACCTGGGGCATCGGCTGGACTGGGTGCGGGTCATCGAGCAACTCGACGACCACGTCCGCCAGCGTGGTGAGAATGAGCAAATGCTTGTCGGTGAAGGCGTTGGGTGTATCGGAGAAGGCGGCGATCACGCCCACCACCTTTAATCCGCGGCGCACGGGGGCGGCAGCAATGGCGCTGATCCCCAGCGCCTGGCAAGCCTCGGGATCGACCCGTGGATCGCTCTGCGCATCGTTGCAGCGCAGGGGTTCACCGGTGCGCATGCACAATCCGGTGAAGCTGTTCTCCAGGCTGAGCTTAGCTCCGACCTCGGGGGCGCTCGTGCCCCAGTTGGCGCGGCAGACGATCTCGTCCCCTTCCGTCAGCGCAATGGCGACGCCGGTAGAGCCGGTGAAATTCTGCGCGCGAATGGCCACCGCCAGCAGCTTTCGGAAAGGGGTGTGTGCGCTCCGAACTCCGGGGCAGCGCGCGCCTGTTCCAGTTCCGATGGGACTTGACCCTGGGCCGGACCCATTACCGACTTCTCCCGTCAAGACACTCTAGGGTGAGAACATCGTAGCAAGCAGGCAGTCTCAGGGTGATGACCAAAAGGGCTCCGTCCATCACCGAGGGAGGGTGCACCTCGGTCATGTCCCGTAGTGGTAAGAAAGCTCTTATAGTCAGCCTGAGGGTGCGATGAAAAATATCCAGGACGTTCTTCGCGAAAAGGAAGCTGAGATCGAGAAGCTGACCCGGGAGATCAAACTGCTGCGCGTGGCAGCGAGTCTTCTCGATGAAGAAGGCCGGAACCAGGCCTCGCGAACGAATGACCCCATGCGCCGTGCGGACCCACCGGCTGCTAGCCTCGAAGAACCAGTGCTGGATGTTCTGCCCGTGCCAGCTCCACCCAACGGCGACATCAGCAAGCGCTGGCCCTAGCTACCCCCGGCCTTGGCGAGATCAGCGGTGAAGATCCTCCCCGAGGGTTATCCGCCCCGCTTTTTGCCCTTCTGCAGAGTGCGCTGCAGAAACGCCACGGTTTTCGCCCACGCCTCGGCTGCGTCTTCGGCCCGGTAACCGGTCTTGTTGTTGGGGTTCTCGAAGGCGTGTCCTGCGTCGGGGAAGATCACGATCTCGATGGACTTACCGAGCTGCTTCATCTGCTGTTCAAAGCTGCGCACGTCTGCGACGGGAATACCGCGGTCCTGTCCGCCAAAGATGCCGAGGATGGAAGCGTGGATCTTCTTCATGCTGTCCACCGAAGTCACCAGATGTCCGTAGTTGATGACGGTCGCCGCCAGGCGCCGGTCTTCAAGCGCCAGGTCGAGCGAGTATCCGCCGCCCATGCACCAGCCGATCGAGGCAACGCGCTCGGGGTCCACATTTTTCAGGGAGCGCAAATAGTCGGCAGCAGCGAGCAGGTCGCGATCGGCGCGGTCGCGCGGCAATCCGCGGCTGAGTTCGTGTGCCTCATCGGGAGTGGCCGCAACCTTCCCGCGATACAGATCCACCGCCAGCGTCACGTAACCCTGGTCCGCAAGCTTCGAGGCCTGCTCCTTCACCCAGTCATTCAGGCCCCACCATTCGTGAATCACGACGATTGCGGGAAATCGCCCCTTGCCGGCGGGCTGGTACAAGATGCCGGTAACGGTTTCGTCTCCGCTCTTGTAAGAAACTGGCTTGCCGTCCGCAGACCAGGCCGGCACGACCGCGCAGCAAAGCAGCACGACCAGAAAAAGCAGGCGCATGGAGAAACTCCTGAAGCGGATTTAATCCCATCGATTCGATTGCCGTTACGAGGCGAGGGGTTCAGACAGATCGAGGGCCTGACGCCTGCCCGATGAAATCCCCAAAAGCGGTCGCCACTTTGGCGGCGATGGCCGGAAGTTCGCCTCGATTGCCGAGGCTGTGGCCAGCTCCTTCGATCACGAGCAGTCTGGTTGGCGCCGGAATCAGCTCCAGGGCTTTTGTGATCTCCTTGATCGAAGCGAACTCATCGCGGCTGCCGGCAACAAACAACGACGGCACATGGAGTTGGGGAAAGTGTGCCGTCCGCAATTGCGTGGGACGCCGCGGCGGATGCAGCGGATAGGAAAGCAAGAGCATCGCCGCGGCCACGCTGGGATCGTCGGCTGCCAGCAAGCTCGCCTGGCGCCCGCCATAGGAGTGGCCGCCCAGAAACACTCGCCCGGGCGCCATCCTGCGCGCTGCCACAACGGCTTGCCGCAGGCCCTCGCGGTCGCGTGCCGCGCTGCCCGGCCCCGGCGGCCCATGCGGACGCACCTGGCGAAAGGGCAGATCGCACCGCAAGACCGTCATTCCGCCACAGGCAAACGCTTCGGCCAGAGCTGCCAGCAGGGGAGATTGGCAATTGGCGCCGGCACCATGCGTCAAAACCAGGGCATCGCCGTTGGCGGATTGCGGGCGGTGCAGCAATCCGCAGACGGGAGGATCGCTGCTCTCATCCAGGTATCGTTCGACGCTGTTGCCCATGTTCCTGGGAGTTATGAAATGAGGCCGCTTACGGCGAACGGGAATACCAGAGGGGTTACTGCCAGCTGGTCCCTTTGTACTGAACGCTGCTCTCCGCTGCCGTGTGTCCATAGGATACCGCACGCAGATGGAAGCGGGGCAGTCTGTGGTGCTGAGGCGTATCCTGCACCAGCGGTGGGACGTCCACCCGAGTCTGCAGCACGGCATCGAGGACGCGGGGCGACTCAGGTACTCTCATCGCAGGTGGCAATGGCTCCGGACTGGAGTCAGACAGCGGACGGAAGCTCAGTGTCGCGGGCGGTGGCGGGGCATCGGTGCGGAGATACGCCACCAGCGTGGTATTGGGGGGCACACCCAGCTCTCTGGAGACCACCCGGACCCAAGGGCGCCAATTCTCGGCGTAAACCCGCGCAACTTGGTTAAGTGTCATGTTTGGACGGAAATGGCGCGAACGGCCATCAACCATCCTGACGATGTAGTCGCGCAGGGCAGCCTTGCCGGCCTCATCATCCTTGAACACAATATGACCGGCTTTGCCCAGGCGCACCTGTCCCGCCAACGGGGTGGAGCTTGAGAAGGCCTTGAGGTCGCCGGGGTTGTGATACCGGCTGGGGATGGTGTGCCGCTTGCCGAACCCTTCGGCATGGGATATGGCGGCCGCCAGGTTATCGACCTTAGCCGTATCGGGGGCTTGGGCCAGCCCCAAAAGAGACGATGTAACGATGAGCAGTGCTACCGCTAAGTGATTGATTCTCATAGCAAATTTTGCTTATCGGCGGCGGGGAGCTTCGGTTCGTGGTGTCTCCTTTCTTGGGGCCAATGTCGATTACGTGCTTGTTAATGATACCCAGAAATCGACACTTTTTACCTTGTGTTTCAGTTACTTACGGTCGTTGAACTGAAGATGCGACCGCTGCACTGAAAGGACTTAGCGGGTCGGTCAGGCACTGTTGGTCGGGGCGTCGCTGCGCATCGGATGGTTCCGACCGAGTCCAATGATTAGGTCCGCACTCCGCGCTGATCGCCGGATGGGTGCGAACTTGCGGTGCCTGGCTGGGGTGAGCGCAGCCGGGATTTAGGCTGAGCAACGCGAGGCCGAGCCTAGCGATAGCGCTGTCCCGTCCGGGCTACCTCTTGGGCACCTCTGGCACGAACACGTAGGGTGCATGATCAAGGTCGAAGTGCAGTACCGTACGTCCACCAAAAATGCTGGCCGGACGGTCGCGCGGGTCATTGTGAAGGAAGGGGCCGCAGCCCAGCAGCTCGTTCTTGAAGTGCGGCAACTTGAGGCCGGTGTGCTTGGCGAATTCGTAGTCCTTGCCGCGGATCGACAGCGCAACGCGATACCCGGCCGGCACAACCACCGAGGTCGGCCATAGTTCGACGTCGAGTTCCGCAGGCACCCCAGGCTGGAGCGGCTGAACCTCGTCGTGGGTGTGATACGGCCGGTATGGCTTGCTCAGCTTCGGATCGAGCTTGCGATGCGAAGCGCGAAGCCATCCTTGGGCAATGGGCGTATGCGGATCGATCGCCCCCAGGAACGTGACTTCGCGCAAATCCGGCGTGTAAACCTGGAACACCAAAAAGAGGTCGGCATCGGTGGTGCTCGATGAGACGAACAGCTTGGCGGCAAGCGGCCCGGTGATTTCGGTTTCTCGCGGAAGCGGCGCGGAAACGAAAGTCAGGCCATCGCCGAGAGCTTCGAATTCCAGCTTGGCGGAGTGCCTGGTTGGTTCGCTGTCCAACCGGAGGCCCTCGGGCTGTAGATAATACTTTGTCCAGCGGGTGCGCGCGATCGGCCACTCGTTTTCGAAACGCTCCTCAAACTTGGTGAGATGACGGACCTGCAACTGTACCCTGGGACGATTTCTCCATCCGTTGTTTTCGCCTTTCAGGAAATGCGCGAAGAACTGCTTCTGAATAGCGATGCCGTAGTCGGTATAAAAGTGGGTCCAGTGTTCGAGGCCATGGACCTCGATCCACTTCTCCGCCGAAGCCGCGCGCACAAAGCCCTCGAAGTTGCCGCGCGGATGAAGTCCCTGTCCGCCCCAGTTTGCAGCCGACAGCAACGGCGTTTTGATCTTGTCCCATTGGGGTGAGCGTTCCCGGTGATAATCGTCGTCGAGCGGATGGGCGAGGATAGTGTCCCCAAAATCGCAGCGATTCGCCGCCAGTTGCTTATCCGGGAGCGTTTCGTCGCCACACACCAGCTCACCGGTTACCGCGCTGCGGGGACCGCGCTCGCCCAGCCCGCATTGCACGCTCTTGACCTGGACGTCGTACCAGTTCGCCCAGAACGAGCACAGGATGCCGCCGTGGTGTGTGGAGTCGCGGTACCAATCCGCAGCACCCTCCCAGACACACGTCGCCGCCAGATGCGGGGGCTGGCGCGAGGCCACCAACCATTGGTTCATGGCGTAATAGGAGATGCCATTCAGTCCCACCTTGCCATTCGACCACGGCTGCACTGCGGCCCACTCGATGCACTTATACAGATCGTCTGTCTCACGCCGTGAGAAGTGGTCAATGAATCCCGGCGACCGGCCCGCCCCGCGCGAATCGACGCGCACTACGGCGTAACCGTCTGGAACCCACTTCTCCGGGTCAACCACCTCCCAGTTCTGGTACTGATTCGTGGAACCACAAGCTACATCCGGATGACCGGCGATCATGGCATTCCAGGCTCCGGGATAACCTTCCTGGAAAGACAAACCCTTGGCGTAGGGTCCGTAGGTCAGGAGGACCGGGTATTTGCCGTCGCCGATGGGGCGAAAAACATCCGCTCGCAGCACGACACCGTCGTCCATAGGGACGGCGACGTCCCAGTCAATCTGCATCCCGTCGCGAAGCTCACTGCGGGCAGCGCTCACGCCTTCCCTTTACTAACCTTCAACTTTCACGATTTGTCCAGTGTCGCCGGATTTACCAATGGCTTCCAATGCGGCGATGTTGGCGATCATCTCTTCATGCGGGACCGGATAGGGCGCTCGGCCGGCGGCCGCATCCGCAAACGCTTCCAGGTTGGCCCGGACCATGGACATTGGCGGATATTCGACGGTCTCTGCCCGGCCGCCATGCTTGCATTTGGTAAGAATCCAGCCCTCGGGTGCTTGTGGATGGGCTTTATCGTGCACCTCGACCCATCCCTGGTTGCCGAAAACAGCGAAGCGGATCGAAAAGGGTGGCCCCATCAGCGATGTAATCACAGCCTGCGCCCCGCTTTTGAAGCTAACCAGGACAGTCACCGTGTCGCGAGTGGGGCTGGCGAGCGATCGAACGTTGGCGAAGACACTCTCGGCGGGACCATTCACCGCTATGCAGAGATCGAGGCCATGGATTCCCAAGGCGGTCATCGTGCCGCCCGGCGCCTCGGTTTTCTGCAGCCGCCAATTGTCCGGCGCCAGCGGCCGCAGCGGATGAGTCAGACTCGCTTCGGTGGTTTGAATGGTGCCGAATTCGCCCGACTTGACCATGCGCAAAACGTCGGCCGTGACGGGCTTAAAGCGGTGTTCATGGCCGACGGCGAGCACCACGCCGTTGGCCTTGCAGGCCTCGACCGCGGCCACGACATCGCGGCGGGTAAGGGACAGCGGCTTCTCACAGAAGACGTGCTTCTTCGCCTTGGCGGCGGCAATAATCTGGCGCGCGTGTTCCGAGTGGGGAGTGCAGAGAACCACGCCACCGATACTGGGATCGGCAAGCGCCGCATCGAAATCCGCCGTGTACTCAAGGCCCTGGGATTTCGCCCATTCGCCCGCAGCAGGAATCATGTCTACGGTCTTCGCGACGCGGATCTTCGAGCTCCCCTGCAGCGTCTCGATGATCGCCTTGCCCCACCAGCCAAGGCCAACAACCGCGACGTTGAACTGGCCGTCTTCCGCAAAACCCACTTTCTTCACCATTGAGCAGTCCCTCCTGCCCTGTGGCGTGACCTCGCGTGCATGGGAAACCCTGGCAGGTTGTGATATCGAGGCACTGGGAACTACGCGGCCTTCGACTTGACCGCGATCAACCGGTTCGGATTGACCAGGGCCATGGCAATAATCCCGATCACCGGGAACAGCGTGAGTTCGACCACCGCCGCTCTGCCCCAGCCCAGCTTCGTCACCAGCCATCCCATCAGGTAGCCGGCCGTGGACGCTGAGCCGAACAGTGAGGTCAGGAAAATTCCCGAAGCCCGCCCCACCATTTGCGGCCGTACACTGCGTTGCAAAAGCGAAAGCAGGTTGACGAACACGAAGCCGCTGCCCAGGGCGCCGGTCAAGAAGCAGAGCAGGGATTGCGTGGGCAACACCGTCGCCCCGTTGTACATGGAGTAGCCGACCGTGGCGAGACACGCGAATGCTACTGCGATAACCCAGCGCTGCGGGAAGCGGTCGCCGAACCACCCGCCAATGAATGAGCAGAAGCCACCGAGGCCGAAGTAGCTGAAAGCTGCCGCAGCATCGAGGGGAGAGTACTTGAGTGCCTCCTTGACGTAAGTGGTGTACAGGCTGAGGAAGCCGTACAGGGAGTAGCCCAGAATGACCGATCCAATGAAGCCCATGATGACGTTGCGATTCCACAGGTTCGTGGGCATGTGGGCGACAGCCGATTCATCCACCGTGGCGGTTGCCGCAGGTCCCTTAGCCGCTCCGGGTCCCTTACTCTCGCTGAACCCCTTCGGCACAAACAGCAGAACGATAGCAGCGATCACCAACCCGGTCACAGCAAACCACACAAAAGGCACGTGCCAGGCGATGCCCGCCAGCGCCGGCGCCTTACTTGCGGCCGCCTGCGCCAATTTAGCGCCCACCCGGGGTCCCACGAAGGCGCCCACACCGTAAGCGACAATCAGCCAGCCAATGTAATAGGAGCGCTTGGCATGGAAATAGCTGCCGATGGCTGCAAACAGTGCCGCCATCTGCATGCCTTCGCCGATGCCGGTCATCGCCCGGTAGAACACCATGTCCCAGAAACCATGCGCATAAATGGTGGCCAGGGTAAATATGGAATAGATGGTCATGCCGATCAGGATGACCGCCTTCCGCGAGGTGCGGTCCGTAAGGTAGCCCGTGGGGATGCCCGCGACCGCCAAGCCCAAGGTGAAAATCGTAGACAGCAATCCGGCAATCTTGAGGTTGTAGCCAAATGTTTTCCGGATCAGCGGAAGCAGCGTGGGGAAGATTTGCCGGTCGGCGGCGTTGATCGAGTATGCCAAGCACAAAATGGCGAGAAGAAGAATGGACAAGGCGAAGCCGTATGGCAGCGCCCCCATCGTGCCCTTTGGAGGCGCGGGATACTTCTCGACGGTGGCCATGGAATGCTTCCTTGGTCGCGCGCTTGACGGCGCGAAGTCGCTGACTAATTACCGCTATATCCGCATTATTACAAGCAAAATTGTCGAGGCGTCGCCCGGAGGCCGGTTCAAGCGTGCCATGCCAAACTAAGAAGCGGGTCCTTCAATCGTGCTTCATCGCGCTTGCGCGCTCTGTCGCGCTCCCTCAGGATGACGATTCTGATGGTTATTTCCGGATGCTGCGCTCCTTCAGGTTGCTAGCTGTACCGCTTGTCGGCAGCAGTGCCATCGAACCAGTCAAATTGGTCGGGAGTTGTTTTCACGATGATGTTCTTCAGTTGCGTGTAATCCTTGTAGCAATCAATACCGTTTTCCCGGCCAACGCCGCTGTCCTTGTATCCTCCCCAGGGAGACGCGGGCCCGATGCGATGATGGTCGTTGATCCAGATCACGCCG
>Ga0187782_10001192_pt1 | contig 18612 bp, 18 predicted proteins | sample 0715_SJ02_MP15_2_FD_132454 | JGI IMG/M metagenome (GOLD analysis project Ga0187782, IMG submission 132454) | Tropical peat soil microbial communities from peatlands in Department of Meta, Colombia - 0715_SJ02_MP15_20_MG | ecosystem: Environmental > Terrestrial > Soil > Wetlands > Peat | place...
ACCTCACGCTGGAGCTGACCGAATCGGACGAGTACGACCTCGACTTCAACCGCGCGTTCAATCCATACTGCGCCTACACGGACGACTTCGAGTGCGGCTACCCGCCGGCCGAGAACGACCTGCCGATCCCGATCCCCGCCGGCGAAAAGGTCTGGGCCGCCGACCGGAACCCCCGGACTCCCTCGAGCGCCCTGCTCGCTCGACGCGGGAAGCGCGTCTCGGCACCCCCGCGGGCCGACCGCGGCGCGGCGACGAGGTCGCGGACCCCCGCTAGAACTGGGGATACACGGCGAGCAAGCCCAAGATCACGAACTGCACGCCGACGGCCGCGAGGATGAGCCCCAGGACCCGCGTCAACGCCATGATCCCGACCCGGCCCATGGCCCGCAGGATCCGCTGACCGAACGTAAGCGTCAGGAACGTCGCGACCGTGACGATGGCGATCGCGACGAGAAGCTCGAGGATCGTGAAGGGGCTGGAGGCGGAGTTGCCCGCGACGATCATGACGATCGTGATCGCCCCGGGCCCGGCGAGCAGCGGGATCCCGATCGGCACGACCGCGATCTCGTCGCGTCGTTCGATCGCGTCCTGACGGTCCGCGCTCGACATCTTGGTCCGTGTCACTTCCCCCTGGAGCATTTCGTAGGCGATCAGGAACAGGATGATCCCGCCCGCGATCTCGAATGCGCCGAGCGTGAAACCGAACGCCGCGAGGATGAACCGTCCGAACAGGGCGAAGGCGCCGAGCACGCCCACCAGGACGAGGCAGCTCCGCCGGACCATGACCCGCCGATCCTCGTCGGAGAATTCATCGGTGAGGGCGACGAAGAACGGGAGGGTACCGATCGGGTCGACGATGGCGAACAGGGTGACGATGACCGCCACGAACTCCGCGGGTTGGAGCGTCGACATCCTACGTCCTAGCGACGGCCCACGGAACGCCCCGGGCCATCAATTCTTCGGCGGGGCACCGATACGGGCCGGGACGTCGGCCGGGCCCGGCTAGCGGACGGCGGCGACCACGCGGTTATTCCAGCGGCTCCAGACGACCCCGGCTTCTCGGAATCCCGCGGCTCGGAGGCGACGCAAGTGGCCGGCGACGTCCGGCGTGGGAGTACCCGAATGACTGTGCGGGTACCGGACCCGATGGAGTTCGGCCTCGGAACGGAGCGCCGGATCGTTCAGCACTTGGGCCCACCAGTCGTCCCAGGTCGCGCCGCCCCGGGCCGCCCGACGGGCGCGAGCGCCGAGCACTTCGTGGGACGTGTCCCGTAGGACCCGATCCCCAGGGGTGAACGAGATGCCGTCCCCATTGAAGAACCAGCCGCGGGGTCGGATCAGGCGGGCCAGGTCCCGGTACAGTCGGGAGAGCTGGGGGCCCGTGAACCAATGAAGCGCCGTGGTGGACACTGCGGCATCGAACTTGCTGCGGGGCAGCTCGCGCCCCCAGCCGGACCGGCGCAGGTCCGCGTCCACCCACGCGAGACGTCCGCCCATCGTCCCGAGGGCCGCGCGACCGATCGCCAGGAGCACGGGATCATGGTCGACCGCGACGGAGCGGGCGCGAGGAAAGCGCCGAAGGATCCTCTCGGAGAGCGAGCCGGTACCGCATCCCACGTCGAGAAAGCGAAAGCGGGCGCCGACCGTCGCACCGAGCGCCTCGAGGATCGCCTCGAAGCGTTCCTCGCGATCCGCCACGCCCCGCGCTTGCTGGCGGTCCCAGCGCTCGCGCCATGCCCGAGCGCGCGATGCGGTGAGCGCGGGGGGACGTTCCGACATCGCGGCCCGCTAACCGCACCGGACGATAAGCGCGCGACGGCGTCCCCCATCGTTAAATCGCGACCGGGGCTGGGCGGACGATGGCAGCGACGCGCACGGCCGAGGCGGTCTGGGAGCATGACCTAGTGCACGGAAGCGGCACGGTCAAGGGCACGAGCGGGGCGTTTTCGGGATTGGGGGTTTCGTGGGCGTCGCGCACCGAATCCCCCGCCGGCAAGACGAGTCCGGAGGAGCTGCTCGCGGCCGCCCACGCCTCCTGCTTCTGCATGGCACTATCGGCCGGGCTCGGCCGGATCCAGAAGCCTCCCGAGCGTCTCGACGTGAAGGCGACGGCGACCTTCGACAAGGTCGGGGACGCGTGGAAGGTCACGACCATGCACCTGCACGTCGATGGAAAGGTGCCGGGCATTGCCGACCCCGAGTTCCAGTCCGCGGTCCAGGCCGCCGCGCAGGGCTGCCCGATCTCGGGGGCGTTGAAGGGGAACGTCGCGATCTCGGTCGACGCGAAGCTCGTCTAAGGACCGGTAATCGACCGCGACCCGCGGTCAACCGTCGAAATCCGACAACCGGCGTTGCGCGCCGGCCGCGCTCTCCCCTCGACCCTCCCTTACGTCGGAGGGAGGCCCCGCCCGTTCCTCATCCAGGGGCGCGGCCAAGATTTCGGCGACGCGCTGACTTCCCGGCTCCACGGACAGCAGGTAGGCGAGCTCTTCCGCCGTCAGGCCGAGCTCGCGCGCCACGGCGGCGGCTCGGGAGAGCCCCCCGGTCGACGCGGGAGCCCCTCCCTCGGCCGCGAACAGGCCCTCGAGGAACGGAAGGAACTCCTCGCGGGTTTTCCGACGCGAGAGATGGAACCGCGCGCCGATCTTTCCGGCGACCCCATCGCGGACCGCCCGCTGGGCTCGCGACCGGCCCATCTCTCCGAGGTACTGGGGGAACGCCACGCCGCTTGCTCGCGGGGCAGGTCGATCGTGGAGCGCGATCGCGACGCCGCCGGTCATGGTCTCCGATCCGTAGCTCCATTGCGACCATACCCGGGCGCGCCGGGCCCGGTCCAGCAATCGGGCCGCGACGACCAGGCGGTCGAAGGCCAGCCTTCGATGGAGACCGTCGGGCGCGAAGTGGGGCAGATTCTCCTCGATCCAGGGAAGGAGGTCGTCGGGCGGGGCATCCAGACGGTCCTGGACTTCGATCGATCGGTAGAATCGGGGGACCGTGAGGACCTCCTCGGTCAGCGCGGCGAGATCGGCGGCGAGGTCCCGGGCCCCCAGCACGGAGAGCTGCACTTGATCCGGCGGAAGCGAAGTGATCGCGTCGAGGTCATTGAGCGCCGCGCGGAGATCGCCCCGCGCCCGGCGGACGATCGCGTCGATCGCCCCCGGCGGCACGCGCAGCCGCTCCTGACGAACGATCTCCTCCAGTCGCGGTCGAAGGTCGGTGTCGCGGATCGGGTAGAACGGGATACGACGCAGGCCCGTTCGGAAGGCCGAAGAATGCCGCGTGAGCTCCCGCTCGTCGTTCACCGTCAGGATCAGCGGTTGGCGGGTGGTTCGCACGAGCCGCGCGATCGCGGCGGCGCCGCCGCGATCCGAGAGGTCGGGCGCTCGACCGGCGTCGCGCCACTCTTCGATGTCGCGCCGGGCCGGTGCGAGGCGGGCCCAGCCCGCATTGCCGGGGGACTTGGGGACGTCGTCCCACTCACCGAACGGCGCCGGCTTGGCCCCCGGCCGTAGTCCGTAAGCCGAGTTGAGCGCGTCGATCGTGCGATACCTCCCGCGCAGGAAGTCCCTCAGCGGGGTCGGCTCGGGCTTCGCCCGCGGGCTATCGGTGAGACGGCCCGACAGCGAGTCGGCCTCATCGAGGAGGATCAATGCCCGGCGCGGGCGCCCCGGGGTCCCGGGTTCGGCGAGCGTGTGGGTGATCGCCGCGCGACCGGCCACCTGCTCCACCGCGCTCTCGTTCCGCGCGTCGGAGGCGTTCATCTCCACGAGGGTCCAGCCGTACTCGGCCGCGATCGCGAGCGCGGCGGAGGTCTTCCCAACCCCCGCCGGACCGGAGAGGAGAGCTGCCCGCTGCGCGGGGGGGCGGGGTCCGTTCCAGGCGTCCGCCCAGGCCCGCAGGTCGGCCCGAGCCCGGGGATTGCCGACGAGTTCGTCGAGCCGCGTCGGGCGCAGTCGCTCGGCCAGAGGGACCGGGCGTCGCCGTTCGCCGCTCACATCGGGCGACATCGGCGCGTCCATATGAGGTCGGAGTACCCTCCCGGCGCGAGGACGACGATCTGTGTCGGGCCCGACCGCGATCGAACGTCGACCCTTCGTGGGGTCGGCCGTGGACGTCTCGGTAGTGGGAGTGGCGTTGGACCCGTCGCCGGTGGCGTCGGCATCCGAGGACGCGACGACCGTCGCGGTGCTGCGTCACCTTCGCGACACCGGAGTCACGATGTTCGATCTCGCGCGGGCCCGGGTTCCGGCCCGCGGGATCCAATTGCTGTCGACGGCATTCTCTCCTCGAGATCCCTCGCTCTTGATCCTGCTCGATCCGCCCAAGGACCGAGGCCGTTCGAACGACAGGTCTTCCGCTCACCGGCCGAGTTCGGGCGCGGGCGACCCGGGGGAGGAGGACGCCCCGCGATTCGAGCAGCTGGTGCACGCGGCGAACCGAGTGGGCGCGGCGTGGATCGATTGGGAACCGCGCGGCGAATCGGAGGGTCAACTCCTCGAACATTCGAGGCATCTCGATCGAGACTTGGACGAGGGTTCGATCGCCGGATGGTCGCTGAGGGTTCGGTCGCTCGACCTGCCGCCACCGATCGCCCCGCGGATCCGGGATCGACCGGTCTCGGTGGATTTCTCGCTGCTGGACCACCGGCTGCTCGGCGCGCTCGACGGCGAGTTTTCCGGCCGGCGAGGTCGGGTGGTGATGCGCAACGTCCTCGCCGACGGACGGCTCGACGGGACGCGCATCGGGCGATCGTTGGGCGCTCGGTCTCCGGGGGCCCGTCCGCCGGACCTTCGGACCCTGCACGCGGAGTTCGATCCCGTCCTCGCGCTGGCTCCGCTGACGGCCCACGGCCGTCGTACCCTCGCGCAAGCCGCACTTCAGTACGCCCTCTACTGGGAATGGGTCGCGGCCGCGATCGTTCCGCTCCCCTCGCTCGAACGCTGGCCCGAGCTGCGGAACGCCGGAGAGCGCCCGGCCCTGACCGGCGAGGAACTCTCTCGTCTGGGGCTTATCGAGGGGTCCCGCGGAGCGACCGAACGGCGCGCGCGTCCCCCGTAGGCTGAAATATCCTCCGGCCGCTCGCGGGCCATGCTCGCGGTCGGCCAGGAAGCACCGGACTTCGCCGGCACCTTGCAGGACGGTTCGCCGATCTCGCTGTCCTCCTATCGGGGGCGGCCGATGATCCTCTACTTTTACCCGAAGGCGAACACCAGCGGCTGTACGCTCGAAGCGCGAGGGTTCACCGAGCACTACGCCGAATTCCAGCACGCCGGCGTCGCCGTCGTCGGTGTGAGCGTCGACTCGGTCGAGTCCCAGAAGAAATTCGCCGCCAAGTGCTCGATCCCCTTCCCGCTCGTCGCCGACCATGACAAGGCGATCGCGAAGCGCTACGGTGTCCTCGGCCTGCTCGGGATCGCCAAGCGGGTCACGTTCTTCGTCGACGCGGACGGCAAGGTCGCCGAGGTAGTGGAAGGCATGATGCCCGGACCGCACGTCCAGCGGGCCGTGGAGCGCCTCCACCGTACCTCTGGCTGAGCGAGCGGGGGCTCCTGGAGTACCCGGTCGCCGCGAACGCTTCCCACCCATCGGAACGCCCCCCGTAGAGGGCGTCCCGCGCCGAAGATCCCGGGACTCGCCTCTTCGAAGCGGATGGAGGCAGGCCCCCGATCGAGGCGCGAAGCCGCCGGAGAGGGTTGAACTCCCGACCTGCTGATTACAAATCAGCCGCTCTACCAGCTGAGCTACGGCGGCACGTGCGTTGGACGCACGTGGGGGGAAATAATAGGACCTCTCGGACGAGCGCCTCCGGTGGCGTCCCACAGCTTACAAAGCCTTCCGGGGCCTGCGGAGGAACATGTCGCAGGCGTTGAAGCCCGACCCGTCCACTCGAACGCTGGAATCCGATCGGGTGGTTCGCGCGCCTCGGGGCGTGCAGCTCTCCTGCCGCGGTTGGGCCCAGGAGGGCGCGCTGCGCCTTCTGATGAACAATCTCGATCCCGAGGTCGCCCGTGACCCGCGTCACCTGATCGTCTACGGGGGGCGCGGAAAGGCGGCACGGGACTGGGAATCCTTCGACCGGATCATCGAGACCCTTCGTTCCCTCGGCGACTCGGAGACGCTCCTCGTCCAGTCGGGTAAGCCCGTGGGAGTGTTTCCCACCCACCCGGACGCGCCCCGGATCCTGATCGCGAACGCGCTGGTCGTACCGCGGTGGGCGACGGACGACGTCTTCTGGGACCTCGAGAGCCGCGGTCTCACGATGTACGGCCAGATGACCGCGGGCAGCTGGATCTACATCGGCACCCAGGGGATCCTGCAGGGGACATACGAGACGCTGGCCGCGCTCGCCCGGACCGAATTTCATGCTCCCGACCTCAAGGGGCGCTGGCTCCTCTCCTCGGGTCTCGGGGAGATGGGCGGGGCGCAACCGCTGGCGACGACCCTCCTCGGGGGCGTCGCGCTGATCGTGGACGTGGACCCCCGGGCCCTCCAGCGGCAACTCTCCCACCGCTACCTGGATGTCGAGGCGAAGTCGCTCGACGACGCGCTCGAGCACGTCATGTCGGCGACCCGCGATCGTCGACCCTTGTCCGTCGGCCTGTGTGCCAACGCCTCGACCGTCTATCCCGAGATCGTCCGTCGAGGGCTCACGCCGGACATCGTAAGCGATCAAACCGCGGCCCACGACCTGCGGGTCGGCTACATCCCCGAGGGACTGTCGGTGGAGGAAGCGGCGGCCGCCCGCGCCGCCGATCTCCCCGGCTACCTCGCTCGGGTGCGGACATCCATCGCGCAGGAGGCCCGGGCCATCCTGGCGTTGCGGGAACGGGGGTCCGCGGCGTTCGATTACGGCAACAACTTCCGCACGCAGGCGAAGGAGGCCGGGGTGGCCAACGCCTTCGACATCGCGGGGTACGTCCCGCGGTACATCCGCCCGCTCTTCGCGGTCGGCAGCGGGCCGTTCCGCTGGCTCGCGCTCAGCGGAGAGCCGAGCGACATCCAGCGCATCGACCGCATGATCCTCTCGGAGTTCGCCGCGAACGAGCCGCTCTGCCGATGGATCCGGCTCGCCGGCGAGCATGTCAAGTTCCAGGGGCTCCCCGCGCGGATCTGCTACATGGGCTACGGCGAACGCGAAAAGTTCGGCCACCTCGTCAACCAGCTCGTGCACGATCGGGAACTCCAGGCCCCGGTCGCCATCGGACGCGATCATCACGACACGGGCAGCGTCGCGAGCCCGTTCCGGGAGACCGAGGCGATGCGGGATGGTTCCGATGCGATCGCCGACTGGCCGATCCTGAACGCACTGCTGAACGTCGCGAGCGGGGCCTCGTGGGTCTCCGTGCACCACGGCGGCGGCGTGGGGATCGGGAACTCGATCCACGCCGGCCTCGTGATCATCGCGGACGGCACGCCGGACGCCGACCGCCGGCTCGGCCGAGTGCTCCACAACGATCCGGGGATCGGCGTGGCGCGGCACGCGGACGCGGGGTACCCCGAATCGATCCGACTCGCCGGCACCGCGCGCTTTCGGGTGCCAGGCCTCGAGAAGGACCGGTAGCGTCCCGCGCCACCCCCCCCACGGGCCCGTGCGAGACCTTCGCACGGGGTCCAACCTCCCCCTCGGACCTCGGGGCAGTGGCTTATGTCGCGATTCCGAGCATGGGACTGCCAGACGGAGCAACCTCCGTCCGAGGAACAACGAGAACCATGGGAGAAAAGAGCGGAATGAAAGCCTGGGTCGCGGCCGGGGTCGCGCTCCTGGTGGCGGTCGCGATCGTTCCGGCGCTTACCGGCGCCGCCAACGCCGCTCCGATCACCACGGCGACAGCCTCCGATCCCGCGAACCAGTGGGCCTACGGCGGACAGGGCTGGGTCAACGGTTCGACCCAGTTCGGCAACGCGACGATCACCTGGAGCGGGCACTTCGGTTGGACCGTGATCATCACGGTCACGGCCACGGGCCCCACGACCGCGATGTTCGAGGAACAGCGGGTCGTGGGCGCGACGTTCACCACGACGGCCAGCACCCCGTACCGGTCGGTCAGCTACAACTACCACGCGCAGGAGTCGGACACCGCGTTCGCGAACATCACGAACGCGTCGGACGTCTACGTCAACGGCTCGGCGGTCCCGGCGATCGGGATCCTGAACGCGTCGGCGCAGATGAACGGGGCGGTCGAGCAGTCGATCTCCGAGACGGTCGCAAACCACTCGCGGAGCGCGTTCCTGAACGTGACCCGCAGCGGTGAGCTCGCGGTCTCGTTCAGCCCCTCGCTGGGTCTGATCCCGCTCAATCTGAGCGGTGTCAGCATGTGGAACTCTACGGCGACGGCGTCTCCGTCGGCGTCGTGGACGATCGCATGGACCTGGGGCGAGCAGGGCTACAACGGGACCACGCGCTCCGGCTCGGGCTCGGCCAACGGCAGCCTGAGCGCGAGCGGACCGGTCAGCGTCACGGGCTACAAGGTGGCGATCACGCACCCGTTCACGGACGGTAAGACCCGGGTCGGGATCGTGCTGATCGTCCAGGGGCCGTTCGACTGCTACGACGGGTTCATCCTGATCCCGCACGCGTTCGACGGTTTCGGTAGCGCGGCGACTCCGTACGGCGGCCTGTCGTTCGGTTCGGCGGCGATCTCGCAGGAGAACCTCTACGTCAGCTCGGGCTCGAGCGGACCCGCCGTGACGGCGGCCGACCAGACGTTCGGCGCGTCGAGCGGCGCGGTCAGCGGCCCGAGCGACCCGAGCGCGACGGTCGACGGCCAGCCGATCACCACGGCCCAGGCGCAGACGATCGACAACGGCCTTCAGAACACCTCGCCGGCCAGCGCGTCCGCTCCGATGTCGAGCGGCGTGCTCCTGGCGGTGGTGGTCGGGGTCGCGATCGCCGCGGTCGTTGGGACGGTCGGCGTGATCGAGTGGCGCTCCTACGCCCGACGCAAGTCGAAGGGCGGAGGCGGGCTGGTCGGTGGCTACGGTGAGAGCTGGCAGAACGGCGTTCCCCCCGCCGCGGCCATCCCTCCCGGCGCCCAGGCCCCCGCCGCGCCCGGCAGCGGACCGGAGTCCGTCCCGGACCCGAGCCGCCCGTAGGGCCGCGGACCGCGTCCCGGGTGGGCCCTGCGGGGCCCACCGAACCCCTTCCTCCCTTTCTTTTTCTCACGAGCTCACGGGGAGCCGGGCACCGCTAATCGGGCGCCTCGGTTCGTAATCGCCGGTCCGCGTCGTCCAGGATCCGCAGATCGGTGGCGTAGGGCAGGCGCGTTCGTGCCTCGGCGACCGACACCCAGTCGAATCGGTCGAAGATCTCCTCCGGCACGATCCGGGAGTCCCGTGTGTGTCCGAGAAAGTAGACCGTGGTCTTGTGGACGTTGTACGACTTCTTCGGGCTGTAGAAGCGATACGATACCTCGCCGAGCTCTGCCCCGAGCGTCACATCCGTGAGCCCGGTCTCCTCGCGCACCTCCCGGAGCGCGGCCTGGGCGAGCGATTCGCCGGGGTCGACGTGGCCTTTCGGGAAGCCCCAGCGGTCCTCCTCGGTCTCGTGGAGCACGAGGAGCCGCCGGTCCTCCGCCCGGACGACCACCGCCCCGGCCGCCAGTTCCGGTACGATCGGGGCCTCCGGCCGAAAGGGCTCGGATCGGCGTCCCATGCGTTGCCCACCGGTTGCCGGGCTATCACTTGTCGGGTGGCCGTCGGGACGTCTCGGTCACCGCGGTTCCGGCGAATCGTCACCGCACGCTTAAGCCGCCCATTCCCTCGACCCGGTGCGATGCTTGGGCCGGAGGAGCGGTATCACGATCTCGCGAACCTCGTCCGGGCCAAGGCGGCGAAGAACGGCTCGCAGGTCGCTCTCCGGTTCGAAGGCCGCGATATCTCCTACCGAGACCTCGACCGCGAGACCGAGCACGTCGCCGCCGGCCTCGCCGCCGCCGGGATCGGACAGGGAGACAGGGTCGCCTCGCTGCTGTTCAACACCGCGGAGTTCCCGGTCCTCTGGTTCGCCTCGGCGAAGCGCGGATCGATCCTTGTCCCCCTCAACACGGGTCTCAAGGGCGACATCCTGCGCTACGAGCTCGCCGACTCGGCCCCCGCGGGCCTCGTGATCGACCGTCGCCTGTGGCCCGTCTACGCTCCCCTGCGGGGGGACCTGGGGATCCGCCGGGAGTGGATCGCCGGGCCCGTCCCCGGCGACGGGACGATCCCGCCGGGGGTGCCGGAATTCTCGGGTCTGAGGGCGGCCACCCCCCTCGACCCAGCCCCGACGATCCGCCCGAGCGACCCGGTGTCGATCATGTACACGAGCGGCACGACGGGTCCGCCCAAGGGCGCGCTGATCCCGCACGAGAAGCAGATCGTCACCCCGACCGAGATCGCGCGCCGCAGCCGGCTGACCCGCGACTCGGTCCTGTTCACCGCCCTGCCCCTCTTCCACTGCAACGCGCAGGAGATGACCTGCCTCGTGGCGCTCCTCAACGACCTGACGTGCGCGTTCGACGAACGCTTCCACGCTTCGACGTACTGGGAGACCGCCGCGCGCTTCGGCGCGACGCACGTGTCGCTCCTGATCTCGATGATCAACGTGCTCTACAAGCAGCCGAGCCGCCCCACCGACCAACAGCACGGGGTCCGCACGGCGCTGACCGCGGGCACGACGCGGGCGATCTGGCCGGACTTCGAGCGGCGGTTCGGTCTCACGATCATCGAGCTGTACGGGATGACCGAGTGCGGATGCACCACGTTGATGAACCCACCGGACCGGATCCGGATCGGATCGATCGGGACGCCGCTGGGGTTCGTCGAGGCCGATGTCGTCGACGACGACGACCACCCCGTGCCGCCGAACACCCGGGGCGAGCTCGTGGTGCGGCCGCGCGCGCCGTTCACGATGTTCTCCGGGTATCTCAACCAGCCGGGGAAGACCGTCGAGGCGTGGCGGAATCTCTGGTTCCACACCGGCGACTACGTGACGCGCGACGCGGACGGCTACTACTACTTCGTCGACCGCAAGAAGGATGTGATCCGGCGCCGCGGAGAGAACCTCGCGCCGTACGACGTGGAGACGGTGCTCAATCGGCACCCGGCGATCTTCGAGTCGGTCGTCGTGGGCGTGCCCTCCCCTCTCGGCGAAGAGGATGTGAAGGCGTTCGTCCAGCTCAAGCCGTCGACGACGGCGGACCCGCGGGAGCTGTTCCTGTTCTGCGCCGAGAACCTTCCGTTCTTCATGGTACCGCAGTACATCGAGTTCATCGACGAGATCCCGAAGACGGCGAACCAGAAGGCGCAGCGCTTCGCCCTACGGGGCCGCACCGGGGGGAGGGTCTACGACCGCGACCAGCTCGGGGTCGCCCTCCGCAAGCCGTAGCCGCGCGAAGTCCCGGCGCCGGCCGCTCGTCCTCCTCGACGCGAACATCCTGTTCCTCCCGGTGCGAACGAGCTTCCCGCTCGAAGCCGAGCTGGAACGATGCCTTCCCGGCGCCGTCGCGGTCGTCCCTTCGTCGGTCCTCTCCGAACTGGAGGGTCTCGCCGACCGGAAGACCCGCCACGCGGCCGGGGCGCGAGAATTCGCCGGACGCTTCCGTTCGATGAAGGCCCCGGGCACCGGGGATGACGCCATCGTCCGCCTCGCGACCTGCGAACGGGCGGCGGTCGCGACGGCCGACCGGGAGCTCGAGGACCGCCTCCTCCGTCGGGGGATCGTCGTGCTCGTCCCGCGCGACCGGCATCGGCTCGAACGGCACGGTCCCCGGGGACCCCCGGCCGCGCGCGCGTCCCCCCGAGCGGCGAACCGTTAAGAAGCGCCCCGAGCTCGATAACGCCGGACCGAACGCCATGCGCGACGACGACCGACTGCTCGATCTTCCGGCGGCCCAGTTCGGAAGCGGGGTCATCGGCGTGTGCGACATCTGCGGCACTCGCCAGGCCGTCATCGTGCTCAGCAAGGAGCGGTTCAAGCTGTGCGTGATCGACTTCCTCAACAAGACCTGGCTCAAGACCGAGAAGAAGCCCGGGGTCCCGGCGCCGCTCTACCGGAGCGAGCGGATCTGGTTCGAAACGACGGCGACGACGACCGGGAAGGCGCCGGGGATCGTGCTGACGCCGACGAAGATCGTCCGCCATCCCGTCGTGCTGGTCACGCCGGACACGTGGGGGCTCACGACGACCCTGCTCGACGGCGCGATCCGGATGGCGCGCGAAGGCTTCGAGGTGCTCCTGCCGGACCTGACGAAGACCGACGGGGTGGGCGCCCTGCATCATGCCTCGCTGCGCTCGGGCGGTACCTTCCGCGGCGGCGCGACGGTCGAGACCGGACGTACGGCCCGGCTGGTGGGCCTCTACTCGGATGCGCTCGACCACCTGCGGGGCCGCGAGATGGTGGACGCCGCAAAGTCCGCGGTCTTCGGCACCTCCTACGGCGCGAGCCTGGCCCTCGCGGTCGCGGCGCGCGACACCCGCCTCGCCGCGATCGCCCTGGCCTATCCGATGCCGGTGAGCCCCCCCGACCTCGCCCGGCTCGTCACCGCGCCGCTATTGTACGTGGGCGGATCGCTCGACAAGGGGAGCGGCAAGGCCCGGGCGCAGCTCGTCGCGGTCGCCCCGGACGCCCGGGCGCCGTTCCAGTACTTTGAAGTTCCCGGCGCCCGCCACGATTTCCTGTCGCGCGATGTGGCGGCCTACGATCTTCCGAAGGCCGAAGCGGCGTGGAACCGGATCCTCGTGTTCCTGAAGCAGCAGCTCATGCCGCCGCCTCCGCGTCCCCCTCCGCCGCCCGTGAAGGCGACGATCTCGGACCCGGCGGCCGCGACCGCCGGGAAGACCCCCGCCACGCCGATGCCCCCGGCGGGGGGCCGCGCGCCCGCCACGGGCTGAACGTTCCCGTACGTCAGACCTCGGCAGGAATGTGCGAGGCGGTCTCGACGAGCTCCTTCGCCGCGCGGGTGAACCGTAGGAGCTTCGCCATGTTCCCCCGCACGCGGAAGGTGCCGTCCATGATCGCCTTCACCGGGTCGAGTTCCTGGCGGAACAGTCGCTGCCAGTTCTCTCGCGAGCCCTCGTAGACGAACTCGCTCGACACGCTCCGCGCGTCCTCGTGGTACGTGGCCGCGGAGCACTCCCCCCGGGCGAGCTCGAGGAGGACGCCCGGCGCCGGAAGATTCGCGTCGCTGGGCTTCACGAGCAGCAGGATGTCGCCGACCCAGGCGGCTCCCGCCTCCCGGTAGGCGGTGTTCGCGTTGAGCTGTTCCCGGAACGTCGAAGCCCATTCGGCGGATGGGAATTTCATCGAACCGGCTCCCGGGGCATACGAGCTCGATGGGGGCGCTCAGGTGTACTCATAGAATCCCTGACCGGTCTTTCGGCCCAGGTGGCCCGCGTCGACCATCCGACGTAGCAGGTACGAGGGCCGGTACTTCGGGTCCCCGTACTCGCGATAGAGCGTTTCGGCGACCTCGAGCGCGACGTCGAGCCCGATCATGTCCGCGAGCTCGAACGGGCCCATCGGCATGCCCGCGCCCGCCTTCATCGCGCTGTCGATATCCCGCGAGGAGGCGAGGTTCTCGTCGAGCGCGAAGCACGCTTCGTTCAGCACCGGTATCAAGAGTCGGTTCACGAGGAACGCCGGCGACTCCTTTACCCGGATCGGCACGAGGGGATACCGGTGGTTGCGCAGCCCCTGCAGGAAGTCGATCGTGTCGGTCACGACGTCCTCCCGGGTCTCGAGGCCCCCCGAGACCTCGACCAGCGGCAGCGTGTACGGCGGGTTGAAGAAATGCGTGACGAGCGTCTGGCGGGCGTGGGAAAGCCCGCGCGCCAGGCGCGTGACCGACAGCGACGAGGTGTTGGACCCGAGGATCGCGTGCTCGGGCAGGACGCGGTCGAGCGCTTCGAGCACGGGGCGCTTGACGTCGGTCCGCTCAAAGACCGCCTCGATCACGAGGTCGACGTCGGAGAAGGCGGCGTACTCCGTCGTGCCGTGCACGCGCGCCACGATCTGGTCGCCGCGGCTCCGGTCGATCTTCGGTGCGAGCCTCTGGCGCAGCTGCTGCTGCTGCGCTTCCGAGAGCGCACCGGTCAGCTCGGTGATTCGGGCGATCTCCTTGTCCGCCCGCTCCGAGTGGAACCGGACGATTTCGTCCACAAATCCCCGGACCCGGGCGAGCCCCTTCTCCACGAGCGGAGCGTCCAGGTCCTTGAGCACCACCTCGATCCCATTGAACGCGAGGACCTCCGCAATGGCCGCGCCCATCGTCCCGGCCCCCACGACCCCCGCCTTCGCGACGCGCATCTTCCATCCCTCGGGGCGCCCGACCGCGACCGCGTTTAAGACGCTAAGGTGCGGGAAGGGTTCGGGGCGCGCTGCGGGGAGCGGACTACGGTTGGGGACGACGTCGCTCGAGGTCCGTCATGATCTGGTCGTACTGCTCGCGCGTGATCTCCCCGCGCGCGTAGCGTCGGCGGGCCATCATGACCGCCGGATCCGGGCGCCCGTAGGCATTCCCGCGTCGGCCCCAGGCGCGGCTCCAGAAGACCATCCGGACCACGAAGAACCCGATCCACAACAGGAGGAAGACCAGCAGCAGGCCGCCAAAGACCCCGAAGACCGGGTGGTACCCCGCCGCGTACCAACCCCCGTTCAGGATCACGAAGAGCAGGACGAAGACCATCGCGACGGCGAAGACGAGCCCGACGACGAGGAGCCACGGTACACGACGCCGGGGAGGCCGGTATCCGTAATTGTACGCCGACATCCCTACCACGACAACGGCCGAAAGGGGTAGTTGAAGGTTCGGCCCGAAACCCCCACGTACGTGGGACGCGATCACCCCGGCCGGGGCGTCCCAAGGTCGGTCCCGCCCGACCGGCGGCCGCCGTCACGCGAAGCCTTAAGCGGACGACCGGGGTGGGACCGATCGCGCGGGGATGGCCCAGCCCGGTAAGGCGCAGGATTGCTAATCCTGTGGTGATTTCACCTCGGGGGTTCAAAGGAGGCGCCGGAGTTCCCGGGCCTCGGAGATTCCCCCTCCCCGCGTCCGGATTCGGGCTCCGACCGCGAGCGGTAGATCGCGCCCTCGGCTCGGACCGAGACCACCGTCCCGGGGGACGGCAGGGATCCGTCGACGACCGCCAGTAGCCGGACCGCGTCCGCCACCTCGACGAGCGCCAGCAGATGGGGTTTGGACCATCCCGGGGGCGGAACCTCGAGCTCGGTCGCGGCAAGCACCCGGCCGATCGCCGACGCGAGGTAGAGCTGGACCTCGGTCGAGCCGCATCGTGGACACGGTCCTTCGCCCGGGAGGAATCGAGCCTGGCACGAGGCGCATCGGGCGAGCTCGATCGTATCGGCGGTTTCGCTCATGCCCCCTCCCGTCCGAGGATCGTCACCCAATTCTGCGAGGCAATGCCGCCGACGGACTGAGCCAGGCCGACCCGAGGGACGTGGGCGATCGCGTGCCCCGCGGCTTCCGCGCGCAACTGGAGCGCGACCTCGGCGATCGCCGCAAGCCCCGTCGCACCGATCGGATGCCCCCTCCCGATCAGACCCCCGCTCGGATTGACGGGCAGCCGCCCGTCGGGAGCCACCCAGCCCTTTTCGAACCACTCGGCCGACTCGCCCGGGCCGCAGAAGCCGAGGTCCTCGAGGTGGAGGAGCGCGAACGGTGCGAAGGCGTCGTGCACCTCGGCGACCTCGATCTCCCTGCGGGTGAGCCGCGCCGACTCGTAGGCCCGCTGGGCGGCCACCCGGGTGGCGGTGGACGTGGTCAAATCCGACCGATCGACGATACGGACGGCATCGAACCCCTGGCCGAACCCGCGCACCGTGGCCGGACCGTCGCCGCGCTCGAGCACGACGGCGACCGCCCCGTCGGAGATCGCCGAGCAGTGCAGGAGGCGGAGCGGCAGGGCGATCGGACGGCTCGCGGCGACCCCCTCGCGCGTGACCTCGTCACGGAACTGGGCGTTCGGATTGCGCGCGGCCATGGCCCGAGCATGAACGGAGACGGCGTCGAGGCTCGCGGTCGATCCGCCGTACCGTTCGAGGTAGCGCTGCGTGATGAGCGCCGCCAGCGCCGGAAGCGTCGCGCCCGCAGCCACTTCGCTCGCGTGGAGGGAACCGGCGATCTCCCCGGTGAGCTCGGCGGTGGGCCGGTCGGTCATCTTCTCGGCGGCGACGACGAGGGCCCGTTCGAAGCGGCCGGATTCGAGGGCGAGGACGGCGTGCTGGAACGCCATCGCGCCCGTCGCGCTCGCGCCGTCGACCCGGTAGCCCGCGGCGGCTTCGAGCCCCAGGCGGGAGGCGAGCGTCGGAAGGATCGACGCGGGTCCCCGGGGCCCGTGGTCCAGCATCGTCCCGACCACCAGGAGGTCGATCGGCCGGCGACCGATCCCTTCGAGCGCGCGGTTCGCCGATTCGGCGGCGAGTTCGACGAGACCTTCCGGCCGCTTGCCGAAGCGCGCGAACCCGATCGCGCTGACCTGGACGCTCATGTTCCCGCGCGTCGCGGACCGAGGAGCGACCGCGCCCGGGCGAGGAACCGGGAGAGGTCGAGTCCCTCCTCCCACCGCAAGACCCCGTTCCCTTCCCGCGTCGTGCTGACGGGAGGGAGCCCCCGGCAGACGAGTCCGAGGACCCCGCCGCCATTGGCGTCGCTCCCGCGGTAGATCTTCCACGCTTCCGCGGTCCGCATCCCGATCCGTCGATAGGCGTAGAGGACCGAAAGGCCGACCTTCGCGATCGCGGCCCGGTGCGCGGCGAGCTGGGCGTTCGCCCGGCCGCTCGCCGCCGTGAAGTGGATCACAGGTTCGGACGACGCCTTCACCTCGATCGGGAAGGAGAGGCTCCAGCGCATGGCGACGAGGTCGAACCCCAGCGAGCCCGCTCCCCGCACCACGAGGAACGGTTCGTCGATGATCTGCTCGAACTCCGCACGTTCGGTCGGCGCGAGGGAACGGGAATACGATCGCACCGAGGACGGATCCCCTTCGAGCAGCGTACGCAGCTCGCGCTCGTACGCCGAGAAGCCCCGGCCGACCACGACGGACCAACTCCGGGTGCGCTTAATATAAGGCGGTCGGCGGAGTCGCTCGGACGATGGCGGCCACGTCGTCGGTCGAGATCGACGTCGCCGAGCTACCGGTCGCCCGCGTCCTCGCCTCACTCGTCGCCGACGCCGACCGTCGCCGTACGCTCCGAGGGGTCGCGACGCAGGCCGCCCAGTTCCGCGTCTCGGAACTGCGATCCCGGCTCCTCCGGGAGCGGGTCTTCGCGGACCCGGGTCGACTCCTGGCCCGGTTGAAGCGCCACGGGTTCCTCCTCGAGGGCCCGGCGGGGGGCGGGGAGAAGACCTACCACGTGCCGTATCCGGACGAGCTGCGCCAGCTCCTCCTCGAGGAATCGGTTCGGCCCGAGGGTCCGGAGCCGGCGGCGCTCCTGCCGATCCCGGACGAGCGGGCCGAGATCCGCTCGATGGATGCGGAACTTGTCGAGCATCTGCGCGACGTGCTGCGCGACCGGCTCGATCCGACCCTGCGCTTCGGAAAATCCTTCCACGTGGACGGACTCGCCGAGTACCTTCGGGAGCTCTTCGGCGAGGAGCTCTATTTCGACTCCCTCATCTCGATCCTGCAGCAGTACGCGCTCGCCGACGCGCCGCTCCTCGCGCCGACGGGCCGGACGACCGGCGCGACCGGTTTCCATCTCGCGCTCTTCGGTCCACCGGGCACGGGCAAGACGTTCTCGATCGATGATCTGATCCGGGGGAACCCGCGCAGCGGGGTCCCGCCGCACGGCCTACCGGGGCGGAACCGGTACTGCGGGGGGATCACGCCGGCCCAGTTCCTCCGCGTCGGCTCGGCGTACACCGGCCGCACGTTCAACTTCATCGTCCCCGAGTTCAATGACTGGTTCAAGTACCGCGGCATGGTCGAGCCGCTCAAGCTCGTGATGGAGCAACGCGAGGTCAAGTGGGAGACCACCCTCGGGACCGTCGGCCCGTACACCTTCCGCTCGTTCTTCTCGGTGAACTACAACGTCCGGTCCGCGGGAGCGCAGGACTACTGGACGACGATCGGGGACCCGAATTTTGCCGCGCTCGAGGACCGGATGCTGCTGCGGTTCCACCCGATGACGCGGGCCCGGTTCCGAGCGGTCGAGGCGAGCGCCGAGCGCCTCGAGCTCGGGGAGATCGAGTTCGCCCTCGCGGGCGCGATCCGCGACCACCTGACCCTCGTCTACGCGGCGGAAACCTCGCACCCCCTCGTCGCGTCGCGGTTCCGGGCGCGCCCCGTGCGCCTCGAGCGCCGGCTCTACGATCGCCTGCGGGAGGTGTCGGAGCGAGCGCTCAAGACCACCAACTTCCCGAAGTTCTCGCCCCGGCTCAAGCTGCGGGCGGTCCGCCTCGCGGCCGCGGCCACCTTGCTGCGATATTTCGAGGAGCCCGGGTCCGGCGCGCTCGCGCTGTCGGACCGAGAGGTCGATCTTGCCTGCCGCTTTTACGAGGAGGAGATCCGTGCCCGGGAAGGTCGCCACGGTCGATCGTCCAGCTAGTGCGGACCGGGCGCCGCAGTTCCGTCGCCCGAGCGCCGAGCTGATCCAGCGCGCGGCCCGGCGCGTCG
>Ga0187782_10001193_pt1 | contig 18605 bp, 14 predicted proteins | sample 0715_SJ02_MP15_2_FD_132454 | JGI IMG/M metagenome (GOLD analysis project Ga0187782, IMG submission 132454) | Tropical peat soil microbial communities from peatlands in Department of Meta, Colombia - 0715_SJ02_MP15_20_MG | ecosystem: Environmental > Terrestrial > Soil > Wetlands > Peat | place...
TCCACCGCCTCCTCTTCGGCCGTCTTGTTGTAAGAGCTCTCGGGGACCATGCCGGGTGCCGGTCCTTCGGCGGCGACGACCGTCGAAGCAGGGCCGGCGGCCGGGGTGTCATTCTGGGCGACCTCCTGGGAGCCGCCATCCAGGCCGCTGGCGACGCTCTCCAGTTTTGGCCCCTTCTTTCCGGACTTCTTCTCGGTGGCACTGAACTCCATTGCCCCTCGATAAACGGGAGGGTTGTCGCCCTTGAGCGTCAGCCGTTGAGCCCCGCCGATGTCGCCCTCCGGACCGCTGAGGCTGACGAGGTACTCGCCTGCCTCGAAGTACCCGTCCTTGCGGGCGAGATCGAACTCGAAGTAGGTCGACTTGAAGACCTTGCCGGCGGGGTCGGCGAAATCAACGTCCATCGACACGATCTGCTTGGGGGGAGTGTCGAGCACCATTCGGTGATGCTCCGGCTCCGCTCCTTTCGACATGATCGCCCGCTCGTCGACCACTTCCTTGGAGAAGCTGAAGCGCATCGGGGTATGCATCATCGCGGGGGTGCGCGGCAGATCGATGCGAACCTTGATGTGCCATTCGCCGTTTCGCTCGTCGGCCGAAGGCGTCTTGAGAAAGAAGGTTCCCGCCGCGAGCGCCGGGCGCCCCACAAGAAGGACCATGGCGCACGTGACAGCCACGGCGAACCTCCGGAGCAGCGAGCGGGCTCGGGCGTCGCGCGCGCGGACTCGGACGTCGCGCCCGTACCGGCCCGACCGCGGCGGTCGTCCGCCTCGCCGGGCACGCGAAATGAGCAATGAGCCCGAAGAAGCATCGAGGGTCGTGTTCATGCAGGCCGCAGCTTACATCCATCGGTGTCGTTCCGGTCACCCCAGATCACCTGAGCAACGCACCTGAGCAACCTGGCTGCGCCTGCGGCTCGCTCCGGCCGGGCGAGAAAGCGCCCCCCGAAGGCCGCGGGCGAGTCGATCGTGGGCTCGTCGCGCCGTACCGGGTCATGCGTGGGCTCGCGGCCACTCACGTCATCACGTTCAATACACAGTTTCCGAGCGCGGGTTTGGCGCCTATCCGAAGCATCGGCTGCGTTGACACCGTGAAGTCATGCGGCCACACTAAAAAAGCGGCGGCGGATGCCCGGTAAACGAATCTGCGCGGCGGCGCCACCCCACGGGAGCGGCTCGAGATGAGCGACAGTGTGTCGGCAGCGCCCAAGGGCCAATCGGCAACGGACCCGTTCGTGGGCCGCGTCATCGACGAGCGGTTCAAGATCACGGGTCTCATTGCCCGTGGTGGCATGGGGCGAGTTTACCGCGCGGAGCAACTTCCGCTCGGACGTGCCTGCGCAGTGAAAGTGCTCAATCCAAACTACACGAGCACCCAGGATGCGGAATTTCACAAACGCTTCTTCCTCGAAGCGAGCATCGCTTCGAAGCTCACGCATCCCAACACGGTGACGATCTTCGATTACGGTCGGACCGACGACGATATCTATTACATGGCGATGGAGTATCTCGATGGGCGGACGCTTCATCGAGCCATCCGTCAAGCAGGCTTTTTCCCCGAGGAGAGAGCCGCCCACATTGCTCGTCAGATTTGTCGGGCGCTTCGCGAAGCGCACTCGATGGGCGTCATTCACCGCGACCTCAAACCGGCGAACATTCTGCTCGTCGAGCACGCGGACGAGCCCGACTTCGTCAAAGTGCTCGACTTCGGTCTCGTCAAGCAGGTGACCGAGTCGCGGTCCGAAGATCTCACGCAGGCCGGCCTGTTCATGGGAAGCCCGAAATACATGGCGCCCGAGCAGGTGCGCGGAGATCGCGTGGACGCGAGGACCGACATCTACGCGCTCGGGGTGATCCTCTACGAGATGGCTTGCGGAAAAGTCCCCTTCGATCGCCCGAACAGCGTTCACATTTTGATGGCGCAGGTGCAGGAGCAGCCGCCGCCCCTGCACGTCGCCAATCCGCAAGCGACCGTCTCGCCCGCTCTCGAGGAGGTCATCATGCGATGCATGGCCAAGGACCCCGAGCAGCGGTTCCGATCGATGGAGGAAGTGCTCGTCGCGTTGAAGCTCGTGAGCGGCATTTCGCCGATACAAGGCGCTTCGCGTCCTCGTGACGGCGCCGCCGGGGCGGGCGTTGCAATCGCTCCCGCGAGCGGGCCGAGCGGCTCGCTTCCGACCAGCGAGACGGGCCCCCAGTCGATGTCGGCCTCGTCGACGGGCCTGACCGCTCCGAGTGCGTCTCCCTCCACGGGCTCCGTCCTCGCCTGGCAGCAAGCCGTTCCGAAACGGAGGTCGAGGAAGGTGCTGGCGACGGGAATCGTCATGGCCGCGGGCATCGCCGGAGTTAGTGCGTACGCCGCGATTCGGGTCGAGCATCTGCCGGCGAGGATGGCTCAGGCGGTGGCGGCGCGAGCCGCCCCGAGCCCAGCATCAGCCGCGCCGGCCCCCCCGCCACCGCCGCCCCCGGCCGATCTCATCGTCAAGGTTCGCATCAGCACGGACCCCGATGGCGCGACGGTCAAGGAAAACGGCGTCCCGATCTGCAGCAGTACCCCGTGCGACGTGCTGTACGCCGACGCCGATCCGTCGCGAGTGCACGAGATCACATTGAGCCTGGCCGGCTATCGGGTCGAGACGAAGGCCATCCGCGTCGGCGATAGCCCGATCGTCGTACAGCTGACATCCGCTGCGCCCTAAGCCCGCGATCTCGGGGGTCGCGCACCCTGGTGCATGCTAAGTCTGCGGCGCAATGGGCGCCGCGCCGCTGGTTGCTATCGACGATGCGACGCCTCCGCATGCCCTCGACACGTCCCCGTCCGTCCTCGTCATCGGAAATTTCGATGGCGTTCACCGAGGCCATCGATCGGTGCTCGAATCGGCGGTGGCCGAAGCGCGCGCCGCCGGCTTTCTCACCTACGCCCTCACGTTCGATCCGCATCCGTCGCGAGTCGTCGGCGGTGACAACCCACCCCCGCTGCTGACGACGCTCGAGCGTCGCGCGGAGCTGATAGGCGCCCTCGGTGTCAACCGCGTGTTCGTCCGTCGGTTCGATGCGAAGTTCGCAGCCTGGCCGCCGGAGAGGTTCGTTCGCGATCTGGTGGTTCAAACGCTGGCCGCTCGGCGGGTCGTGGTCGGCGAGGACTTTCGTTTCGGGGCGAAGCGCGCCGGCGACCTGAGTCTACTGCGCGCGCTCGGCGCGGAGCTCGGCTTCGAAGCGCGCGTTCACGCCGTCGCGAGCGACGCACGCGGAACCTACTCGAGCACGCGCGCACGGGATGCGGTCGCGTCCGGCGACTTGGACGAGGCGTGCCGAGTTCTGGGCCGCGCGCACTCGGTGACCGGAGTCGTCGTCCGCGGGGATGCGCGCGGCCGCACGATGGGATTTCCCACCGCCAACCTCGAAGCCATCTCCGAGCTGTTGCCCCCCGACGGCATCTACGCGGTCGAGGTGGATCGTTTCCAGGGCGGCGCCTTCGTCCCCGTCGGGCGAGGCGTCACGAGCATCGGAGTTCGTCCGACGATCGTGGACGGGGGACGGGTGGGCGAGCGGACCATCGAGACATTCTTGCTCGACCTCGATGCCGACCTTTACGGCGACCGGTTGCGGCTCAGCTTCATCGCTCGCCTCCGCGAGGAGAAAAAGTTCGCTTCACTCGGGGAACTGAGGCAGGCCATCCAGGCCGACGTGGAGCTGGCGCGTCGCAAATTGCGGCGCCCGGAGAGGTAGGAGACGTTGCGGTCGCCCACGCTCTGGTCCGGTTGGCCTTCATGAACCGTGCAGAGCTCGAACGGCTCGACCGGGACGCGCTCATCGCTCGCGCCGAGCAGGCGGGAGTCAGTCGTGCGCGAATTTTGACCCGGCCCGAGCTCGTGGACGAGCTGCTCCTGCGAGCCGCCGGCGACCAGGCCACCCGGGAACGCGCCCGCGGTCTCTTCGGGCGCGCGCGAGACCTGCTCGCCCGCGTCGTGGAGCGCGGCCTGCACCTGCCGGACGCAGCCGAGCGAATCCGGTCACTGGGGGCTCCAGTGATGAATCGGCCGAGTGCCCCGGCTGCGCTGCCCACGGTGACCTTGGCCGAGATCTATGTCGCGCAAGGTCACCGTGCGCGAGCCATCGAGACGCTCGAACGCGTTCTCGGGCGTGAGCCCGAGCACATGCCGGCCCGCACGCTCCTCGTTCAACTGCGAGACGCCGCTTATCCGGTGGGCACACCCCGTCTGCCGCCCGAGCCGGACGAGGGGGACTCGACTGCTCTGGAAGGCCCGTCGGCGGTCTTGGCGGCAAGCGGCTTGGCGGGGGCCCAACCGTTGCCGGAGTCCGCCCCGGCTGCGTTGGCGCCATCGACGCCGGAACAAGGCGAAGAGGCCGAGGTCTTGAACCGCGCAGCGCCCGGCCGTGCCCAAGAGGCGGAGCCCACGGCAACCTCCTTCCCCGAGTCCACCGAGGCTCCGTGCCCAGGACCGTCGGCGCCGGCAGCGCCGGCTGGTGCGGACGTCGAGTCGCCGCACGCCGAGCCGATGGCGATGCTCGACGAGGCCCCGTTACCGGCTCTCTACGACGTCGACGAGTGCGTCGCCATGTCGGTCGACCCGACGACGCTCTACGTGTACTGGGAAATTCGGAACGCGACGCTCGAGTACCTCCGGGCCGCTCATCCAGGCGCGGTGGTGGCGCTGCGCTTCGTCGTCGTGGCGCCAACCTGGCGCGGGCCGCTGTCGGCTGTGCGCGATCACGACGTGGTGGCGCCCGTGGGGGACTTTTTCGCGCGAGAGCTTCCGGCCGGATCCATCGTGCGGGTGGCGATCGGGCTTCGCCACGACGCCGGATTCGACCCCATCGCGCACTGTCCGGCGGTCGAGATGCCCATGGGGGCTCCGTGGCCGGTCATGGCCGAAGCACTCCGGCGCTGGACACCCGATGGGATTGGCAGCGGGTCCCGAGAGGTCGCAGACGTGACGGCCATCGAGCGTGCCGTCCTGAACGTGTGGAGAGACTCCGCGCGGGCCGAACGAGCTCGGCGCGTTCCCGACGCGCCGCTCGGAGCAAGCGATCGGTGGGTCGTCGACCGTTCTCGAACGTCTTAGCGCGGCGTTCCGAGGGATGGCGCGCGGGAGCGGTAGGGAACGCCGATCTAGCCAACGCGCGGGAGCGCGCGGGCGAAGCCCCGAGCCCCGGAGCTAGATGACGTCGAAGGGATAGGAGCCGTCCGCGCACGTTCGGGTCGAAACGGTTCTGCGTAGTTCGTCGTCGTTCCGAGTCATCGCGGCTTCGAGCGCCGCGAGCCGTCTTGCGGTCGCGGCGACGACGAGTCTCGTGAGATCCGTCTCCCGCCGTGCACCGTCTTCCCCCCGCCGCTCCAGGGCACGCGTGGTTCGAGCGATGCACGCGGCGATCGCGTAGAGAGCGATCGCCATGTCGGCGATCCGTTCCTGCGAACACTGCATCTCCGCGATGTCGCGACCGTGTTTGCGCAGCACCCTGTCCACCTCGCCCGCCAGCACGTGGGCGTAGTGTTCGAACACCTTGGCCTCCCGTTCGAACAGCGCTGCATGCCTCGTCATTTTGCCAGCCCGGAGCGCGTTTCGAGCCTTTCGGATTGCGAGCTCGCCGAGCAGTCCGAACGATCGGATGGGCTCGCGTACGGCCCGTGCGACGTCGGCCAGCTCTCTGCCCGGACCCTGCATGCCGAGGAGGGCGATGTACGCCCTCACGACCTCGCTCGTCTCGTAATGGACGAGGCCCTGACGGGCCGCATCCAGTAGCCCCTGGCAGGTCTGATCCGACGCGCGTCCGGCCGCGGCCGCGATCTGCGCGGCGTGTGCCGTGACCCGGGAGACTGCGTCACCGGCGTACACCTTGCAAATTGCACTTTCGATGGGCGCCGGATCTCCGTCGGAGCTCTCCATCGCCGCGGTCAGGTAGGTCATGCTCTCGAGAGCCCACGTCAGGGAAACCATCGTGGCAATCTTGTCCTGGACCAGCTCGAGCTCACCGATCGGACGCCCGAAGGCCCGCTCGGTCTTGCAGCGGCTCACCGACTGCTGGATGGCCCGCTTGCAGATGCCGATGCAATGGCAAGAGACTCCGAGCCTCCCGCCTCCGAGGATCTGCATTGCGATGCGGAATCCTTCTCCCGGCTCGCCACAGACATGTTCTTTCCCGACGCGAACGTCGTCGAGCACGAGCTCGGACGGTGAGGCGGCAGCCGCACCGGGCGTGGCCGGCCGGGAGCTCACGCCCGGTCCACGCTCCACGAGAAACGCGGTGATCTTGGGTCTGACACCCTCCTCCGGCTCCGACGTTCGGGCGAACACGACGAACAGGTCCGCGAGCGCGGGGTCGCTCACGCAGAGCTTCGAGCCCCCGACCCGATAGGTCCCGTCCGGCTGACGGTCTGCCCGCGCCTGCAACGCGGCCGCGTCGCTGCCGGCTCCGACCTCCGCAAGCGCGAACTCCGCCACAGTGTCCCCGCGCGCAAGCGCGGGCAGGTGCCGCGCCTTCTGGGCATTGCTGCCGAAGAGAAGCAGTGTCCGGACACCCAGGTGATGGGCGTTGAGGACGGCCGAAACATTCGGGTCGCCGCTGGCCACTTCCTGGAGAACTCGCAGGTGTGCTGTGCGCGAAAGTTCCAGGCCGCCGTATGCCTGGGGAACGAGCGTTCCGAAGCACCCGAGGTTCTTCAGCCCGATGATCGTCCGTTCCCGTGCGCGCGGGTCGCCCTGCGGCGAGTCCAGCGGGCGCTCGAAGAACTGGCGCACCCGGTCGGTCATCGAGTGAGCGGTATCGATCTCGGCCGGTGAGCGTTCGGGCCACGGAAAGACGCGGCTCTCGTCGATGAGGCCGAAGAAGAGGCTTTTCATGAACGATTCGTCGTGCATGGGTTTCCCCGACATGCGCACCGGGGCGACCGGTCGGACTTCGGAACCGATTCAGCGAGTCGGCCCGAGCTTCGGGAGCAGACCTTTTCGGCTCATCGGTCGCGAATCGCCGTTGCCGGACCGCATCGGGGTTGCTAGCCAAGAGAGACAGCCCGACGCAGTCGGCGAGGAGTGGCGAGCTCGCAAGTGCACCGATACGAGGCCTACCATCGGATGCTCGACCGTGCGACGTCGAAGCGCGGCGTTGCTCTGATGGGCGTGTGCAACGTGACGCCCGATTCGTTCAGCGACGCTGGCCGGTACTTTACGTTCGAGACAGCGCGTGCGCGCGCCATCGATCTGGTCGAGCGCGGCGCCGACGTCGTCGACGTCGGTGGAGAATCGACCCGTCCCGGCGCCACGGCGGTTCCCGCCGTCGAGCAGCTCCGTCGCATCGTCGAGGTCGTGCGCGACGCGGCTTCGCGACAAACATGCGTGTCCGTGGATACGGGGAATCCGGAGGTCGCCGCGGCGTGTCTCGAGGCCGGCGCCTGCGTGGTGAACGACGCGTCCTTCCTTCGCGACGACTCTCTGGCCGAGGTCGTCGCCTCTGCGCGGGCGGCGCTCGTGCTGATGCACACGCGAGGCACGCCCGCACAGATGGCCGGGTTCGGAAAGTATCCCGAAGAGGGCTATGGAGACGTCGTCGCGGACGTCTGCCGCGAGTGGGAGGCGGCTGCGGCGCGCGCACGCTCCGCCGGCGTGAGACCGGATGCGATCGCGATGGATCCCGGGCTCGGCTTCGCGAAAAGTGCGCGCCAGAGCTTCGAGCTCCTGCGCCGCATCGGCGAGATCGTACGGGCCGTCGCCGTTCCGGTCGTCATCGGGGCCAGCCGAAAGTCGTTCCTGACGATTGCCGATGCGGGCGCGAGCCCTGAGCAGCGACTGGGCGCGTCTCTTGGCGCCGCTCTCCATGCCGCTCGCGCCGGCGTTCGCGTCTTGCGGGTGCACGACGTGGGTGAGACGCGGCAGGCGATCGATTTCGATCGCGCGCTCAGGGGGACCTAAAATCGTGCTCGACGGCTTCCTGCACCTCTTCGCCCAACGATCGCTGAGGACGGCCCTGTCCGACGTGGCGGACATCCTGCTCGTCGCGTACGTCGTGTATCGCGCGTTTCTCGTGTTGCGTGGAACCCGCGCAATGCAGATGGGGCTCGGCCTCGGCGTTCTGTTTCTCGTCAATTATTTTTCCAAGTATGTCGGGTTCATTACCCTGTCCACGTTGCTGGGCGCCCTGCTGTCGCCCATCGTCCTCATCGTCGTCGTTCTCTTTCAGAACGACATCCGGCGCGGGCTCCTGCGGGTCGGTTCCCGGGCATTTCTGAGCGGGCTCTCGCGCCAGCAAGAGTCGCTGGCGATCGACGAGGTCGTCGCGGCCGCCACCGAGCTCGCGCGTCATCGGATCGGCGCCCTGATCGCCTTCGAACAGGACGCCAATCTCGACGAGTTCGTTGTGGGACAGGGGACTGTCATCGACGCCGCCGTCCAGCGCGAATTGCTCGTCAGCCTTTTCGTACCGGAGAGTCTGAACAAGCTGCACGACGGAGCCGTGATCATTCGCAATTTGCGCATCGCGAAGGCCGGTGTCTTCTTTCCGATGCCCGACACCAAAGTCCTCGACAAGTCGCTCGGCTCCCGACATCGCGCGGCGCTGGGCATCACGGAGGAAACCGACGCGGTCGTGGTGGTCGTGAGCGAGGAGCGCGGCAGCATCAGCTTTTGCTTCAACGGAAACATCGTCACCAACCTCGACGGCGGGTCGCTTCGTCAGGCGCTGCTCGGGCTCTTCGGGCAACGGACTCGCAAGCGGGCAAAGCCCGGGCAGCGCCGCGGAGCAAGCGTCTCCCAAACCGGTACGGGCAGCTTTCGGGTCGTGACGAGCCCCGGCTCGAGCCCTGCGCCCAGCTCGGGCGAGGGCCGCGCGGCGCGTCCTTCCGAGCCGCCGCCCGTCACTGCCGCGTCGCCGGAGACCGCGAAGAGCGCAGCGCTTTCTCCGCAGCCGCGCGAGGATGCTTCCTCGGTTCCGGACGTCGAATCGGTCTCGCGAGCCAACGCGCGTCCGATGAGCCAGGCGAAGCCGATCGAAACGCCGAGGCCCGCGCCCGTGCCGGGGACTCCGACCGGTTCTCGCGAGGACTGACCGATGAACGTGGACGTGGCTTACCGCGCTCGAGCATTCGTGACGGAAAACTTCAAGCTGAAGCTACTGTCCCTGGTGTTCGCCTTGATTCTCTACTCCGCGGTGCATGGGTCTCAGGATGCACAGCGCTCGCTGCTGCTGGGCGTCGTTGCGCTGACTCCGCCGGAATCGGCCAACCGCGAGCTCGTGACCAACATCCCGGCGCAAATTCGAGTGACCGTACGCGGTCCGAGGTCGGCGCTCGACGAGGTTCACGCCGACGACCTGAGCGTCCAGGTCGATCTGCGAGGGGGAAACGAGACTCGGTTGACGTTCGACCCATCGATGATTCCCGTGCCGCCCGGGCTGAAGATCGAGCAGATCGATCCTCCGGACATCGATCTTGCGTGGGAGGACCGCATCGTTCGAGACATCCCGGTAGAGGTGGGGATCGTGGGGACACCCGCCCCGGGCTTCGTGGTCAAGGGGGCGCCCGCCGCGGAGCCGCCGACCGTGCGCGCGCGCGGCCCCAAGAGCGAGGTGATGGTCCTGCAGCACGCGCGGTCCGATGCCTTCGACGTGACGGGGCTGACGGCGGGTGCATACACCCGTCAGCTCGCCATCGATCGGCCGTCCGGACGCGTCTCGTACGACGTTCCGAGCATTGCCGGAAAGGTCGAGATCGGTCGTGAAGTCGTCGAACGACCTTTCATGCGCGTCGCGGTCGCCGTTCTCGGTCGTCCGAACGCGAAGTCTCAGCCCGCCGAGGTCGACGTTCGCCTCGCGTGTCCGCCCGAAATCGTGCGCGCTCTGCGCACGGAGCAGATCGTGCCCCGGGTCCAGGTCACTTCGGCCGCCGAGCATGGGTCCGACGCTCTGCCCGTTCAGCTGACGGTCGATCAGTGCGAGATCCATACGACCCCTCCGAGCGTCGTGGTCCGCTGGTAGTCGCAGGCCGAAGCGGTGCGCGAGGCCGGCGGCGGCGACGGCCAGCCGTCAGGGAACGACGGACGGCAGCCGGCGGCCGGCCTCCGTCGCTGGCTCCCCCAGACCGATCGAGCGCCTGTCGTCCGACTCGACGCGACCGTCACGGAGTGTCACCACGCGGGGCATGCTCGCCGCGAGCGACGGATTGTGCGTGACGACCACGATCGTGGTCCCGCGCTGCCTGTTGATGGCGAAGAAAAGATCGTGGACCTGAGCGCTGGTGGCCGAGTCGAGGTTGCCCGTCGGCTCGTCGGCCAGCAAGAGCCTCGGCTCCAGCATGAGGGCCCGCGCCAGAGCGACACGTTGCTGTTCGCCTCCGGAGAGCTCTCCGGGTCGATGCGAGGCCCGCTCTCGCAGGCCGACTTCTTCGAGCAAAGCGTGCGCGCGCGGCTCGAGCGCGCGCTTCGGTCGGCCCTGGACCATGCCGGGCATCATGACGTTCTCGAGGGCGTTGAACTCGGGGAGGAGATGGTGAAATTGGAACACGAACCCGATCGTCCGGTTTCGCAGCTCGGCAAGGCGCGCTCCGCTGAGCTTCGTGACCTCCTCGCCGGCAACTCGGATGGATCCGCGCGTGGGCGCGTCCAGCGTGCCGATGCAATGGAGCAAGGTCGATTTGCCCGCGCCCGACGGACCCACGATCCCCACCATCTCGCCGTCGTTTATCTCGACGTCGACGCCCCGAAGGACCTCGAGCGTTCTCCCCATGTGGCGGAATGACTTCCTGACTTCCGTGACGATGACCAGCGACAATGGAGGTCTCCGTTCGACCATCGGCAGGCGCCCGACGAGGGATTGGGAGGGGAATCCGCGTCGAGGCGTAGCACATTCTCCCAGAGCGTTTTGCGACCGCGTGGACCGATTTCGGCCGGGGGTGTCGCGCCGGGACCTGCCGCGGAGCGGCTGCGCTGCCCTCCCGGGACGACCGGGTCCGTAGCTCGTCTTGACCACGTGCCGGGCCGATGCTTCTCCTTTTGCGTGGGTCATTCTGCTCGCAAGCGGTCCTCATCGGTGCGGCGCTGGTTGCATCGTCGGGGTCTGGTCGCGCTGGCTTGCGCGCTGGCGGCGTCCGCCGCGTGCGTCGCACACGGCTCGGCTCCCGGCCGCGATCTCGACGCGCTGGCGCGCGCCCTCGGCCGTCGCGCGGATGGATCCCTCGTCGCCCCGGCGGACATTCGCTGGGAGCCGTCGGGCGGAATCGTCTCGGACCTCCTGGTCGGCCGGTGGGTTCTCTTTCTCGCGCGCGCACCGGGCGAAGAGAACCGTGACGTCTGGCGCTGTCGTGCGCGGGTCGCGCCGGACGGCAGCGTCGTCGATATCGCCGGGGCGCACGATCTCACGAATACCCCGCTCGGAGACGATCATGCCCTCGTCGTGCATGGCCGGCACGCGGCATTCGCGACGCGCGTCTACGGGCAAGAGCAAAGCGTCACCATTCTCTCGCTGGATGGCGAGGGGGATCGCAACAAGGCAGCGACCCTGTCCGATCGGGCCATGACCGCGGTCACCAACTTGCAGCGCACCGGCGCGACCGAAGGTGTCGGACGTCTCGACCTGACGTTCGAGTCCCCGGGGCGGGACGTTGCCTTGCGACTCGGAGAGACGACGCTCGAGCTTACGCTTTTCGGCGGCGACGCCCGGCATTCGATCACGGCCAGCACCGCCCAGGTCGACCTCGGCACCGGCGAGCTGACGCCCTCGGACGCCGGCATGCGGGCGGAGGCTTCCATGCACCTGCCGAAGCGGTTCTCGCATTGGGCGGTCGACACCCTGCGCGCTGTCTCCTGGATCGGTCCCGCGCCCATCGCATGGGTGGAGGACCAGGCGCTTTCGCTGCGCGATACGTATCGGCGCCTCACCTTCCGGTCCGGCAAGTCGCAAACGGACGTGGTGGTCATCGCGAAGTCGGAGCCGCCCGCGCTCGACCCGTCCGAAGCTCAGGCAGACGAAGCGCACTGGCCGCCGCCGCACGTTCCCTCCATCTGGAAATCGTCCGAGCCGGGCGAGGGGGAGTGGAGCGCTCCGCCGCTGTCCTGGCTCCACCGTCCGGTCGGGGTGGCTGCCGACGCCCCCGCCGCGTTTTACGAGACGTTCGTTCGGCCCGACGAAGAGAGGCCGTACGCGAAGGTTCTCCTGGTCGCAATGGACATGCGACAGCTGGAGCTCGACATGGAGGCCGGGGTCGAAGACCCCGAGCCGCTCACCGGTCCGCCCGGAGCGGGTCGCATTCCCCGTGATCCGTCCGTGTACCGGCGTGTCGTCGCGGCGTTCAACGGCGCGTTCAAGACCGAGCATGGGCATTACGGCATGATGGTCCACAAGCGAGTTCTTCTGCCTCCCGTGCCGGCGGCGGCCACGGTCGTCGTCCTCGACGACGCGCGTGTCGGCTTCGGCACCTGGGGCAGCGAGCGAAAGGTCGGGGGCATCGTCGGCGTCCCCGACGACGCGATCGTCTCGTTCCGCCAGAACCTGGATCCGCTGATCGATCACGGTCAGATCAACCCAGCCGGTCGCAATCTCTGGGGCTTCACGCTGCCCGGCAAGGGAGTGCAGACGGAGAGGAGCGGGCTCTGTGTCACCGGCAGCGGCCACCTGATCTACGCGTGGGGCGATGACGTGAGCGCGACGTCGCTCGGCAGAGCGATGTCGATGGCAGGATGCGACTATGCCATCCACCTCGACATGAACCCGTACCACACGGGGTTTCTGTTCACGGCGATCGACGATCTGCCGGCGAAGAAGTACCGGTCGTCGCTCCTCACCGCAGCCATGTCGATCCCGACCGACAGGTACATTCAGTATGCTCCGAAGGACTTCTTCTATGTCCTGAATCACGACGCGCCGCCGCCCGGGGTCCCCGGGGCTTCCCCGTGGGTCGCCGATGGCGGATTGCAACCGCCGCCCCAGTGGCTGCCCGGAGTGTGGAGCGCGCGTTCGGGTGGAGCCTCGAGCGCGATCGATCTCGTCGACGTGGAGCCGAGTCGGGCCACGTGGCGCATTCGTGCCGGATCGAGCGACGCGATCGCCGCGTCGCCGCTGCGTGAGATCGCCGCAGACGACGCCAAGCGCGTGCTCCTGGCAGTCGGCCTCGGGGTTGCGCCGGACCGCAGGCCGCTCGGGTTCGCGACCGACGGCCACATGGCCGTCGCGCTTCGGGGAGGCGACTCGTTCGGCGTCCTCGTCGTGAGCGGCGACGGTCGAATGACCATTTTTCGCGCTGACGACGCACCCGCCCTCGGCCCGCACGACGACCTCGTCGAGCTGCCCCTCGCGCTCTGGGACGGTGAGAGGCCCCCGGTCGGCGCCGGCGCACCGGTGCCTCGCGCCGCTTTGGGCATCGCGCCTTCCGGGCGTGTTCTCGTCGCTCGCGGCGTCTTCTCGAGCATCGGGCCGCTCGTTGACGCGCTCTCCGCGGCTGGTTGCTCGCGAGCCGTCGTCCTCGATCGTGGGCTCCGAGCCACCGGCCTTCTGGACCGTGCGGGGACCGACCGGCCTCCCCGCGGCCAGTACGAAGAATCGGTCGTCTATGCGATCGGCACGCCCCTTCGCCCGCGGGGATTTCGCTTCGAGCCCTCGGCGCTCGTCGCGCAGGCGGGGCGATCGACCGGTTCGCCCTCCCGCTGAGCTCAGGCCTGCACTACGCGGTCTTGCTCAGGCGGCGACGGCGGTGCGCCCGTGCTCCGTCAAGGTCACGCGCAGTCTGGCCATCGCTCGGGCATGAAGCTGCGAGATCCGCGGCTCGCTCACGCCCAGTCGGGCCGCAATCGCCTTGAAAGGAACTCCGTCGAAGTAGTGCCACGCGACGATGTTTCCTTCGCGTTCCGGGAGAAGCGCGACAGCGCGCTCAAGCGCAACCCGGTCCATTCGCTCCTCGACCTGTTCCTGCGGCGTCGCCATCGACTCGTCCGCGAATGCATGCGCTTGCGATTCGGGCAGATCGTCGAAGCCCACGACCGCAATGCCCGGGGTCTCGCCCTGCGCCTGGGCCTTTGCGACGCGGGTTCGCGCGCGGCGAGTCAGCCAATCTTGCGCGCGAAGCTCGTCGACGACCGCGCCCCGAATGCGAATCCGCGCATACCAGTCGAACGCAGGCCCGCGGTCGGCGCTTTTGCGCAAGGCATCGACGAGGCCGAACGTGCCCGCGGCCACGAGATCGTCGCGCAGCACGTTCGGAGGCAACTTCCGGAGGACGCGTGCCACCACTTGGTGGACGAGAATCATGTACGTCGCCAGCTCTTCGCGAGTGGGCGCGGTCGCGACACAGGCCGCCGCGGAACGACTTTTCTCGGTAGCGCAAGCATCAACGATGGGATTCATCAGCTTGTCTCTCCCGGCGTGCCCTTCTTGCTTGGCTTGTGCCAAACCGCTGAGGCGAGCAATTTCGGTCATTTGCGGGATTGAGGGCCGCCCTCAACGGGTTGTCTTTGACCCATGCAATCTCGGCCGAATGGCTGCGATCGCAGCAGATTCAGCAGGATGCGCCCGTTGTCACGTCCGACCCCAGAATGGGTCAAATCGACCTCGGGAACAAGTCCTCCGCGCCTTACATCCAGTTGCAATCGCCCCAAGCAGTTTCGGCCGCACGTGTGGGTTGGACTGGATCAAGAACGCGGGCGCGACGCTAAAGGGCAACCTCGCCCTCGCCCGGTTGAGGGGCGGGCGGTGACTCCGCAGGTGCTTGCGGAGTCTGGTCCCGGGCAGGCGGCAGGACCGTGCCGGATCCGGTTGGCGCCTCCGTGTCGTCTCGGACGTCGCTTCGACCCTCGTCGGCCAGGACCCCCGGTTTGTCGTAGAGCGGAGGCTCCCCGGGACGGGAACGATCCACCCAGTGCGCGCTGGTATCCCGTACGTCCAGGTGGACGAACGTGCTGTTCGGATAGTACCCGCACCCGACTTTCCGCAGCGTCAGACAGAACCCGTACAGAGTCGCGTCACTGACTCCGGCGATTCGGAAATCGAGCGCTCTTCCGTAATTGTGGTTCGAGTGCGGCGTGTACTGCGTGGGCGTATACGGGCGGTAACCGCTGACGACCTCGACGGGCTTGCCACCGAAGTGGTCGGATACGACGCCAATCAGCGCGACGAGGCGCGGATCGGGCGCATGCACGGCGCTTCCCTGTCGCATCATGCGCTCGAATGCGTCGAGCGCCGACGAGGGAATCTGTCCGTGAGGCGCCTTGATGCGCACGCGCGCTTCGTCGCCTGGGCGCAGCAATTGAACCACGCCCCGGGGCGCTCGAGCGCGGGTTTCGGACGGTTGTGCGAGCCCGGGGTGGTTGAACCCGACGGTCTTGAACGAATGGCCGACATCGTCCGACTTCGCACCTTTGGTCTTCTTGCCGGGGGCCGACACTGCGGGAATGACCAGCGTCTGCCCGGGCTTGAGGCGACCGGTGTCTTTCAGGTGATTGGCGGCCACGATCGCCTGCTCGCTGACGTGGTAGCGGCGGGCGATCGCCTCGAGCGTGTGCCCCGGTTGCACGACATGGATCACGTCCGCGGCGGCAGGCGGGCAGGTTGCGAGACACGCCGCGACGGCGAAGAGGCTGATCGAGCGCATGCCTGCCAGTACACCTACACCCCCGCCGAACCCGTTGACCATAGCGTTTTGCGATCGGGGCAACGGGCTTTGGCCGGCGGCTCGGGCGCGGGGGGCCCTTCTCGCGCGGCGGTGGGATGTGCCGGGAGGGGGGGACGCGAGCGCGCCGACCTTTTTGACGCCGTGCTTCGCACGGTGCGACACTTGGGAGGGCCGACCGGCTGCTGGTCGTCCGTAAGGCAAGTCGTTCAATGGTCGATGGAAAGAATCTCGTCGGCGTCGACATCGGCGCGAGCTCGGTCAAGGCCGTGCTCCTTCGTGAGTCGCGCAAGAAGCTCCAGGTCGTCAAGTGGGGCTGGGCGACGCTCCCCCCGCAGACAATCGTGGACGGTCACGTGATGAACTCGGGTGCCGTGACGGACGCGCTCGCGCGCGTGTTCCGTGATGGGAAAATCCAGCAGCGCGACGTCGCCATCGGCGTCTACGGACAGAGCGTGATCGTGCGCAAGATCACCGTTCCCATCATGACGCAGCTGGAGCTCGACGAACAGATCCACTGGGAAGCCGAGCAGCACATTCCCTTCGACATCAAGCTCATGTCGATCGACTACGAAGTCCTTCGCCGCCGTCCCGACGCCGGACAGATGGATTTGCTCCTGGTCGCCGCGAAGAAGGACGAGATCAACGACTACGCGGCGATTCTGCGGGAAGCGAAGCTCCGGCCGGCGGTCGTCGACATCAACGCCTTCACGATCCAGAACATTTTCGAGCACCAGAACAGCCTTCCGCAGGACGGCACGATCGCGCTTCTCAACGTCGGTGCCGCGGTCTCCTCGCTCAACATCGTGTCCAAGGGGGTGAGCGCGTTCACACGCGAGATTGCCAACGCGGGCAATACCATCACGGAAGAGATCCGGAAGGCTCTGTCTTGCTCGTACGAGCAGGCCGAGGCGTACAAGCACGGCGGTGGCGCGACGCAGATTGTCCCCCAGGAGGTGACCCAGATCATCAACAGCGCCTGCCAGGCCCTTGCCGGAGAGATCCAGCGCTCGCTCGATTTCTATCTGGCCACGAGCGGCGAGCAGGAGATCGGCAAGATCTTCATGTCCGGCGGCAGCGCGTACCTCGCGCCCCTCGTCCAGGCCATCGAAAGGCGAGCGCGCGTCCCCGTCCAGCTGTTCGATCCGATGGCCGGCGTTGAAGTCGATTCGAAGGTGCAGAACGAGGCCCAACTTCGTGCGATGGCCGCCCAGATGGTCGTGGCGCTCGGTCTCTCGCTGCGTACCGACAGGGAGCGCCGACAATGGTCCGCATAAATCTCCTACCCGACAGGAGGCAAGCGGGGCGCCGGACGGTCGGCGCCGAGCCGTCGCCAGCGTGGCTCGTGGGTGTGTTCGGCGTTCTGGTCGGGACACTCATCCTCTGTCTCTTCGTCCAGAAGATAAAGAAGGACGAGCTTGCGGCCCTTCTCGCGGAGAACGGGGGCATCCAGGGCCAGATTGACACGATCAAACGACAGATGGCCGACCACGATCAGATCAAGGCGCGTCTCAAGGAGCTTCGAGATCGAGAGGACGCGATCCAGAAGCTGCAGGCCGCGCGAACCGGTCCTACATCGACGCTTCTCGAGCTGGCTCACCTTCTCACACCGGGGCGCGGCCCGACGGGGAGCCAGGACAAGATCGAGAAGATGAAACGTGACGATTCCGCGGAGGTCTACAACCCGAATTGGGACCCGAGGCGGCTGTGGCTCACCTCTTACCAAGAGGTGGATCGTGTCGTCCGAATGATGGGTCTCGCGCGCGATGGCGAGGACGTGAGCGAGCTCGAAAGGCGCCTGAAGCTCAGCGATTATTTCACCGACGTGAAGCTCCTGCCCGGGTCGAAGACGGTCGATGCGACGACCCATCAAGAGTTATTTCAGTTCCAGCTCAGCGCGAAAGTGAGGTATTGAATGGAGGCTCCCGCGCTGTCGCTCGCGAAGTTGCCACTCGCCGGAAAGATTGGAATCGCGGCAGGGCTCTCGGCGGTCGTTCTATTTGCGTATTGGTTCGTCTTTTATTCCGATGTGGCCAGCAAGATCGAAGGCGCGAAGAGGCAAAAGAAGGCATTGCACGACGACCTGGTACGACAGGAACAGGCCGAGGCGAGCTATTTCGAGGACCGCGGCGATCTCGCGCTGCACGAGCAGCGCGCACGCGAACTGAACAAAGCGCTCCCCCCCGATTCGGAGGAAGATGCGTTCCTGTCGAGCGTTCAGCAAGCTTCGAACACGGCGGGGATCGACCTCATGTCTTATGCGCCCACCGACGAAGTGGCGCAAAGCTTCTATTCCAAGATCCCGATGCGTCTCGAGCTTACCGGGAAATTTCACCAAATCGCGAAATTCGCCTACGAACTCGGGAAAATGGATCGAATCATCAACGTCGAAAATATCGAGCTGACGGAGCCCAGACTCGTGGGCGACGAGATCGTTATGCACGGCAGATGCCTGGCCACCGCGTTCCATGCCGTGGCGTCCAAGGCTTCCCCGCGGGGCGAGGGGTCGAAATGAATCCATCGCGGCATGGTCTCGGGTCGGCGCTCGCGCTCGGGGCCGCGTTGCCACTGGCGGTGGCGGCATGCAGCACGACGAAGACCACGCCGCCGCCCCCGCCGCCCAGCCGCACGGCCGCCTCCGCTTCCGCATCCAGCCTTCCGCCGGAGCTCAAAGGCCCCGAGTACACCGAGAACGACTTCGTCGAGAGCGATCACAATCGCGACCCGTTCCGGAGCTATTTCGCACAGACCGAGCCCGCCACCAAGCAAGTGCAAAACCAGCGAAAGGTCGAGCTGGCGCAGTATTCTCTCGACGAGTTGAAGCTCGTCGCCATCGTTCTCGGCGCAGACAGGCCGCGCGCCATGTTCATCGACCCGAGCGGGAAGGGCACCGTCGTCTACAAGGGGACCTTCATCTGTCGCTCCGAGACCGTCCGGGTCGGGTCGGGGTTCGGGCAGGAATACCAGCTCAATTGGCGGATCGATCGCATTCGTGACGGCGA
>Ga0187782_10001194_pt1 | contig 18602 bp, 19 predicted proteins | sample 0715_SJ02_MP15_2_FD_132454 | JGI IMG/M metagenome (GOLD analysis project Ga0187782, IMG submission 132454) | Tropical peat soil microbial communities from peatlands in Department of Meta, Colombia - 0715_SJ02_MP15_20_MG | ecosystem: Environmental > Terrestrial > Soil > Wetlands > Peat | place...
AATGGCCTCCCGTTCGCCCGCTATGGTAATGACCGACCGGTTATGATCGGAATCCATTTCCCGGTCGAGCAGATACACGCCATCCGTCTTCATCGCTTCGACGATGGCATCGACTTTGGTTTTATCTCGTCCTTCGGAGAAGTTGGGAACGCACTCGACCAAGGTTGACATAAGCTAAAGAAGAATATCCGGCGGCCACGCCAGCTGCAACCACCCGAAGGAGCGCCGGAACCCGCCTGGGCAGGCAGCTAATGATGCCAGAATTTCCCCAGGCCCACCCGCACCTGCACGGTGTTGATTCCCGGATTCGGCGTCGCCAATCCCGCATTCGAAATATGCATGTAGCGGGCTTCGAGACTCCAGGCGTACTTCTCGCCGAACAGATGCATGCCGAAGGCGGCGGCGGAGGTAAAGTTCACGGCGGAGGTTCCGGTGGGCACACTTTGGTTGGTAAAGAGGGTTCCGCCGTTCAGCTCCAGGTAGGGTTCGACCGGTCCCCGAGAGGCAAAGTCCCACTTTAGACCGAGAGGGCTGAACCCTCCACCGTAGGCGGTGTTGTATCTTTGCCAGAGGATGAACAGAGGAGTTGCATCGAGCACGTACTCAAATCGTCCTTTCAGGATCCCCGGCCCATGCGGCCGGGTCAGGACCCATCCGTAACGCAGGCCCATGTTCCACACCGTCGTGTGCGATGTGCCGCCCGCGACCGAGTGGCCCGCGCCGCTCCATACCTGGAGCTCCCGTCCGCCATCCTCCGGCCGCGACTGAGCGAGTAGCGGCAAGGTGCCAACCAACACGATGGACAAGAGATTCAGAATCCTCATCTTGCTGCTCATGACCTGAGTACGAAGCGCATGGGTCACCGATTCGACGTGCGCAGCCACGATACCACGCGCCGAGGCAAGGTCCGGCGCGCGCCGCTCAAAGTCCCAATCCACCATCCACGACCAGAATCTGTCCGGTGATGAAGTGTGGCGCCGTAGCCAAGAACAATACGGCGGCGGTGACATCGCTGGCCGTACCGTTGCGCCGCATGGGCGTCTGCTTTGCCATGGCTTTCATGAATGCTGCTGCCGCCTTCTCACCCAGGTCGATCATCCCTGGTGCGACGCAGTTCACGGCGATCTCGGGTGCCAGCGTTTTGGCCATGACTTTGGTCAGCATGTGAACGGCAGCCTTCGCCGAGCAGTAATCAGCGTGACTTGCCCAGGGCCGCAGCCCGCCAAGCGATCCGAAGTTGATGATTTTTCCCCGCCGTTCCCGCAGCCACGGGAGGGCTTCCCGGACAACCACAAACGGGCCCCGCGCATTGGAAGCGAACATGGCGTCCCACTGCCCGAGGGTCAGCCTGTCGAATGCGACGGTTGCATAGTTCGCCGCATTGTTCACCACGATGTCAATGCCGCCCAGTTCCCTGGCCGCTTGCTTGACCGCGGCCCGGACGCCTCTTTCCTCGGTCACGTCGCAACGCAGCGCCAGCGCCCGTACGCCCAAATGGCTGAGATCGCCTACCGTGCGCTCAGCTTCTCGCGCCGAGTGCAAGAAGGTGATCGCCACATCGGCCCCGGCTCCAGCCAAAGCCAAAGCGCTCGCCCGGCCCAAGCGCCGGGCGGCGCCGGTGATCAAAACAGCTTTGCCCCTCAGAGATCCGGGCTCGCTCGCAGACATATCTCGGATTGTACCTTGCGCCCATCCGAGCTTGCGCAAGAGCCGGTTTCCTGTCCTTCGCAAACCACAGCATCGGAGGCGAACCCGGGTATTTCCGGCTCGCAACAACCGACTGCTCCGGTTTTCAGTGCGTTGGTTTCCGGCACGGATTCCGGTCGCCATCTGTTACACTTTGCACATGTCGGCCCTGCGCCACGTCATCATTTATTCGCGCAAGGGTTGTCACCTTTGCGAGATTGTGAAGGAAACCGTCGCCAAGCTGCACCGTCGCGGCGGTTTTACCTGGAAGGAGGTGGACGTCGACTCCGACGAACAACTCCGGCGCCAGTTCACCGACGAAGTTCCGGTAGTGTTTATCGACGGACGGAAAGCATTCAAATACCGGATCAACGAGCGGGAATTCCTGCGCAAGCTAGCCGGCTGAGCCTCGATCGTTCCCGCGAGCATGTTGGCCGCCTATTCCCTCCACTTGCAATCCCGCCGGGAAGATACGCCGCTCGCTTGCCGCTAAGTCCGCTACAATCGGGAGCCATGCTACGTACCGAGCTCTACGCCGACCCGAGCGGTCGGTCGGTTCACGACGTCATTCTTGAGAGCTGCCGTCGTTTTCCGCAAAAGACCGCAATTGTCGATGCCTCCGCGGATCGTCGCCTGAGCTATGGCGAATACGGGGAACTGGTGGAATCGTTGGCGCGGGGATGGATCGCCGCGGGCCTGAAGCCCGGGGAGGTGGTCGCCATCTATCTGCCCAACGGTTGGGAGTTCTGTGCTTCCTATCATGCCGCCACACTGGCCGGCGCGATTCCCACCCTGCTCAATCCTACCTACCGTGAGCGCGAGGTTCGCTATCAGCTTAGCGACAGCGGCGCCGTCATGCTGGTCAGCGACGGGGGAAGCTTAAGCGGAATCAATCTTTCCGGTTTGCCGAAGCTGCGCCGCGTCTATGCCACTCGCCAAACGACCCCCGGCACTGAGGCCTTCGCCGACCTGCTCCAGCCGTCGAAGACCCCTGTGCCCACAGCGGAACGGGATTCGAGCGAAACTCTCGGTGCGCTTCCTTATTCGAGCGGTACGACCGGATTGCCCAAGGGGGTCATGCTCAGCCACTTCAACCTGGTGGCGAATATCTTTCAATATCTCGGGCCGCATTGCTCCGCGCTCGACCATGACAGTCGAGTGCTGTGTTTCTTGCCCCTCTATCACATCTACGGCTTGAATGTGATTCTGAATCCGGTGTTGACCTTAGGCGCCACCCTGGTCCTGGTGCCGCGTTTTAAGGTTCCCCAGGTGACCTCCCTCATCAGCCAAGAAGGCATTACCATGATGCCGACCGTGCCGCCCGCCCTCATCGGTCTCAGCCAGGCCGCCGAAGCCGGACAGTTTCCCAAGAATCACCAGCTGCGCTGGGTGAAGTCGGGTGCGGCTCCCCTGGCCCGGGGACTGGCCCGCCGGTTTACCTCGCTAACGGGAATTCCGGTGTGCCAGGGTTATGGCATGACGGAAGCTTCCCCGGTGACTCATATCGGCTATCTCGAGCCTGAGCTTTATCGACCAGAGTCCATCGGGCAGCCAATTGCAAAGACGGAGTGCCGTGTGGTCGGCGAAGACGGAGGCGATGTTCCGCCCGGCGATGCCGGCGAGCTTGTCATGCGCGGGCCGCAATTCATGATGGGATATTGGGGAAACCCGGAGGCCACGGCGGCCGTCGTGCGCGATGGATGGTATTGGTCGGGGGACGTGGTCAGTTGCGACTTCGCCAATTTTTTCTATGTCCTCGACCGGCGCAAGGAAATGATCAAATACAAGGGATTTCCCATCGCTCCGGCGGAGGTGGAGAGCGTGTTGCTCGAACATCCCGCGGTTTCTGACTGTGGCGTGGTGGGGCGCCGAGATTCCTCTGCCGGCGAAATCCCCGTGGCTTTTGTTGTTCTTCGCGACGGTTCCGTGGCGTCGGAGAAAACCAAGCAAGCGCTTTGCGGATTCGTGGGCGAGCGCCTTACCCACTACAAGCAGCCACGCGAAATCCTCTTTGTCGAGGCGATTCCCAAGACTGCTTCGGGGAAGATCTTACGCAAGGAACTGAGGAAGACATTCGGTTGAAGCTAAAGCGGTGGAATCGTTCCCGAATCTGGCTGCAGGCCATTCCGTCAGCGATATTTCAAGCTCCACCCTGGCTAACACGGTTGGCGACCCACTCTCCCGCCTCCTGTGTCCCTAGGTTTCCACCGACGTCCTGGGTGGTCTTTTTTTGGCGCACCGCATCAAGGACGGCGGCCTCGATCTTTTTCGCTTCACGGGTCAGACCGAGGTGGTCAAGCATCATCGCGGCGGTTAGGATTGCCCCGAAGGGGTTTGCCAGGTTCCTTCCCGCAATCTGGGGGGCCGAGCCGTGGACGGGCTCGAACATTGAGGTCTTGCCCGGATGGAGATTGGCGCTGGCCGCCATACCTAGTCCACCCGCGAGGCCCGCCGCCAGATCGGTGAGGATGTCCCCAAACAGATTATTGGTTACGATCACGTCGAAGGGCCGTGGATCGCGCACCAGCTGCATACAGAGCGCATCGACATACATGTGCTCGGCCTGAAGCTGGGGATATCCGCGGCTGACTTCCCGAAACACGCGCTGCCACAGGCCGCCGGCATGCGTCATGGCATTCGATTTATCACACATAAGAACGCGTTGCCGACGACTCCCATCTGCCTTGGGGTGGCGCCCGCAGTAGTCAAAAGCATAGCGAATGATGCGCTCTACGCCCTTGCGGGTATTGATGTCCTCTTGCACCGCGATCTCATCCGCAGTGTCCTGCTTGAACACACCCCCGGCGTCGGTATAAGCGCCCTCGGTGTTTTCGCGAATGACGACAAAATCGAGCTCCTGGGGGCCGACTCCCTTGAGCGGACACAATCCGGAATCAAGCAGCCGTGCGGGGCGGATATTCGCATAAAGATCCATCTGGAAGCGCATGCCGAGCAGGATTTGCTTGGCGTGCAGGTTGCTCGAAACGCGGGGATCGCCGAATGCGCCAACCAGGACGGCGTCGAAATCGCGTTCGAGCCGGGCAAAGCCGCCCGGCGGCACGGTGACACCGTCGGCAAGATAACGATCGGCTCCCCAGTCCAATTGCGAGGCCTCGATCGCGGCTCCGGCGGCAGAGATGACCTTCATGGCCTCGGGAATCACCTCTTTGCCAATGCCGTCGCCGGGAATGACGGCGATGCGCTTTTTCTGACTCACGCGTGGAAAGGTAACACAAGAACCAGCCAAACGGGTGCTCGGCGAGAGGCCAGCACCTTCCCCACTACCCTGTATAATCATAAGGTTGGCCTATGAATAGTTACGCAACCATTCATCAGGGCCCCGATTCGGCGGCCTGCGAAAACGATACGGCGGTTCGCGAGTTCGCCTCCCTGGTTTCCGGGTGTGGCCTCGTCCGCCTGAGCACGCGGAGCAAGATTAGCCTTTCCGGAAAAGATCGAGTGCGCTGGCTCAACGGCATGATCACCAATAAGGTTCGGGACCTTGCCCCGGGGCAGGGGATTTATGCTTTCGTGCTAAACGCGCAAGGACACATCCTGGGAGACCTGTATGCTTACAATCGGGGCGAGTCCTTGGTGATCGATACCGATCAGTCTCAAAGCGAGAAATTGCTGGAGATTTTTCGTCGCTACATCATTATGGACGCAGTCACGCTGGCGAACCTGAGCGACGAGTGCGCTACCATCGGGATCGCAGGGCCCAAGGTCCGTGAGGTACTGCGGGCCGCCGGAATCACATTCGAGAAATTAGGTTCCCTCCAATCGGTCGACATCGCCTGGCAGGGGCTTCCGCTGAGCGTCGTTCGCAGTGACCATCCGGTCATCGAGTCCTACGAAATCTGGTCGACGCCGGAGCACGCCTCCGTGCTCTCGGAGGCGCTCGCTAACTCCGGCGCGTCCTCTGTAGGCCCGGCCGCGATCGAACTGCTGCGCATCGCCTGTGGGATCCCACGCTATGGTCAGGATATTCGCGAGCGCGATTTGCCCCAGGAAACCGAACAGCTTCGCGCCTTGAACTTCGAGAAAGGATGCTATATCGGGCAGGAAATCGTGGAGCGCATTCGTTCCCGCGGCAAGGTGCACCGCAAGTTCACCGGCTTTGAGGTCATGGGCCCGGCGCCGCTTCGCGGTGCGAAAATTCAATGCCAGGGCAAAGAGGTCGGCGAAGTGACCAGCACGGCTTCCCTTCCCTTTCCCGGCGGAACTCAGCCGGTAGCGCTCGGCTACATTCGCCGCGAGGCGGTGGTTGCCGAACAATCCCTCGAGGCTGGCCAGGCTCGGCTGCGAATCACAGAATTGCCGTTCACGGCAGCATTTCCGAACAGATAGGACGCAAAAACCATGGCGGAGAAGAAACAAGAAGCGTTCAAGGTAACAGACCGGCGGCTGTTTACGCCGGAGGGCGAAGTGCGCAAGGGGGTTTCACAAGAAGAGGTCTCGCTTTCCTCTAAGACGGAGCCCGCTCCCGTCCCCGAGCCCGCTGCGAAACCGCCGGAGATGGAGGTACCTCCGACTCCTTCCTCCACCGATCAACAGGAACAAGCAGATCGATATCGCCATTCGACCCAAGAGAATGACCATCGCTTCGGGCTCGACCGCCAGGCTGCCAACGATCTCGAGATTTCGTTCGAGCGCTTTATGGCCTCTCTCTACATGACGGCGATGCTGCAGCTCGGTCTGATGCACGAGCAGGGGGGTGAGCCACGGATCGACTTGATTGGCGCGCGGCAGACGATCGACACTCTGAGCCTGCTGTCGGAGAAAACCAAGGGCAATCTCACCAATCGAGAACAGAGCTTCTTGCAGAATAGTCTCTACGAATTGCGGATGGCCTACGTTGATGTCACTAACGCGCTAGCCCGTCCGCCGCAGGCCACCGGCACCGGCCCCGTTCAACGATGAAGGCCAGGCTTACGGTGCTGGGCAGCGGCACGTCGATGGGCGTGCCCACCATCGGATGTGATTGCGCCGTATGCCGCTCTCGCGACCCGCACGATCACCGCACCCGTCCCTCGGTGCTCGTCGAATATGACAGCCACGTCGTGCTGATTGATTCCACCCCGGATTTCCGCCAGCAGGCCATTCGGGAAAACATCCGCCGGGTTGATGCCGTGCTCTATACCCACACCCATGCCGACCACATTCTCGGCATCGATGACCTGCGCCCGCTCAGTTTCCTACATAAGCCGAACAAGCTTCCTCTTTATGCCAGCCAGGAAGCGGCGGAGTTTATCCGTAATATGTTTCGCTACATTTTCGACGCCGATTACAAGTTCGGCGGGCTCCCCCTGGTCGAGCTTCACGCCATCAACGGACCGCTTGACCTGTTCGGAGCGAGTTTCGAGCCGGTCGCCGTGATTCATGGTGAGACGGAAATCTACGGCTTTCGCTTCGGGAGCGCAGCCTACCTGACCGACCACAGCGAGATTCCGGAATCTTCGTTTGCCAAACTCGGTGATCTCGACATTCTGTTTCTCGACGCCTTGCGCCACAAGCCTCACCCGACCCACTCCACGGTAGAAAATTCCTTGCAGATCGTGGAACGGGTCAAACCCAAGCGGGCGTTCTTCACCCATATTTGTCATGACCTGGCGCATGAGGCAACCAACTCTTCCCTGCCAGCCAACGTGCGGCTCTCCTATGACGGCATGAAACTGGATTTTGAGATCTAGTTTCCCCGTTTTTTGCCCGGGAAGTTCTGGATGCCTCGCATCGGGCGCTCTGGTTGTAAGATTTCGCACGAGGTCGGCTCCGCGCCGAGGTCACGACGGTTGAGATTTTCTCTTCCCTCGCACGGCGTAGCTCGATACCGAGAATGCGATTCGCGGGCAAAGTCGTGTGGCGCGGGTGGCACCGGAGAATCGGGAGCGCGATGCCCGGGGCGCATTTTGCACCATCGCCGAAGCCGGAGGACATCGCGCGCGTCATCCTCTTCCTGGCGAGCGATGATGCCAAAGTGATTCACGGCGCTGCGATTCCCGTCTACGGAAACGGTGGAAATCGAGCCCGTGTCCCTGTTGTCGAAGTGGTTTACCCGTGCGGTATGGGGTCTCTCCAGTCTGATGGCTTTCTCGGTTATTGCCGGAAAGCGCCTGCGGGCGTGAGCCCAAAGAGCAGTGGCCCAACAAGGAATCCTAAGAAGAATCGAAAATGGTCCTCCAGCCGTTCACAAGGAAGCTTGCACCCGTCACAGCGACCTGTGATATGCTTCTCTGTTTTTCACGACGGACGTAGGCGAATCGCGATCGCGGGAGATCTCGTAGATGGGCCTCGCTCTTCTAGTAATTATCTGGCTGATCACCTTCACTAGCACATACTTTTTCGTAGCCCAGACCTGGTGGTTGCCGCATGGCGCCTCCGCCGCCGCCCCTTGGATCGATCACCAGTTCGCTCTGACGTATGTGCTGATGGGTACCGTCTTCGTCGCCGCCCAGGGCGCACTTGGCTGGCTGGTGTGGAAACACCGTGATGGTGCCTCAACCAAACCGGTTCCCTATTCGCACGGCAACACCACGCTTGAGATCGTCTGGACCACGCTGACGGCGATTTTGTTTGTTGGCCTGAACCTGATGGGCAGCCATGTCTGGGCCAACGAGCGCTTCGAGCCGGCCAGTCCAGGCGCGGTTCCGGTAGAGGTCACAGGCATGCAGTTCGCCTGGTATTTTCGCTATCCAGGCCCGGACGGCAAGTATGGGCGAACCGACCCAAAGTTGATCGACCCGTCGGCGGGCAACGAAGCTGCCGTAGGCTTGGACACGACGGACCCCGCCGCAAAGGACGATGTGGTGACCGGTACCCTGTATCTTCCCGTACAGCGCCAGGTCGACGTCACACTGCGAGCCGTGGACGTTATTCACAGTTTCTTCGTCCCAGCCTTGCGCTTCAAGCAAGACACCGTGCCCGGATTGGCAATTCATATGCACTTCACGCCCACCGAGATAGGCGATTATGAGATCGCCTGTGCCGAGTTGTGCGGACTCGGCCACTACAAGATGCATGGCATGGTCCATGTCGTGTCCCAAGAGGACTTCGATAAGTGGATGGCAGCACGGGAGGCTGAGAAACAATAATGGCGACGTCGGCTCCGGTACATGCGCACGCGGCCCCGCAGGGGTTTATTCGCAGATACGTCTTCAGCCTGGACCACAAGGTCATCGGGCTGCAGTACTATTTCCTGGCGTTAGTGGCGGTATTCGTAGGCATGTTTTTGTCGCTGCTGATGCGGATCCACCTAATTTGGCCGACGGCGATTCTGCCGGGGATTGGGGAGATCAAGCCAGAAACATATCTCAGCCTGCTGACCATGCACGGCACGATCATGGTGTTCTTCGTCCTCACCACGGCCCCGCAGAGCGGGTTCGGAAACTATTTCTTACCCATTCAGATCGGGGCGCCGGACATGGCGTTCCCCGTCCTAAACATGCTTTCCTTTTGGACGACCTTCGCCGCCTTTGTGGTGCTCGTCTCGGCCTTTTTTGTGAGCGGCGGCGCTCCCCTGCATGGATGGACGGGCTATGCACCCTTGAGTGCCCTCACCAACTCGGGTCCCGGGGAACAATTGGGCGCCGATTTATGGATCACTAGCATTGCCCTGTTTTGCGTTGCGTCCCTGATGGGTGCGCTCAACTTCATTACCACAATTCTCGATTTGCGTGCCAAGGGCATGACCATGATGCGCATGCCCTTGACCTGCTGGGCGTGGTTTGTTACCGCCATTCTCGGGCTGTTAGCCTTTGGCGTGCTGCTTTCGGCGGGCATTCTTCTGCTGCTCGATCGCAATCTGGGCACCAGCTTCTATGTTCCTCTGGTGGTAGTAAACGGCCAGCCAATGGGACATCGGGGCGGGTCGCCTCTGCTGTGGCAACACTTGTTCTGGTTCTTCGGGCATCCCGAGGTATACATCGCAATTTTGCCCGGTATGGGGGTAACTTCGCAGGTGCTGTCGACGTTTTCACGTAAGCCGATCTTTGGCTACAAAGCCATGGTCTACGCCATCATGGCCATTGGCTTTTTGGGCTTTGTAGTCTGGGGTCACCATATGTTCATGAGCGGCATGAGCCCGTATTCGGCCTTTGCCTTCTCGATCATGACCATGCTGATCGGCGTGCCGTCGGCGATCAAGACTTTCAACTGGTTGGGGACCATTCACAATGGCCGGGTTCGCTTCCAGTCCCCCATGCTCTATGCCATCGGCTTTGTGTCCCTGTTTGTCTCGGGCGGGCTGAGCGGTCCGTTTCTAGCGCAACCGGTGCTCGATATTCCCCTCCACGACACCTACTTTGTGGTCGGCCACTTCCACCTGATCATGGGGGTGGCGGCGATCTTCGGCATCTTCGCCGCGACCTGTTACTGGTTTCCCAAGATGTTTGGACGAATGATGAACGAGACCCTGGGTCGCGTGCACTTTGTAATTACCCTGATCGGCACCTATGCCATCTTCATGCCGATGCACTATCTGGGAATGGCTGGTCAGACGCGGCGCTACTCGCAGTTCACCGAAGTACCCTATATGACCCGCCTGATTCCCCTGCAGACATTCATGAGCTATGCTGCGTTTATCACCATCGGAGCGCAGCTGATCTTTCTCATCAATCTTTTCTGGAGTATGTTCAAGGGTCCGAAGGCCAGCGACAATCCCTGGGAGGCAACCACCCTGGAGTGGACGACGGCAACTCCGCCACCCCACGACAACTTCGGTGGACATACCCCGGTCGTCCATCACGGCCCGTATGAATACAGTGTTCCCGGAGCGGCTAAGGATTATGTGATGCAGACCGATCCAGCGGGAGCGGCGGCACACTAGGGCACGGAAATCCCCAGGTGCTCTGAAAACTCATCATGGCGAGTTTGAGCCCAGTAACGGTTAGCGTTCCCGAGGCCGGACACGGGGGAGGTTCCACTCCACCCCACTATGGCGGCGACGGGGGCGGCCCCGGAGACGGCTATCCCGATTATGGGCGAAGGTTGCGGCGCGCCCGCTTGGGATTGGCCGTTGCCCTAGCACCCATCCTCATGTTCTTCGTCTCCCTTGCCAGTGCTTACATCGTGCGCCAGGGACTGCCGACCTTCGATGAGAAGAGCAACACCTACGTACGCGACTGGAATCCCACCGATCTACCGCTCGCGATGTTGCTGGTTAATACGGGGTTACTGGCGGCCAGCAGCCTGACCGCCGAGCTGGCTCGCCGGCAAATCACGCGTCAAGCAGCGCTCGCTCCGGTTCGTTCCATTCCCGGTGTGAGCCTAGGCAGCGAAACAGGCTTCCCCTGGCTGTACGTTACGGTGTTACTCGGAGCGGGATTTCTCGTCGGGCAATGGCTGGCGTGGCAGGAGATGGCGAATCGGGGCTACTACCTCGCCACCAACGCCAGCAGTTCCTTCGTATATCTGCTGACCGCAGCGCACGGGATTCATCTTGCCGGCGGCGCGGTGGTACTGCTCTACGCCGCGGTGGTCTCGCTGTTTCACAAACCGATCGAAGCGCGACGTATCGTCGTCGACGTGACCGCCTGGTACTGGCACTTTATCTTCTTGCTTTGGGTTGGCATTTTCGCGTTCTTGTGGTTTCTGCGCTAGCCCGGCCGCCGGGCGGCGCGAGAGAAAAGCTGAGGAGATCGACCTTATGGCTGAGATGGCTGTGCAGCACGGACTCGGGGAGGCATACGAGCCGTCGCTGTTTGGCACCTACTCCAAGAAAATCGGGATGTGGTTGTTCCTCCTCTCCGATTCGCTCACCTTTGGAGCGCTTCTATTCGCCTACAGTTACGGGCGCATTTCGAACCCGCAATGGCCTACACCGTTCCATAAGGAGAGCATCCTCAATGCCACCGTCATGACGGGGTGCCTGTTGTCCAGTTCGCTGACGATGGTGCTGGCGGTTTTGGCGGCACGGCGGGGTGATCGTAGCTGGACACGCAATTGGATTCTCTTCACCATGCTGTTTGGCGCAGCATTCGTCGTCTTGCACGCGATGGAATGGAGCAAGCTGATTGGCGAGGGCATGACTCCCTTCAAAAACCCATGGGCGGCCACCGTACCTCAGTTTGGTGGGACCTTCTTCACCCTCACCGGAATGCACATGCTTCACGTCACGATTGGCATCATTTATCTGGGCGTGGTGGCGCTGCGGAAAAAATGGTTGCCCATTCTACTCGTGCTCTGGTTGGGTGGCTGGCTGCTGACTCCCGCGGATAACGTATTCCACATCGGGATTCACGCGCTTCTGCTTGGGACGGTGATTGCCGTCGCGATTGTCTTTCTCAAACCCAAGGATTACGATGCCCATGACGTCGAGATTGCCGGACTTTATTGGCATTTTGTCGATCTGGTCTGGATGTTCATCTTCCCCTTGGTGTACTTAATGTCGACGCGGATAACAGGATGAGCCGGACTGAACAGCCCTGGATAGGGAACGCCATGAACTAGGGAGAGTACCTCAAGATGCACACCGTTGCCGCCCATCAGGATGAGAGTAAGAGCCAGTATTTCTGGGTTTGGGGAGTATTGCTGCTCCTCACCGCCGTCGAAGTCGTTCTCGCCTATCGGCAGGTCTTCCAGCCCGTCCAGATGCTCGAAGCCTTGATGGTTCTTTCCATCATCAAGTCCGCGCTGATCATCGGTTACTTCATGCACTTGAAATACGAAGCTCGATCCATGAAATGGGTGATGATGACGGCGGTGGTTGCCTGCCTTTGCTTCATGTGTATTTTTTTTGCCGATGCCTATCGCATTCTCGAGCTGGGGGTGCGATGAAACGGCGATTCGCTCTGCTGTCGTTGGGGATCGCGCTTTGGGCCGCTCCCGCCCTGGCTCAGGGCTGCGCCATGTGTTATCGAAATACCACCGGGACGACCAAAGATGGGCAGCGCGCCATTAGCCGTGGAATTTTGGTCTTGCTCGTGCCTCCGGTTGGATTTATGACCCTCGGCGTGGGCTTGGCCTTGCGTTATGGCAAGAAGCGAGACGAAGAGTTTCGCTAACCGCCTCGCCAGCTTCCCTTTCCTTGTTTCACGCGAGATGGAACCGTTCGCGGTCGCGGCGAACTTCGAGGAGGTGTGCGAAGATGGGACTGAATGACCAGCGGACTCAAAGCCGTCTTTTTCGATGTCGGCAATACCCTTCTCTTCCCAGACCGCGCCAGCATTTTGGCGCCGCTCGATCCACCGAAGATAAATTCCAGCCTGGCGCGCTGGCATGAAATTGAGCGCGCCACCAAGAAAACGTTCGATGATCTGATCGAGCGCAATGGTCTGGTCGACCAGGGTTTCTGGTTTCTGTTCTATTCCCGGCTACTGGAAACTCTAGGTCTTCAGGACAACGCCGTCCGGGATTCCCTGGTCGAGGCGACTCGCATCTCCGCCAACTGGTGCGATATCCGCCCGGGAACCCGCGAGGCGCTCCATCGAATGAGGAAGAACTATGCTTTAGGGGTGATCTCGAACGCCGACGGCAGGATCGATCGCGTGCTCGCACGCTGTGGCATCGCCGACTGCTTTCAATCGATCACCGATTCCGGAGTGGTGGGATGCGAGAAGCCGAATCCCGCCATCTTCCAGGCGGCCCTAGCGTCGATCGGTGCCGATCCTAGGCACAGTCTGTATGTCGGGGACGTCTATTCGGTGGACTATCTGGGAGCCACCCGGGCGGGTATGAAGGCCATACTCTTCGACGTGGCAGGAGCCTACCGGGGTCGAAATCTGCCTCGCGTCGAGTCTCTCGAGCAATTGGAAGCCACCCTCGAAAGCGGGTAACGAATCTGATTTCTATCTGGCGCCGTCCGGCGTCAGGTATGGGGCCTTTCACAGTTTAGAGAGAGATTACTTGATGATCCAGACAATCGGCGTGTATGCCGTTGTACAGGGTGCCGAGAAGCTCCGTCCCGTGGCGCGCTAAGAAATAAATGCCGGCCAACTCGCGTTCCTGCAGTGCCTGGTGTGGATAGAGGGCATTGCTCAGCACTTGACTGTGCCGTCGCAAAACCTCGGCTTGGCGCAATTCAGCGCGAGCCGCGCGAGCGCGCAAACCATCGACCTGGTGCTGCATTTTGGCAGCCGCATTTTCCGCCGCGTCCAGCAAAGTCCGATCCAAGCGCCCCAGTGCGTCGCGAATGGCCGAGAAGGAATGCCGGAGGGAAGTCTCGGCATTCTCAAAAGCCGCTTGCAATTCCGCTGGCAGCGCCCGGCCTGCCAGTGTCTCGCGCAACTGCTCCGGGCTGTGGAACAGATCCGTCAAATTCAATCGATACTGGTCGAGCAGGCGCCTGGGTTTTGATTCCACGAGGGTCGCAGAGAAGCGCGGCACGATCGGGGTGGTTCTCCCTAGCAGCTTCTCATGGACCACGCCGGCTTGGGCAAAGTAAGCGACTTCGGCGGCCCCTCCCGTGTAGGCCAGGGTTGGCAGCAAGAAATCTTGGACCACAGGCCGCAGCAAGACGTTACCGCTGAAATGCTCGGGCGAGGAACGAATCCGAGCCAACAGCTCCTGTTGGCCAATGGCTTCCCTCCCGATCTCAAAGGCCTTGTCGTTGGCCCCGTCGGGATTGCGCTCGACCGGAACTCGTGCTCCGTCGCTCATCGTAAACAGCAGTGACGACGACGCTGTCACCTTAACTTGCTGCTGATATCCGGCGGCTTCCAATTCCCTGCCGCGCGTGGCCAATGCCTCGTGCAATTCGGCATTGCGTCGAACGGCTTCGCCATAGAGCGGCTCTGCGATTTGGTGGAGTTCCGGGTCGGAGGCGTCCAACAGAACCACACCCCACTCCGCAAACAGGAAAGCAAACAGCCGAGCGAATGCGCTCCCCAAAGTCTCACCCGGCCGGTAGCTGTTGCGCAAGGCTTGTGCAGCCGGAGATTCACCTAACCAAGTTCTAGCTTGTTCGAGGAGCGTCCGAATCTGCGCATCGAACCGGAGCGTTCCCACCGGCGCATCCGTCGGGCCCTCGATCGATGCGGCCAATGTCTGAAGAGAACCCTCCGGCCCGGGGATTGAGACCCGATTGACTTCCGCCACATCATGGTCCTCGGTCGCTAACCAGAAAACGGGCACACAATCTACGCCCATTTCCGTAGCCACATTCCCTACTTTGATGGCGGTAAGCGCCTTATACAGTGAAAATAAAGGACCGCCGAATAAGCCTACTTGCTGACCCGTCACAACGGCTGCAGCTCCGGCACGCAGGCGAGCGATGTTCGTCAGGGTCTGCGGCGAAGCCTCCCAGGATTCGTTCTGGCGTTGGAGAATCTGAGCAACGGCTTGCCGGTTCTTCGCTGGGTAGCGAATCGAGGAGACCTCCTCTCTTAACCATTCCGTGATGTAAGGGGAGCGACGATAGAAGGATTGGACTTTCGGGTAGTCATACAGGAAATCGGTGAACAAGCGGCTGACATGGGGAATGCCGCTAAAGGGAAGACACTCCGAGCTCACCTGAGGTTCTCCTTTCCGCATTGGACGGCAAAACCCACAGAAAGTTACCTCTTTGCGTCCTCGACCCGGGTCGTTTTACTTCAGATGGTTTGAAACACGGGTGCGATGCACAAAGTGGGTCGGAAAGCGGGCCGGCTGGTCTCGGATCGGCAACAGTTTTCGGCCCTGACGATCCACTCGGCTCCGCCGTACCGCAGGAACGCATAACGTAACCCCGGATTCGTGACTGAGCTTTTCGCAAGCCTGGATCTTGCCCAGGTTAGGGCTTGCCTAGAGGGTCGATGGGAGCGCAGGTGGGATGCCGCGGTCGGCACCCGGCTTGAAAGCGACTCGTTCACAATTGTGGCTGCGTTCCCTAGCGAGCCTGTCTGCCGGGCTGCCGACGAAGCGGCATACCTGCCGAGCCCTTTCCCTCGTCCCCGGCCATCGATTCAGCGCGTGGATTGTCGAGAATGGATGCGGATACCGAGGAATGAAATCGGGATGGATCCAAACAGGCCGAGGCCAATGCCGGCGAACGGATTCCAGCCCAGGTCCACAGTGCGAAGGCACACGGCCAGAGCCCAGATCAGTGCCGTCCCTTGAAACACATACAGCATGGACTGACGCTTCACCATGTTAAATCTCGATTCGCCTACCATCTCTGGAGTCGAACGTCTCCGCGCATCGCGGAGCGTATGTTTGCCTGCTCCGATATCACACCAAGCCGGGTTGGTCGGCAAGATAACGAAAGAGATTCGGGAAGCGTTACTAGTGGAGAACGCGCCTCTACAGCCCGGCGGGAGCACCATATGATGCACAGGGACGGCAGTTTGCGGGTGGTTAGAAGGCGACCTTCGCGGCGAAAACCTGCTGATCCCGTTGACCCCATACGGCCTAAATTCCTGGCTGGACTGAGATGCGGTGCGCACGACCAGAATAAAGCGATTCGGTTTGCCACACGATAGGTCGGCCGGCGGTGGCCAGGCATCCTCACGCGAGCAATTCTCCGAACGCGAGGATGAATCCGCTACCGCCATGTTGTCGCGCCCGGCGTAGGCAATCAGCTTGCGCAGCCGATGAAGACCCAGTTAGCGAGATTGCTGCGGCGGCTCCCGCGGTCTTTCGACGGATACCCAACGTGGCGGAGATGATCGCCGTTTTTCAAGCGGAACTCTTCGATCTCAAAATGACAAAGTCCGCTTCTCGGCCGCTTGCAACTCTTGGAGCAACTGATAAGATGGTGTTCGCTCTCCTATCTCACCTCCTGATCAATGGCCAAGACCATCCAACTGGGAACAATGTCGCAACCAGTGAAAGCGCGCGCTTTATTCTTGCTCGCCATTGCTATGCTGGGGCTCTGCGGGTTTGCCACCTATCTTTCCTTCTTCTATTTCAGAGCCAGTGAACGATGGGTAACTCACACGCAAGAAATACGTGCGGTTCTAGGCGACCTCGAAGCCACGATCAATGATGCGGCGCGCATGAGCACGAGCTACCTGATATCGGGTGACGATTTCGATTTGACGGAGTATCGCGCCGCTGTCTCCAAAGTCGACGAACGAATGCGAGAACTACGGGCGCTCACCCACGACAACCCCGCCCAAGGCCAACCTTGGGATCGTCTCGAATCCGTGACCAAGGCGCGCCTGGAAGCGTGGGAGGATTCGATTCTGCGGAAGCAACAGCGAGAACCGCTGGACCAGTTCAGTCTTCTGCGCCAGAACCTGGATTCCGATTCGCAAGCCGCGGCTGCTGCCGAGGCCATCCGGGTGGAAGAAACTCGCCTGCTTGCGCAGAGAACCAAGGCAGCGCAGCGACGGTTCTTGCTGGCGAGCACGCTCGTATTTTTCAGCTTCTTCATGGCTCTCCTGCTGCTGTGCCTGTATTACCGTCTGTTGAGCGCTGAGTTGCGCGCACGAGAGCAGGCAGAACAAACGCAGCGCGAGGCTTTTTTGCGCGAGGCCGATCTACGGCGAAATGAGGAGCGGTTCCGGCTGTTTGTCGAGGCGGTCGCGGATTACGCGATTGTTGTGTTGGACGCGGAGGGGAATGTCAGCAGTTGGAACAACGGTGCCGAGCAACTGAAGGGCTACGCCGCTTCGGAGATTCTCGGGCGGCATTTTTCCTCCTTCTATCCGGAGGACGATGCGCGAGATGGCAAGCCTCAGTGGGAGCTGGACGTTGCAAGGAGGGAGGGCTGCGTCGAAGACGAAGGCTGGCGTGTCCGCAAGGACGGCTCGAAGTTCTGGGCCAATGTCGTCATCACAGCGACGCGAGACGAGCAAGGGAAGGTGATCGGTTTCGCCATGGTCACCCGTGACTTTACAGACAGGATGCAAACCCAAGAAGCCCTGCAACGTGCCAATGCTGAACTCGCCACCGAAGTGGCCGAAAAGAAGTCCGCCGAGCGGAGACTGGCCACTTCCGAAAGGTCCCTGCGCGGCCTTTCGCTCCGCTTGTTGCGCATGCAGGATGAAGAGCGAAGACGTATCGGCAGGGATTTGCATGACAGCCTGGGGCAGTACCTGGCGGTGTTGAAGATGAACCTTGATTCTTTGGAACTGGCCCTCAAGGCCAGCCCCAACGGAGCCGCCCGCGACGTTGCCAAATGCGCTTGTCTGGCCGAAGACGCAATCAAAGAAGTGCGCACCATCGCTTATCTGTTATACCCTCCCATGCTGGAAGAAATGGGACTGATATCGGCGATACCATGGTACCTGGACGGGTTCTCCAAACGCAGCAATATACAGACCAGCTTCGAAATCGATCCCGATTTCGGCCGGCTTCCAGCCGAGGTGGAGTTGGCGCTGTTTCGGATCCTGCAAGAGAGTTTAACCAATGTTCATCGGCACTCCGGAAGCTCGACGGCAACGATTCGACTCTCTCGCGGAGGGGGAATCGCTTGGTTGGAGGTCGAGGACATGGGTAAAGGAATTCCACCCACGCTTTTGGAGCAATCGAGCGAGGACTGGATGGGTTCCTTGGGGGTCGGCCTGCGAGGCATGAACGAGCGCATGCGCCAACTCGGAGGCAAGCTCGAAGTCTATTCCAGGGAGGGGGGAACGGTGGTTGTAGCCAGTGTCCCCGCCGGGGAACAGCGCACGGCGATGACAAAGTCAGCGTAGCTTGTGCCTTCCGCATTCGACAAAAGTCCCACTTCCATCGAGCCCGCGGTCAATCGCCGCGCAACCCCGCCATGCATCGCGGGTGTGGCTGGCGACCAGCTTTCCACGGGATCGCGATGCTCGCACGAGTCTCACAGGCGCTTTGAATCATCAATTACGAGAGAGAGTCAAATGTACAAGACTCTTCCCGGCTAGGCGATGAGAGGAGCGCATCATGCCTACCCCTCTGATCTGGGGCGTAACTGTGGCTTTTGGCTTTCTTGCATGGGGCATCTGTGCCGCGCAATACATTTGGCCGGCGATAAGCAAAAGGGAGCGCGCAGAAGCACTCCGGCCGATCCTCGTGCTGCACGGGTTCAGGTATAT
>Ga0187782_10001195_pt1 | contig 18600 bp, 17 predicted proteins | sample 0715_SJ02_MP15_2_FD_132454 | JGI IMG/M metagenome (GOLD analysis project Ga0187782, IMG submission 132454) | Tropical peat soil microbial communities from peatlands in Department of Meta, Colombia - 0715_SJ02_MP15_20_MG | ecosystem: Environmental > Terrestrial > Soil > Wetlands > Peat | place...
GAAGCCTCTACGCCGCGATGTCCAATCGCACTTTTATTCCGGCGTGGACCGCGAGCGCGATGAGCGTGTCCAGGCTGAACTTGTCGATCTTGCTGCGCAGGAGGTCGTTCAGCCGCGGCTGCGTGACGCCGAGGCGACGCGCGGCTTCGGCCTGCGTCAGATTCCAGCCGCGGACCTTCTGCTGGATGGCGATCATGAGATCGGATCGCATGGTCATGTTCGCGGCCTCTTCCGGCGTGTCGGACAGCGCGTCCCAGACGTTGGCGAATTCCTGCTGCTCCATCGCTATGCGCTCCTTTTCCTTCACAATCGGATCTGCCTCAAGCCGGCTTGCCGCCAAATCCAAGTCCCTTTGCGCCGTCTGCTGCGTCTTCTTTTGAAAGGCGTGCAAGACATAGATGGCGCTCGCGATCTTGACGACATATAGAACCCCGGAATGCGTCTGCCTCCGATCCCCTCGCCCTCGGGAAAGGCGATTTCCGGACTATTCAGTGCGGCGAACACGATGCGAGGAGGCGGCGTCTTCCAGCGCAAGGAAGCGGCGCCGGAGCTCGAGGAAGAAGCGCGGCGGCAGCATCCCGTAAGCGACGGAGCCATCATCCCGGTTCGCTATGCGCCGCAGGTCGGGCCCCGGCCAATCGAATTCGTTGCTCTCGCAGAGGACGATTCATGAGCGCTCCGCATCGAGCTTGAGATGGCGCTTGATCGCGGCAGGCAATTCGATCGCCATGGCGCCGTCTGCGGGCGCCGTGTGCGTGACGGGCACGACGATCACGCTGGTATTGCCGTCTCCATCATCTTGAGTTGAGAGAACGATCGCGCACAAATGATCTTTCGCCCCCTCCTCCTGCCCCCGCAAATATTCGGAGCGCCAGAGGTAGCTGTAGCAGATGACGAGACCCGCTTGCGGCTTGGGGAGGCTTACGGGGTCCAGTCCTTGATCAGGTCATCCAAATAGGCATGTTGCGGAGCGACTTCAGCGTGGCGGATCGCCTCGATCGTCTCCTGCGGAAGCTCGCCGACGCCGTAAACGCGCCGGTCGCGGCGCTTGAGGCGGCGATATTCCTTTGCGGAAATCATCACCGTTTAATTGTCGTCCCCGTCCGCGACGAGGACCGGCTCAGTCTGGGCCAAGTCGCGATAGCGGCTTGGCTCCCTGCCGAATTCGGCTGACGACACGCGGATCATATGGTCTTCTCGCCCCGTGTTCGCGTTTCGAGCTTCGATGAAATCCTAGCTCAGGCGGCAGGAAAAATCCATTTTATGTTTGAGCGAAGCCCGCCGTGCCGCAGCGGCCCAGGCTCGACTGCTCGGCTACATACAACTGCACCTTGATGCTCGACGTGTCGGCCAGCGCCTCCCAGACGTTCGCGAACCCCTGCCCGTTCAGATCGCTACTCGGTCCTTGCGGCAATTCTGCAATTGATCTCCCGTCCCCCTAACCCGCGTCCCCGTAACCCGTATCCGCGGCTTTTGCGCGCGCCGAGGCTGCGTACCGAGAATTAGGCTGAGCAGGTGAGTCGAATCGTGGAGGCGAAGCCTCGTCGGAACATTCACGCGACGTTGGGCGCGTTGCGTTCCTGGAAAATTCGCTTACAAAACATGAAACCCCGCTCGGGCTCGAGGACATTCCATGGGCGCGTTCAAACCTTGGCTTCTTATGGCGTTGCTTCTCGTCGCTAGCCCAGTGTTCGCTATCGATTGCGGGCGGGCCAAGAGCGAAGTCGAAAAGGCGATTTGCGGCGATGCGGAAGCGAAGTCAGCCGATGAAGAACTTGGTCGAGCGTTCGAGCGCGTGCGTGGTTCGCTGCCCGCCAATGAAACAGCAAGCTTAAAACTGTCGCAGCGAAACTGGATCCAAGTTCGGGACACAGACTGCCTCGCTCCCCGCGCGCTCAAGCCCTTGTCAAAGTGCCTTAAGGAAAAGAGCGCCCTGCGACAGAAATTTCTGGAAGGCCGGCCCATCGCGGGCGAGGCTCCCGCGGGACAGGTCAGGCCGATGTTTATTTATCGGTCTGCCACAAATAAAGAAGCAGGCGTTTCGATAGAGGCGCTGAAATTTACAGGAGACGAAAGCTGGGAGACGAAGCTTAACGCTGCGATAGGCAAGCTTGTAAAGTCGGCTGTAAAGGATGCGGACCTCTCCGAGTCCCAAGACGCACAATCCTCGCCAAACCATTCATACTTCGTCGACCTCGGGGTTTCTCTTTCCTTCGCTGCGCCTCGTTTCGTCTCGATAAACGCCAGCTACGAAAACGAGCTGGGCCAAGCGCACCCGTTTCGCTACGCAATCAACCTGAACTTCGAGATTCCAACTGGCCGAGAGCTACAATTCGAGGATCTGCTGAACAAGGCCGACGCCAAGAAGATTTTTCAGCTTTGTCGTTCGCAAATCGTCAAGGAAAAATTGGAATTGGCCGACGTCCATGGAGTGACCGAAAAGACGGATGACATCGACCCCAAGGAAGTGGAGGAGCTGACGAGACAGTTCTCCAATTGGAGGTTCGGCGGGTCCGGCGTCGAGATCAATTACGGCGATGACGCCTTTGGCGGCTATGGGCGTTGCGAATGCAGCTGTTCGATCTCTTACGAAGAGCTTCGACCCCTCGCGAAAAAGGACTTTCCGCTTCCCTGACCGAACCGGGCGAGTTGCGGAGGGGGCACCGGCGAATCCGGCCCGGCTACCCCCCGCCGAATCGATCCTCACTCAATAATGCTCGCCACCACGCCCGCGCCGACCGTTCTCCCGCCCTCACGGATGGCGAAGCGCAGCTTCTCCTCCATCGCGATTGGCACGATCAAAGCGACTTCCATCGCGATGTTGTCGCCCGGCATCACCATCTCGACGCCCTCGGGCAGCGTGACGACGCCCGTCACGTCCGTCGTGCGGAAGTAGAACTGCGGACGATAGTTCGTGAAGAACGGCGTGTGGCGCCCGCCCTCCTCCTTCGTCAGGATGTAGGCCTCCGCCTTGAACTTCGTGTGCGGCTTCACCGAGCCCGGCTTGCACAGCACCTGGCCGCGCTCCACCTCCTCGCGCTTCGTGCCGCGCAGCAGGCAGCCCACATTGTCGCCCGCCTCGCCCTGATCCAAAAGCTTGCGGAACATCTCGACGCCCGTCACGGTCGACTTCGCCGTCGGGCGGATGCCGACGATCTCCACTTCTTCGCCGACCTTGATCACGCCGCGCTCGATGCGTCCCGTCACCACCGTGCCGCGGCCAGAAATCGAGAACACGTCCTCGACCGGCATCAGGAAGGGCTGATCCTTGGGGCGCTCCGGCTGCGGGATGTATTCGTCGACCGTCTGCATGAGCTTCAAGATCGCGTCATGGCCGATCTCAGGCGTCTTGCCCTCGAGCGCCGCCAGCGCCGAGCCCTTGGTGATCGGAATGTCGTCGCCGGGGAACTCGTATTTCGACAAGAGCTCGCGCACTTCGAGCTCCACGAGCTCCAGGAGCTCCGGATCGTCGACCATGTCGACCTTGTTCAGGAACACGACCAGCGCCGGCACGCCGACCTGGCGGGCGAGCAGGATGTGCTCGCGCGTCTGCGGCATCGGGCCGTCGGCGGCGGAGACGACGAGGATCGCGCCGTCCATCTGCGCCGCGCCGGTGATCATGTTCTTCACATAGTCGGCGTGGCCGGGGCAGTCGACGTGGGCGTAGTGGCGGTTCTTCGTCTCATACTCGACATGCGCCGTCGAGATGGTGATGCCGCGCGCGCGCTCTTCCGGCGCCTTGTCGATCTGGTCGTAAGCGGTGAAGGTCGCGCCGCCGGTCTCCGCCAGAACCTTGGTGATCGCCGCCGTCAGAGACGTCTTCCCGTGGTCGACGTGACCGATCGTCCCGATGTTGCAATGCGGCTTCGTGCGCGCGAACTTTTCCTTGGCCATCGTCTTGAGGTCCGGTCCGAATGTCTCCTGCCCGAGCCCGCGCTCGAGCGGGCGACGCTTTAGGCGGAATGAGGGTTTTCTTCAAGAGGGCGGGCGCCGGAGCGCGCGTCACCCCTTGACGGCGGCGGCGACCTCGGCGGCGAAGTCGCTCCTGTCCTTCTCGATGCCTTCGCCGAGCGCATAGCGCTTGAAGCCGGCGATGACGATCGGGGCGCCGGCCTTGCCCTCCGTCTCCTTGACCGCCTGCGCCACGCTCTTGCCGCCGTGGTCGGGGTGGTTCGAGACCTGCTCCGGCAGCAGCACTTCCTTGTAATAGGTCTTGAGGCCCGACTCGACGATCTTCTCCAGCACGTGAGCCGGCTTGCCCGCGTTCTTCTCGGCGAGAAGATTCTTCTCGCGCTCGATGATGGCGGGATCGAGCTCCTCGACCTTCAACGCGAGGGGGTTCGCCGAGGCGACATGCATCGCGAGCTGACGCGCCAGGGTCGCGAGCGCCTCCTTGTCGCCCTTCGACTCGAGCGCGACGATGACCGCGATCTTGCCAAGGCCGTCCGACGCCTGAGTGTGCACATAGCGCCCGACGACGCCTTCCGAGACCGCGAGGCGCGCAGCACGGCGCAGGGTGAGGTTCTCGCCGATGTTGGCGATCGCGGTCGTCACCGCCTCGGCGACGGTCCCGCCGGCAGGATAGGCCTGCGCCCCGAGCTCTTCAGCCTCGGTCTTGCCGGTCTTCAGAGCCACGTCCGCAATGTTGCGGACGAGCGTCTGGAAGTCGGCGTTGCGCGCTACAAAGTCGGTCTCGGAATTCACCTCGACGACGACGCCCGAGGCGCCGTCGGTCAGCGCCGCCACGAGGCCCTCGGCGGCGACGCGACCGGCCTTCTTCGCGGCCTTGGAAAGACCCTTCTTGCGCAGCCAGTCGACGGCGGCCTCAAACTCGCCGCCCGTCTCGTTGAGGGCGGTCTTGCAATCCATCATGCCGGCGCCAGTGCTCTCGCGCAGTTCTTTGACCAGAGCGGCGGTGATCGTGGCCATGGGCTAACCTTTCGCGTTTTCGAACGACATCGGGCGCTGACCGAGGACAGACGACAGGCTCCGATCGTCTTCAGTCCCCGGTCAGGCGCCCGCTAATATCCGCGGAGCTCAGCCCGCAAGCAGCGCGCGCGCCTGCTCGACCCAGTTGTCGCGGCCGATGCGCCCGCCGAGCTTCAAATCGGCGTCGAGCTTCTCGGCGTCTTCGCCGGTGAGCGCCGCGATCTGCCAGTAGTGGAAGACGCCTCCGTCATTCAGCTTCTTGACGAGTTGCGGCCCGACGCCCGAGATCTTGGCGAAATCATCCGGGGCGCCGCGCGGCGCCGCGAGCAATTCGAAGACTTCCGTCGAGCCCTCGGCGGCGGCCGGAGACGGCGCGGCCTCGAGCGCCGGCTCCGCCGCGGGCGTCTCGGACTCCCCGAGGTCAAAGCCCGCGGCGCCTTGGCTGCGCGAGATGCCGTCGATGGCGGCGCGCGCCATGAGGTCGCAATAGAGCGCGATGGCGCGTCCCGCGTCGTCGTTGCCGGGCACCGGATGGCTCACGCCGTCCGGATCGCAATTGGTGTCGAGGATGGCGACGACGGGGATCTTGAGGCGCTTCGCCTCCTTGATCGCAAGCGCCTCCTTGTTCGTGTCGATGACGAAGATCAGGTCCGGCGTGCCGCCCATGTCCTTGATGCCGCCGAGCGCCTTCTCGAGCTTGTCGCGCTCGCGCGTGAGCAGCAGCCGCTCCTTCTTCGTGACGCCGCCGGAGCCGGCCGAAAGCTGCTCGTCGAGCTTGCGCAGCCGCTGGATCGAGCCGGAGATCGTCTTCCAATTCGTCAGCGTGCCGCCGAGCCAGCGCGAATTGATGTAATATTGCGCGCTGCGCTTGGCTGCGTCGGCGATATGGTCCTGCGCCTGCCGCTTCGTGCCGACGAAGAGCACGCGCCCGCCTTTGGCGACCGTATCGGACACGGTCTTCAGCGCCTGATGCAGCAGCGGCACGGTCTGGGCGAGGTCAATGATATGGATGTTGTTGCGGGCGCCGAAGATGTAGGGCGCCATCTTGGGGTTCCAGCGATGCGACTGATGGCCGAAATGCGCGCCGGCCTCGAGCAGGCCGCGCATGGTGAAGTCTGGAAGCGACATTCTGTGTTTTCTCCGGTTGAGCCTCGGCGAAAGGTGTGGAGAGCCTCGGGTGAGAGGCCACCGGAACGGCGTCTTGAAGCAGACTCCGTGAGCGCTTTCGCCTGTGGGATGCGTGCCCTATAGGGGAGCTCGCAGCGGAAGGCAAGCTCGATCCGCTCGGCTCGGCGATCCTCGTCGAGGTCGAATTGAGAGAGCGACAGGAATCGAGGAGACGAGGGTGTCGACGACTTTGGATGGGTTGGGCATTAAATATGAGTCGGATAAGTGCTCCCTGCTTAATGACTATTTGCGTCACTACGAATCCTTATTCAAGACCTTTCGGAACAGAAAATTTTGCTTGGTCGAGTTTTCCGACCCGGGTAATATGACGTCGGCTTTCGTATGGAAAGAGTACTTCAAGAGGGCCAGGATCATCGAGGTCATACCGGCAGGCTCTGTGTGCGTGGACGATTTTGAAGGAGTCGTGATTGAGATTGGTGATCAAAACGACCCAGCCTTTCTCAGACACCTCGCAACCAAATACAACCCACTCATCGTTATAGATGATGGATTTCATTTCTCATCGTGGCAGATATTATCCTTTGAGGTTATTTTCCCGCACGTACAAGACAATGGTCTGTACATTATTGAAGACATGAACTCGAACTTTCATCCTCTTTCGAGCATCTTCTGCCAGGACCGGGGCGCGTCCACGTTCCGTTATTTGATCAAACTTCTCACTTTCTTAGCCAAAGGGACGACGGAGGCTCCTTCACCAGGCGACCTCGAGCTCATCGGTTGCCTCAGCGGCCTGGTCGAAAGCATTAACTTCATACCCAAGGCCGTCGTTGTTCGCAAACGCGCGGGCGCGCTGGGGCTCGTTTTTAATGTAAAATCAGGTTTGGAGTGTGATTCACAAATATTAAAGAGAGTCCCTTCAATAGCCTACGATCGATGTAAGCCGCTCATCTTCGACGCCCCGAAGTCGGTAGTGGATACCGTCAATGCAATGCTCGAACACAATACATGCTCGCCGCCAGCCTATGTAGCCAAATTTAAGAGCGCATTCATATTCGATGAGGGTATCGTCATCGACTCGAAAAAAACCGTCGTCCGCGAAAGTTTGATAAATATCGAGCCGACAGCAGCGTTTGCCGGATTTCATCGAATCGCCGACGGCGTCACCCTGATCCGGTGCGAGAATCTCGAATTCATCCCCATGGATATACCAAATAATTGCATGCTATTGACCCAACTATGGGATCAAAACTACGGTCATTGGCTCATCGAGTCCCTCTCGAGATTGACGCTCCTCGATGGAGTCTGCGCCGCTGGCGACTTGCATTTCTTGATAAAAAAACGAGACGAGCGGAGCAACGGAATGTACATCGAGACGCTCGCCGCGCTTGGGTACACGGAAGATAGAATCTCCTGGTTCTCAGGCCCCACAGCGGTGAAAAACCTCCTGTATGCGTCACCGCTGACATTGCATCCTCAGGTTAAATCACCCTTGGTGCTAGACATAATGAAAATAATAAGATCAAATATCTTGGGAGCAGATGAGACAGATACGCCCTCCCCAACGAAACTATACGTGTCTCGCAATTTGGATGCTAATGATAGAATATTATTGAACGAGGAAGATGTCATAAAAATTGCTATAGAACACGGATTTGTAGTTATTCACCCGGGGCTTATGTCGTTTGCTGAGCAGGTACGTGTATTTGGCAATGCTCAACACGTCATAGGGAACCTGGGAGCGGGTTTGACAAATATCGTTTTCAGCAATGACGGCCTAAAATTACTTGCCATCACGAGTGAGCACATGATGGATGATTTCTTCTGGGATCTTGTGTCTCATAAGCAGGGCGCTTATTGGTCGATCCACGGGAAGGCGTCCGGCAAACGCCAAGGATATCGTGATGATTTTACGATAGATATCGAAAAATTCGCGAAAGTCCTCGAAAGTTTCCTTCAATCGTGAAACTCTTCGGCTTTGGGGACGCATTTGCAATTGTCCGTGCCGAAGCCGGGAGGTCGTGCAGGCTCCATTTTTATATGGGCGGGGATCGCAAGGACGCAGGCGCTTTCGACGCGCCATAGGCCCTCACCGACTTCTTCGAAGCCGGTCTTGCGCCAAATGTCGCGCGAAAGAACGTTGGACTGCGTCTCCTTGATCAACGCCTCCAAAACGTCCTCGCCTTCGGCTCTGAGGCGTTCGGCGAGCGCGGACACCGCCGCCAACTCCGCCTCGAGTCCGACCGTGCGGCAGCTCATGACGAACTGGAGCAGGCGCCCCCGCAATTCGACGATGACGCCGACCAGCCCGTATTTGACGTAGATGTCCTCAACCTCGAAGACATGAAGCCGCGCGCCATCGGCGAGCGCCTCGACGATTTCCTCCCGGCTCCAGCGCTTGCCTGTCGTGTTGAATTGATTGGTCCTGTTCAACAGTTCGAAGGCTCGCGGAAAGAGCGCGTTTTCGACGCCCGAGAGCGGGACGAGACGCATCCTGACGCCGAGCGTCGCGAGAAACTCCTCGCGGGAGAGTTTCTTGCGCGACTCTTCGCGCAGAACTTGCGCCTGCACCATCTCCGTGCGTCGAGTCGACTCCGCGGTGACGCTCGGCGCCTGCGTTTCGGGCGACCAGAGGAGGAGGCGCCGGAGTTCGAAGGGGTTGCCGCCAATGACGCGCATCTCCGGAAACGCCGCGGCCATCGCGGCGCGCTCAACGGGATTGTCGTCGATAAACAAAACATTGCGCGGCAGCAGATTCGCTTCCTGGAGCATCTCCTCCATGCTCTTGACCTTTGGCGACCAATTGATCTTGATCGCGGCGAAGTCGCGCATCTCTATCAAGCCGCGGCACATCCGCGGCCAGATGCGCTCGATGCTGCTCCTGTCGTTCTTGCTGATGACGCCCAGCAACAACCCGCGTCGCTTGACGATCAGCAGCGCCTCCATGTAGCCAAGCGGCCATCCTTCCGTCGCGAGGTCGCTGATGGTCTCGCCTTCCACGGCGACGCCGCGCCAAAGCGTGTCGTCGAGATCGGTGACGACGAGCTTTATCGAGTCCGCCTGTTTCAACACCTTGAATGTCGCAAGGACCTCGCGCCATAAACAGTCGACGATTTCGTTCGATGTCATCATGAAATCGAATTGTTCCCGATATGGCGTCAACGGCTCCAGGCGCTGCAAATCATATTCCGATCCCCAGATTCCATCGCCGACCGAGCCGCCATGATTGCTCAGCTCCAACGAGTCGTCCTGAAGCCGGCACTTGCCGATCGAGCTGGCGAGATCATCAAAATCGACGAAGTGCGCCGCGGGCGCCTTCGCCACGATCTTTTCGAGCTCTGTGTTGAGCTGCTGACAGAAATAGGCGGGGTTGCGCAGATCGCGCTTGGGTAGCAGGCGCCCGAGGTAATTTCTTTGCGGGGTGAGAAAATTGACGACGAAAGTCGTCTTCGAGCGCGCTCGCGTATACTCGAGCGCGCCGTCAAGGAGCGCCTCCAATCTCACAACGGAGGTCTGGAAAAAAGACTCGAAGGCTTCAATATCATCATACGGCAGACGCACGTAGCCGTACTCGGGCATTATCGTGCGCAGTGGCGGCATGACGAGTATGAAGTCATAGTCCTCGAGCGGGCGCGGCGGCGCTTCGGGCAATCGACCTGCGTGGTTGAAGAGTATGAAATCTCGCTCGCAGCCCGGCAAGGTCGCCGGCAAGAAATGGGCGACGCCCTCCGCGAAGCACGACCCGATCACGAGTATCCGTTTCGGCGTCGCATCGCTCGCCGAAAGCCGCACGGGCGCGAACAATTCCGTGATTGGAAGCTTCTTTGGCGGCGCGTTCGCCGCCTCGTGACCTGCGCCGTTTGGCTCACGCCCTTCCGCCAACAATTCCGTTACTGGAAGCTCCTCTGGCGACGCGTTCGCCGCCCCGTAACTTGCGTCGTTTGGCGCGCGCCCTTCCGCTTGGCCGTGCCTGATAAAATGGAGCAACGGCTCGTTGCCGGAAGCCGCCACGTCAGGGTAGACGGTCAAGTACCACTGAGCGTCAAACCGCGGCCCGGGCGAATGGCCCTTCTTCCAGCCCTCCGTGATGTAATGGTCGAACGGATGCAAACCGGAGTTCAGCGCTTCGGGGTATTGTCTCAAGTACCAAGCCGCGTCGAACAGACCAGTGAGTTCGACGACTCCTCGGTATTCCTTCCAGATCGCATCGGGATCGATGCGGTCGGCGCGGCGCTTAAAAATGCGCGGAAGTCGCATATCGAGTCCTTTGTTTTGCTTCAACGTTTCAGAGACTCGCCCCTGATGACGCCCTCTCTCTCCGCAAGGCAGGCCCTCCCCTTGCAACGAATCGTTTGTGAGTTCGGGGCGACTTCCTTGCCTTTCCTTGCGCTAACCCGCGCCCCAGTCCCGAGTGAGAAGCAACGTGTCAACCGCCGGCGTTTCGCTGCGAATCAAGAATGCCGCGCCTTAGCTCGTTCACGACGCTACTCCGTATTCGCTCGATCTTTGGCCGAAACCAGTCGGCTCGTTCCATGGGGAGCATCAGATAATCCCAATAGATGCGATCGACGCCATTTAGCCAATCCTGTTGCGTCACGAACGGCGTGCCGACGAGATCGAAAATTGCGTAGCCTAGTTCCGAAGCCACAGAGAACAGCGCCTCCGGCCCGTAGCCATAGGCGTCGTAGCCGCCGCGCCCGAACTCGACGCTGATCGCCGGGCGATCCCGCTTCAACAGCTTGGCGGCGCCTTTCAGGATGTCGATCTCGCCGCCCTCGGTGTCGATCTTGATGTATGAGATAGGCCCGGGCGGATCGAAGGAGTCGAGCGTTCGAACCTGAACGACGATCTCTTCAAGGTCGTCGCTCCGCCCATCGTTGTAAGAGCTGCGCCTGCGCAAGCCGGATTCTCCGATCGCGGCCGGCTTCACGAAGAATGAGGAGGAGCCCTCCCGGGCTCCGAGCGCGCACTGAAACACATCGACAGGCTTGTCCGAGAAAATTGCCTGGAGATCGGCGCAAAGATGTGGGATTGGCTCAAACATCATCAAATAGCTGCACTTTAATATTTCAGTGAATACCTGAGCATGGCGTCCCATATTGGCGCCGATGTCAATGATGCTGAGGGGCTTGATGTCATCAAGAAGAATTATATAGTTGTACTCGAGCACCCATTCCCAGTCAATGTAGTGACCCTCGGCGAGGATCTGCTCGATTTCCTGAACGTTGTTTCGCATTTACGCCCCTTGCGTCGGTCGGTCCCACAGATGGTTTCGGGTGGCCTCCCCGCAAGACGGCTGCGGCGCGTTTTGTATCGCTTTACAGATGCCCGCTCACCGCCCCGACACCGCCCGCACCGCGAGCTCCGTGCGGCTTCGCAGCTGCAGCTTGCTCAAGATCGTGCTCACGTGATTCTTGACCGTGCCCTCGGCGAGCCGGAGGTCGCGGGCGATGTCGCGGTTGGCTTTTCCGGAGGCGACCCCCGCCAGCACGTCCTTCTCGCGCTCGGTGAGGAGCTCCTCGTCCAGCGGCGGCTCGGCGCGCTCGACGCCCTTGACGCGCCGAAACTCGTTCAGGATCTTCGCGGCGATGCTCGGCGACAGTCGCGGCTCGCCGCGCGCGACCGCCCGAATCGCCTCGACGATCTCGCTCTCCCTGGCGTCCTTGAGCAGATAGGCGCTGGCGCCCGCCATGATCGCCTCGAACACGAGCTCGTCATGGTCGAAGGTCGTGAGCGAGATGACGCGCGTCCGAGGAAGCTCAGCGAGGATTTGCCGCGTCGCCGCGACGCCGTCGACGATCGGCATCTTGAGGTCCATCAGGACGACATCCGGCCGATAGGCCCTGACGGCGCGCAGGGCCTCGGCTCCATCGGCGACGCCAGCGACGACCGTCAGGTCCGGCTCGCCGTCGAGCAGGGCTGCAAGAGCCTTGCGGATCATCGGCTGATCGTCGGCGATCAGGATCCGAATGGTTTGCGCGTCAGTCAATGGCTTCCCTTCAAACTCCGCTGCGCGCGACGACGCTTCGGCGCTCGACGACGAAACTATGTCGTCCCCCCGTTTCGCTCAAGAGCCTCAAGCCGAAGCCTCGCGCCGGATTGCTCCGCGACGGCTTCCAGAACGATACGAGACTTTCGCCTCTCACTGCCCTCTCCGTCGTCGCGCGCATGGCGCGCGCGCTCCGAGAGCGACGCAACTGAAATTCCCCTTCACGACCCGTCTTTTATGCCGGGTGTTGCTGCGCCCTCACCGATGCTAGTTTCCAATCACCCGGCGAGAGGGCGACTTTTATGGGAAGCCCCCCCGCCGAAGACAATGCGGCTGAAGCCTTGTCGCCAACACGGGGCTTCCGGCGCGGCGCCTGTCGCTGTTACCGCCTCCCCACCCCCCGCGAGGCGACAGGCCATAGGCCTCCCGGACACCCCTCCGGGAGGCCTTATCGCTTGTATACGGCCCGTTGCATCAGTCAAACAGGCTCGAGACGCTCTCTTCCTTCGCGGTGCGCGCGATCGCCTCGCCGATGAGCGGACCGATCGGCAAAACGCGAATGTTGGGGGCGCCCACAGCCGCGGGCGATGCGGCGATCGTATCACTGATGACGAGCTCTCGCAGCTTCGATTTGGCGACGCGCTCAATGGCGCCACCCGACAGCACGCCGTGCGTGATATAGGCGGACACCGACGCCGCTCCCGAGGCGAGCAGCGCCTCCGCAGCGTTGCAAAGCGTGCCGCCCGAATCCACGATGTCGTCGACGAGGATGCAATTCTGGCTGCGCACGTCGCCGATGATGTTCATGACTTCCGATTCTCCCGCTCGCTCACGCCTCTTGTCGACGATGGCGAGCGGCGCGTCGATTCGCTTGGCGAGCGCGCGGGCGCGCACGACGCCGCCGGTGTCGGGCGATACGACCATGACCTTGTTGAGCTTGGCGTGGGCCTTGATGTCCGCCACCATGACCGGCGCGGCGAACAGATTGTCGGTCGGAATGTCGAAGAACCCTTGCACCTGCCCGGCGTGCAGATCAACGGTCAGCACGCGGTCGGCGCCGGCTCGGGTGATGAGATTGGCGACGAGCTTCGCGGAAATGGGCGTGCGGGACACGCCTTTGCGGTCCTGGCGCGCATAGCCGAAATAGGGAATGACCGCGGTGATGCGTCGGGCCGACGCGCGGCGCAGCGCGTCGATCATGATGAGCAATTCCATCAGATGATCATTGGCGGGCGCCGACGTGGACTGAATCACGAAGACATCCTGCCCGCGCACGTTCTCCAGGACTTCGACCCAAATCTCCTGGTCGGCGAAGCGGCGCACGACCGCGCGACAAAGCGAAATCCCAAGATGCGCGGCGATCGCTTCCGCAAGCGGCCGATTGGAATTGCCCGTAAGTAGCTTCATCACCGCCATCATAGCTCAACCCACGCTGGGCGGTCTTCTAACAGCCGGGGCGTTTCAGAACAATACGACTGTTCGATGACGGACCGAGTCTGATTTATGGAGACTTTCGTCTCTGCGCACAGAAAGCAAAAAGCCCGGCCGTCGCCGGCCGGGCAGAATTGAAGCTCGCTTCAGCGCGATCAGTATTTCGCGACAACCGGCGCCGGCGCAAACGGATTGAAGTGCCAGTTCAAGCCGGCGCGCACCGTGTGAAAGCGCGTTTGGGAAGTGTGGTCGAAGGCGAAAAGCGACCCTGGCGCGGTCGCCCAGTACGATCCGCCATTGATGCTGTTCGGGCCCAGATCGGTGTAAAGATATTCGACCTTGACCGAGAAGGTCGACAAGACCGGATGCGAGATCAAGGGGAACCACTCCACGCCGCCGCCAGCAGTCCAACCGGTATTCGTGGCGTCATACACGGTGCCCGTGCCCAGCACGGCCGGGAAGCCGGTCGGCGCGCCGAAGGCGGTTACAGTAAAGTCGTGGACGACCTGGCCATAGGCGAATCCGATCGACCCGAAAATCAACAGATTGGGGATGAGCGGCGTTACGCCGATCCGACCGCGCAATGTGCCGAACCAGTCGACGCTTTTCGTCTGGGTGAGATAGACCGAAGCGGGCGCCGGTCCCGTCGCAGACGCGCCCTGGGTCTGCGTATGGAGATCCGCGGCCTGGATATCGGCTTCGAGACCCACCACAAGCCACGGATTGATCTGATAGTTGTAACCGACCTGGCCGCCCCCGAGGACGCCCTGGATGTTGTTTGTCAGACTCCACCCGGCGAGTCCTGCGCCGGACGGGGAGACGTGGGTGAAATTCCCGACGAGCCCGCCCGTGTCCTGGTCGCCGTTGCCGAAGCCATAACCGATGTTGATGCCGCCGTAGAGACCCGTCCAGGTGAAGGCCGGGGGCGGAGGGGGAGCGGGGAGCGCCTCCTTGCGGTAGGGAAGATCGGCGCCCATCGCCGCTCCGGCGATCAACGCGCCGGCGACGCCGACGGCGACTGCGAGTTTAGTCATTGCGGTTCTCCCTATCGCTAACTGGCGCGCCGCCAAAGCTTCCCGAAATCCCGAGACGCTCGATCAATCAGACCCAGGCGGACGGATTCGACTTCGCGAACACCTGTTATTAGGCGGCGTCCGCCTTTACGGTCAATTGTAGCTCACCGATAAACCGCCCGGCGCGCGACGATTGTTCGGGCGCGTGACAAAAAGGTCACAGGCAAGGAATTTGATGAACATCAATTCAAAGCGGATTCAGAGAGTTGCTCAACCCTGGCCGCGCTCCTTCCTAAGCCTCGTCCAGTAGTCGAGACGCTTGCGCAATTCTCTCTCGAAGCCTCGTTCGACTGGTTGATAGAGACGTTGCGGCGAAAGTTCTTCGGGCCAATAGTTCTGACCCGAAAAGGCCTCGGGCGCGTCGTGGTCGTAGACATAGCCTTCGCCGTAGCCTTCGTCGCGCATCAATTTCGTCGGCGCGTTGAGGATGATCTTGGGCGGCGGGAGCGAAGCCTTCTCGCGCGCCAGACGCGCCGCCGCCTTGTAAGCGATATAGGCGGCGTTCGACTTCGGCGCCGTCGCGACATAGATCACCGCCTGCGCGAGCGCGAGTTCGCCCTCCGGACTGCCGAGAAAGTCATAGGCGTCCTTGGCGGCGTTGGCGACGACGAGCGCCTGCGGGTCGGCGAGCCCCACATCCTCCACCGCCATGCGCACGACGCGCCTCGCCAGGAACAACGGGTCTTCGCCGGCGTCGAGCATCCGGGCGAGGTAATAGAGAGCCGCGTCGGGATCGGAGCCGCGCACGCTCTTATGCAGCGCGCTGATGAGATTGTAGTGGCCTTCCTGCGCCTTGTCGTAAATCGGCGCGCGCCGCTGCGCCACATCGGCGAGCCGCCGCCTGTCGAAGCTCTCGCCAGGCTCGGCGGCGCGCCAGACTTCCTCCGCGAGCGTCAGCGCCGCGCGGCCGTCCCCGTCGGCCATGGCGATCAGAGCCGCTCGGGCGTCCGCGTCGAGCGGCAGCGCCTTGCCCTCAGCCTCCTCGGCGCGCCGCAGGAGCTTCTCGATGGCGGCGTCGTCGAGGGCGCGAAACACGAGCACCCGCGCGCGAGACAGCAGCGCGGCGTTGAGCTCGAATGACGGGTTTTCCGTCGTTGCGCCAATGAGCACGACCGAGCCGTCCTCCAGCACGGGCAAAAAGCTGTCCTGCTGCGCGCGATTGAAGCGGTGGATCTCGTCGACGAAGAGCAGCGTCCCCTGTCCGACGGCGCGCCGGGCGCGCGCGGCGTCGAACAGCTTCTTGAGCTCGGCGACTCCGGAAAATATCGCGGAGACCTCGACGAAGGCGAAATCGGTTTGCCTGGCGAGCAGGCGCGCCACGGTGGTCTTGCCGGAGCCGGGCGGGCCCCAAAAAACCATCGAGCCGAGCGACTTTGCGCGCAGCAGTCGGGTCAAGGCGCCGTTGGGCCCCAGGAGGTGATCCTGCCCCGCCACTTCGTCGAGCCGCGTCGGACGCAGGCGATCAGCGAGCGGACGCGGCGCATCCCGGTCCATGGCGGCGGCCTTGAAGAGATCGGTCATCGGCGGATTCTGTTGACTGTCCTTGGAGTTGGATGGCGCTTCGGCGCATATTGTGCAGCGCACCCGCGGTTCTAGCGACCGGGACAGTAATTGCAAACTGCGCGCCTGGGAAAAAGTTGCAAGCCTCAAATATCCATCTGCCGTTTACCGCCGCCGGAGCCCTTTTAACGGATAATTAACAATATTACAACTAAAAGATTAAGATCGACGGCTTCGGGGAAACCGCGCAAATCAGCTCGACGGACGCCGCCCGGCGGTCGGAGATGGGGAGCGCAATCGTCGTCAACACCAAACCAGAACGGATCAAACTGCATGCGCACAATCGCATTCGTCACACAAAAGGGCGGCGCTGGAAAGAGCACGCTCGCTTGCAATCTTGCGGTCACGGCGAGGCTCGCCGGGGAACGCGTCGTCATCCTGGACCTCGATCCGCTCCAGTCGCTGGTCAAATGGGCGACGCAACGACGCAGAGACGACCTTCCGGTCGAGCATGTCGGCGCGCAAAAGCTGCCGGAGGTTCTAAAACTGTTGGAGACGAAAGGGGCGTCGCTCGTCGTGATCGACGCGCCGGGTCAGGACGGGGCGGCGCAGGACGCTGCAATCGCAGCGGCCGACCTCGTGGTGATCCCGGCGCGCCCGAACGTCTTCGACCTCTGGGGCAGCGAGATCACCCGCGAGAAGGTCAAGGCTCAGGGAAAAGAATACAGCTTTTTGCTCAATCAATGCCCACCGGCGCAGCAGAGTCTGCGCGTCGAGCAGGGCGCTCGGGCGTTGCAAGCCCTCGGCGGACTGCTCGGGCCGCTCGTTTCGGCGCGCGTCGATTTTCAGGAAGCGGCGCGACTGGGACTTGGCGTCGCCGAACTCCGCGCGTCGGGCGCGGCGTCAGAAGAGATGCGCGAGCTTTGGGGCAGCGTGAAGCGTCGAATGAAGAAGCGCACGCTCGTCGAAACTCCCGAAGCGAAACGAGAGCAAGCAACTCGCCCCACCGCTGCGACCGCCCAGCGCGCCGCCGCGCCATCTGTCAAGAGCGCGAAGCCGGCGGAGAGGCGCAACGTCAGCAAGGCGGCATGACCGGAGCAGCTTTTGCCTGCGCCTGGCTGCGTGGCCCGTGCGACACGATCACATCCCCTCCCCGCGCGCCGGCGCATCCTTGCGCGTCGCGAGGCGGGGGAGAAAGAGATGAACGTCCGTGTCGGAACGATCGACCGGGCAGCCCGCGTCGCTGGTCTCAACCCGCTCAGTCGGGCCCTCGCCGGCCTCCCAGGACGCCTTTCGGCTACGCGTGACCGATTCCGATCATCGCCGCGGGCGTTGGATTTTGTCCGCTCTATCGACTTCTAAGGCCGAGCGCCGCCAGACAGTTTTTGCGGGCGTCTGTTAACGGTTTCGCGAGCCGAATCCCCCCGGTCCCCGCCCGCCCTTGTCCTCGGCGGGCGTCGCGGGCTTCGCCGCCGTCGCCTGACGAATGTCCTCCATCGTCACGTGGCAGTTCTTCTTCTTGTCGAAGAGCGCGAAGAACGGGCTTTCCGCCTCGATGAACTCCTTCTGCGTGACGCGGCCCTTCCCGCTCTGATCAAAAAAGTCGAAGCTCGCCTGGGCGAAGACCGAGCTCGCCATCTTGATTCGCTCAAAGTCCTTGGCCCCGAAATAGCCGCGACCCTTCGGGTCGGCGACGCGGTAGAGCTTTGTCACGTAGGCGCGCCACTGCTGGCAGGTGTAGGCGCCGCCTTGCCCACCCCATTCGCTGGCGGTCGAAACCAGCATGTCGGCGCCGCCTTGCGCAAGGGCGCGCGAGCCGCCGGGCGCCGTCAGCGCGAGCCAGCAGAGCGGCAGAACCAGAAAGCGTCGGCGCATTGATCGCACTCTCCTGAAGGGACTCGGTTTCGCGGCTAGCAGACGGCCGCAATCCGTCTTTTTTGCGGGCTGCGAGCCTCCGGCGTTTTTATATCTCTGATTGCGTTTGAAAAAAGCCCTTTTGCCGGAATTTTTTGTCGAGCCTCGTCGATTCCCCGCTTGACGCGCGCGGGCTCGTGTGGGATAAAAACACCATCGTCGAAATCTGCGCCCGGCGGCCCGCCACGGCCCGCCGGTTTTTCTTTGGCCGGTTCGCATCCAGGAGCGCTTCATGCCGCGAGCGCGAGGGCCGCGCCGGCCCGAAAAATCGAAAAGAGCCGCCGAGGAGCGCGCCAAGCGCGCGCTCGCCATCCTGAACATGCGTCTGCACGGATTTCCTCTGTCGAAGATAGCCCGCGAGCTGCCGGCGGCGGGTTACGCCAGGCTGTCGAGTTCGCAGATCAGGCGAATCATTCGCGCCGCCCTGGAAGAGGCGGCGCAGCGCCCGGCCGAGGAGCTTCTGCGCATGGAGCTTTTGCGGCTCGACGAGCTGCAGAGCGCGCAATACGCCAAGGCGATCAAAGGCGACGCTCCGGCCATGGACCGCGTGCTCGCGATCATGGATCGCCGCGCCAAGCTCTTGGGTCTCCACCAGGCCCGCCCCGAGGGCGATGCGGGCGCGGGCGGCGCCAAGCAGGC
>Ga0187782_10001196_pt1 | contig 18593 bp, 20 predicted proteins | sample 0715_SJ02_MP15_2_FD_132454 | JGI IMG/M metagenome (GOLD analysis project Ga0187782, IMG submission 132454) | Tropical peat soil microbial communities from peatlands in Department of Meta, Colombia - 0715_SJ02_MP15_20_MG | ecosystem: Environmental > Terrestrial > Soil > Wetlands > Peat | place...
ATCCAGTAGCGCACTGAGGGGTCCAAGAAACACGGATTCGAAAGCGTCGTAGCAACCTCGCACCTCCCCTGCAGTAGTCTGCCTGACTTACCCCGATTCACTCATTTGCTTGATGACCGGGGAGAAGAATCGCCCCAAGAAAGTCATTGCAGCTTCGCCTTTTCCGTGACTCTGGTCCTTTCGCAAGAGAGGGTGCCCGAAAACCGAGCGGCCTTAGGTCGCCGCCCATGTCAATAATGCACACTCCGCCTCCAGCCGGACTGACTTAGAACGGCCGCGGAGGGTAAGCACTCACGGTTATAGCCCACTGCCCGGCAGAGTTCACAAAAGGCGAACCGGGAACTTCCGTCAACGGACAACCGCCTTTGGGTGAACTGAGCAGCGCCACGGCGGAAGGATCTCCCCACTCGGCCACATACAGATAAGCGCCAGTTCCGGAGGCAGATTCGGTCGCCATCCCACCGGTGTTGTAGAGGGTACCGCCAGAAGGATTATTTAGAGGCGGCGTAATGCAGCCGAAAGTGAGCCGCTCTCCAGCAGCAGCGTGCTCGTCGAACGTGAGTGTGGTAATCTGCAGTGAGACGTTGTTGCTCACGTAGAGCAGAGTTTCATCGGGACTCAGCGAGATGTTATTCGAGTCGCTCCCACCGCCAGCCACGTTGTAGTTATCGCTGGCTCCGAGTGCGCTGTCGGAGAGGATAGGAAAGATCTCGACCTCGGTAGCGTTGTCGCTAAAGTCACCAATGATCGCGTACTTGCTGTTCTTCGTAATGTCTACGCCGGCGGTATAGCCGACGGAATTGAACGGTCCCTTCTCGGTCAAAGTGGTTCCGGACATGGCAAACGAATCCACTTTCTGCTCCCCGTAGCTCACGACCAACGTCTCGCCATTGGGTGCTACCGCCATACCGTTCACGGGAGCACGCGTCGGGGTGTTCACCGGCGCATTCGCCAGCGTAAGAGAGCAATCGGAATTGATCGTCCAAACGCCGATGTTGACCGAAGCCGAATAAGCCGCGTACAGCGTTGTTCCGTGGATGGCCAGGCTGATTCCGCTATAAGCGCCCGACCCTGTGACGTCCGAGTAGCGGCCTACTCTGGTTTCGAAATTGAAGGCTCCAATGTCGTCGCTACCCGGATCAGACACAAACACACACAGATTCGTTCCCACTACTGCGAATGCCTGCTGCGTGGTTCCAAAAGTGCCGCCCCCCAGCCCCCAGCCGCCGGTGTCGAGAGACTTAACGTCATCCAGTTCCAATAACGATTTATTGAGCTTAAAGAGGGTTGCGTTGTTCGGCGCCCGATAAATGTCGGCGTTCGTTACCACGTAGTGACCCGTTGGCAGACTCCCGGTGCCTTGGGCGTGCACGTTGGGCAAAGCAAGCGCGAACGCGGCAACGAAAACACCAAGTTGAATCAGCGTCTTGCATGAGATCTGCATCCTGTCCTCCACTAAAACCGCATCAGGGCTCACTAAGCGCTTCAGCCACAAACGGCCGGACCGGTTAAATTGTTGCCGAAGGTATACCAACCATTCACCGAGGTGGTTGTTGGCGTTTCACCCGCGAACCAACCCAGGAAAGTAAGGTCCTGTGGATGGTACGTGTACCCACTCAGCACTACGGTGTTGATTCCGACGTCCGAGACGGGCTCTCCCACTTGCAGTTGGCGGCTGCAAGGCCCACTTGGGGACTGGGGGTTGGTCCATGGCGGAACCGAGTTGTTGGCGAACGGGTCGTCCATCGTTGCGCCCATCTCGTTGCTCAAGAAGATGATGTCGCCCCCGTAACTGAAGATGCTCTGGTCGTAGAATCCGGCTGACAAGTAGGCTTGCGCCGGGCTGCCGAAGGCGGCGTGATAACCCGCATAAGTGACTGCGCCTGAAGTCTGCATGACGTTGTAGTTAAGGAAAACAGCCAAAGTGTTGGTCTTAATCTTTAGCCGGTAGAGAATTACGCCGAGCTGACCGTCATACCAATCAAAGTCAACATAGCCGATGCGATTTCCGGGCCCGGCCTCTGTGTGGCCGAAGTATTTGGGCACAGTCAGTGTCTGGACGGGCTCAGTGGTCACCGTGAACAGGACGTGATAATCCGGGGACGTAGTGCTCACCAGGTTCCAGAAGTTGGCACGTTGAAAAGCATCAATGTACTGCGTGTCCCCAACATTCGTTCCGCCGGGTGCAAAAGAAACGTTCTGGAACAGAGGGGACGCCTGCGTCAGTTGCAGGGACGATTGTGTCTGACCGAACACGGGCGCGGTGGCATCCAGCACAGTCTTATCGGAAAAGACCAGCTTAAGGGGGATCAGAATCGCTGGGATCGTAGTCGTCTGCGAGCCGAGCGATGGGTCGGTCCCGAGCATCCTGTAGGAATAGGTATTGTCGTCAGCTATGAAACTACCCGTCCAGTGAGGTAGCGTTGTACCCGCGGTAGCCTGCGCCGCCAAGGATTGCGAATCGACGCCTCGCGCCGGCACCACCCCCGCCCTAACTCGCCGGCTGAGATACGCGGACCGGTATTGCTGCGACCAGCCGATGCTAGCAACAAGCACGACGAACCCTAGGGCAAGTCCACCAGATCGAATAGAGAATCGCATTTTCCTTTTCCCCGGAATTTGCTTCTTGGACTCGAAGACGGCGGCGACTGCACCCCCATTTCCCCTGTTGGCACGACCGTGAATGCAAGGCTTCATGTGAAAACTTCTCCTTTCGAAAATTCGCGAACCTTGATTAGAAATGGGACCGGACGTTATGTAAAAAACCGGGGACGGAAATTAGGCCTCGACGACGGAGAAAGAATAAGTGTGCCCAAAACGCGCGCACGGATTATGCTCGCTGGCTGCTGCCCTGTCAATGTGCAAAGAGTCGACATGTGCAAAGAGTTGCAGTCGTACAACCAGGGCTGGCTCATGAGTGCTCGTGCCACAGAGTCAGGGAGTTGGCGATGATCTCAAAGGGTTATTGTTGTAACATCCCCATAGCACTCATTATGGGGGTCAATGATTCTGTAGTTCACCGGATTTGTTATTAGCCCGTGGGGGCAGATTCCGCTTTATAGAATTTTCTCTTGGCCTGCGCGCGAATCTCGTCCAGTTCGGCATGCAAGCGCCGGATCTCAGCATCCAGCTCGATGAGACTCGCGCACTGCACGGTTAGCAGCTTTTCAGGTTCCAGATGAGCGCATTCCTTTCCACCGCACAGCTTCACGTAAACGCCGGCAACTGACTTTTTTGTTCGGGGGTCATCATCAAGGTACCAGAGATTAAGACTTGCAGTTTCCATGATGTCCGCGATTCTGACGTGGACCTTTTCGACCGGAGCCTACACTTCTAATCATACGCTCCTGAGCAGTCCGAAGGACGTTTTCATCAGAGCTGCAAACCTGCGGTCTGACCACGGATCTGGTACGGCGCTATATCGCATTCGTCACGACTCTTTCAATTGGCGTAACATCCCCATTTCACTTAAAACGGGTCAAAACGTGTAATTGATTCCATGACAATGTCGGCTCCCACGCCCGAGTAGGCTTTGGTGGTGCCAACCAGCCAAAGGCTCGGGAGAAAGGAGCCGAATATGCTGATTATAGGTTGTGACTATCACCGGGCGATTGCGGCCCACACTTCACGCCGCGGAAGCGGCCGCGTCGGACGCACCGCCGCAGGACGGGCGCTTGAACCGGAGGCGCTCAACGCGGCGGTGATAGCGGCAATTCGTCATCGACATACGCGATACGACCAGCTGCTGATGCATGGGTACAGCCGCAGAGACGCACGGGATGCTGTTTATGATGCGGTCAATCATCTTCTCGAACGCTGGCGTGCCGGCAGCTAGCTGGCGCGCCAGCACTGGTGATGCAGATCGGACCTTCAGGGGAAAGAGAAAGTGTGTGACTTCCATTGCATCTACCGTTTGGTCAAAACGTGTAATTGATTCCATGACAATGTCGGCTCCCAGCCCCGAGTAGAGTTGGTGGTGCTACGCCAACCAACAGGCTCGGGAGAAAGGAGCCGAACGATGATCATTATAGGAGTAGATTTTCACCCCGAGTTTCAGCAGATTGCTTCGGTGGACACCGACACCGGAGAGTTCCAGGAAAAACGTCTGGTCCATCCAGCGGAGGCAGAGCGGTTCTATCGTGCTTTGGCTGGTACAGGCCAGAAAGTGCGTGTAGGGATGGAGGCCAGTGGGCACGCACGCTGGTTCGAGCGATTGCTAGCGGAGTTGCAGTTTGAGTTGTGGATCGGAGACGCGAGCGAGATCCAGACCAAGCGAGCACGCAAACAGAAAACGGATCGTCAAGATGCGCAGCATATTCTGAAGCTCATGCTGAAGGATGACTTTCCGAAGATCTGGGTGCCGAGCTGGGAGAACCGGGATCTGCGGCAACTGCTGTGGCATCGGCACCGCATGGTGCAAGCCCGCACGCGGATCATGAACCAACTGCAGGCCGTGGCGCTGAATGAAGGGCTGCGCTGTAAGAAGAAGCTGTGGCGGGCAGGCGGACGGCAGCAACTGGAATCGTTCCGGTTGGCTCCATGGGCAAGTCGCCGTCGACGCGATCTGCTGGAGTTGCTGGATCGACTAACCCCCACGATTGCGGAGCTGAGTGAGGCCATCGAGCAAGAAGTCGAGAACCATCCCGAAGCGCGAGGCTTGATGACGCATCCCGGTGTGGGGGCGTTGACCGCTCTGGCCTTCGTGCTGATCATCGGCAACACGGAGCGCTTTCAGTGTGGGAAGCAGGTTGCGAGTTATCTGGGACTGGTGCCGCTGGAAAAGTCCAGCGGGAATCGGTGGCGGCTGGGGCACATCACCAAACAGGGGAGTTCGATGGTGCGCTTTCTGCTGGTGGAAGCGGCCCAGGTCACGGTGCGGAGTCTGCCGGAGTGGCGCAGTCAGTACTTCCGTCTGGTGATGCGCCGGGGACGGAAGACGGCGAAAGTGGCGATGGCCCGCCGACTGGCCATTCGTTTGTACTGGATGTGGCGTCGAGGTTTGAATTACGAGCAGCTCAAAAGTTCGGTTCGCACGCAGGATAGCCCGGAACAGGCGATGGTGTGCAGCAGAACACCGAGTAATTGATTGGGCATCCTGCTCCCCTTCACTGGGGAGTCTGAATTCGTAATCATGATCGCCGTGGCGAACCGAAGAGACGAATGGGTCGGACCGCGTTCCTGACCTGAGACGATTACGAGGCGAGCCTTGGTTGGAATGGCACTTCTTCCGCTAGAGCGAAATGGCGCTCTTGTTCGAGTGCATGCAGGAGTGTTGCCGAAAAGGACTTGACACCGCCGACATTGTCAGAGACGCCTGGTTTCGTAAATTGACCGCCAGCTCTCCAAACTGCAAGATCCTGCACACTCCCTTGCAACACCAAGATCCTGCACACTCCCTTGCAACACGGTGCTGAGATATTTCCCGCGCCGGGGGGGGCGCGAGACAGTGCTATACTTTCGCCGCCTTTTGAGGATGGCAGGCAAGGCGTCCTGTCTTGCCCCAAGCCTTGAGGTCTCTTCGATGACGCATTCGCGTATTCCAGCGGTTTCCTTGTTTGCGACCCTTGTGTTTCTGATCGCGGCCTGTTCGCTTCCGCTACAGGCCCAGCAAGCCGCCACTGCCAATAGCGCGGTCGTGCCCACGCTGGTGCAATTCAGTGGGGTGCTGACCAATAGCGGCGGCAAGCCGGTGACCCAAATCACCGAGGTCACTTTCTATCTCTACCAAGAGCAGCAGGGCGGGGCGCCGCTGTGGATGGAGACCCAGAACGTGCAGCCTAATCAGAACGGGCAGTACACGGCGATGCTCGGTTCCACCAGCAGTACGGGATTGCCGACCAGCATCTTCGGCTCGGGCGAAGCCCGCTGGCTTGGCGTACAAGTGCAAGGGCAAGCGGAGCAACCGCGTGTAATGCTGCTCAGTGTGCCATATGCCTTGAAAGCCGGGGACGCGCAGACGGTGGGAGGACTGCCAGCCTCGGCTTTCGTGTTGGCTGCTTCACCGAACGCTAACCCTGCTTCCGCGACCAATAACGCTACAAACACCTCAGCTTTGCCAGCGACCACCTCGGATGTGACCACCAGCGGCGGTACGGTAGACTTCGTTCCGCTGTGGGATGCCACGAGCGACATCACCAGCTCGGTGATGTTCCAATCGGGCTCGGGCAGCACGGCCAAGATCGGAATTAATACCACGACACCGGCCACAACGCTGGATGTCAAAGGCAGTGCAACCATCCGCGGCACACTTACGACGCTGGGCACGCTGTCGCTGCCCGCGACAGGTGCGGCCACCTCCACCGCCGGGAAAAACTCGGAGCCGGAAACGCTGGCCGCATCGGCCTTCAACAGCAGCACCAGCAAGGCGGTGAGTCAGACCTTCCGCTGGCAAGCCGAACCTGCAGGCAACGACACATCCTCGCCTTCCGGCACGCTGAATCTACTGTTTGCCGAGGGAACTTCGTCTTTCGCGGAGACGGGACTAAACATCGCCAGCAACGGCCAGATTACGTTCGCCACGGGACAGACCTTTCCAGTGCCCAACGCCGGCATCACGAACGCCATGCTGCAGAATTCCTCTCTGACCGTGACTGCTGGAACGGACCTGACTGGGGGCGGCGTGGTGGCCCTCGGCGGCACCACCACCTTGAACTTGGATACGACCAAAGTTCCAGTTCTGGCGGGCACTAACTCCTTTACCGGAAGCAATAGTTTCTCCTCGACGACCGGGAATGGGCTGTCATCGTCAAGCTCAGTCCCAGGCGATTCAGGAGTGTTTGCTACCAACAGCTCGACCACCGGCTCCTCCAACGGTTTGTTTGCCAGCACCAACAGTGCCGCGGGCGCCGCGGTTTCCGCGGTCAACAACTCGACCGCCTCTGGCAGTGCCTTGGGAGTTTACGCACAAAGTGACGGATCGGCCGGAACCGGCGTTTTCGGGGTCGGCAATCTCAATGGCGTGTGGGGCACGACTCCAGGAGGATCCGGCAACGGCGTTCTCGGAGTCAACACCGCATCTTCGGGCAACGCCTATGGAGTTCAGGGGCAGAGCAGTTCTTCTTCTAATTCGACGGGAGTAGGTGTCTTCGGAACCGGCTACACCGGCGTATCTGGCACGAGCAGTAGTGGCCTCGGAAATGGAGTTTTTGGCTTTAGCGCTCACGGGGCCGGCGTGGAAGGCATCGGCGGGGTTGGCCCACCGCTAGGCGCCGGGGTGTATGGACAGAACTCCAGCACAATGAGCAATACCGGTAAGAGTGCACCCGGCATAGCCGGCGTCTGGGGTGACGGCGGGGGTGGCGGCATCGGCGTGGAGGCCACTACCGACTCGGTGGAGGCGGGCTGGTTCGAAAACGACAGTTCCAACATAGTCACTCTCTTCGTGGACAACGCGGGCGGTGGCGATGTGTTTACGGCAGAGGGCAGCACCGGAAGAACCTGCACCATTGACGGCAGTGCCGATTTGACCTGCTCGGGCACGATAATGGGCACCGTGCTCCTTGACGGCGGCTCACGCAAGGTCGCGCTCGCGGCCATTCAGTCGCCCAAGAATTGGTTCGAAGACTTTGGCTCCAGCCAGCTGTCCAACGGCTCAGCCGTAGTCGCAATAGATCATGAGTACGCGCAGACGGTCAACACCGAAGTCGAGTACCATGTCTTCCTGACTCCGAACGGCGACTGCAAGGGCTTGTATGTGACTCACCGCACGCCCACGTCGTTCGAGGTGCGCGAACTCGGCGGTGGAACTTCAAACGTCGAGTTCAGTTACCGCATCGTGGCTCTGCGGAGGAATTACGAGAACATTCGCCTGAAGGAGCACACGAATGATATCGATGCCAGGAAACAGTTGGCACAAATGCGGAGTGCCGTGGGCTCGCGTTTGCCGACCAAACATTAATTGTTGAACGCGTTCCACAGACCAGGATCGGCTGGCGATAGCCGGCGGTGACGGTCAATGGGGGGTGCCCACTCGGCTCCTTGTCAAGGTGATGTTAAATCGCGATAGCACTCATCATGGGTCAAAACGTGTAAACGCCTGGTATCGACAGTGAACCACCGCATAACGGTCTGTTCCCAAGGCGCATTAGTGCGCGCAGCGCTTAGGGTCCAGAAGCACCATCAAGGCAGCGTAAAGCAGCCAGAACCCCAGGGACATCCACCAACCGACCTCCTCGATCTGGCTCCGATTGCGGAGAAGAAACGCAACACTCGCAGTGGCGAGGGCGTAGAAGAACGCAAAGAGCAGGAGCACAATCAACTTGCGCTTCTGTCTGTCAGCGAGCGACTCCTCCTGGCCGCCCAACAGTGCGCCGCGTAGCATCCACGCCCAACTCGCCGCGACGTAGATTATGGCGCCAATTCCAAGTACCGATGAGATCTTCCGAGCTTGATCGAGTGGCGCAAAAGCAAACAATGCAATGTAAGCAATCCCCACCACGAACAGGGTCCATCCGGCAAAGCGCTCAGCGGCTGCTGCAGGCCCAGGAGGATTCACGCCCGGCGCGGTCAAGGGGCGCGTTTTTGGCAGGAAATTGCCCGTCACGATGATCAACGCGCCAATGATCAGCCCCATCGCGCGTCTTTGGAGCGGGGCTTCGATGAAACCCATCTTCTGGGCGAAGGCCAGGGCCGCAGCGGCCAGTGTGAATCCCAAAAAACCAAGAATCATTGTTTTCAAAGGACGGGTATAGACGATCTGCGTGCTCATGAGTTAAAGACCTCCCGGTTGAGTGGCTTAGGTTTTGCTCGTTTGCTGTCCTGTAGTTTCCAGCCGAAGCCTTGAGCGAATCCAAGGAGCGCGTCTTCCAAAACTGACATTTGCAGCTCATAGATGACCGACTTGCCATGCTTTTGCGAGTCAATTAGGCCCGCCTCGCGCAGGACCGCGAAGTGCGCGGACATGGCAGGCTTCGAGACTTTGAAATGGTCGGCCAGCTCTCCCGCGCTCATGGGGCGCTCGCGCAGCAACTGCAGGATGCGGCGGCGAGTGGGATCGGAAAGGGCCTTGAAGATCCTGCTCATAGTTCATTATTTAATCAATTATTTAAATGATTGTCAACTGAGTTCGGGGCTGGGCTCCGGCACCTGTTTCAAAGGATGTTAACGCCGTTGGGCGACGCGAAAACGGTGTTGACTTGAATCATGCGACCCGCTAGTTGGCGTAACATCGCGATAACGCTCAAAACCTCCAATCGGGTCGGTCAGTCGTCGGGCGGCTGTACTGCCTGTGTCCGGTTTGGAAACCTTGTAGCAGTTAATGTGCTCCTTTGGGGACGCCCCGAAAACCACCTTACCCACCCTGTCTCGTCCTGCTCTTCCGCCCCCGCCCACGCCGCGCCGCTCTCTCTCCACGCCGCATGCCTCTCTCGCCCGATCCGCGCTCGTTTACTCTCTCGTTAGCCCGGTTAACTCATAAGTTACGAGGTGGGACACTTTTTCCGGTGGAAGTAGCTAACCCCAAGATCAGATTGACGGGAGGAGGGAAAGGAGGGGCGAAAATGCGCCCCCCTTCTCTGATGGGAGCGTGTGAAAGTCGAGTTTTTGTTGGGCTGCGCTGATGCTGGGCTGACGCGGATTGAGATCATGGCGGGCGCAGGACGAGGGGGCCAGCGAGCGGGTCTTATTGGGGGGAGGAAAAGTGAGTGTGCTGAGCTGAACTAATCGGGGGGGTCGCGTCGGCTATTTTTTCAAATCGGACACAGTCTCAGATGAGACCCCCTTTTCTGGCTGGTCTTCAAACGGCCAACCGCACACTTGGCAAAAGCCGTTTAGAAGCCTGATCTCACACTCTGGGCATCGTTTAAGGCTCGCTGGAAATTCTGCGAACATTTGCCCGGTTGACATTACGATGAAATGCTTAACTGGAAGAAGCATTGGTCCTCCTGCGGGAAAAATTTGCCTGCCGACCTGTCCACCAACCTTGCGCTTGGAGGGCGTTAACGCATTTATTTTATCTCTTCGGTGTCGCTGTCCGCGTACAGCCCGATTCCGGTAGGGGGTAGGGGCGCCACGGCGCGCTATGATTCAAGGGGTAACCCTGCCAAGCTGCACAAATGGGTTCCAGTTTTCTGGTTGCGGATCAGTCGTGCTCCACCACTGTGGACCAGTCTCAATCCATGCCTGACGAAGCTGAAGGATAGACGCATTCACGTCATGCAGCCCGAATTCGGTGCCGCAGGACGGACAGATGTTGTAGTCCCGTGGTGGATCATCCAATTCGAACCCACACACTGGGCAAAGGTCCTTCTGGGTTTCAGTCTGAGCCATTGGTGCAGTTCGCTTGACTTGAGCATGATTGTGGCATAGTCGTGGCATCGCCGGAAAGCCACGCCGTCCTTTGCGCTTCGTCAAGCAAAAATGTCTTAGCAGTCTCATAGATTTGGAAAAGCTCTATTCGCTTGGCTCTTGCTAGCCACGGATCATCTTCCGCCAGGGTGCACGGCTTTAGTCGGTCCATGCTTGGGAGCATGTAAAAAGCATCAAAGTCAGTGTTTTCTCGGTTCAATCTGCAAAGCAAAGTCATGTAATTCCGCTCGCCAAGGACAGGATTTAGCTTCCACCGCTTACCGTATGGAGTGCGAAAACAGGGACAGATAATTACTGAGATGCAAAGATGATTGTCCAGCCGCAGTATGGATCGCATTCGGCCTGGCTGGCGAAAGACCGATGTGTGTTGCGGGAAAAGTGCAGCAACTTGGGAGAAAACCTGTGCGCGCAGCTTGTAGGTCCTTGTGCGGCTGTCAACCTTAGTGAAAACGCCCGGAGGTGCGTCATATCCCACCATTTTGTATATTTGGCGAAAACCGCCGAGCCGACGGTGATATGTCGAAATCGGTGGGGCGGTTCGAGAGCCAGCTATTAGCTTTTCTGTTAGTTTGCCTTTGGAGTGCAACACGCGTCTCAGGGCGCCGAGAAGCCTTTCGTTGGATGTTCTTTCCGCCCTCTTCTTCAGCACTTTCTGAACCCGGTCAAAAGTGGCTCGGTCGATCACGGGCGTAAAGGCATCACGCTTCACTATCCACTGCTCAGCGGGTAGTGGCACAGGGCGCGTGTGGAGTTTGCAGCTGATCCGGCTCCAAATGTGCACCCCGGTATATTTGGGGTTCGTAAGCGTTCTTCCGACTGCTGAATTTGTCCAAGGTCTGCCATCGAGATACGGAATACGTTGTTGATTCAGCCGCTTGGCAATGTCGGTCATCGTCATATCTTTGAGAGCCATCGTATAGATGGCTCGCACGCAGTCAACTTCTTTCTTTGGTCCCGGAACTAGGGTCACGTGGTCTATGGCGAGACTCTTGCGTTGTCCAACTTCTAGTCTTTGTGTGCGTGTTTGATCTGCCGAGACGAGCATACGACGGAGACCGTAACCGGCGATTCCGCCCATTCTGAAACCGAGTTGAGCTAACCTTTTCTGTGCACCGAACACCTTGACGCTTAGCTCGCGGCTGTATTCTGCGGCCATTGTCCGCTTCAGGGCCTTGAAAATAGAGCTTGGTAGAGTTCCATCATTCGGAAATAGTTCAGCGCAGTAGTGAATTGGGATTCCTGCATTCTTGCATAGGAACTCGTAGTGTGCGGACTCATCGGCATCTTGGAAGCGCCCCCAGCGGCTAACGTCATACACAAGAATCGCCTTGTACTCCGCCTTGCCATTCAAAACGTCTCTCAGCAGCTCTGTGAGTCCGCCTCGCATCTTGAGGAGAACACCGCTTTTGCCAGCATCAGTATATGTCTTGGTTACGATGAAGCCGTGTTGCTCGGCATATTCTGCGATTGCGGCTTTTTGATTCTCGATTGAATACTGTTGCAAATCAGTGGACATCCTAACGTATTGTGCTGCGGGAATGAGGGCTGTCACGGCTCTTTTATCCTCCTTGAGTTAAGAGACTTGTATCGGGCAATCAAATAAACTGCGCACCTTTTAGACTCCAGCGATTCATGGTATTTGGCCTGTTCGCTTGGCTCTGCTTTCGTCGATCTACTTCTCGGAGTATTTGGGGAAGTTGCGAAAGATCGGGCAGACGCCGTCCTCGGTTCAGCCATACATCGTATTCACCAATGTGCAGGTTAGGCTTGCAATCGAGCGAAGGAAGTACCCAAAAATCCTGAAAAGCGTCATTCGTGGGATTCAAACGAGCAAGCAATGTAATATTTTGCTGTTCGTGCGCAATCGGGGTTATGCGCCAACGATCCACGTACTTCGAGCGGGCCTGCATCTTCGCAATTTGCAGAGAAAACAGCGGGCCATTTTGCAACCTGAACTGAGCACGCCACCTTCTACTGCGTCGAACCACTGACAACTGATCCGGGAACATTCTGACGAGTTGGGCAACCAACTCCTCTCGCATGATGAGAGTCTGAAACCTGACTTTTAGTGAAGCCAGGTCTGGCGCGGGTGCTCTGTACCCGATCAGGTCATAGGCTTTGAGCAGTCCGCCAAAACGACGGTGATAGACATTCACAGATGGCACGTCGGGCGAACGATCAATAATCGACGAGGTCAATCTGCCCTTCTCAGCCAACAGTTTTCTCAATCCATCTAGCAAATCTTCGTTTGACTTCGCGATGGTGCGATTTCTCAAAATGCGCTGAGCTTGGTCGAAGGTGGGGCGGTCCACGATAGCCTCATAAGCGTTTGGGACAGTCACCCAGTCTGATTCGGGTACAGGAGTATTCTTCGTATCATCAAGACGATGCGAGCAGCGGTTAAACACGCAACACCCCGCATACTTCGGGTGGGTAACGATTTGTTTCACATTGAAGTGACGCCACTGCTTGCCCCCTAAGTAGGGAATGCCCCTCCTGTTAAGTTCACGAGCAATCCGGTAGATTGTCCGGCCTTCAACAACTAACATCCGATAAATCTCTCGAACAGTCTCGACTTCCTCGGTCGGTCCCAGGCCGAGTATCACCCTATCCGTTAGGACATTCTTGCGTTCTCCCTTATTGAGCGTTTGCTTGCGCTCGCGGTTTTCCGAAACCTGTATTCGGCGTAGTCCGTAACCAGCGATGCCGCCCTGCTTGAAACCCAGACGAGCTGAGAACTTTTGCCCAGCCAGAACTTTAACTCCTAGCTCGCGGCTGTATTCTCCAGCCATTGTTCTTTTGAGGGCCTTCATTATTGTGCTGGGGATCGTGCCATCGTTCTTGAAGGACTCAGCACAATAGTGGACGGGGACACCTGCCGCTTTGCATCGAAACTCGTAGTACGCCGACTCATCAGTGTCCTGAAATCGACCCCATCGACTCACGTCATAAACCAAAATTGCTTGGAAAGGAACGTGAGGACTTGCCACATCTTCGAGCAATTGTTGGAGTCCGGGACGCTTCCGCAAAGTCAGGCCGCTGATCGCGGCATCAGAGTAGGTTGCAACGATGTTGAAACCGTGGACCGCTGCATATTCCTTGATCGCAGCAAACTGATTCTCTAATGAGTATTGTTGGTGCTCGGTGGACATTCGTAAATACACAGCAGCGGGAACGGCAGGTGACATAGGTGCCTCCAAGGGCGTTCGTGAATTTGAATCGGGACTCTTTCTGGGTCCCGAGAGGCACATCGACCTAGAAGTGGAAGGACTTTAGCTGTGGAAAACCCGGCTCAGCAGCGGTTTAGAAAGCCTGAGAGTCTGTACTTCGTCAAGCAAATCGTTGAGGTGCTTGAGCTTCCGCCCTGAAGATAGCCAAGCATCGCTCATATTATGGAAGGCATGGGATTGCCCAATAGAATCCTGAACTGGTGGTAGCAAGTAATAGCTCAAGACATGGGTCCAGCGGGAATCCAATGTGCAGATGAGAGCAATATTCTGTCTATCGCGAGGGTGAATTCGTAGCAACCAGGGGAATTGCCCACACTTGTCGGGCCGTGATCGCTTTCCGCACACAATCACTGAAACCCTAAGATGCCCGTCGATCTCAACGAACTCTTTCTGCCGATTCTCTGAGGAAAGAATGCGGACTTGGGTAGGAAAAAGGTGTTGAATCTCGCGCAGAATAGCTTTGTATGCTGCCCTGCTCTTACGGGTGTGGTCACTCATCGCATAGCTGCTCGATGGTGCTTTGAAGCCAATCAGTTCGTAGGCCCTCAGGAGCGAACCAAATCTTCTCCGATAGACACCGCTCCGGCCCGCAGCCCGCCTGTCCTCGATAATGTTGCTGGTCAGCCGGTTCTTTCGCCCAAGAATACGCTTCAGGGCGCCAAGCAAAGCGTCATTCGTGTAACGGATTCGATGCCCTGCAAGCACTCGCTGCGCTCTGTCAAACGTGGTTTGGTCAACAATTGGCTTAAACGGGGCTTTGCTGGTCACCCACTCGGACTTCGGCCGTAAGCTACTCCGTGCGTGCAATCTTTGGGTTCTGCGTCCCCATACGTTTAGACCAAGATACTGGGGCCGCCGCAGAATTTGGAAGACGCGATCCGCAGTCCACGGCTTGTTGCGATACTTTAAATGTCGCTCATTGAGTTCCTGGGCAATCTGGACGCAATTCATTTTCTCGTTAGCACACATAAAGAATATTCGCCGCACACACTGAATCTCTTGTTTCTTCCCTGCGATCAGTACAACCTTGTCTGTTTTCAGGTTCTTTCGCTCACCGGGCTTCAGAATTCCTTTTTTCCGCCCAGAAGGAGAAATCAACATTCTGGAAAGACCATAGGGCGCATTTGCTCCTGCGTGATAGCCCTGAGACACAAGCCGCTTCAAAGCATCGACGACTTTGACACCTAGCTCTCTGCTGAACTCGCCAGCCATCGTTCGTTTGATGGCCTTCATTAACGTGCTTTGCATACTTCCATCGTTCGAGAACTGCTCAGCGCAGTAATGGACCGGAATTCCAGCACGCGCACAAATAAAGTCGTAGTGGGCTGCCTCGTCGGGATTTTGGAACCGACCCCATCGGCTCACATCGTAGACTAGGATTGCTTTATAATTAGCCCGCCCAGCGACCACGTCTTGTAGAAGTTCGCCCAACGCTTCGCGTTGCTTAATCAAGACCCCGCTCTTGCCTGGATCGGCATAGGTACGACATACAGAAAAGCCATGTTCGGCGGCATATTGTCGGATGACCGCCTGCTGGTGGGGGATTGAATATCTCTGGTCTTCTGTGGACATCCGAACGTATTCGGCCACTGGAACCTGTTGTTGTGACATTGGCGTTATGCTCCTTCGTCGAGGTCTCACAGATTTTATTGACTCATAGCCCGATCTGCCGATAGATCGGCATTAAATGCGGACTAATCGTCGCGCCGTTCTTAAGGCGACGCCCGTAACTAACTTCTTGTGCGTGTGGAGTCAGAAATGCGACAAACACCAACCGATTTAGAATAAGGAGCCGAAGCTTATGAATTGTTGGGAAGGAAGCGAGCAGGCCAGAAGGTTATGTCGCGAGCTTCACACCATCCGTCAGTGGGAGTCACTGTATAGGGAACAGGATGTTTTTGGGAGGAAGGCGCGTGCGATGCGAACAAGAGAAATTCTCCACCAACTGGCATTGATCCGAGACGAATGCCAGCTAGACGATCCTGCGTGCCCGGAGATTCTGTACATTACGATGCTTTTTTGGTGAAATTCCGGAGCACCGCGATTGCCGCATCCAACGTGCTCAGTGTACCTTAGACACCCGGTGACACGCCGACCAACTGCGCCAAGGTCCCCCAGTGCCGTGGATGCGGGATGCGCTTCCCTTCCTGGACATAAGACGAGTACGGCTCTGGGCGTGAGCGAGCCGTATGCGTCGTACATTCAGACAGGGAAATGCGTTCCCCATCAGAGGCACTGGCAGGCGCTTGCGCAACTGGCAGGAGTCGCTACTTCGCTTTAGTCGAGATTGCTGTGAGTGGCCGCCGGGCTACTCCCCCGCTCTACGACTGCAACTCTTTGCACATTGACAGGGCAACAACCATCGAATACGATCCTCACCACGTTTTGGGCACTTCCATCCTTATCTCCGTTGCCCGGAACCTCATTCCCGTTTCGGCTTTTTACTTAGTAACGCTGGATCGCCCAGAAGCACAGGGCCTCGGGCGACCGATTCCAAAGGGAATGTGGACCTTTTTCCGTGGTTTCTTCGCGTTATAGATGAGGGCCGAGGTTTGTGCTGGGTACCGCGAGCTGCACGGCAAAGCGTAAGCCAAAAAGGAGATTCCCATGCGTCGAATATCTCTAAGTGTTGCATTGCTACTGCTGGCAGCGGCGGGCTTGCGCGCGCAGAGCGTCACCACCACACTGTCGGTCGGGACCTTTCCGGACGCCGTGGCGGTCAACCCGGTGAGCAACAACATCTACGTGGCCAACTATGAGAGCGGCAACGTCACGGTCATCAACGGGGCGACGAACGCCACCACGACGGTGGCGGTGGGTGCCGCTCCCGTTGCCGTGGCGGCATGGGTGTGGTGTACGAGGCCGAAGACCTGAAGCTCGGTCGTCACGTCGCTCTGAAGTTCCTTCCCGATGATCTTGCCCACGACGCACCCAGTCTTTCAGGTCGAGAGAATACTGATACTACTCAGGTGCCAATTGAAGGTTAGCGACGATTTCGTCAAAGGAATTACCCGAAGGAATGCTTCGCTTGAACGCATGAGGATTCGTGAAAGTCCTGTTCACGCGCCGTGGGACGGTCACTTTGCTGCACCTCAATGTATGAACGACGAATGCAGCACATACTATGAGCACTGCCATTAGAGCGCAATGACACAAAACGGGGAGTTCCCTGGCACAGGAGTGTCATCGCTGTTGCGGTCTATAATCCGCCATGTGCGACCCACAACCCTAGAGAGGGGCCCTGCTAAGACTGGAGCTTCTGCGTTGACGCGGGACTTTAAGCTTATCGCTTCGGGTCTGACTGGACTGAATGACAAGTGTGCGGTTTTGACCCGTTCGCTGGCGGCCTATCCCAAGTGGACGAATCAATAGTTTGGAGTTCAACTTGGCGGTACGTTTTTGGCATTCTGGGTCTAGGCCGACAAAACCAGTGACGACCCGAGCTAGCCGCCCGAAATCACCAGTTCTACAGCTTCGAGACCGTAGTACCACCAAAATTCGTCACCCAGATGCTCGCGCCGTCGAAAGCTACGCCCGCCGGCGCGGTTCCGACGGTAAAAGTACCAAGTGTCGCACCGGTGCTCGCCTTCAATTTGGTCACGGCACGTCCATTGAAATCGGTCACCCAGATGTTGCTGCCGTCATAGGCCACGCCGCTCGGTCCTTTTCCGGCTGCGAAGGTGCCCAGGACCGTTCCAGTGAGTGACAGCTTGGTCACGTTGTTGCTCCCAAAATTACCTACCCAGATAGTGGTGCCATCGAAAGCGATGCCTGCCGGGCTAGTGCCTACCGCAAAGGTACCGAGGATCGTGCCGGTGGACGACATCTCGGTGACATTGGCACTCAGGTTGTTCGTCACCCAGATGTTGGTGCCATCAAACACGACGCCCGCCGGGTACGTTCCACTCGACGCAAAGGTGCCGAGAGTTGCGCCTGTGCTCGCCAGCAGCTTGGTCACGTTGTTGCTGCTGCCGTTCGCCACCCAGATGTTGGTGCCATCGAAGGCCAGGGCATTGGGCTGCGTGCCCACAGTAAAGGTGCCGAGGACCGCGCCCGTGCTCCCGTTCAACTTCGTCACGTTTGTGCTGTTGATATTCGCAACCCACACGTTGGCCCCGTCGTAGGCCACGGCGATCGGGTTGGTTCCCACCGAAAAGGTGCCTAATACTGTCCCATCGCTTGCCTTCAACTTGGTCACGCTGTTGCTGCCGTTGTTGCATACCCAAATGCTGGCGCCGTCAAAAGCCACCCCATACGGGCCGCTAGCTGTGGTGAATTGTGTGGTCAGGTTCGCGTTGTACCAGTGCAGAATAGCGATCTGCAGCGGATTCTGTGACGACGTTGTCACCCCGATCAGAGGGCGGGCCGGCGAGGCCCCTTGGTTCGTCTGCAATTCCCCCTGGTTCTGAGCGTGTGTCCGGTACCGAGAGGACCCGAGAAGAATGGTCAGCATTATCCCCACCATGACGAGCAACCTACTAGAAATCACGCTTAATTGTTTTCTCATGTTCCGCTCCTCACTGACCTTGCGAATTTGCCTACCTGGAGACCCTCGAACCACTGCTTCTCGCTGTCAGCTTTGCGATCTCAGCTAGAATCTCAGACCGCCTTTCTTGGCGGGAGAGGTAAGCCTCATTGTCGGGGCGATTTGGTTGATCCGTTCCACAGTCGTGGACTCGGTCAAAGACATCTAGCATCTGTAATTCTTCGTGCAGGCGAACTAACTTTCCTTCGCGCCACATAATGGGCCTCTTTGAGACGGGCCTAAACTTGCCTGACCTTGGAGACCCCAGTCGAGGGTAATTCCTCGGGTGTGACTAGATGGGATCGGCTGGGTGAACAACACGATACACCCCAAGCTGGAATTGTCAAGCGAGAACGACGGCAAAATGGACGGGTTGCGTTGTTCATGCCAACTCATTAAACTCCAGCCGCCAAAGGATTCCATAGGTGTTGTAACCAGGCAATAGCACTCAAATGTATGGTCCGCCGCCGAACTGCAAGAGGTTTGAAGTTGGCGAAGGCACAGTCCGCGTAAATGTATCCGGCCTCTTAATG
>Ga0187782_10001197_pt1 | contig 18593 bp, 12 predicted proteins | sample 0715_SJ02_MP15_2_FD_132454 | JGI IMG/M metagenome (GOLD analysis project Ga0187782, IMG submission 132454) | Tropical peat soil microbial communities from peatlands in Department of Meta, Colombia - 0715_SJ02_MP15_20_MG | ecosystem: Environmental > Terrestrial > Soil > Wetlands > Peat | place...
GCGTCTTCGCTCCCCTGCGCGATACACTTCTGAATCATGGCGACTTCTACATGCATCTCGCGGACCTGAAATCCTAACTGGAGGCGGATGCGCGACTCAGCCACCTCTGCACCAATCACGACGCTTGGGCGCACATGGCCATCCTGAATGTGGCCAGTTCGGGAATGTTTTCAAGCGATCGCACCATCAGCGAATATAATGCGGACATCTGGAAAGCGGCGCCTTGTCCAGTGCCGTAGCGGAGCGTGTTCATGGCGGAGGATGGGAATCGACCAAAGGGCGTATCACCTCTCGCAGGCAAACCAGCCACGAAGGATATGCTCATCGATGTGGGAAAACTGGAGCGTGATTATTTCGAGCGCCTTCCGGATGTCAACGACCCCACACAGTTGGTTAGTTTTGGCACCAGCGGTCACCGCGGTTCACCTTTTCAATCCACATTCACCGAAGCGCACATTTTGGCCATCACACAGGCCATAAGTGAATACCGGAATTCGAAAGGAATTTACGGCCCGTTGTATATGGGCAAAGACACGCATGCCATTTCGAGAGCGGCGGAGCGCACAGCTCTGGAGGTTCTGGCTGCCAACAATGTGGAGACCGTTATCCAGAGCAATGACGGCGTCACTCCCACGCCCGTAATCTCCCGCATCATCCTGGTCTACAATCGCGGTCGTAGGGACCGTTTTGCGGACGGCATCGTCATTACGCCGTCCCACAATCCGCCCCGCGACGGCGGTTTCAAGTACAACCCGCCAAACGGAGGGCCGGCGGACACGGACGTGACCGGCTGGATAGAGAATCGGGCAAATGATCTGCTCCGCCAGGGAAATGTGGAAGTGAAGCGCGTGCCGTTCGAATCCGCAATCAAGGCCGGCACCACGCATCAGAAGGATTTTGTCCTCCCTTATGTGAATGACCTTCGGAACGTCATCAATATGGACGCCATTCGCGGGGCGCACCTGAATCTCGCGGTCGACCCTCTCGGTGGAGCAGCGCGGCCTTACTGGGAGCCCATCAATTCGGTCTATGGGCTCAACGTTAGCGTCGTCAATCCCGTCCTTGATCCCACTTTTTCCTTCATGACGGTCGATCACGACGGGGAAATTCGCATGGATTGCTCGAGCCCATACGCCATGGCGCGGCTTGTCGGCTTGAAAGACAAATATCGCGTGGCCTTCGCAAATGATCCCGATTCCGACCGCCACGGCATCGTCACGCCCTCTTCCGGCCTGATGAACCCCAATCACTTTCTGGCCGTTTCCATCCGCTATCTCCTGACCCATCGCCCACAGTGGGGAGCACACCTAACGGTGGGTAAGACTCTTGTCAGCAGCAGCTTGATTGATTGCGTGGTGAAGAAGTTGGACCGTAAGCTCTGTGAAACTCCCGTCGGTTTCAAGTGGTTCGTCCCGGGCCTCTTCGATGGTTCCTTCTGCTTTGGCGGCGAAGAAAGCGCGGGTGCCAGTTTCCTTCGGCTGGACGGCACCGTGTGGACCACCGACAAGGACGGACCCATCATGGATCTGCTTGCGGCGGAAATCGCCGCTGTGACCGGCAAAGACCCAGGCGAGCACTTCCGTGAATTGGTTTCCCAGTTCGGCATGCCCTTTTACACGCGCATCGATGCCGCCGCTACCCCTGAGCAGAAAGCCAAACTGCAGAAACTCTCTTCGTCGGACGTAAAGGAATCCGAACTTGCGGGTGATCCAATCCTGGACAAGCTGATCGCGGCTCCCGGTAATGGCGCGCCCATTGGTGGACTAAAGGTAGTCACAAAGAGCGGCTGGTTTGCCGCCCGCCCTTCCGGCACGGAAAATATTTACAAGATATACGCGGAGAGCTTCCAGAGTGAAAAACACTTGCAGGATATCGTCGACGAAGCGCAGCAAATCGTGAACAACGCTCTTTCCTAGGGATGAATCTCGTCGGCTACGAAGGATGCGGCTCCCCCAACACGCATCTCACAGTATCGCGGGCAATAAGCAACTCTTCATCCGTTGGAATCACATAGGCGTGAAGCTTCGAATCGTCTGTGCTGATGCGCTCTTCCTTGCCGATCGCTTCCTCGTTCTTCTTCCCGTCCAGCTTCAATCCGAACCAGTCGAGCCCTTCGCAAATCCGCTGGCGAATATCCGGCGAGTTCTCTCCGATACCGCCCGTAAACACCACGGCATCCGCGCCCCCCATGGAAGCCAGGTACGCGCCAATGTATTTTTTTGCACGGTAGCAGAAGACCTCGATCGCCACGCGCACGCGCCGGTCCTCGTGTTCTTTCAATTCCTGTTCCAGGACACGCATATCATTCGTAAGGCCGGAAATTCCAAGCAGACCAGACTGCGTGTTGAGCAGCGTTTCCACTTCGTGGGTTGATAGCCCTTCTTTCGTGGCGATGAGATTGACGATCGCGGGATCGACGTCGCCGGAACGCGTGCCCATGACCAATCCCTCTAGTGGGGTCATGCCCATGGACGTATCCATCGGATAGCCTTTGTGGACTGCGGCCGCCGAGCAGCCGTTTCCCAGATGCAGTGTAATGACATGCGTCTGCTCGCGCGTTAGGTTGTTCAAGAAGCGGTACCGAAACGCGACGTATCGATGAGAAGTGCCGTGAAAGCCGTAGCGCCGGATGTGGTGGCGTCGGTAAAGATGGTATGGCACGGCGTAAAGATAGGCCTTCTCCGGGATGGAATGATGAAATGCCGTATCAAAGACCGCGACTTGCGGCACTTTGGGGCCGAACATTCTTCGCGCCGCTTGAATGCATTTAATGTTATTGGGGTTATGTAGCGGTGCCAGATCGATACAATCCTCGATACCCTTCAGCACCTCGTCCGTGATCACTGCGGATTCTGAGAACATCTCCCCGCCATGCACCACACGGTGACCGACGGCGTGAATATCCGTGGCGCTCTGGATCTCTGCAATGCCGGATTGTTCGGAAGCCATCCAGCGAACCAGGAAGTCGAGCGCTCCGGCAAGGTCGGCAATTGGAGCCGTAAAAACTGTCCGCGGCTGCGTCCCAATACTCGCTGTGATGATTGCCTCTCCACCGATACGCTCAATCACCCCCCGGCACAATCGTCGGTCTTTATTTTTCTTGATGTGCTCCAGGTCGGTCGCAATGATTTGGAATTTTAGGCTGGAGCTTCCCGAGTTCAATACGAGAACGTTCATACGCCGCCTTCATTCGTGGGATGCGTGCTGAACACAAAAATACGCCGCCTCACCTGGTCGGCCACGGCAGCTTCAAAATGACCTGAACCTGCATTCAGTAAGGCCAAGTCCACGCCGCGACATCCGGATTATCGATGCCGTGTTCATGCGCGTAGTTCACGCATTCGATCTGCTGGTTGCGGAACCGTTCCTTGGCATGTGCGCCGATTCTTTGCAACTTTGGGACGCGGTTGATAGCGTCGATGGCCAGGCTGAACCGGTCGATCTCGTTTTCGATCGCTAGTTCCATCGGCGTGTTGATGTTGCCCTTTTCCTTGTACCCGCGCACGTGGAGGTTCTCATGGTTCTTCCGGCGATAGGCAAGCCGGTGGATGAGCCACGGATACCCATGGAAGTTGAAGATGACGGGCTTATCCGGCGTGAAAAGGGAATCGAAGTCGCGGTCAGACAGCCCGTGGGGATGATCCACGCTGGGCTGCAATTTGAAGAGGTCCACAACGTTGATGTAGCGGATCTTCAGGTCCGGGAATTCTGCGCGAAGAAGCGTGATCGCTGCCAAGGCTTCTTGCGTGGGGATATCCCCAGCGGAGGCCATCACCAGATCCGGCTCGGCTCCCTGATCGTTGCAGGCCTTCTCCCAGATACCGATGCCCTTCGTGCAGTGAACGATGGCTTCGTCCATGCTCAGGTATTGCAGGTGCATTTGCTTGTCGCAGACGATCACATTGACATAGTTCTCGCTGCGCAGGCAGTGGTCCGCCACAGAAAGCAGGGAATTGACGTCTGGCGGCATGTAAATGCGCGTGACTGCCGCGCTCTTGTTCACCACCACGTCCAGGAAGCCCGGATCCTGGTGTGTGAAGCCGTTGTGGTCCTGTCGCCAGACCGTCGACGTGATGAGCAAATTCAACGAAGCGATGTTTTCTCGCCACGGTAAATGGTTGCAGATGGAAAGCCATTTCGCGTGCTGGTTGAACATCGAATCGATGACGTGCACAAACGACTCGTAGGAGGAGATGAACCCGTGCCTGCCGGTAAGCAGGTAGCCCTCGAGCATGCCCTCCATGGTGTGCTCGCTCAGCATTTCGATGACTCGCCCGTCTTTGGCCAATTCGCCCCCGTCAATATCCTCCGGAAAATACTGCGCGATCCAGAACTTCTTGCTGGCCTCGTAAATCGCATCGAGTTTATTCGAAGTGTTTTCGTCCGGCCCGAAAACCCGGAAGTTGCGCATATTCGCCTTCATGGTGTCCCGCAGGAAAACCCCCAAGGGACGCGTGTTTTCCGCGGAGACCACTCCCGGCTTTTCGAACTTGATCCCGTACTGCCGGAAGTCCGGCAGCCGCAGGTCGCGCTTCAAATGACCTCCGTTCGCATGCGGATTGGCTCCCATGCGGCGCGTACCTTTCGGCGCAATCTCCTTGACATCCGCCCGCAGCGTGCCCTTTTGGTCGAACAATTCCTCCGGCCTGTATCCGCGCATCCAGGTGTCCAGTTCGCTCAGGTGTTCCGGATTCTTCTTCACATCGGTCAACGGAACTTGGTGGGCGCGCCAGAACCCTTCGAGTTTATGCCCGTCCACGCCGCCCGGAGCCGTCCAGCCTTTTGGCGACCGCAGCACGATCATCGGCCAGCGGGGACGCTCCGCGTCTCCCGAGGTCCGCGCCTGCTGCTGAATTTTCCTGATTTCTTGAATGCAATGCTCCGTGGTCGCTGCCATTGCTTGGTGCATGCTTTCGTGGTCGGAGCCCTCGACGAAGAACGGCGTCCAGCCATAACCTCGAAGCAGGCTCTCGAGCTCTTCATGCGTGATGCGCGCCAGCAAGGTGGGATTGTTGATCTTGTATCCGTTCAAATGAAGGATAGGCAACACCGCGCCATCGCGGATGGGGTTGAGAAACTTCGAAATGTGCCATGAGGTCGCTAGCGGCCCCGTTTCCGCCTCCCCATCGCCCACCGCTGCTGCCACAATCAGCTCCGGATTGTCGAACGCCGCCCCGCACGCATGGGAAAGCACGTAGCCTAGTTCACCGCCTTCATGAATGGAGCCTGGCGTTTCCGGCGTGCAATGGCTTCCAATCCCACCGGGGAAAGAGAACTGCTTGAAGAATTCACGAAGCCCCTCTTCGTCCTCGCCCTTTTCCGGGTAAACCTCGGAATAGCTTCCCTCTAGATACACAGGCGCCAGGACCCCGGGGGCGCCATGGCCCGGGCCCGCCAGGAAAATCATGTCCAAGTCGTATTTCTTGATTTGGCGCATCAGGTGGATATACATGAACGCTAATCCCGGGCTCGATCCCCAGTGCCCAAGCAGCCGGTTCTTGATGTGCTCCGGTTTCAACGGTTCGCGCAGTAGCGGATTTTCCTGCAGATAGAGCATCCCGAGGATCAGATAGTTGCACGCCCGCCAGAAAGCATCTGTCTTCCATAGCTCGTCCGCACTTAAAGGCGTACCTTGAACTGTCGCTCGCGCCTTTCCGAACGCGCTCAACGCCTGTGGGGGATGGACCTCGGCCATTGCGGTAGTTGACATGATAATCCTCCGTGTCGTTTGGGCAATTCAGCGGGATACTGCTTGGCGAAAGTAAGGTATGTCGCTCCTCACCGGGCGGTGACGCACGATCACAGTACCTGCCTCCAGCACAAGTCTATTGCGCCGACTGGAGCGAGGATCCTCGGGAAGGGCTAGAGTCGTACGCTCCCTGAGTGTAGCCCCAAAATGTGCATGCGAGATTAAAGAATTTTCAGGCCCGGCCGCCCTGCGGACCTGGTTTCGAGGAGGAAGGGAAAACTCTCCTCAATTGACCCAATGGTCGGGGCGGGAGGGGGGCTCGTTCTTGTTCTTCTTCATGTAGACTTCAAACCGCTTCCGATTGCGTTGATACTTCCAATCTGCCACTTCGTTTCGGAAACGAAACAGAAACGACCCTCGGCGAAGATAGAGCCAGCCGACCAGCATGCCCCCAAGGTGACAGAAATGGCTCACATTGTCACCCGAGGAACCGAGGGTGCTGAAGAACTCGATAGCCCCCATGACCGCCACAAACGGCCTCATGGGAATCATGATGGGCAACGGGAACAGCCAGATCTGGCGGTCCGGAAACAGAATCCCGTTCGCAATGAGTATGCCGAAGATCGCGCCGGATGCACCGATCGTCGGAATATCGGAAGGCAGGTGCCCCCAAAACGCCGGAATATACTTCACAATGACGTTGATCAGGCCCGCGCCCACACCGCACAGGAAGAAGTAGTTCAGAAATCGCTTCTTGCCCCACACGAGTTCCAATTCCCGCCCGAACATCCACAGCATCAGCATGTTGATGAGCAAATGCCACAGACCGCCGTGAAGAAAAATGTAAGTAAACGGCTGCCAGAGCCGGAATCCGGGAAGGAAACCTCTCGGCACCAGACCAAACCAATAGATAAGAAATGCGGTGACCCTTGGAGAGAGGAATTGCTCAATTAAGGTCTGAGCAAGAAAAACGCCCGCGCAAATCAAGACCAGCAGCTTAACGCCAGGAGTGATGAAGCTGCGCCAGTCGAAGTGGACCCGGGGCGCCCCGAACCTTGTTCCCATAGCAAAAGTGTACGGCGTCGAAAGGCGCCCCGTCAAAACAGTAATTCGAATGTGTCACAAATACCGTCGAACCGTTCCACCCTGCAATGGACCGAACCGGGACGCACATGCGCAACGGAAACTCCATCCTCGCCCATCGATGAGGACACGGTCAGGCGGACCCGTTGTGAAGGAGAAACGAAATTTTACTCCCTCCGAAAGGCTTGAAGGAGTAGATCCTAGGCTTGTCCTGGTTTTATTGCTCTGTCCATGTTGAGGGCCGTGGTCTCTGTTTATCTGAGTCTGGCGAAGCGCGGCCCGCAGGATCTCGTCTCCTTCAAGCGCAATCACGCCAGGAAGGGCCAAGGCAAGCCGCTTGCTCCTACAAGCTCGCCAGCACTTGCTTCAAATAACTCCAGAAATGCTCCACGCTGGAGATCTGCACCTTCTCGTTCGGACTGTGCGGGTTCACGATCGTCGGCCCAAACGAGATCAGCTGCATTCCCGGGTACTTCTCCCCGATGACACCGCACTCCAGCCCGGCATGCATCGCGACCAGCTTCGCCGGTTGGCCGAACACTTTCTGATGCACCTCTTGCATCTTGCGCACCAGGTCGTTGTTCGGCTCGGGCTTCCAGCCAGGGTAACTGCCGGTATGCTCTACGTCGAAGCCCGCCAACCGGCATACGGTCGCTACCATCCGCGCGGCCGCATCTTTACTCGTCACAATGGCGCTGCGTTGGCTCGTAATGACCTCCACCTCATCGCCCTTCGTGCTGATCGTCGCCAGGTTTGTGGAAGTCTGCACCAGTCCCGGCACGTCCGGGCTCATGGCCAGAATGCCGTGCGGCAGACTGACGAGCAGCGCGGCGATGCTCTCGGCGTCGGCCGAGTCCATGGCCATGATGGGGCGGTCGGTCTTCTCCACGAGCATCTCCAGCTTGGGATCAAATATGCCCAGGTCGGAGATGTAGGCGGCTTGCCCCACGGCCACAAGCGACCTCAATTCAGCCTCGCGGGAAGGATCGAGCACCACGACGGCCACGGCCTCGCGCGGAATGGCATTGTGCGCGCTTCCACCGTTGATCTGTGCGAGTTGCAGCGGCAGCCGGTCTTGCAGGTCCAGCAGTGCAACGCCCAAGATCCGCAGCGCATTGCCGCGGCCCTGGTGGATGTCCACTCCGGAATGACCCCCGTGCAGGCCGGTAACCTTGATGCGATAGCCTGACCCTGCGCCGGGAGGCACAAGTTTCACCTTGCGCCGGGCAATCGTGTTGACCCCGCCCGCGCAGCCGATGCAAAGCTGGCCCTCCTCTTCTGTATCCAGGTTCAGGAAGTATTTGGATTTCAGCATTCCCGGCTCGAACATTGACGCGCCGGTCAGCCCGGTCTCTTCGTCGATGGTGAACGCGAACTCGAGCGGCCCGTGCGGAACGTCCTGGCTTTCCATCACCGCCAGTGCGGCTGCCACGCCGACACCGTTATCCGCGCCCAACGTGGTGCCATCCGCCTTCAGCCAGTCTCCATCGCGCACCACCTTTATCGGATCCTTGGCGAAGTCATGGACCGTGTTCTCGTTCTTTTCGCAGACCATATCCAGGTGGCCTTGCAACAGCGCCATCGGTGCTCGTTCTCGGCCTGGGTGCGCCGGTTTGCGGACGATCAGGTTGCCGGCGGAATCTTGCACGGTTTCGAGCCCCAGATTCTTGGACACGCCGCGGACGTACTCTCGCGCCGCCGCTTCTTTCGTCGATGCGCGCGGAATCGCCGCTAGTTTGTCGAAATGCTTCCACAACGATTGAGGTTCCAGATTTGTAAGTGCAGGCATCATGGCAGGCTCCGTGGTACTGAGGGGGGAATTCACTGCTGATCGGGATTCACAGCCCCATTGTACCTTCCCTCCCGGGTCTTGGCGACCTCGCGGTGTCATACACCCGCCTGCCGAGGATTGTCTGTCCCTCGTCTGGCAGTTCTTCCCGCGCTATACTCGCTGTCACCACTGACGGAACCAGGTTGTGAAGATGCGCCCCATCCATTCTGGCGGAAAGGAGCCATGTCCCATGGTTCGTGCGTCCGGCTTTTTTGTTTGTCTCTTCGTGTGCGCCGTGCTGTTCACCCCGCCCGCTCGCGCACAGAAAGTTTCCACTACCGCTGATCCCAACTACAGTTTCACCGAGCACAAGCGCTACGCCTGGCGCGAAAATCGCCTGCAAACTCGCCAGAATCCGGACACCAACCAGGTGATGGACACTAAGATCGTCAACAGCGTCAACCGCATGATGCTAAGCAAGGGGTTTGTGGAAGCTAAGGAGAATCCCGATTTCTATCTTCACTACGACGCGGGAGGGCAAGCCAATATCGGCGTGGGTGGCACGGACCCCTTGAACACGAACTCCGGTTCACCGAGTGACCCGGCACCCACCTACGGCCTCGGCCAAGGCCCGAACTTAGCCCCGTCCACCTGGCTGACCTTGAAAGGGCAAATCGTCTTCCACATGGTGGACGCAAGTACCAAGAAACAGATCTGGGAAAGCACCTATCGCAAGTCCTTTCGCGATCCGGACAAAGCCATGCGCGAAATGGATAAGGAAGTGAACGAACTCGTGGAGAAATCCTTCAAGGAATTCCCCCCCAAGAATAAGAAGTAGTGTCTTCGTTACGCGCACAGAGGGAGGGCGCTCTCGATGACGCTTCTTCCTCCGTGCCGTTCTCATTCTAAAACCTCGTATCATTCGATGAGACCCGTGATAAATTCCCGAGGGCCGAGAAGCCGGCGTTCACGGGGGTAAGCAACATGTTGCGGATCCTGGCAGGGGTATTTGCGTTTGTTTTGGCGAGTGTCTGTCCCGCAGACGAAAAGGCTCCGCTGCTTTTGCGGCATCCTACCGTAAGCGCGACGCAAATCGTCTTCGTGTACGGCGGTGATCTCTGGAGCGTTTCGAAAGAAGGCGGTTTGGCACAGCGGCTCACCGCCGGAGGCATGGCGTCCCGGCCTGTATTTTCGCCGGACGGAAACGAGATCGCCTTCACCGCCAACTACGATGGGAATGCTGACGTCTATGTGATTCCGGCCAGCGGGGGCACGCCGCGAAGATTGACCTATCATCCTTCGGCCGATCTGGTGGTGGGATGGACGCGCGACGGCAAACAAGTGCTGTTTGTCTCCAACCGCAGCAGCCACGTGGGATACAGCCAGCTCTTTACGGTGTCGCGCGAAGGCGGATTCCCCTCCGAATTGCCGCTACCCGTCGCAGCTGAAGGCTCCTTTTCCCCAAATGGCGAAGAACTCGCTTATGTTCCCCTGGATCACGCGTTCGAAATTTGGAAGCGCTACCGCGGCGGGAGAACATCTCCGATCTGGATCGCCAGACTCTCCAACTCCAGCGTGACTCCCATTCCCAGGGACAATTCGAACGATTTCAATCCCCTATGGGTAGGTGACCATGTCTTTTTCCTCTCGGATCGCAATGGCTCCATATCCCTGCTGAGCTACGACACAAAAACGAAAACCGTCACGGTCGCGCTGAAGAACAATGGACTGGATTTCAAGTCCGCGAGCGCGGGCCCGGATTCGATTGTCATCGAACAATTCGGTGCCGTCTGGCTCTACGATTTGAAAACAGGTACCGCCCACAAGGTGGACATTCAAATCTCAGGGGACCTGCCGCAACTGCGTCCGCGATACGTCAACGTCGCCGGCAGGATTAATAACGCCGACATTTCGCCGACCGGAATGCGGGCGGTGTTCGAGGCACGCGGTGAGATCCTCACCGTACCCGAGGAAAAGGGTGACATTCGAAATCTGACCAAAACTCCCGGGGCCGACGAACGCTATCCCGCGTGGTCTCCGGATGGAACAAAGATCGCTTATTTCTCCGATCAGTCTGGAGAAATCGCGCTCTATATCAAGAATCAGAACGGCCAGGGGGAAGCCGATAGGATCGATCTCGGCACGCCTCCTTCCTGGTTTTTCTATCCCAAATGGTCTCCCGACAGCAAAAAGATCGCCTATGCCGACAAGAGATTGAACCTTTGGTATGTCGACCTGGAAAGAAAGATGCCGGTGAAAGTCTTCCACGATCGCTTTACCGGAGATCAGCAAATCTTCCGGGCGGCTTGGTCGCCGGACAGCAAATGGCTTGCCTACACCCAGCAGGGATTGAGTCACATGCGATCCGTGTTTCTCTATTCGCTCGAAACGGCTCAAAGCCAGCGCGTCACGGATGGAATGAGCGACGCCTTCTCCCCGGTGTTCGACCGCAGCGGAAAATATCTCTACTTGCTGGCCAGTACGGATACCGGCCCGACTATGGATAGCTCGATGGACAGTTTCAACCGGCCGGTGACAAGTAGCATTTACATCGTTGTCCTTCGCAGAGATCTGCCATCGCCGCTCGCCCCGGAAAGCGACGAAGAAGGTCAGGCCAAGCCGGACACATCGAAGAGCGAACGCCTGGAAAAAGAGAAAACGAAACCACCCGAGCCTGTGAAAGTAGACTTCGAGAAAATCGATCAGCGCATCCTTGCGCTGCCCGTTCCCTCCAGGAACTACTCAGAGATCATTCCGGGAAAGGAAGGCGTGCTCTTTCTTGTTGAGGGGCCGCTGGTGGAACCGCTCGATGGCCCTAGCAACTTCAGCGCTAGCCGGTTCGAACTGAATACGCGAAAAACCGACAAGTTGCTGGAAAACATCCGTGCGTTTTACGTTTCTGCAGACGGCGAGAAACTGCTTTACCGGCAGGCGGGAATGCCACAGCCTCCGGGCACGACACCGCCTGCGCAAGTCTGGGCGATTTCCCCGTTGCCACCTGCGCCAGGGCCAAATGCGCCTGCCGGCGGTTCCTCCGCGGCGGGTGGCGGTCTTCCTGGAGCAAAAACCCTCAATCTCACTTCGATGGAAGTTCGCGTCGAGCCCATGGCGGACTGGATGGAGATTTATCACGAAGCGTTCCGCGTCGAGCGAGACTTCTTCTATGATCCGGGATTCCATGGACTTAACCTTGCGGCCGCGGAGAAGAAATACGAGGCCTACTTGCCAGCCTTAGCCTCGCGAGACGACCTGAACTACATTTTCGAAGAGGCCATGGGCGAACTTACGGTCGGTCACCTGTTCGTCAGGGGTGGAGACGGCCCGGAAGTGAAACGCGTTCCCGGCGGCTTGCTGGGCGCGGATTACAAGATCGAGAACGGCCGCTACCGGTTCGCGAAAGTCTACGACGGCGAAAACTGGAATCCCCAGTTACACGCACCTTTGACGCAACCCGGAGTGAACGTTGTCGAGGGCGAATATCTGCTTGCCGTGAACGGGCGCGACGTGCGCGGCAGCGACAATGTGTACAGCTTCTTCGAGGAGACTGCCGGCAAATCCCTCCTGCTGCGCGTTGGCGCGAATCCGGACGGCACCGGCTCTCGCGAGGTGACCGTGGTTCCCGTCGAGAGCGAGGAAGGCCTTCGGCAACTGGCATGGGTGGAAAGTAACCGTCGCAAGGTCGACGAACTAAGCGAGGGAAAATTGGCATACATCTATCTCCCGGACACCGCAACCGGCGGCTACACATATTTCAATCGCTACTTCTTTGCCCAAGCCGGTAAACAGGGAGCGGTCGTCGACGAGCGTTTCAATCATGGAGGTGCAAACACCGATTACATCCTGGACTACTTGAAGCGCACGCTGATGAACTACCGCACCACGCGAGACGGGGAGGACATGACTACTCCCGTCAGCCTGATCCAGGGCCCTAAAGCGATGATCATCAATGAATACGCAGGATCGGGAGGAGATGCCATGCCTTGGCATTTCCGCCAGGCAAAAATCGGCGTTCTAGTTGGCGAGCGCACTTGGGGCGGACTCGTCGGTTTCTACGGGCCGTTCGTAGCTCTTATGGATGGAGGCGTTGTCACCGCTCCCAGCCGCGGCTTCTGGACTCCCAACAACAAATGGGAAGTGGAAAACCAGGGAGTTGGCCCCGATGTGGAGGTTATGCAGGACCCCAAGGCCGTGCGCGAAGGCCATGACCCGCAACTCGAGAAAACGGTGGAGATCCTGCTCGAAGAACTGAAGAAGAACCCGGTACCAGAGCATAGAAAGCCGCCCTATCCGGATTACCACCGAAATCCTGGGCCTCCTGCCGCGCATCCGGATCATTAGCAGCGATTCTCGCCAAGCGCGACCAACGGCCTCCCTGGATGCGAGGATGTTTCGGAGATTGGCCGATGAGTTGCAATGAGCGGGGGGCAATATGCAATTTACTGTGCGGCACATTTCTACTTAAAATTGACACATTGTTTCCAGATCTCAGCGGGCTGCCGTCCTTGTAAACACGACGATTTGCATGCTAAGGTTCACTTTCTTTTAACCACGGCATTACTAGAACGTTGCGAGGTTCATGCATGAGTACGCAGACAACCGCTCCGTCAGGTCCAAAGAAGCACCAACCCTACGTACCTGTCGACATGGAGATGAAGGAGTTCACGCTCCGCGCCCTCCTCATTGGGCTCGTGATGACGGCGGTTCTGGGCTCGGCGAACGCTTATCTGGGACTGAAAGCGGGAATGACAATCGCCGCAACCTATCCCGCAGCCGTGATCGGCATGGCGCTGCTGCGCATTATGAAAGGCTCTCTACTCGAGGAGAACATCGCGCGAACTGTCGGCTCCATCGGAGAGTCGGTGGCCGCCGGGGCGGTGTTCACGATTCCCGCCTTCGTAATGGCGGGGCTGTGGCCGGGCCTCACCCAGGGCCAATACTGGAAGGCGGTCGCACTGATGATGATCGGCGGGACGCTGGGTATTTTGTTCGTCACGCTATTGCGGCGCGTGATGGTCGAGGACCCGGAGCTGCCCTACCCGGAGTCGGTGGCGGCCTCCCAGATTCACAAGGCCGGGCAACAGGGCGCGAAAGCCGCGAAGATTCTCTTCGCCAACATGGGCTTCGGCGCGTTCATGTTTCTCCTGGGCGCCGTCAACATCTTCTCTCCTAGCAACACCTTTCGCGTCAACATCAGCGACTTGGGCAAGAAACTCCTGCTGCGCACCAGTACGAATCCCAATGTCGCCACCACTGTAACCGGCGGCGCCACGTTTTTTGCCGCTCCGGACATCAGTCCCGCCTATCTGGGCGTCGGCTACATTATTGGCATCAGGCTGGCCTCGCTGAACTTCGCCGGAGGTGTCCTAGCCTGGGGTTTGCTCGTTCCCCTCCTTACATTCACCGTCGGCCCGTACATTCAAGCAACTCAACCTGCCGGACAGACTCTCGCGTGGCCGCTGCTGGCGGGCGCGATCTACTACTCCATCGTCCGGCCGATCGCAGTCGGTGGGATGCTGGTTGGTGCAACATACACACTGTTCAGAATGCGCAAGCAGTTGGCTGTCGGCATCGGCCGAGCTATCTCCGACCTGAAAAAATCAGCCGCGGCCCACGCGGCAACGGATCGCACGGATCGCGACCTCCCGTCGAAAGCTGTTTTCGCGGGAGTGGGAGTCGTATTCGTTGCGATGGTTCTGCTCTACCGCTACTTCATCAGCAGCGCTGGCGCCTTCTCCTCCTCAAAAGTGCTCATCGGAGCACTTGTCGCGGCCGGAGTCATGGTGGTCATCGGGTTCTTCTTCGCAGCCGTGTCCGGAAACCTGACCGGGATGATCGGCTCTTCCAACAACCCGGTATCCGGGCTCACGCTCTGTACGCTCGTCATCGCGGCGCTGCTAATGGTTGCCCTGGGAGTCTCTGGCACGGGCGGTGTTGCCGCGGTATTGGGAGTGGCTGCAGTGATCTGCGTTTCCTCGGCCGTTGCAGGCGAGATGCTGCAGGACCTCAAGGTTGGGCACATCCTCGGCGGCACACCCTCCCGGATGCAAATAGGCGATCTGATCGGCATCGTGGCGGCGTCGCTGGTGCTCTTTTTTCCGCTGGCCGTGCTCGATAAGGCCTATCACTTCGGAAGCCCGGCTCTATCGGCACCTCAAGCAGGCCTGATGGCGATGCTTTCCAAAGGCATCGTCGGTGGAGACATGGCTTGGCCGCTGATCATCGTGGGCATACTGCTCGGTATCGTGGCCATTCTTGTCCAGGTGAAGAGCGTCATGCTCTTTTCCATTGGTATGTACCTGCCTTTGGGAACCACCTCCGCCATGTTCGTCGGCGGCGTAATTCGCTGGCTGACCGATCGCCTCCGCGACAAGCGCAACCTCAACGACGCGCAGAAGGCTCGCGTGGAGAACGCGGGAGTTCTGACAGCTTCGGGGTTGATTGCAGGTGAGGCACTCTGTGGCCTGGTAATCGCCGGATTGGTGGGCGCCGGGAAGAACGTTACCCTCGTGCATTGGGCTCCTCCGTTCGGTGTCGCTCTGGCCGCGCTCGTGGTGCTTGCACTCGTGATGATTCGCGTCCCGCTAGCCAACGCCGGCAGTCCCGACGAGCCCGCTCCCCCTACTGCCATCATGTAACTGGCTGTTCCCTAGGCAGGACGAACGTGAGCGCTGCGGGAGGTCGCAGCGTGCTCCAACGGTGGCGCAGCGCTCGCTTCGCCGCTTCCTGCATGGACGCAAGCAGTTGCTGCGCCAGATCGAACGGCAAGGTCACACGAAACATGTCGGCGTGCCGCGCATAAGAATACTTCTCGTAGTGTGGCGGATGGCTCGCTGCAAACTCCATGAGCACGTTCCACGCTGACGTTTTCCCAAAGAGTTTTTTCTCACCGGCTTCCTTGGCATCGATTTCCACGAGGTTCCGTTGCGTCCCGCCCCCGCTCTCAAAAAGAATCGTGCTTACCTTCGAAGGTTCGAAAGGACGCGAAGGATCGTCGTCCGGAAACGCCGTCAGCAGGCCCTCGATTTCTGCAGTTTCCGTGCTCAGCCCATCCCACCAGTAGCGGTAGCCGTGGTATAGGACCGTGCCCGTGCGAAGAATCTGTTGCACGCGCGCCGCGTCCTTCCCCACAACGCTGACCACCATGTCAGTCAGCTCCGCAGGGCGGAACGATTGCTTCACCACCGGCCGCATCGTTAAATAGCCGGCATCGTCTTCCGCGTACCGCACCGCAATCTGTTCCGGTAGAGACATGGGTGTTGCCAGCTTTCCAGCCGGCCATTCGAATCGTAGTTCATCTAGCGCCGGTCTTGCCACGGATTCAGCCGAGTTTCGAAAGCTTCTCCCTCACGCGATCGCTAAGCGCTTTGCCATCGACCGCCTTCCCGGTCAGTGCCTCTTTCGCCGCTTTCACCACGGTTCCCATCTGTTTCATGGACGTAGCGCCCACATCCGAGATCGCCTTGCTGATGGCCGCGTCCATCTCCGCTTCCGAAGCCCCTGCCGGCAAGTAGGACTCCAAAATTTTCAACTCGCTGGTCTCTTTATCGACCAAGTCCTGCCGCCTGCCCTTGGCAAACTGGTCGATCGACTCCTTCCGTTGCTTCGCGAGCGTCTGCAGCAACTGAATGGACTCCGCCGCATCGAGTGGCCGCATCTTCTCAACTTCCTTCAATTGCAGCGCAGATTTCACCATCCGCAGCACGCTCAGTCGCATTTCGTCTTTGGCTTTCATCGCGGTCACAATGTCTTTCTGAATCTGCTCAGACAGAGTCATGTCGGGCTCCCTTCAAGGACTATAGCAGAGGCAAGCCGGGAGTGCGGGATAGTAGCGTTCCCCACGGCGCCCGCCTCGTTGGCCGCCCGGGACTCCCGGGATCCCGGGTGCCCGATTGACAGTCTGCAACCTGCACAGTAAGTTGGAATGTTTTCAGATACTGGGAAGAGACCGCCGTGCATCACGCGGCTTTTACCCGGAAACGAGGCGAGATGAAAGTTATCGTAGCGGACAAAATCAGCGAGCGCGGCATCGAGCTCCTGAGAGCGACGGGCTGGAACATCGTCCAGACCACCAAGGACACCCTGGCGGGTGAGTTGGCCGACGCCGAAGCACTCATTGTGCGCAGCGCCACCAAGGTGACCCCCGACCTGCTGGACAATGCCCCGCATCTTCGCGTGGTTGGCCGCGCCGGAGTCGGCGTCGACAACATTGACCTGGACGAGGCCACCAAACGCGGCATCCTTGTCATGAGCACGCCGGGCGGAAGCTCCGTCAGCGTTGCCGAGCACACCTTTGCTCTATTGCTGGCCCTGGTGCGCCAAGTTCCGAAATTTGACGCTTCCATGCGCGAAGGCCGTTGGGAAAAGTCGTCGTCCGGCGCCGAAGTGCGTGGCAAAACTCTCGGCCTCCTTGGCTTGGGCCGAATCGGCGGCGAAGTCGCCCTGCGCGCCAACGCCTTTGACATGCGCGTCCTGGCCTTCGATCCGTACATCAGCGAATCTGCGGCGCACGAATTAAACGTCGAGCTCGTGCCGATGGAAAAACTGCTGGCGGAGAGTGACGTGATTTCTCTTCACACCGCGGTCACTCCGCAAACCAAGAACATGATCAACGCCGAGTCCGTCGCCAAGATGAAAAAAGGCGTTCGGATCATCAATGCTGCGCGGGGAGAGCTGATCAACGAAGCCGATCTCGCCGCGGCCCTGAAGAGCGGCCACGTTGCGGGTGCCGGCCTTGACGTATTCGCCGAAGAACCCCCCAAGAACTCGCCGCTGATCGGTTTGCCAAATGTGATCTGCACGCCACACGTTGCCGGTTCGACTGCCGAAGCGCAGGAAGAACTGGGCAACCAGGTGGCCGTGCAGGTGCGCGATTATCTGGTGGAGGGCGTCATCCGCAACGCCGTGAACCTTCCGGCTCTCTCTCCGGAGCAGTACCGCCGTGCGCGTCCTTATCTTGCGCTGGCCGAAAAACTGGGCTCGCTCGTTTCGCAAGCCGCAGCCACGCGCCCGGCTCGTGTGAAAATCCGCTACGCGGGCGAATTGACCGAAGTCGGCACGCATCTCCTGCGCAGCGCCGTCCTCGCCGGTCTCCTCAATGCCGTGCTCGCGGGGAAAGTAAACGTCGTGAACGCTCCCGCAGTCGCTGCGGCCCGTGGCCTCACGGTGGAAGAAGAGACTCGCCGTCGCGAGCACGGTTTTCCCCACACGCTGGAGGTCGCCTCTCTTCCCGAAAAACCGGACGAGCGCGGTTTCAGCGCGGAAGGCACCGTTCTCCATGACGGCACGCCTCGCGTCATCAATATCGATGGCATCGCTCTCGAAGCGCAACTGGATGGCACGATGCTTTACCTTCGCAACAACGACAAGCCCGGTGTCATCGGCCACGTCGGCACGACCCTCGGCAAGCACGGCGTGAACATCGCCACGTTTGCCCTCGGCCGCCGCGAAGCTACCGTCGGCGCCGAAGCCGTCTCCCTCGTTCGCCTCGATGGAAAAGTCGGCGAAGAAATCCTTGGCCCGATTCGCGAGCACACCGCCATCACCGAAGCCAAGCTGATCCACCTGGGTTAGCCTGCGCTCCGGACGGCCGCATGGTTGCGCCGGCTTTGTGCTCTGAGCGATACGAAGGGTTACACCGCGATCTTTTCTTCTCCGTCCCTGTCGTGGCGTGGCCGAACTCCGGATCCGCCAGTCTCGTAGAGGCAATCTCCTGCAAACTGCGAAGACACATAAATACCTACAAACAACGCCGTCCGCAACGCCCCGATTGTCGCTATGGCACAGCCCGCAATAGCTGTGCTAACCTTATTTCTGCGCTTGAAATCCTCTTTTGAGCGTCTGTCGGGGCGTGGCTCAGCCTGGCTAGAGCGCCTGGTTCGGGACCAGGAGGTCGGTGGTTCAAATCCACTCGCCCCGACCACTTTAATCCCGTAAAACTAAGCAGCTACAGCAACCTCACTTTCAGACAGTTTAGGAACATTAGGAACAATTGAGGGAATCTCGAATCCAATTCCCACCTGTTCTGCGACCTGTTTGCGGTACTTCGTGTCC
>Ga0187782_10001198_pt1 | contig 18585 bp, 14 predicted proteins | sample 0715_SJ02_MP15_2_FD_132454 | JGI IMG/M metagenome (GOLD analysis project Ga0187782, IMG submission 132454) | Tropical peat soil microbial communities from peatlands in Department of Meta, Colombia - 0715_SJ02_MP15_20_MG | ecosystem: Environmental > Terrestrial > Soil > Wetlands > Peat | place...
AGGAAGACGTGGTAAGCTTGGCCCGTATTGACGGTGGATGCGAAGGTTGGGTCGAGCGAGATCTTCGCGCTGCCGCCAGAAAGTTGGCCCGATCCGAAATCTTCGAACCAATTCTCCGGCGAGGCGACGCCGTAGAGTTTCACCTGCCGCCCAGCGGCGGCCCGGACGCTCGGAGTGATAGAGCCACTACAGTTCAGATCGCCGTTCACATTGATCTGGCAGCCTCCGGCATCTTCCAACCCGCTTCCTCCGAATGCACTAAAGACTAAAGCTCCGGCCGTCGCAGAATCGTTTTGCACCAATAAAGTGGATGTGTTCGTGTCAGTCCCGGTGGAATTTAGGGCCCAAATTGCCGTATCGTCATCCGCCGTGCCCAATACCCCGACTCCTTCACATGACCCCGGGCACGGATCGCCCCAAACTCCGGCTCCCTCGACGAAATAGTTACTGCCAATGGCGCTGATGGTGCTGCTGGTCCCGGCCACTCCCGCAGAATAGGGCGCGATCGGCTGCACAACGCCGTGGACACCGTAAAGTTTATTGTTTACGAAGTCGATGAAGGTGCCGGTGGCGGTCCCGTAGACACCGGCGCTGCCGCCGCCAGTTGTGCTGTTGGTGACTCCGTACACCCCGTAGGTCGTCCCGGTGAACGAAGAAGTGGAGCTGGCGTTCCCGTAGACCCCGGTGGAACCGCTGGCAAGACCACTGCTCTGGCCATAGACGCCATAACCGCCGCTCGAAAGGTTCACACCGTACACACCCTCGCCGGTCGCGCTGTTCGATGTGCCGTTGACACCGCTGGAGAAGTTGCCGGCGCCATTCACATCCAACGTGTAGGCGGGAGTCGTCGTGCCAATTCCCACACTGCCGCTATTGGTGACTGACAAGCGCGGCGTGAAGTCGGTGTAGAGGTCGATGCCATTTTGGTTGACCGATCCCGTCCGGTCGGAAGCGATGGCTTCCCCAGTATTTCCGCTACCGAAACGGATGGCCGGGGTATAGCTGCCCGCGTTGAGACCGCTGAAGTCAACTCGCGTATCCCCGGTAAAGGCACCGCTGCCCTTCACTTCCACTGTGCTCCCCGACTGGTACGCCAACGAATCGAGAATCGTCGAGGCCCCGTTGAAGAGCGCAAGATAGCCAGCTTTGCCCCCCGTTGTGGTCACGTCGGTGGTCGATGCCGGCAAAGCACTTTGCTTGGTGGCCGAGGCAGTGGTGTAGGCCGCGGCAACCCCGTTCTGCGGTGCCGCCAGCACAAAGGCCGATGGCGGGAGCCCACCGATCGTCGCCGCATCGCCAGCCTTCAGTGCGTAAGGCACACTTAACAGCAAAATGCGCGGTTGTTCCGCCTGCTCGGCGATCTGCACTCCCAGCCAGCGTGCTTCCCCCGTAGTAAACAACGTTGCCGGGACTCCGTTTGGCTTGGTGATGCCCAGCTGCACCGAGTAGTGCCCGGTGGAGTCGAGCTGAACATTATTCTGCGTCTCCGTCCACAGTGGTTCACCACCTTGCTGTCCGTTGTAGAGCGAGAAGGTGATGTTCACCACGCCACTCAAGCTATTGCCGCCTTCGTCGGTGGCGACATTGGAGAACTGAATCAACGGCGGTGGCACTTGAGCGGAGACAGGGTCGCTGCCTGGGACCTGGGCGGCCACGGAAAGAACTAACGAGAAGAATCCAACTATCATGCAATTGATGCGGCGCTTCATGGGAGATATCTCCTTTGGGAATTGAACCTTTGGTTCCAGAATGGTGCCGAATGCTCTAAGAAAGAAGCCAGGACGGAAATGACAGTCCCGGGGCACCAGAGAAAGAGTAACTATCCCTAATTGTGCGACAGATTATGTTCCGTGGTTGGTACCGTGTCAATCTGCAAATAGTTGCAGTCGAAGGTGGAAGCAAAGGCAAGTCAATGAAAGCCGTGGGGCTGGCGGTGTCTCAAAGGGATTCTGTTGAAAATCGCCATCACACTCATAACCGCTCAATGAGCGAATCGCCTGGGTACAACTGGTACTGTTTCAAGACCCGAGGCGCATTGACTGCCATTCGGGCATATCTCAGAGGGGACAGGCACAGCAATTTTCAATCGCAAGAAACGGCAGAGGAGTGCGCTCGGAGATTGTGGAGAAGATCCGCTTACCGTCCGCGCTTGGCGTAGCCTTGCTTCTACGGCTATGTGCTGCCTGCGGCAACACCAGGCGCAGACTGGTGCCGCCACGACTCAAGGCTCCCACAAAGTCGTGAGCTGCGAAAAAGACTTGGAGTCTGTTCGGTGTATCGCAGGCTCGCTTTTCTTTTGCGAGCGGAGAATTCTCTCATCGCCTACTTCGCCTGCAGCGAGGCGACGTACCTCGCGATATTGTGCATTCGCTGTACGGATACGCCCCGGCGCTCTTGATCAAGCGAAGAAAACAATAGGAACCAAATGGGCATATCCGCCGACCCATGGGCGGGAGTCGATGTTGGCGTTCCAAATTGCAGGACCGAATAAAAATGGTCGTAGGGAAACTTGCCTCCGTAGCGCTTAGCCAGTGTCGTCAGGTTTGGCGGGTTGACCTGACATGCAGATGCAGCGGGACCCCTTCCGTCAGCCTTCGGTCCGTGGCAAGCGGCACAATACTCGTGGTACATCTCCTGACCCGATGCCCATGAAGTGCGCTTGATGCGAACCTGGTTAATGTTCGTCTCTTGGGCTGCACCCAAAACACACAACGAAAGCAGAACTGCAATCGTTAAGGTTGAGTTGCGCACAGCAACCTCCGGATTTTGTCCTCCACCTTATTGCAGCCCAGAGCTGAGTTGCTTGCGATGAACTGCGTCACGGATAAGTGTGATAATCATCACTCACGCATGCTTAGGATTTTAAGAAGAAATTGCCGCTGGCGGATTAGCGTTTGCGGAATACTTCGAACACCAAGTTGAAGAGCTGCACGAGCGTAATGCCGATCGCGGCGTACACGGCGATCTCCAGCCTGCGGCCGGCTTCCTGAGTGCCTTTCAACAAGTCTCTTACCTCGCCGGTCGTGTGGTAAAGCGTATCGGCGAGCTGCTCGAAATGCTCGGTGGAAGCCCGCAGCCGTTCCAGCACGCGGGAGGTGGCGGAGAGAGCTGTGGCCATCTGCTCGCCGTTGCGAATGTCGAGCTCAGTCTTGCAAGCCAGCCACCAGTTGCTGCCCGGAGGGCTGTCGTACATGCGCTGGCGAATTTCTTCATAGGATCGAGTCCGCAGCAGCTGCACCAGCGCCTGCACGGTGTGCGGTTCTTTGACCTGCTCTGACAGGGGAGCCATCGAATACCGACTGTACCAACCGGTCACACGAACCCTGAGATACCCAAAGTCCATGTCCTGGAGGGAAATGCAGCTACAATCTTAAGTTTCATGCTGTTGGGACGGATGATCGATCTGCTGCAGCCATTCCTCGCTTCCCCGGCGCTGAGTCCCGAAGAAGCCGCGGTTCTGACCGACACACAACTCCAACAACTCTCCACTTATCTTGATCTCCTGCTCCGCTGGAATGCGCGCATCAATCTCACGGCGGTGCGGGAGCCGGAGGCTATCGTTACCCGTCATTTCGGTGAGTCTTTGTTTGCGGCGCAGCATTTGTTCCGACCAGCTGACCTTGCAGCGGTTCAGCCGTTGTTGGCGCATCCCCGGGTCTTCGATGTCGGCTCCGGAGCCGGCTTTCCGGGGTTACCGATCAAGATCTGGGCGCCGCACGTCGAGCTCACGCTGATCGAGTCAAACCATAAGAAAGTCACGTTCTTGCGTGAAGTCATCCGTGGGCTCGCACTGACATCTGCTGAGGTATTTTCCCTACGAGCCGAAAATTTTCACGGCCAGGCCGAGGTTGTAACTCTGCGTGCAGTGGAACGCTTCGAGCGTTCCCTTCCCGTTGCGGCGCGTTTGGTTGCTCGGGGCGGCCGGCTCGCACTTCTCATAGGTGAAGGCCAAGCCGCACACGCACGAAAACTTACGCCGAACTTCCGTTGGCAGGATCCCGATCCAATCCCTCTGTCGTCTAAGCGGGTGCTCCTGATGGGAATCAGGAACTCATCCGCCGCCTGAACACAAAAAGCAGCCCGTTCTCCAGTGCAGCCGTTCAAATTACGGCTGAGGGGCTAGCACCGGTCACGGCGAAGACTTCGGCGACTTCTCGCTCGGCGGTCTCCAGAAATGTGCAGACCACAGCAGGATCGAATTGCGTTCCCATACCGGCGTTGAGCCGTCGCGCCGCCTCTTCGTGCGCAAGGCCCTTGCGTTAGCAGCGATTGGAGATCATCGCGTCGTACGCATCGACCACCGCTACGATGCGTGAGCCAATCGGAATTTCTTCGGCTTTCAGCCCGCCGGGATAGCCGCGTCCGTCGAAGCTTTCGTGATGATGCAAGGCGTAAAGGCTGGCTTTATCAAATCCCGGAAACAGACGCAAAATGGACCAACTGTATTCCGGGTGCTTGTTCATCAAAGCGCGTTCTTCGTCGGTCAGCTTGCCTTCTTTCCGCAGGATGGCGTCCGGAATCCCGATTTTGCCGATGTCGTGCAAAAGAGCAGCTACTTCGAGCTGATAGAGGTCGGTTTCAGGAAGTCCCAGCTTTCGTGCGACCCGCACGGCCCACTCCGCGAGACGCGTGCTGTGGATCCCAGTGTTGAGGTCGCGCAGATCGAGCAACTGATTGAACCCGCAAACTACTGACCTAAGCAGAGAGCGCTGTTGTTCCTCTAGTTCCTTCACGCGCAGCCAGTCGCACGCGGTAGTAAGTGCCGGCGGAAACGTATCACTCATGGCTGCCATCGTGGTCCTCGAGTTAGTTCAGCCCCAGGCTGTTGACCCAGGCCTGCGTGGCCAGGTAGGTGTCCAGGCGGCCGTTGCCCATTTGTGGATCAGAAATCGAATCAGCGTGCGCCAGAGCGTTCGCAGCTTGCGGCTCCCAGCTGGGTGCGCTGGCGCTACCCTGTAATGAGAGATTGAGGTTCACCGAGCCCAGCGAGAGGTCAACTCCTGAGCTGACTTGAGCGTTGGCCATCGAAACCAGCAGCGCGGTTTCGCCCGTGACGAATGGCGTGCTAAACGAAGTTCCCCAACCCGCCGCGTAGGTGGCGAACGGATATGTGGTCATTACACCTTCACCAGGCGCGGCAAGCCATACCGGCGGCGCTCCGTAGTTGGAAAAGGTTGAAGGAGTGTCAGTATTGCTGGTTGAGGCGACGTCGATGACTCCCTTAAGCGCGGCGGGATAAACAGTGGCTTGCTCACCGCTGTTACCGGCGGCGGCGACGCAAATCACGCCACTGGTGGTCGCATAGTTGACTGCATTCGCCAGCTCTTGCGAATAACTTGTGTAGTTGAAACTCATGTTGATCACCTTCGCACCGTTTCCGACCGCATAGTAAATGGCGCGGAGGATGTCCGAGTCGTAGCCTTGGCCGCTTGCCTGGAATGCCTTTAGAGGCATGATTTTGGCTTGTGGAGCGACGAGGTGAATGATCCCGGCGGTCATCGTACCGTGGCCGAAGGCCTCGTATGGCCCGCCATCAAGCACGGCGACGGTGGACTGATCGAGAACCGCAACCGTCGATTGGCTGACCTGCGCAGTTTCGGTTCCATCTCCGTCGAGAACCGCAACCGTGGACTGGCTCACATCACTCATTTCCGAGCCACCGCTCTGATTGCGCGTGAAATCGTACCCAGGCAGCAATGAGTTCTTGAGCACCGGATGGTTCGGATCGACCCCGGTATCAATGTCGGCCACAATCACGCCCGAACCGGCCGTATTGAACGCGGCTTGCGTTTGAAGAGTGCGGACGAGCTGATTGCCCGTCTGGAAGACATAACCGTGCCAAACCGTGGTTCCGTAGTAAGTGTACGGCGCTTGATCGAAGAGATATGCCGGAGCGCTCCCCGCAGAAGCGGCTTGAGTTTGGACAATCTGGTCAGTTTCGACCGAAACCAGACCCAGGACATTAAGGTTCAGCAGGGGGACCAGGGGAGCCAGTGACGAGGGCACTTCAATCATGAACAACTGCCCTTGAGGGTCACCTAAGCTTTCTACCGTCGAGCAACCAAGCAGGGCGCAGAGATTCAGAATCCCCGTCAGGCCGAGACTGTCCCTCACCACGAGGCGCGTCTGCGACGGTGACGCCGGCGAGCTTTGCGCCGCTAAACTCTGCGCTCCGAAACACAGAAGCAACAGCAGCGCGAAAAACACGCGGAAAGCCTGGAAATGGCGAGCATTGTGATTGGTGGACTGACGCTTTCTCATTGGATTCCCCTCCGACCCGGCCATCCAGAGCGCATTTCTCGTTCGGTCGAGTCTACGAAAAAGTTGAGTTTTGCAACACTTACACCAGTAATTCTCTGTGGTGACTTTGCGGCCATTACCAAGGGGGACGATCTAATCCAAGTCTTTTCTTGCTAGCTGAGCTCCATAGAGGGGGAGAACAATCTCGTTTTGCCGATCCCGGCCAATCGAAACGCAAAGTCCGCCGGAGGCCGGGAATTCAAGCTGAAATTCGCCAAATCGATTGGTACAAGCTTGGGCAATCACTAGCTTTCCCTCCTGTAGGCGTACGGCCACACCCTGGGCGGCTCGCTCTTCGCCGCCCCGGTTCAGCACTTGTCCAACTACGCACGCGCGGCCTTCCGCGCTGCGTGGTTCCAGGCGCAGGTCGATGCATTAATCATCGGTCTCATAGAGAAATTGCCGGGCTGCAACCGAACCTCGTAGTCCGGCGGTGATTGGCTGAAGCATCGAATCGAAGACCAAACGAACGCCGGAACTTTTCTGGGGAGTCATGGCCGCGAACTGACTTTTGACGAGGTGCACCACGTCGGCTGGCGGCGTGAGACCGCCCTCCTTTTCAGCGATCTCAAGGACACCCAGCCACATCTGCACAGCCGCCTTGCAGCGCTTGCAACCGTCGTCGATGTGTTGCTGCATCGTCATTCGCGTGTTCGCTGAAACCTGGTTCCTCACGAAATCAGCCCAAAATGCTTCACTGAAATGCCTCATCAGTGTCTCCGCCGCAATCGACCGCACCGCCATCGTAAGTCCGGTCTGAATTTGCTACTCGTGGAATAAGGGCGCCGAGCGGACTGAAAAATATAGGGCTGAAGAAAAAATCTTTGCAGGCTAGGACTTGCCCACCAGAATGAACGGAGCCCATTGATAACAATGGGGATAGCTGGATCGCACCTCGAGCATGGCGGAGCGCAGCGCGTCCGCTTTGGTTTTTCCTTGTTGCAACCGGCGATAGAAAGCGGTCATGAATTGCGCCGTGCTCTTGTCCTGAACATCCCACAGGGTGAGGACCAACGACTGTGCCCCCGCATGAAGCAGGCCGCGAGCCAAGCCAATCAACTCGTCGCCGGCCGCGACCACGTTGAAGCCGGTCGAGCAGCCGCTCAGCGTGATCAACTCCACGGGAAGCTGAAGTTGGTAAAGATCAAACAAGCTCAGAAATGAATCGCCCAGCCGGATGGCTGAAAACATCGGATTGTCCTGGCGGAAACGGCCGTGAGTCGCGATGTGAATCAAGCGGCTGGCCGGCCCCTTGCTGCGCAGCACGCCCCCGCTTGCTTCTGCTCCGACGAACAATTCCGCCTGGTCGAGCACTCCGGTCAACGCTTGAACTTCGTCAAGGATCGCCGGCGCCTGCGGATCAGGAATACCAAGGACGAGTGAGGCGCCGGGAGTGTTCGCCGTTCGGCGCTGGCAGAGGGCATAGATGCTGGCGCTGGGTGCGTACGAAACCGTGTGCCGGTCAATCACGTGCCGCGTGCCATCGAAGAGAGCGTGGAAGGGAACGTAGTGAAGCAGGCCGTGGGGTACGAATATCAAATGATGCGCTCGCAGTCGCGCCGCCACTGGCGCGATCAGCTCTTCGTAGAGTTCTTTAAGGTGGGCCTGCGTGGCATGAACGAGAGAGTCATGAAAGGTTTCAAGATACTGGGGCGTAAGATGGAACTTAGAGAGCTGGAACTGCAGCAGCCGCAGCAGGCCTGCGACTCTGCTTTCCAATGTCACCGAGAAGATTTCGATCGTCTGCGGGCCGAGCAGGCACACCAGGATGCGGTCGCGAATGCGAAAATATTCAACCAGCAGCGTGTCAGGTGGAATCGCAGCACGAATAGTGGCGATCGGCACATGGCTCGGCGTTTGCAAACCGGCTTGAGTCGTTTCACTTTCCGTAGCGTCACGCAGAATCCGCGCCAGTTCTTTTTCCTGGCGGCGCGCTTGCTTTTGTAGTGTGGCGATGCGTTCCGGCGATTGTTGCTCCGGCTGAAGCTGCTCGCGTTCGATCAGGTTGTAGTACCAATTGAGTTCTTCGCGCAGATCACGAATCGAGCGAGCCAGCTCACTTTGTCCCTGGGTTGGCCCGACGATGGCGGGCGCAGGCCGCACGAAAAGATCCATCAAGCTGCGGGATTTCGCCTCTTCCATGTAGGTGAATGCTTCCTCGGCTGCCGCGTCGTTTTGCCGAGCCAGGCACAGTTCGACGAGATTTTCGTACACCTCCAGCCGGTTCTTGATGAAGGCGATCTTCAGCTCTTCGCCGCGCAGGTTCCCGCGCAGCGTTTCTAACGCATAGCGGGCACTTTGATAGGACGCGTAGGCCTTCTCGCGATCTCCTCTGGCTGCGTGAACATTGCCCAGGAGCAGGTGTGCCTGATACATCAGCACCGGTGAATCAAGCTCATCGATTTTCCGCAGCGCAGCGGTGGCATGCTCGAAGGCCTGATTAGTATTATCGGTACGCAAGGCGATGCGAGCTAACAGAAGTTCGGCCATCGCAGCTTTACTGGTCAACTTGATCGCAAGAAATGACTTCAGCGCCTCGGAACAGCGCCGGCGCGCTTCGAACAACCTTCCTTCATTGAAAAAGAGCAACGCGCGGTATAAGTCGATCAGCGAGGGCCACACCTGGTTTTTTTCTTTGAGGAAAATCTCCCGCGCCTCAGAAAAGAGTTTGATAGCTTCGAACGCGTGGCCTTTTTGCCCGGCGGCCATGGCAGAAAACGCCAGGCACTTCGCGCTTTCGTAGGGCATGCCCAGTTTGCGAAATCCCTCATAGCCCTGTTGAGCGAGTTCGGTCGCCTCCGAGCTGAGGTTCAGTTCCAGATAAAGTTCTGACAGGTCCAGGTTGCACAATGCATGGTGGTAGGCATCGCCGATTTTCTTGGCATTCGCGCGCGTTGCCCGCAACATTTCGATGGCCCGACTGTATTCACCGCGCAAGTAGTAAAGATAAGCAATGTTGTAGTCGGCCTGGGTCACGAGCAGCGGCATATTGTTTTGTTCGCAGAACTGCCGCGCTCGCTGGTACGCATTCAAAGCCTTAGGAAAGGCGTTCAGGCTAATGTAGCAAGTGGCCATGTTGCTGAGAACTGCGGCGATGCCTTCGGGATCTTCTTTCGCCGGCAGTCCTTGATAGGCGCGCTTATAGCAAGCCAGCGCCTCCGCGAAGCGGTCCTGCCGGTGGTAGATATTTCCAATGTTGATTTCCAAACGCGCCAGGCGCCACGCGTTTCCCTCACTGGTAAAGATTTGCCGCGCGCGCTCACCGGCAGCGAAGGCGCGGTTGTACTCGCCCAGGAGAAGCAGTGGCTGGATCGATCCACTGAGAGTGCGCGCAACTTCATTGGCGTTACCGGCCACATCAAAAAGAGCGACAGCTTGCTCGTGAAGCTCGACTGCTGCCGCGTGCTCCCCTTTTGCGTAGAGAACATTCGCTTTAGCTCGCAGCGCCCGGGCGCGAGCTCCGCCGTTTTTGATCTGGTTGGCAATGCGGAGCGCGGCGTTTGCCATGCGCAGGGCCCTCGGCACATCCACGCGCACTTGCTCTCGCACGCGCTCGGTCAATTCCGCGACAACTTCTGGTCGAAGCAGAACTGGGTTGCGCAACACGAATTTCTTCAGGCTGGCCTCGTTATGCAGATCGCCGAGCTTGTTCAGGAGCGATTCCCGATTTGACGGACGTCGCGATGCGCTCATCGGAACCCTTTTTTCTCGAGGAATTGGCGCATTTTCTTCAGGCAGCGGCCGCGAATGAAACCGATGGATCCGGTTGCGATGCCGAGTTCCTTCGCGACTTCCTGGTAGGGCCGCGGAGGGTCCTCGAAGAAAAGCATACTGACCATGCGATGGCAGCGCTCCGGCAGTTCTGCCAGGGCTTCGCGAACGCTCTGTTCGCGCTGAATTTGGAAGATCATCTCTTCCGCAAGTTCGCCGGCAGTGCCTGCGCGCTGACCGTCGATCTCGTCGATGTCGGCGGCAAGATTCAAGCGGTCTTTCTTCCAACGGAGACATTGGTGGAAGCTTGCCTGCATGAGCCATTTGGGAAGCGCCTTTGGGTCGCGCAACTGTTGCAGGCTGGAGAGCAGATCGACGCATACCGCCTGGAAAATATCGGCGGCATCGTCGCGAGACAAACCAAATTTGATGGGGATGGAAAAGATCAGGTTCTTATACTTTTCGATGAGCGCGGACCACGCGGCGTGATTTCCCTTGCAACATTCGCGGACCAGCCGCTCGTCTGACCACGCTCGTTCGCGCACCGCAGGCGCAGCCTTCACTGTTTTGCACCCGCGCCATTTGCGGGCAAGAAATACAGTTCCTCAACATTCCATAGCGCCGTTGGCTCGAGGATGGCTGGTTTGAAATTCGCCAAACTCCTTTTCGCTCCTCCAAGAATGTTGGGCGTCGCCAGAAACACAAAAGGCACTTCGTTGGCGATAATCTCCTGCGCCTGATCATAGAGATGTTTGCGGTCTTTGTAATTGAGCGCAACCATCTGCTTCTGCATCAGTTGGTCGAGTTGTGCTTCCCAATCGGTGGCGGGCTTCGCTTCGTCCAAGTGCCACAGGTGCGTACCGCCATTGGAAAGCCACACATTTATCTCAGGATTTGGATCGGCATCCCCGCCGCCCAGGCCCATGATGGCGGCTTCGTAATCAAACGTCTGAAGGATGCGGTCGAGCATGGCGCGAAATTCGAGCGGTACAACATGAACGTTCATTCCCAGCTTGCTTAAATCGTCCTGAATGATGGTTGCCATTTTGCTGCGCTGCGTGTTGGATGAGCTGGTGATGATGGAAAACTCCACCGGCTGGCCCCGAGGATCGAGCAGTTGACCATCGTTGCGCCAGGAAAAACCTGCGGATTTCAGCAGTTCCTTCGCGTGACCAATCGAACGAGCGGGATGCAGCAGCGCCTGGTCCACCCAAAATTTGTTGGAGGGGCTCGCGTTGCCCCAGAGCGGCGTGCCGCGCCCCGCATAGACCAGTTTGACGATACCGTCGCGATCGATCGCAGAGGAAACCGCCTGGCGAAATTTAAGATCGCCGAACCACGTCTGCTCTGCGGCGATTTTGTCGAGGTTCCTGGCTTGGACGTCGTTGAGGTTGAAGACCAGAAAGTTGTATTCCAGACTCGGACCCAGGTCGAACAGCTGAATTCCACGGTTCGCCGCGTCTTTAGACAACAACATATAGTTTTCTGCGCTGAGGCGGCTGATGAGATCGGTATCGCCGGCCTGAAAGCGAATGACCTGCGCATCTTCATTGCCGACAAACAAGAAGATCAATTCGTCGAGATAGGGCAGACGATTCTTGTTCCGGTCCGCCTTCCAATAATAAGGATTGCGCTCGAGCACAATTTTCTCCCCCACTACATACTCTTTCAGGCGAAACGGTCCCATGCCCGCGATTTCCGATGGCGGAGTGGTCAGCGTCCAGGCCTGCGCGAATTTGCCGTCTTTGTAGGATTGTTCGAGCAGATGCCGGGGCATGATTGCCAGACTATCGAACAGTCTCTCAGCAGCTGCGTAAGTCTGTGCCAGCGTGAAGCGCACGGTGTACTGGTCAATCTTTTGCACCTCCATCGGTTTGCCGCCGACAACCAGCAGATCGCGCTGCGGGGAATGAATCTTCTCGTCGAGGTAAACCTGAAAAGAGAACAGCACATCGTCGGCATCGAAGGGCTGGCCGTCAGAGAAATGCAAACCACGGCGCAGCTTGAGGGTGAACACCCGGCCATCCTTTGAAACCGTCCAGGATTTTGCCAATGCCGGTTCGGTTTGCTGCGAGGCGCGGTTGATGTGAATTAAGTCCGCGGTCAGCCGGCCAATCACCTCGCGGGAAGGAGCATCCGCCGCGGTTACCGGATTCAGCGTTTTCGGCTCGCTGCGTTGCGCCACGGTGAGCGTGCCGCCGTAGCGGCCAGGTTCATTGTCGCTGATTTGCAGCTCCTCGCCGCCGTGCAGCGATTGAGGAGGAGATGAGGCAACGCAGGCTAAACTGCAGGCGAATAAGATCGCAGCCGGACCAACCCAACGATGCATACCCTTCCCGTGGAGAAACTCTTTACATTGAGCCAGATTGTAACTGCTCGTGAAAAGCATTCGCTACGCCCAGGTAACCAATGTTGACAAGTACCAGGGCGAGAGCCGGTGCGAACATCCACCAATATGAAACCACCACGTTGTACTGCTGAAGAACAGCCAGTAGATTCCCCCAGCTGGGCCTCGGCTCGCTGAGTCCCAGCCCGAAGAACGACATCGTCACTTCGGCGACTATATACTGCGGCACGAGCAACGCGGCTTGCGTGAGTAAAACTCCGTAGGTGTGCGGCAACACATGCCGGCGCACAATATAGAAGTCCGACGCCCCGAAGCCCCGGCTTGCCATCACATATTTTCTGCTCCTGGCGCTGAGCACGACGCCGCGAATCAATCGTGCAGGACGGGCCCAGCCGATTGTGCCAATGACCCCGATCAATAGAAAGAAAGCCTGCGCCGGAGTAAGGTGAAGCGGCAGGAATGAGCGGACCGCCAGTAACAAATACAGCCAGGGCAGCACCATGAAAAGTTCCACTAACCGCATGACCGATTCGTCGATCCACTTGCCATAGAAACCGGCGATGCACCCGACGATTAACCCCAGAACCAGAGAGATTCCTGTGGCCAGTAGACCGGCGGCCAACGACATTTGCCCGCCGAAAAGGATCCGAGAGAATTGATCACGCCCGTAATTGTCGGTGCCGGCCAAAAAGATTCGTGCGGGAGCGTCCATTCCAAACAAATGTAGATGTGAGGGAAACAGGCCAGCGACCTTATATTCGGGCCCACGGACAAACAGCCTCACGGCGTATGCGCGCTCGCGGGTCTCCTCATATTGGTATAGGGCACCAGGTTGGGGCACGATTGGATAGACGAACGGACGGAAGTGCAAACGTCCGCGGGCGTCCACAAAGTGAAGATGGGTGGGCGGAGCAAAGGGGAATTCTCGATTCTGGGTTGCTGGGTCGCAAGGTGCAACAAAGCCCGCAAACAATATCGCCACGTGCAGGAAGAAAAGAAAAACCAGCGAGGCGATGATTTTTCTACTGCCTTGCATCAGTCTGCCCGCACCCGAGGATCGAAGATCACGAGCATGACATCAGCCAGAAGGCTGCCGAGAATCATGAACACAGTTGAAGCCATCACGACTCCGACTACAACATAGAGATCCCGGGACATTGAGGCCTCCAACAATAGCGGCCCCAACCCAGGCCATCCGGTAATGACTTCGACCAACAAAGAACCGCTCATTAGTCCCGCGACGGACAATCCCAGCAGAGAGATGAGCGGATTCGCGGCGGCAGGCAGAGCGTAACGGAACAGCAGTCTCGCTTGGCCGATGCCGTGTCCACATGCCGCCTGAATGAACGGCGCCTGCAGCACTTCGGTCATGCTGGCGCGAACGTGCCGAACCAAGATCGGCAAGCTGGCCAGGACAAGCACGGTGAGGGGAACCACAAGGTGCGCTGACAGATCACAGATCTTGGCCCATAGACTCAGACCCTCGAATCTCACAGAGACCATGCCACCGGCCGGCAACGCACGTGTGCGAATCACCACATAAAGAAGGCCGAGGGCCAGAACGAGTTCCGGCACTGCAAGAAGCAAGGATGTGCCGGCCATGCTGAGGCGGTCGTCCCACCGACCGGGACGGCTGGCAATCCAAACGCCAAGAGGAAGCGCGGTCAGCCAGGCTAACAGCATAGCCAGGCTCGTAAGAAGCAGCGTGTTGCGTGCACGGATTATCAGCAAACTCCTGACTGGGAAGTTGTACGCGAAGGAATAGCCCCACTCTCCGCGCAGAACCGATTTGACCCAGAGGCCATATCGTACTGGCAGTGCTTGATCGAGGCCGTACTCAGAGCGCAAGGCCGCCACCGTGCCGGGCGAAATCTGAGGATTGAGCTTCATCTCGTCGAAAAAACTTCCCGGTGCCAGATCACTCAGCAGGAAGCAGAAAACGGACGCACTGATGAGGAGCACAATGCTGTGAGCCAAGCGCCGTTGAAGGTACTTCATTGCTGCCTCCCGCCCTGTGCAGCCTGGAATGACCGGTCCATGACGCGAACAGAATCGAGTAACGTTCGCGTCTGATCGTGCTGGGGATTGCCTATTAGCGGCTGGCGAGCGCCGTACTCAACGATCCGGCCTTTGTGCATCACCGCGACAAAATCAGCAACCTGCCCCACCAGACTGAAATCGTGCGAGATCAGCAGGTAAGTCAACCCGTGTGCCGTCTGAAGGTCCAGTAGAAGATTCAAGATCTGCGCCTGGGTCGACAAATCCAGACCGGAAAGCGATTCATCGAGGATCACGAACGAAGGCTTGAGGGCGATCGCCCGGGCAATCGCCAGCCGCTGGCGTTGACCTCCACTGAATTGCAGCGGACGGCGGTCCGCCCAATCCGCAGACAAGCCCACCTCTTCCATCAATTCGCAGGCGCGCGTGCGCAGCTGTTTCGTGGTCCTGCATCGTTGGATCGCTAGCGGTTCCTCAATGATCTCTGCCGCCGAAAAGCGTGGATTCAAAGCTTCCGCCGAATCCTGAAAAACCATTTGGATCTTTGGGCGCAGCGGAGCCAGCTCCCGGTCGCTGCGCCCTGAAATTTCCTCGCCCCCAAACCAGACTTCGCCAGCATCGGGCTTTTCCAGCATTGCCAGGCAAGCCGCAAGCGTGGATTTCCCGGAGCCCGATTCGCCGACAAGGGCGGTCAGACAGCCCGAGGCGATCTCGAAGTTCACATCGACGAGCGCGTCGACAGCAAACTTTTTCCGCGAAAATGGCGAGCCTTGCGAATATTTCTTGCTCAAGCCGCTGGTTTTCACGAGGGCCGGTTTGATCGCGTGCTGAACTGCTGTTTCAATTCCCATAGTTGAGGCAACTCACTCGACGGCCGCCTTCCAGCTTGATTGTGCTCGGCAATTCGCTTCGGCAGAAGTTCGTTCTCGCTGGACATCGGGGCTCAAAAGCACAGCCACCAGCCGGGCGGTCGGAATCACTCAGGCTGCCGGAAATTACCGGCAAACGCTGTTGAACGGGATCGGAAGGTTCGGAACGCTGGGGAACCAACTGCAGCAGGGCTTTGGTGTATGGGTGCAGCGGCCGGCGAAATACCTGTGCCACTGGGCCTTCTTCAACAATGCGGCCGGCATACATCACCATTACGCGATCGGCGAAGCCTACGAGCAGGGCCGGGTTGTGGGTAATAAAGATGAGTGCGGAGCCGCTCTCGCGATTAACTTCGCGCAACACATTGAGGATCTCACCCTGCACAGTTACGTCGAGTGAGCGTGTAGGTTCGTCAGCAATTACCAGATCCGGGCCGCACGCCAGTGCCTGGGCAATCGCAATCCGATGAAGCTCGCCTCCACTGAGCTGGTAAGGATACGCGCTGGAAACGCGACCGGAATCGGCCAATCTAACGCGCCTCAGAATTGCCTCGACGTCCTGCTTTTTTGGGGTGCCATCTCCGTGCGCCCGCATGACCTCGGCGATCTGCTCTCCAACGCGCATGACTGGACTGAGCGAAAGCCGCGGTTCCTGAAAGATCATCGAAATTTCTGCGCCGCGAATTTCCCTCCACTGCGGCTCGTCGAGCCGGAGCAGGTCTTCTGGCTTATGTGCTTGGTTCTGGAAGAGAATCGAACCTTCAATCCTCGCGTTCGTGGGGAGCAATCCCAGGATGGAAAGAGCGAGCGTGCTTTTGCCCGACCCCGATTCGCCAAGGATCCCCACGATCTCTCCTCGTGCTATGTCGAAGTCAACTTCCGCTAGTGCCGGTTCAGTTTGGTCAGCACAGACGTACCTTGCCGTCAGCCCACGCACCCGAAGCAATGGCGAGTCAACCCATGGCGCGGCACCGGACTGAGCATGCATTGATATGTCTTCCCCCAACCTTGGTTAGAAGAATTGTGATGGATGCTCCGGAATTTTCTAAGTTACGCAGGTAATATGGGCATTGCGAAAAATGGCGGGTTGGAATGAATCCCCGGTTGCCGTTCATCAATTGCCTCCGTTTGACTGGTCGCTCAATCGGCGATTTGCAAATTCAGACTGGGACTTACGTTTCAGTTTCCCAGACTGGCCGGACCGGCCGGAATGCGTTGTCTCGCAAGTCGAATTGCCGACAGAGCGGCTCCAAATGTACATGGCGGCGTAGGCTCTCCAGGGCCGCCAGACTTCAGCCCGTCGTTCAAGCTCGTGCGCGCTCTTCAACCCAAGCTCGCGCAGCAGGCCAATGACCGAGGGCAGGTGATCGGAATTTCTGGTATTTGTCAGAACGCGGTTGGGGACCAGAGCGCCACTCATGCTCTGCTTTGGGAGAATGGACAACCCACTGACTTAGGAAATCTCGGAAGTCAAGTTTGGAACACGCCAATCTCGCTCAACAATCACGGCGAAGTAGTTGGCTTCGCTAACAATGCTCTGAATAACTCGCAGGGCTTTTTGTGGACCAAGGCGAACGGTATGCAACCCCTGCCGTACATCGGCGATGACAACGCTGGCGCCGCTTATGACATCAACGACATGGGCGAAATTGTCGGCATCTCCAATGGTGGAACGGAGCCTTACTCGGCGAGAGCATTTCTCTATGAAAACGGGACCATGAACGACCTGAACACGCTGGTGGTGGGAGATTCTGGGCTCTACTTACTGTTAGCCCAGGGTATCAACAACAGAGGTGAAATTGTGGGGACGGCAGCGGAACCGGACGGGATGCAGGTCGGATTCCTGGCAGTTCCGGCAGACGCTGGTCCAGCCGGGCCGGACTCGCCGATGGGAGGCCGCGCAGGTTCACGCACTTTCGCTGGCCGCCCTGACAGTCGCCCTCGACTCATAGGTTTTCCCCGATTGTTATCGGAGAGGCCGCAAACAAAGTAGTAGCTCCTTGAGATCGAGGCTCAGCCCCGCGATTAGGCGATGAATCGCCTTCCACCAGTTGACTCCGTGTACTCAGGGACTTGGCCTTTCCTAGGCCCGACACGCGTCAATCGACGGGGCGAGTCCACTGCTCTGACCGCTGAGCTAAGGGCCCTTGGAGCAAATCCAGCACAGCGGTGAGAGAAAATCCCCGGCACTTTCCGTAGTCACCTGATGCAATTACCGAAGTTTGTCGCAGACTGGGTAAATGATTGTTCCTGCTTGGATTAGCTGCTATCTCTAATGGTATTCGTCGGGTTCCTCTGCGGCACTGCCCGACCGAACTTTCAACTATGGGAAGCGAACTAGCCGGTCCGGCCCAGTCGTGGAGAAGTCTGTCCGCAGGAGCCAAGGGCTTCATCGGCCTAGTGGTGGTCTCGGGCACAGCAGTGTTTGTGTACGGAGCGCTCCGTCCCGCAAGCCGCAATATTGCCGAGTTCATCTGCTATCTCGGTATCGCAATTCTGGCTTCGCGCCTCAAAGTGAGTCTCCCAGGAATCGCGGGCACGATGTCGGTGAGCTTTCTGTTTATCCTGCTGGGAATCCTGCAACTAAGCTTCACAGAAACTCTGATCCTGGGCTGCGCCTCAACCTTGGTGCAGTTGCTTTACCCGGATCGGCCGAGCGCGCTCCACGGAACATTTAATCTGTGCTCGGGTGCGGTTTCTACCGCCCTGGCCTATCAGGCGTATCACCTTTCGCTGGCCCACCACTTGGTCGAGAGTCAGGTGCTCGCGTTAGGCACCGCGGCCGCCATTTATTTCGCGGCCAACACCGGCTCCACGGCGACCGTGATTTCGCTGACTGACGGCAAATCCCTGAAGCAGATCATCGTGGAATGCTACTTCTGGTCGTTCCCCTATTACCTGGTCGGCGCCGGCGTGGCCGGTGGGATCGCATGGCTCGACCAGGCCTTCAATTGGGAAACATCGCTGTTGGTGGCGCCCGTCATTTATGTGATTTACCGGTCCTACCGTCTCTATCTGGGCAAGCTGGAAGACGAGAAGCGGCATGTGGAGGAGATAGCCAATCTGCATCTGCGAACCATTGAGGCGCTGGCGCTGGCCATTGAAGCCAAAGACCACACCACGCACGACCACCTGCAGCGAGTCAGGATCTATGCCATCGAGGTAGCGAAGGAGCTGGGCATGAGCGGGACTGAAATGGAAGCCTTGCAGGCGGCGGCCTTGCTCCACGATATCGGTAAGCTCGCCGTGCCCGAGCATATCATCTCCAAGCCTGGGCGGCTGACTCCGGAAGAATTCGAAAAGATGAAGATTCACCCGGTCGTGGGTGCAGAGATTTTGGAGCGCGTTCGCTTCCCCTAT
>Ga0187782_10001199_pt1 | contig 18584 bp, 14 predicted proteins | sample 0715_SJ02_MP15_2_FD_132454 | JGI IMG/M metagenome (GOLD analysis project Ga0187782, IMG submission 132454) | Tropical peat soil microbial communities from peatlands in Department of Meta, Colombia - 0715_SJ02_MP15_20_MG | ecosystem: Environmental > Terrestrial > Soil > Wetlands > Peat | place...
AGCATTCGACTTGTCCAAAACGCGAAGGCCAGCCCAAGTAAGGCGCCCGCACCTGACAGCATGACGCCTTCCGTGATGAGTTGTCGAGCCAGTCGCCAGCCGCTCGCGCCAAGGGCGGTGCGGATGCCAATTTCGTGTTCACGCGCAACGGCGCGCGCTAACGTGAGGTTAGCCAGGTTGAGGCAGCAAATAAGAAGCACAAGACCTACAACGCCCATCAAAACTTCAAGCTGAAAACCGAAATCTCGCCGTAAGTATGAATTCCCGGTCGCGATCGACTCGACATTGATCCTTCGTGCGAAAAACCGTGCCTGCCGCTCCCCTTGATAATGTGGTGGCACAGTCGCGGTCTGGATTGCGGGCCACAGTGACACCAGATCCGCACGGGCCTTTTCCAAGCTGACTCCCATCTTCAACCGGCCTACCACGTCCAAGGAGAGACTCTCTGGCTGCCGAAAAGTCGTGGCGCCTGAGAACCCAATCGGTAGAAATGCATCCGGACCAGCCTCGATCCCCAGACCTGTAAAACCCTTTGGCGCCACGCCGATTATCGTCAGGGGGTGGTCATTGGCTCGAATTCTCTTGCCGACAACTGCCGGATCGCTGTTGTAGCGCCGCTGCCAGCAGGCATAGCTAATCACGGCCACCGGCGCTGGGGAGCCGCTTTCAAGGCCAACATCAGAAGGCCCCAACAATCGCCCGGCGAACGGTTGGACGCCTAGAGTGGAGAAATAGTCTCCCGAGACCGTGTCCACCGCCCCCGCGTATTTGACCCCATTTGCCTCGTAATCAATCATTCCACCGCCGCCCCATGCGAATAGGCTTGAAAAGACCTGCTGGTGTCTCACGATCTCTTCAAACATCGGCAGCGAAAGCCGGTCCTTACCATTGGCGGCATCGGGAGAGACCGTGGCGATTGCGACCAGTTGCTCTGGATTGCGCACCGGCAGCGCGCGCAGAATGAGAGTGTTGATGAGACTGAAGATGGCTGTGTTGGCGCCGATGCCGAGAGCGAGGGTCAACACCGCCACCGTCGTGAATCCAGGGCTTTTCGCGAGCATGCGCAGCCCGAAGCGAATGTCCTGCCAGAGCTGCTCGAGCCAAACGAAACTCCACACCTCCCTGGTTTCTTCCTTGACTCGTGTTGCGTTGCCGAATTTGCGCAGGGCTGCATAGCGAGCTTCCTCGCGCGGCATGCCGCGCTCGATATTTTCCTGAGTCTCCCGCTCGATGAAGTCGCGGATGTCCTGGTCGAGCGCCTCCATCATGCGCTTGCGGCGGCTTGGCCATAATACCCAGCGACCCATGACCGACCTCCTTCACTCGTATCTCAGCGTGACCATGGGATCGACCTTGGTCGCCCGCCGGGCGGGAATGTAACTGGAAATCAAGGCAACGGCTACCAGCAAAACGGATACGGAAATGAACGTCAGCGGGTCAGCGGGACGGACCGAGAACAGTAAGCTGGCAAGGAACTGCGTGAGGCCCAGGGCAGCCGCAACTCCCAGCGCGACTCCGACGCCTGCGAGCGCCAGCCCCTCGTGTGTTACCATGCGAAGCACATCAGCGCGCTCGGCTCCCAGTGCCATGCGAATGCCCAGCTCGCGTGTGCGCTGCGCAACCGAATAGGCGATCACGCCATAGGTCCCTACAGCCGAAAGCAGGAGCGCCAGCGCCGCGAAGACTCCCAGAAGCAACGCATTCAACCGGCGCGGCGCGGTGGAAGCCTCCACGCGCTCTTCCATGGTTCGCACGGAGTAAAGCGGCTCGTCCGGAACGACATCCCGGACCGCATTTCGCACGGAAGCGATCAGCGCCTCCGTCTGAATGCGGCTGCGAATAGCAAAGAACATCCATGGCGGAGAGCCGGATTGCGCGCAAGGGAGATAGAGTTCGGGCTTGTCCTGCGCAGCGAGGTCCAGCAGCTTCACGTCGCCCACAATGCCCACAATCTCCCAATCTTTGTCGTAGAGCTTAATTCTCTGGCCCAGCGGGTCGCTGGTCGGCCAGTACTTCCGCGCCAAGTCTTGGTTGATGATAGCGACGTTAGGTGAGCCCGCGCTGTCTTGATCGCTGAACTCACGTCCTTTGAGCAGGGGAATCCCCATCGCTTTGAAATAACCGGGGCTGATGTCGCGCCGGTCGGCCTGGCGGATTTCGTCCGCCGAACGCAGCGGCATCCCCTCGATATCGAACGTCGAGCTGGTCTCCGATCCGCTGAACGGAAGGTCGTTCACTCCTCCAACACTGGCAACACCGGGGACCGCTTCCAGCCGCTCGATGACGCGCTTGAAGACTGCGGCACGTTCGATGCCTTCCGGGTATTTCAAATCCGGAAGGGACAGGCGCACACCCAGCACACTTTTGGGGTTGAACCCTGGACTGACCCGCCCAAGGAGCCATAGACTCTTGATGAGCAAACCGGCGCCGGCCAGCAGGACTACGCTCAGCGCAATCTCCGCCACCACCAGGCTGCTTCGCAATCGCGACTTGACCGCACTCGCTTCCATCATGCCGCCGGTTTCTTTCAGAGCGGAGTTTAGGTCTAGCGAGGAAGAGGCGAAAGCGGGAGCAAGTCCAAAGACGATTCCCGTCAATATGGAAAGTGCTGCCGTGAAAGCGAGAACGCGCGCGTCCAGCGTGATCCCGTGGGCGCGCGGGATTGCTGCGGAGCGAACGATGGCGGCAATCGCCCAGTGTGCCACGGCAAGGCCCAGAACTCCGCCGGCTGAGGCGAGCAGCGTGCTCTCCGTCACAAGTTGAGTCATCAGGCGCATTCGCCCCGCCCCGAGCGCTGCACGGACGGCAAACTCGCGCCGCCTGGCGATACCGCGCGAGAGCAGTAAGTTGGCGACATTCGCGCAGGCGATCAGCAAGACCAATCCCACCGCGCCCCAGAGGATCAGCAGCGCCAGCCGGGTGTTGCCGACGATTTGCTCGAGGAGCGGAACTAGCAGTATTCCGCTCTGGGCGTTAGTATCGGGATACTGCTGGGCGAGGCGCTTCGCAATAGTATCCATCTCGGAACTGGCCGCTGCGAGTGTTACGCCAGTCTTCAGCCGGCCGATTGCGAAAAGACCATGATCGGCGCGGCTCCGCCCTTTGAGCTCAAAGCCCGGGGTGGTCCAGACATCGGAACCTAAGTCGGAGGATTGGAAGTCCGCCCGCATCACTCCAATCACGGTGTAGGACTCGCCATCAAGCGTGATTGATTTCCCGACAATCCCCGGATCGCCATTGAGGTGGTTCTGCCAAGTGGAATAGCTTATTATGGCGACGTGCCCGGCTCCCGGGCGGTCTTCGTTGGCGAGAAAATCGCGCCCCAAAATGGGGCGTACGTTGAGGACTCTGAAGAAATCCGCCGATACGCGCCGCCCACTGAGGCCAACGGGTAACGGACCGCCGGTAAGGCTGAAGTGCTCGTGCTGATAGGCCGCCATAGCTTCAAAATCGTGGGTTTGGCGTTGCCAATCCAGGAAGTTGTATGGCGAAACTACGCCCTGGTCGAGCCCGATGTGGGGATCCTTCTCCCAAATCTGGACCAGCCGGTCGGGATGAGGAAAAGGTAGTGGCGCAAGGAGCACGGCGTTAATCACGCTGAAAATTGCCGTGTTGGCACCGATGCCCAGCGCGAGCGTCAGAACCGCTACCGCCGTGAAGCCGAGATTCCATCGGAGCTGACGCCAGGCGTAGCGAATATCCTGCCAGAGCTGCTCAAGCCAGGGGAAACTCCATACCCCCCCGGCCTCCTCCTTGACGCGCGTCACGTTGCCGAATTTGCGCAGGGCTGCATAGCGAGCTTCCTCGGGCGGCACGCCGCGCTCAATGTTGTCCTGAGTCTCGCGCTCGATGAAGTCGCGGATGTCCTGGTCGAGGTCTTCCATCATGCGTTTGCGGCGGCTGAACAACCGCACCCAGCGGCTCATGATTCTTCCTCCCGTTCCGCAGGCATGAGGATGCGTGCGATCGCCCCCGCCAGCTTGTCCCACTTGCTGGTCTCAAAATCCAATTGGCGCCGGCCCATGGCCGTCAGCCGGTAGAACTTGGCCCGGCGATTGTTCTCTGAGGTGCCGTCCTGGAAGGAAATCCAGCCGCGTTTGATGAGCCGATGCAGCGCGGGGTATAGCGACCCCTGCTCGACCTGCAACACGTCGTCGGATCTGAATTCAATCGCCTTGGCGATGGCGTGCCCGTGCGCGGGGCCCAGCAGCAGCGTGCGAAGAATCAACAGGTCCAACGTTCCCTGGAGCAATTCGATACGCTCTTGTTGTTCTTTAGTAGACATACTAGGTGAAACTACCGCAGTTCAGGTAGAATGTCAAGGTGAAAGTGACGGGAGGATTCGCGATTACGCCGGAAAGAACCCCAACCGGGATTTCTCCGCAGGGCCGGAAGGGCGGGGCATTAGGCCTGTGTGAAAACCTCGAATTGCAGCGGCGGTCTATGACCGCCGGTCTTGACAATCAACAGCTTCCGCGCTCATAGAGCGCCGCTACAGCGCACGGCCCATGTTAGTCGGTCTTGAAAGGGCTAAGGACGGAAAAGCAATTGACTCCATCCGCGCACCACCCCTTCAAGTCAATTCGTGGCACGGTACACGGTTTTCCCGGCTACCATGGTCCACAGGATTTTGGCGTCACGCATCTCTTCAGGGCTAATGGTAAGGACGTCGCGATCAATCAGGATCAGATCGGCGCGTTTGCCCGGGGCTAGCGAACCAATCTTGTCGAGAAGATTCATGGCGCGCGCGGAATTGCGCGTGTAAGCGTAAAACATGGCTTCGCGCGGCATATCTTGGGCGGCGTCCAGGACGCCTTCGGGCCCTTTTCGCGTCTCTGCCTGGTAGATTCCCCAGAACACATTGGCGCTTGAGACCGGCCAGTCGCTGGCGCCCGAAATTACGCCCCCGTTGTCGAGGATGGATCGCGCCGGATATTGCCACCGGTATATCTCTCGATCCAAATAAGGCTTAACAATTTCAATGGTGTCCGGCTCCGCGGTGGCCCACAGCAACTGCAAGGCGCTGATGACGCCCAATTCGCGGAAACGAGGAAAGTCCTGTGGAAGCACGAACTGTTCGTGGGTCAGCGTGTGGGGCAATCCCGAATTGCCATTGGCTCTGCGAGCGGCGGCAGTTCCATCGAGCGCCGCCGTTACTGCCCCATCGCCTATCGCATGAACATGGATGATCAGCCCCTGCCTGTCCGCTGCGATGCACAACGCGGCGAACTTTTTTGGATCGAACAGCAGGTCGCCATTGCGGCCCGTGTTCTTGTAGGGCTTGGAGAGATTCGCGGTTTGCGAGGGATATTCGACGACGCCATCGGCAAAAATCTTGATACCGCTCACATGCAAGTTCGGAATGCTCCGGCACGCTTCTCGAATCTTTTGAACGTCCCGCAACTCGGCAAGAGGATCCTTAGCGTAAACCCGCGGGAAAGCACCCACCTCCGACACCAGTTCGCGGTGTTCGGCAAGAAGCCTGTAAGTCTTCAAGACCAGATCATCAGCCAGTGGGTCCAGCCAAGCGGTAATTCCAAGACTGTAGTTGTAGTGAAGCGCCGCGCGCCCTGCGCGAAGCAGGCGACCGTCCGTGTGCCCAGGTAGAAGCGGCGAGATTCTTTCCATCCCCGCATCGACGACGAAACCATTGGGTTCGAAGTCTTTTCCGACTCCGTAGTAGCTCCGCTGATCCTCCGAGAGGTTTTTGAGGAAATCCCGCGTAATGCCCGCCCGGTTCAGCAGAGCTCGATTGGCCCAACCGGTGTGCCCGTCCATTCCGTGCAGAAAGACAGGCTGATTTTCGTACTCGCCGGCGCTGAATTTCGTGTTCAGTTCATCCGTATGGGACCAGAATTCGAGCGGCAGGCCGAGAATCTCCAGAATTCCGCCTCGCATCCCGACACCGGATGTCCTGGCTTCTTTGACAAAAGCAACCAAGCTCTCCAGCGATTGCACCTTGTCGCTCGCGTCAGCCGAGATCAGATGTATGCCGCCCTGGATGGCATGCATGTGCGAATCGATAAAGCCTGGGAAAAGCGACTTGCCGTCGAGATCCACGCGCTCGGCATTGGCCTTGACACATTTGGCAACTTCCGTATAGGTTCCCACAGCCACTATCCTATCGCCGCGAATTGCGATCGCCTCCGCATAAGGATTCTGTGGCTCCGCGGTGAAGATTTTGGCATTAAAGTAAATTCGCTCATCGGCGCTGCCTTGCGCCCTCAGCGGAGAGGCCCCGAGTCCAAGCCCCAGCAAAAACAATAGCGCGAACAAACATGGATAGTAAGAGCGCGAGCCCATTCTCTCGGAACCATCTTTCCTGGAATCTGCCTTGAACGACCGTATTGGCCAAACGCTCTGAGAGTATACACCGGAAGCCAGGAAGGCGCTCTGGACTTAGAACTTCTCTGACGCTAATGGGCGAGGTTATTGATGCGCCAGGCACGAATTCCAAGGCGCCGCGAATGGATCCCCGCCTTCGCGGCTAGAGTTCGGATCGAACTATCTCGGCAATTACGGCGGCGTTGGAGCGCTCGCCATCGCGGGCGCCGAAAACCAGAGTGACTTGCTCCCTGCCTGCGCACCCTACTATTTCGTCGAGGAGAAGTTTACGAGGAGGCTTCGACAATTCCTGGCGGTACTTCTTCCTGAACTCTTCCCATTTCTCCGGTTTGTGGCCGTACCATTTACGCAGCGCGGTCGAAGGAGCGATTTCCCTCATCCATACGTCGATCCTCAGCCCCGCCTTGGTTAGGCCCCTGGGCCAGAGGCCATCCACAAGAACACGGTAACCGTCCTCAGCGCCGGCCGCCTCATAAGCCCTTTTGATCGCAATTGGCATGGTTCGCACTCCTCTTCTTGCCCTTTAGTTATCTCACGTCAGCCCTCGGACGTAGCACAGGCAAGAGTGCCTGTGCTACTCCTAAAATGATACAATGTTATAGTAGCAGGGTTGAATCCGCTCAACTTTCTTCCGCACCGGGCCTGCCTGAGAACTGCCAATGACTGGGAGGCCCCCAGGTGGAATTCATCTTGGAGGAGAACCACGATGGAGATTATTCGGCTCATCCTGAAGAATACTACGCGCAACCCCCGCCGGACGGCGCTTACTATCCTGAGCATCACCGCCTCCATCTTTCTGGTTAGCACGCTCCAGGCCGTCCTGCACAATCTTGAAACATTGGGCACGTCCAACAGCTCAAACCTGAGGGTGGTGGTCCATCGCGCGACGAGTATGACGGAGTCGATGCCCGTCTCCTACAAGCAACGCATTGCCGTCCTGCCGGGGGTGAAATATGTCGAATCGATGGATTGGTTCGGCGGGTACTATGCCGATCCCAGCAACTTCTTCGCCAACTTCGCCACCGATGTTGACGACTTTGAAAAGATCTCCGACGAAATCGTGATCCCACCTGATCAGCTCGCAGCCTGGAAAAGAGAGCGCACGGCGGCTCTGGTGGGCAAGAGGCTGATGGAAACCTACCATTGGAAATTGGGTGACCGTGTAACCCTGAAGGGAACGATTTACCCCGTGGACCTGGAGTTCATCATTCGCGCCATCTATACGGACGCCGAAGATGTCGCGATCGAGCGTGCCATGTATTTCCATTGGGATTACTTCGATGAATCGCTGGGCCGCCCAGGGCGCACCGGGTCGTTCTATGTGAAGGCGGCCACTGCGGAGGATGTTCCTCGATTGTCCCAAAGAATTGACGCCATGTTCAGAAATACCGACGCCGAGACCAAGACAGAAACCGAGAAAGCCTTCAACCTCAGTTTTGTTTCCATGCTGGGGAATATTAAACTGTTGCTGAACGTCGTTTGTCTGGCCGTGGTTTTCACCATCCTGCTGGTGGCGGGAAACACTATGGCGATGTCGATCCGGGAACGCACGGGAGAAGCGGCGGTGTTGAAGACCCTGGGTTTCCGCCAAAACGCCATTCTTTACCTGTTGGTGGGCGAGTCGGTGGCCATCGCTCTGCTGGGCGGGATGCTGGGCGCCCTGGGCGCCAAGACAACTTATGGGTTCATCCATATTACCTCGACAAAAGGTAAAGCTTTCGGCATGCTCTACGCGGTGGGCGTCGCACTGCTGGCGGCCTACGGTACCTGGATGCTCTTCGCCGGTGTTTCCACGTCGCGCACCTGGATGAAGGCGACGCGCGTCGTGGTGACACTGCTGGGAGGGGGCGCCGGATGGGCCGCCGGTTTTGGATTTTACGTCGCCACGGGTTATGTTATGAATCAAGGCGGCTTCCTCGCGGATTTCGGCGTAAACTACGGAACCGTGGCGCTGGGACTGGGAATCTCAGTTGGGGTGGGTCTTGTTAGCGCCTTGCTGCCGGCCCTTCGAGCCTCAAAAATGAGCATCGCGGAGGCACTGCGGTACGTTGGCTAAAGCGGGTGCAGGTGTCAGGTCTCGGGTGTCAGGCGTCGAAAGACTAGGGCGCGAAGTGGAGAGTCTAAAGGGTAAAGGATAAGAACCAACAAGTGACAGTTCCGCAGGCGCACCTGAGTGGCTCTGTCCTTTGCCCTCTATCCTTTACGCTTTACGCTTTACCCTTTGTCCTTTACCCTTTACACTTTACACTTCACTCTTTGCCCTTCCTACCGTGTATGCCTTTATTTGGCTTGGTCTTTCGCAATGTCATCCGTAATCGGCGCAGGTCGCTGCTGACGGCAGCAAGCATGGCCGTCTCGTTCGCGCTTCTGGTCTTTTTCTTCGCCGCCTATCGTTTCCTGGAGGCACCTCCGGCCTCCGACACCGAGCGCTCCCACCTTGTTCTGATCGTGGCGGCGAGCACTTCGGCGATTCAACCTTTGCCGGTCAGCTACCGAGGCCGCATCGAAAGGCTGGAGGGTGTGCGCGCGGTGACCCAGGTCTTCTGGTTCGATGCTCGATACAAAAACGAAGATACGGTGATCCCCTCGCTCAGCCTCGATCCCCAGGTTCTGTTTACATTCTTTCCCAATTGGCAATTGCCGGAGGAGGCGAAGAAGCAGTTCATGCGCGAGAAGGTAGCGGCGATCGTGGCGCGCAACACGGCGCGTAAATACGGCTGGAAAGTCGGTGACCAGATCCACGTAAGCAGCCCGAACTATTTCGGCCTTGGGGTCGATTTGAATCTCCGTGGAATCTACGATTCTGAAGAGGAGCAAGAGCAGTCCTATCTGGTCTTTCACTGGGATTACCTGAACGACGTCCTGGGAAGTCCTAACGTGACCGGGCAGTTTTGGATCCTGGCCAACTCAACCGAGGTGATGCCGTCGTTAACGAAAGCGATCGATGCGGAGTTTCGGGACGAACCGGTTTCGACCCGCACCCAAACCGTCAAACAATTCGTGGTGAACTTTATTTCCTGGCTCGGCAATGTGAAGCTGATTTTAGTCAGCGTCTCCGGAGCGGTGGTATTTGCAGTTTTGCTCATCATGGCGAACACCATGGCCATGTCCATCCGCGAGCGCACGATGGAGCTTGCCGTTTTGCGCGCGCTGGGTTTCCCCACCAATACCCTGTTGACCTTGCTCACGGCGGAGTCTCTTATCATCTCGCTGCTCGGGGTTTCGGCGGGTTGCCTGGCTGCCTGGGTAATCTGCCGGGCTGTGGGCGGATACGCGATCGGCGGCGGCCTGCTCGTCAACCTCGAGATAGGCCTTCCCGGCACGCTCTCGGCGTTAGGCACTGCAATCCTCACCAGTCTTGCCAGCACCCTGATCCCTGCTTATCGAGCGTCCCGGATGAGCATTGCGCAGGCGCTGCGTTACACGGGATAAGGCCAGAATGTCACCTCTGTGATTTCCCTCTAAACTATCCCCAGGCTTTGCGCGTAGTATGATAGAAAAGGAAACGCGCATGTGGCGACTAGGACTGAGAAACCTGCTGCGCAATAAGCGTCGGACTCTGCTCACCGCCTCGAGTGTGGCCATTTCTCTTTTTCTGTTATCGTCCCTGGCCATGGTTTACACGGCGCTCGGGAAACCCTTCGAGGGCGAAGAAAGGAGCCCTCGCATGATGGTACGGCGGCTGACTGGCATCACTTACATGATGCCGGCCAGTTACGGGCAGAGGATCAAAGCCGTGCCCGGCGTGGTGGCCGTCACTCCGATGAACTGGTTTGGGGCCTACTGGAAGGATCCCGCCAACACATTCAGCAATTTCGCCATCGATGCCAACGCGGTGTTCGACGTACTGGACATGGCCCGAATCGCTCCCGACCAACTGGAGGCCTTCAAACGGGAGCGCGCGGCGGCGGTGGCCGGCCGTCAGTTGATCGAGAAGTTCCACTGGAAAATCGGCGACCGGATTACTTTGATGGGGAGTCCTTATGGAATCGCTCCTGAACTTGTCTTGCGCGGAACGTTCACGGGCGGGCCCGACGACCAGTTCTATTTTCATTATGACTACTTGAACGAGGCCATGAGAGAATTCAACCAGGTTGGTCTCTACTGGATTCGGGTCGAGCGGCCTGAAATCACCGCACGGGTGGGGCAGGCCATCGACCAAACCTTCCGGGATACGGATTCAGAGACCAAGACCGAGGCGGAGGGAACCTTTCTTCTCTCGTTCATCTCGATGCTGGGAAATGTGCGCGGCATCATTTTTATGATCGGCTCGGCCGTCACCTTCGCTGTCCTGCTCATTGTGGCCAATTCCGTGGCCATGTCGATCCGGGAACGAGTGACCGAGGCAGCCATATTGCGCAGCCTGGGATTCACTTCCAGCCACGTTTTGGCTCTTTTCGTGGGAGAATCGTTGGCGCTGACGGTGGGCGGGGCAGTGATAGGAGTGGGCGGAGCGAAGCTGCTTTATGATGCCCTGGCGGTGCGGAGAATCGGTTCAGTAGCTTGGGCTGACCTGAGGATGAGGCCGGAGACTTTCCTGCTCTGCATGGCTCTTTCGGTCATCCTTGCCTTGCTCTCCGCGGGCTGGCCGGCCTACCGCGCGGCAAAAATTAACATCGCCGAGGCGCTGCGCGCCACGGGATGAGGATAGCGGTAAAGTAGTGTGTAGCGGCGGTCTATGACCGCCGTCGTTGATGCTCAAAGCCCTCGGCGCTCGTAGAGCGCCGCTACAGCGCTACCCGGATGAGTGGTGGATAATCCATGGCTATACCTTTAAAGTACAACTTCCGCAACCTTCTTGTTCGGCGGACGACTACGCTCATGACGGCTTTCAGTATCACCCTCACGGTCGCGGTGTTTGTGGTGCTCATGGCCCTTGCCCAGGGACTTCAGATTTCCTTGTCAGCCACCGGACAACCCATGAACGTCCTTATCATGCGCGAAGGGGCGCAATCAGAAGCCACCAGTTCCGTCACCCGAGACTCGCTCCAGGTGATCACGTACCTGCACGGAATCGCCAAAACGGATAAGGGAGAGCCATGGGTTTCCCCGGAGGTCATTGTCCTCATCAACCTGCCACGCCGCGGTGAGACGCAAGGGTCTAACGTGACGATTCGCGGCATGGGCCCGGTGGGCCCCGCGCTTCGTCCGGGATTTAACATTGTGGAGGGCCGCTTCTTCAGGTCGGGCCTCAGGGAAGTCATTGCCAGCAAGAAGATTGCCGGCCGGTTTCAGAACTGCGGCCTGGGTGACAAAGTCAAATTTGCCAAGGGCTATTGGACCGTGGTGGGCATTTTCGATGCGGGCAGCACCGCCTACGACTCAGAAGTCTGGGCAGATGTGAATGACCTTGCCACAGACTTTGACCGTGAAGCGTACTCCAGCGTGATGGTTCGTGCCGCCGACTCGAGCAGCCTGGCCAGCCTGCGTGACCAGATCGCGAACGACCGGCGCTTGCATCTCAAGCCCCAGACCGAACGCGAGTATTACGACAGCCAGACCCGCTTTGCCGCCCCCATCAAAGCCCTGGGACTGTTCATTGCCGTTTTGATGGCGGTGGGCGCATCATTCGCCGCCATGAATACCATGTACGCGGCAGTGGCGCGGCGGACCAAGGAAATTGGCACTCTGCGGGTGCTGGGGTATTCACGCGGAAGCATTCTCCTCTCTTTCGTGCTCGAATCGGTGCTCATCGCGCTATTAGGCGGCGCGCTGGGCTGCGTGCTGGCCCTGCCGGTCAACGGCCTGACCACCGGGACCACCAATTTTGCCACCTTCAGTGAGGTGGCGTTCAACTTTCGCGTCACCCCGGCATTGCTGCTGAGCGGCATGATCTTCGCGACCTTTATGGGCTTTTTGGGCGGCCTTTTCCCCGCCTGGCGGGCCGCGCACGAAAACATCGTGACCGCGTTGCGGTCGGTGTAAGGAACAAGCAGAAACATGGCCCCTGTTGACCCAGGATCGAAGGACTTGCGCGTCCTGCAAATCGACCGCTCGCAGAAGGACGCGCTGGAGCAAAAAGACAAAGGAAGCCGCGGCCCGTTGCTTTACGCCTTGCTGGGGGTGGTCTTGCTGGCAGGCGCTGGGCTGGCGATTTCGCGCATACTGGGCAACGCGGCTGAGGTTGAGGTGGAGCAGCCGGCGCTCGAGCAAGGCGCTTCCTTGGGCAACGTAGTTTTGACCGCCGGAGGATACATCGTGGCTCATCATCCCATCGAGGTCAGCTCGAAGGTGGTGGGAAAAGTCGCTTGGGTAGGCGTAGAGAAAGGCGATCAGGTCCGCGAAGGCCAAGTGATTGTACGCCTCGAAGACGCGGAGTTCGTCGCTCAACTCGAACAGGCACAGGCCAATGTGGCGGTATTGAAGGCCCGCCTGCGGGAACTCGAAACCGGTTCGCGCCCTCAGGAGATCGACGCGGCCAAGGCGGCGATGGACCAGGCCCAGGCCAACTTCCAGAACGCCGACATCACCCTTAAACGCAACAAGGAAATGTTCCAGGAACAGATCGCATCGCAGTCGCAGCTCGATGCCGCGCAAATGCAATACGATGTGACTCGGAACCAGCTCGAAAGCGCGCGCAAGAATTACGAACTGGTGAAAATCGGGCCTCGCATCGAAGAGATTGAGTACGCTCGAGCCCAGGTCGCTCAGGCGCAGGCTGCCGTCGAGTACGCGCAGACCATGCTCGACTCGACCTTGATTCGAGCCCCCGTCACCGGCACGATCCTCGAGCGTCTCGTCGAGAAGGGCGAAATGGTTTCCACCATGAACCTCGGCGGCACGGGCGGCGTCAAAGCCTCGGTCGCCTCTGTGGCGGATCTGAATGATCTGCAGGCCCAACTCGATATCAATCAGAACGACTTTTCCCGTATTACCCCGGCCCAGCCATGCAGCGTTACGGCGGACGCTTACCCCGACCGGGTTTACCAGGGAGTGGTGGCGGAAATCGCACCTGAGGCTAACCGGCAGAAGGCCACCATCGAAGTCCGTGTCAAGATTTTGCACCCGGACGCTTACTTGCGCCCCGAGATGAACGCCCACGTGTCGTTCCTGGCGCCGACGGATAACCAGAAGCAATCGCCTCGCGAGATCATTACTATCCCCCGCGCTGCGACAACTCAAAAGGATGGCAAGACGGTTGTGTTCGTAATCGATGGTTCGCATGCCAGGCTGCGCGAGATCCAGGTGGGGCGGGACCTCGGCGACCGCATCGAAGTTGTCGATGGGCTTTCCCCCAACGAGCGGGTCGTGGTGCGAGGAGTGGAGGGTTTGACCGCAGGCCAGCGCGTTAGGGTGAAGAGCGGGGGTGGGTGAGAACAGAAGGCAGTAGGCAGTAAGCAGTGGGCAGCGTGAGAAAAACAGCCCTCGCCCCCTTGGGGGAGAGGGTGGACCGCGACGGCGCTTTCACCAGCCGCCGCGGGACGGGTGAGGGGGTCGCGGGTAGGGCCCGAATGGGTAGAACGAATTGCTGACAACTGAGAACCGATAACTGACAACGGACTATTAACATGCCAAGCACTGTAGTGGAAACTAAGGGTCTTTCGAAGATTTTCCGGCGAGATTCTTTCGAGGTTACCGCGCTCGAGGATGTGAATCTGACTGTGTTGCAAGGCGAGTTTGTTTGCCTGATGGGCCCCTCGGGGTCAGGCAAAACAACCCTATTGAATATTATCGCCGGAATCGATCGGCCGACCCAGGGGCAATTGCGGGTCCTGGGCGAAGATGTGGCGAGCATGAGCGAGGACCGGCTTGCCGCATGGCGAAACGTGCACGTGGGATTTGTATTCCAGACTTTTAATTTGATTCCGGTCCTGACGGCCTTCGAGAATGTGGAATTACCGTTGCTGCTCACGAAGCTTTCTTCGCAGGCACGAAAAGAGCATGTAATGGCCGCCCTGAAGCTGGTCGGCTTGGAAGATCGCATCCACCACTTCCCCCGGCAACTCTCCGGCGGCCAAGAACAACGCGTCGCGATAGCGCGCGCCATTGTTACCGATCCTACCCTTCTCATGGCCGACGAGCCCACGGGCGACCTGGACGCTCACTCCGCGGAAGAGATTCTCGACATCCTCTCACGATTGAATCGCGATTTTTCAAAGACGATCATCCTCGTGACGCACGATCCGCGCGCCGCACGCCACGCCACCGTGACGCGCCACCTGGAGAAAGGACAACTTCTCCCCCTGGGGCAGTAACCGGAAACGGGTGTCATTCCGAGCGCAGCGAGGAATCTGGCCCTGAGTCGAAGCACAAGGACAATTTTGAACCAGCATAGGTGAAGGAAAGGATCAGAGCGAGATTCCTCGCTGCGCTCGGAATGACAGGCCACGCGGGTTTCCGGGTATCCAGCTAGACAGTCAGCTTGTGCAGATACTCGTAGCTGATTTTGATGCTCTCCAGCGGTGGGATTTCGCAATAATCCTGCTCGACGAAGAAGTGCCTCATGCCACCTTGCGGCGCGGCCGCAAAAATCCGCTTCCAGTCGATGGTTCCCTTCCCGACCTCAGCGAATAATCCCATCCGGGCGTCAAACTCCGTCGAGGGCGGGATCCCGGCTTTCAGATCCTTGATATGCAGCAGCGGGAAACGTCCCGGATGCTGCTTCATCAGGGCCACCGGGTCCTGCCCGGCATGCGTGACCCAGAAACAGTCCATCTCAAACTGCACAAGGTGAGGATCCAAGTGCTTGAAAAGGTAATCGTAGACAGTGATCCCGTCGAATTTCTGGAATTCAAAATCGTGGTTGTGATAGCAGAACTGCATGCCGGCCTTGTGCGCCTGCTCGGCGATTTTATTGAACAATTCCACATGGCGCTTGTAATCTTCAAGAGACTTGCGCTCTTCCGGGTCCAGTATGGCATGCACCATGTACTTGAGACCCAATTCCTTGGCTTCCGCGACCTTCTTCTCCCATTGAGTCTCTTCAACATTCAGCAGGTAATGGCCGCTGACGGCAGTAAGGCCATTGTCTTTCAGCAGCTTTGTGAATTGGCCTGGTGACATTCCGTAGAGGTCATAAATCTCGACCTGTTTGTAGCCGGTGGCGGCCACTTGCTTGATCGTCCCTGGCACGTCCTTCTCAAGCTGCTCACGGACAGTGTAAAGCTGAAGCCCAATGGGTTTGCCGTATGGATTTGCGAAAATATTCCGCGTTAACTCGGATGCTGCCGCAATCGTCGCCGCGCCTGCGGCCGTCCCTCGTATGAAATCTCTTCGGTTAACCATAGAAATAGAAACTCCTTCCCATGTGATTTCATTCTCCACTTGCGAACCTAACAAGATAAATCAGAAAGCAGAAATTAGAAAGCAGTCCCCTATGCCCGTCCGCTGGCGGGCACCCAGGAACCATGAATATGTCCTGACAGTGCATTGCTGTGGCACGGGCATCCTGCCCGTGGTTGCGGGGGCGTCTCGCCGCGGCAAGAACTCACGGGCAGGATGCCCGTGCCACGGCGGGCAAGATGCCCGCGCTCCAATTTTCAAAGCACAAGCCCAGCCATTGCAAGTCGAAAGTAGAGGGAGCACTGGCTACTGTTTTCTGATTTCTGCTTTCGAGTTTCTGATTTCTAGTTTCTGACTTTCAGTTTCTAATTTCCAATTTCCTGTTTGCAGTTTGTTTCTCCGTTGCTACGATACTCCAATGAGCCGTCGTTTGTCACCTCAGACCTCCTCGACAGCGGATGCCGATTTGATGCGGCGCGCCCTGCGAGAAGCACGAAAGGCCGAATTGCAGGGGGAAGTTCCTGTGGGGGCTCTAGTGGTCCAGGGAGAGAAGGTGGTAGGGCGAGGGCACAATCGCCCCCTTGGCCTTTCGGACCCTTCAGCCCACGCGGAAATCCTGGCCTTGCGCCGCGCCGCCAAGAAGCTCGGGAACTACCGGCTGAAAGGCTGCGACCTGTATGTTACAATTGAACCGTGCGCCATGTGCGCCGGCGCGATCGTGCAGGCACGACTGCGACGGGTAGTTTACGGTGCGCCGGATCCTAAAGCGGGCGCGTGCGGATCAGCCCTGGCGGTCCTCAACCACCCCAAAGTGAATCATCGGGTTGAGGTCGTTTGCGGCGTGCTGGCGGAAGAATGCGCCGCCATTCTGCGCGAGTTCTTCCGCCGTAGGAGAACAGGTGTTAGGTATCAGGGGCCAGGTGTCAGGGGCCAGAAGACCAAGGGTGGGTGACGAGTACAAGTCTGGGGGCAAGAGCCAATGACCGGGCCTAAGCCCCCAACCCCCAGCCCCCAGTCCCCAGTCCCTAGTCCCCAGCCCCTAGACGGAGAGGTACCGAAGCGGTCATAACGGGGGCGCCTCGAAAGCGTCTTGCCTGCCAAAAGCGGGCACGTGGGTTCGAATCCCACCCTCTCCGCCATTTAGAATCAATAAGTTACAATCTCAGCGTGCAATACTCTAGATTTCCAGAGCATTTGCACAGATTTGGCTCACCTGAATTCAATAACTTAAGCCTCCATGGGTTCCGATGGAACCCACGTGGCCTAAATTGCACGCGCGAACCCACGGGGCCTACTGAGGTCGAAAGATGTGACCACGAGGAGAAGGCGGGCGACCCTCAAACGTCTTTGTTCTCTCTATTCATTAAGTTTCGCTCGCGTAGAGTTTTGAGGCAGTAGCCACTGATTCGCCCATCAGCGCAGGAGGTGCGGCTAGCGTCCTGTTTTCTTGCATTTGCAGCAAGACAAAGCGAGGTTTGTACGCAGCATGTGTGCAGTGTCCCAGTCAGGCAAAGCTCCCCGCGAAACCGTCGATCTTCCCCCAGTCCCGCCATCGCGAGACTGGGCGCCTGCCTCGGCCTGTCGGCCGGATTCGACCTCGCTCAATGTATCTGCCGCCTGCCTCCTTCTTATTTCCTCAGCCACGGCTTTTCTTCTTCTCTGCCCCTCTGCTCACTAGGCGCTCAGGATAGATGCCCTTGTCGCCAGTTTGCGGCAGGCGGTCAATGGTGTCCATCACGAGGTGAAAGCGCCCAAACCTTTCACCCACCACGTGGCCTCAGGCAGCCCAATCCGCTCAATCTCGCCCCCCAGAATCCGCCGGAGTGGGTTGCCAGCCTCAAACAGCGCGAACTTGATGCTCGACGAGCCGCCATTGACCGTCAGAATGTGTGGGTTAGCTGGTTTCATGGAAGTTTCTATAGCATTCTGATAGCCTGACCCAAGAGGTTAGCTTGGCGTGAGACTAGCTGCTTGGTCCATCGCTCCCTCAGACCCTCGACCGTTTGGGTCCAGAAACGTAAGGAATGCCCCTTTCATAGAACCGGAGCAAACGGCGGGTGTCTCGCGAAATTCCGATCCTCACGCTCCTGCCTATTTCTCCCGTCGGCCCGGCTGAGTCGCCAAGCCACAATGGACCGGCAGCGCATAGGTCCAGACCGTCGTGTTGGAGGCCGATGCCCATTGCCTGAGATAGTCTCCCCGGACCTCTTGCGAGGTCAATCAACGGAGCTTGGCCGCGGTGAAGCCGCATGAGCGGAATTCCATCCAGCGGCTCAAGAGCGCGCAACAGTACGCCCGCCCCAACCCCGCGTACTTCACTGCTCACGTTCAGTAGGAAGTGTAAACCGTAGGCACGATAAACATATGCGTGCCCACGGTCAAGGAACAGAGACTTGTTTCGCGGCGTAAGTCCTCGATAGGCATGTCCCGCGGCATCGCCTAGTACATAGGCTTCCGTTTCTACGATCCGCCCGCTCATTCTTCCAGCCCGAGCATCATGCACCAGCGTCTTGCCGATGAGGTATTTTGCCAATTCGATGGTGTCAACAGGTAAGCTGGTCCGCTGAATGCGCCGAACGTAGAGACCATTTTCCTTCTGAGCCATCCAAGCGCCTGCTTAATGAGGTAATGGGCGGCGACTGTCCCGCGACCGCCTGTACTGCCTATTTTGCCACGCAGGACGTTGCTCAAACCCAATTGGAACAGCTTGCGGCCGGATTGCAAAGTTCATATTGAGAACGTAGCGCTTCCGACATCCGATTGAAGGCACTTACCGAGGCCCCGCGAGCGTAAGAGCATACCAGTCGAGCGGGTCTGTCCACATCTGTTGAATCTTGAAGCCCGCATCATCCAGTAAGGCGCTAATCGTAACCTGCGTGAACTTGTAACTGTTTTCCGTATGAATAGTCTCGCCTCGGGCGAAATGGAGAAGGAGTTTCGCGGCCGGGATCCGTACACATTGTTCGAGCAGACTCTCAAGGTGCATCTCAATTCGCGACGCTGCCCGATTCCAGCAG